>Ga0209678_1000127_pt1 | contig 30974 bp, 27 predicted proteins | sample WorMetilvaeELBA1_FD_187404 | JGI IMG/M metagenome (GOLD analysis project Ga0209678, IMG submission 187404) | Marine gutless worms symbiont microbial communities from Max Planck institute for Marine Microbiology, Germany - Olavius ilvae ELBA.1... ...
CGGCGCAACGTCGTCGAGCGCGCCATCTGCCGGCTCAAGGACTGGCGCCGCATCGCCACCCGATACGACCGCCTCGCGGTCAACTTCGCCGCCGCCGTCTACCTCGCCGCCATCGTCTGTTGCTGGTTATGAGTCCGGAGCCTAGGACGGGGAAATCACCCTCACCCCAACCCCTCTTCCGTCAAGGGCGAGGGGCTACACGACAAGGCTCGGTGACGTTCCCTCTCCCCTGGCGGGCGAGGGTTAGGGTGAGGGGACTTCTCCGCTATCGCCAGGGTCAGGCGCCGTCTCTAGAAATTCAGCGAGATATCCCGGTGGATCGAGAGGCAGGAGGCGACTTCGCCGACCTGGTCCGAGGACAGCCGGTCCTGCAGCCGTAGCCCGATCGTGCTCTTGACCACCTTGTCGTAAGCCTCGAGCTGGGGCAGCAGGTCGGCCGCGGCCAGGTCGCGCCAGGCGGTCTCGGCCGCATAGACCTCGAGCGCCTTGTCGATCTGCGCCACCGCTTCCTCGGGCTTCGGCTCCTTCTCCAGCGCGCGCCGCGCCTTGGTGACCGGCGAGCGCACGGCGCTGGCGTCGGGCGCCTCGCGGATCGTCGCCTCGGCGACCTTGAGGTCGGCGACCATGTCGGCCGGCGCCTTGGTGCGCACGTCGGCGGCCAGCGTCTCGAGCCGCTGGCCCAGCGCCTGGAAGGCCGCGTTGGCGCGCAGCACGCCGGTCAGCTCCTGCACCGGTTCGTAGGCGCTGTCGACGTTGCGGCGATAGGCCGTGCGCGCCTTCGTCTCGGCGGCGGTCAGCGCCACGAACTGCTTGCGGGTGTCCGCCCAAACGGCCGGGATGCGGCTCTGCAGGTCCGCGATCGTCGCCTGCGCGTCGGCGATCGCGCGTTCGACCGCGGCGCGCGCCTCCTGGTCCGCGTCGGCGCCGCGGAAACGCTTCAGGCGGTCCTCTTGTACCGCCAGCTCAGCCTCGACCGCCCGGATTTCCTGCTCCAGCGCCCGCACTTCGAGGTGCAGCGGCCGGTAGTCCGGCGTCGCGGCCTCCAGGGCCGCGGCGGCCGTGCGTATGTCGGCGACCAGGTCGAACGTCTTGTCCGCCGCGTCGAAACTCTTGGCGAGGTCCTTGCCGAGCTTGTCGGGCAGGTAGCCGATGTCGGCGCCCCGGATGGCGGCGATGCCGGCGCGGATGTCGTCGCCGTCGTCGTCGTAGCGGGCGAAGAGGTGCTCCTCCAGACAGAGCTGCAGGCGCGGGTTCTTCGGCGGCGGCGCCGTCTCGGCGGCGAGGAACTGCCGGTTGGGCAGGAAGTTCACCAGGCTGGGGAAGAAGCCGACGATGGCCAGCGCCCCCAGCTGCAGGCCGATGAACACGATGACGCCGCGGTAGATCTGCGTCGTCTTGACCGACGCCGGGGCGACGCCGCGCAGGTAGAACAGCGCGAAGCCGAAAGGCGGCGTCAGGAACGAGGTCTGCATGTTGACGCCGATCATCACGCCCAGCCAGACGGCGGTGATGTTGGCGGCCGGGTCGGCCAGCAGGATCGGCGCCACGATCGGCACGACGACGACGGCGATCTCGATGAAGTCGAGGAAGAAGCCGAGCACGAAGATCACCGCCATGACGACGATGAACTGGGTCCAGAAACCGCCCGGCAGGCCGGTGAGGAAGTGCTTGACCAGTTCCTCGCCGCCGAAGCTGCGGAACGCCGCGGTCAGCATCGCCGCGCCCAACAGGATGATGAAGACCATCGACGTTGTCTTCGCGGTCTCGACCATCACACCCTTCAGCGTGTCGTCGATGACGACCGTGCGCCAGCCGCTCCAGACGATCGCGGACAACAGCCCGATCACCGCGACGGCGGCGAGCAGGATGCCAATCGTGTCAGTGCGGTCCTGGATGTTCTTGATGTTGAGATCGAAGAAGCTCAGCAGCACGAAGATCGCCACCAGCGAGGCAATGGCCAGGATCGCCGGCGTGTAGGTGTGGCGCTCGCCGTGGTAGAGGCGGTAGCCGGCCATGATCATCGCGCCGACGGCGCCGATGGCGCCGGCCTGGTTGACCGTGGCGACGCCCAGGATGATCGAGCCGAGCACGGCGAGGATAAGCGCCAGCGGCGGCACCAGGGCCAGGACCACGCGGCCCGCGAAGCGGAAGTCGTACTTGCCCTCGAAGTGCACGGCGGGCGCCGACTTCGGTCGCAGGATGGCGATGACCAGGATGTAGAGCACGTACATGCCGACCAGCACCATGCCGGGCAGGAAGGCGCCCAGGAACATGTCGCCGGCGGAAGTCGAGGTAATGTCGAACTCCGACGGCATGGAGAACTCGCCCGTCGCCTCCTTGTAGTCGGCCTTGCGGGTGGTCGACGCCTGGTCGGTGGCGCTGGAGAGCTGGTCGGCCAGGATGATCAGCACGATCGAGGGCGGGATGATCTGGCCCAGCGTGCCGGACGCACTGATGGTGCCGGTCGCCAGCGACTGCGAGTAGTTGTTGCGCAGCATCGCCGGCAGCGAGATCAGGCCCATGGCGACGACGGTGGCGCCGACGATGCCCGTGGTTGCGGCCAACAGCGCACCGACGACGACGACGGAAATGCCCAGGCCGCCGGGGACCGGGCCGAAGAGCTGGGCCATGGTGACCAGCAGGTCCTCGGCGATCTTCGAACGCTGCAGCATGATGCCCATGAAGACGAACAGGGGCACCGCGATCAGCGTGTCGCGTTCGACCTCCCAGTAGACGCCGCGGAAGTTGGTCACGCCGGCGGTCAGCCACTGGATCGGGCCGTCCTGGGCGAAGAACACGGTGACGTCGCCGGCGAAGACGAAGCCGGCGAGCGAGGCCATGCCGATGGTCAGGATGGCCGAGCCGGGCAGCGCGAAGGCGACCGGGAAGCCGATGGCCAGGGCGGAGGCCATCGTCAGCACCAGGAGGAACAGGAAGAACAGTTCCATGGTTGCCCGCGCCCGCCTAGTGCCCGCCGGCCGCGGCCGGTTTGCGGCCGCCCGGCTCGCCGCGCAGATCGGCGACGCTGGAGAGGAAGTAGCTCATGAACTGGATCAGCATGGTCAGCGCGAAGATCGCGAGGTAGCCCGCCATCAGGTACTTCACGTAGAGCCCGAAGCCGCTCTGCGAGGTCTCGAAGGAGAGGATCGGGCTGTTGATGATGGCGGCCTTGCTCCAGTGCCCCAGCATCAGGATCACGACGGTCAGCGGCAGGCCGAGGATCAGCGAGCCCAGCGCGTTGGCCCAGGCCTTCGTGCGGTCGTTGAAGCCGACGTACAGCACGTCGACGCGCACGTGGCCTTCCTCGATCAGCGTGTAGGCGCTGGCGAACAGGAACAGCGCGGCGTACCAGAACCGCACCAGGTCGCCCATGAACGCCTGCTCGTAGGAGAAGATGAAGCGCGCGATGACGATCTGGAACTCGGCGACGACGACCAGGAGCGCCAGCCAGATGAAGCCCAGCGTGCGCGTGAACAGGGCGATGACGAACGACAGGAAGATCAGCGGCAGGTGGACGTAGGCGCCACGGAACTGCGAGCGACCGAGCTGCGTGGTGAGGTCCGCGCCGACGAACGCCTCGAGGAAGCCCTCGACCCGCAGGAACGAGATCGCCATGTCGACGAGGCCGACGATCAGCACCGACCAGAAGGCGCCGCGGACGATGAAGGCGGAGAGCACGGCCAGCCGTTCGGCGTCGAGCCGCAGCGGCTGACTGCGCGTCGCGAAGGCGTAGGCCAGGACGGCGGCGATCGCCGCCGGATAGCTGAAGAGTTGCAGCCAGCCCAAGAGCGCCGCGCCGCCGCTCAACGGTTCCTTGAGCGGCCTGGCGCCGAACCAGCCGAGATCGGCATAGAGAACGCTGAGCCCCGGCCAGCCCTGCCAGAAGATCAGGTAGTTGTTGGCCAAAAAGACCAGGCACAGCGCCACGATGGACAACGCCAGCGCGCGCGAGAGCGGCGCCGAGGCCCCGTCGGGACCGGCGAGTTTGCCTGTTGCGGTCGCGGTCATGACGTCAGGCCCGGCGGCGTCGGCCGCTAGCCGAGGTCAGGCAGCGCGAGAGAGCGGAGCCGCGTACGGCCTCCGCTCTCCCGGTCACCTGGCGCGGCCGGCTAGACGCCGAGCACGCGGTTGCGCTGCGTGATGAAGGCCACGTCGGAGATCTTCGCCCAGCCGCCGACATTGGCGCGCGTCTTCAGGAAGCTCTCGTGGATGCGGCTCGCCAGATCGCTGTGCGCCCGCGCCTCCTCGAAGACCTCGTCGGCCGCCTCGCCGAAGCTGTCGTAGATCTCGTCGTTGAACTCGCGCAGCTCGACGCCCTGATCGTCGATCAGTCGGGCCAGAGCGTCGCCGTTCTTGGCGTTGTACTCCGACATCATGACGTCGTTTTCCATACCCGCGGCGGCTTCGATGAGGACCTGGTCGGACTTGGTGAGGCTGCCCCACCAGGAGGCGTTCATGCCCATCGACAGCGTCGAGCCCGGCTCGTGCATGCCCGGGTAGTAGTAGAACTTCGCCGCCTCGTAGAACTTCATGATCTCGTCGTTCCAGGGGCCGACCCACTCGGTGGCGTCGATCGCGCCGGAGACCAGGTTCTCGTAGATCTGGCCGCCCGGCAGGGAGACCGGCGAGGCACCCAGCTTGGCCATGACGTCGCCGCCCAGGCCCGGGATGCGCATCTTCAGGCCCTTCAGGTCGTCGGCCGTCTCGATTTCCTTGTTGAACCAGCCGCCCATCTGCACGCCGGTGTTGCCAGCCATGATGCACTTCAGGCCGAAGTCGCCGGCCAGCTCGTCCCACAGCTCCTGGCCGCCGCCGAAGCGGATCCAGGCATTGATCTCGGTGTAGGTCAGGCCGAACGGCACCGCCGTGTAGTAGGCCCAGCCCGGGTGCTTGCCTTTCCAGTAGTAGTCCGCGGCGTGGTAGGCCTGGGCGTTGCCCGAGGCGACCTCGTCGAAGCTGTCGAAGGCGCCGACGCGCTCGCCGGCGGCGAAGTACTGCACCTGGATGCGGCCGTCGCTCATGTCGGAGAGGCGCTGCGCCAGGCGCTGTGCGCCGGTGCCCAGGCCCGGAAAGTCGCGCGGCCAGGTGGTGACCATGGCGAGCTCGACCCGGTCCTGCGCCACGGCCGGCTTGGGAAAGCTCGACGTCGCCGCTGTGGCAACCCCGGCGCCCGCGACCGCGGCGCCAGCCCCGGTCAAAAAGGAACGTCGTTTCATGGAAAAGTCTCCCTGTTTCGATCTTGCTGTGGGGTTGCCATAGCGCGGGTTTTCCCGCGATCCCCCCATCGTTTTGGGCCGCGCACGGCGCGGCCCGGCTCCCGAATCCGGCGGATTATACGGCAAGGCATGTGCGGCGCAATAGAACTGCCGTCTGCAACGGATTTCAGCGCTTTGGGCCGCCGTCGCCGACGATGTAGGAGCGCGCGCGGCGCGGCGCGGGAAGTCGGGCTGGCCCTGAGCCTTCCCGTCCTGGCCGCGGGCGAAGGCCAGCGCCGCCGGCTCGGTCGGGGCGGTGTCCGGCACCGGCACCCATTGGGCGCGCTCGAGGCCGATGCTGCGCAGCAGCAGCGAGATCTCGTCATCGGACCAGGCCGCGTCGGCCGGACAGAAATAGCCGAAAGCCGCGCGGCCCGGCCGGCGCTTCGGATCGTCGGCCGGCTTCGCCCACTGAGCCGCGAAGCCGATGCAGTCGGGCGCCGCGCCGCCGTCGACGTAGCGCTGATAGAACACCGGGCTGCCCCAGGCCGCAGTCCTACCCTCGGGCCGGTCGGACGCTACCTGCGCGCGGGTGGCGACGAAGGCGCGGATCGCGCGATCCGGCGTCAGCGCCATGTCGAGCGCCTTCTGGTCCGTGCGGTTGGCCTCGATGTAGACCAGCCCGCCGCGGCCACCCGGCCAGGCGATGCGGGCGTAGGTCTCGCGCTGCCAGCTGTCGCGGTAGGTCACCCGAGTCACGGTCGCGTCGGCCAGCACGCCGCCGGTGACGACGCCGCTCTCGGCGCCGTCCGCCCAGGTGACGCCGGCCGGCGTGTCGCTGCCGGTGGCGCAGGCCGCGAGCGTCAGCGCCGTTAGCCAGGCCGCGGCGTGCGCGACGGCCCGGTGCCGGCTCACGGCGCGGACCCTTGGGTGCCGCCGTCGCCGTCCATGCGGCGCCAGCCCTCGCGCAGCAGCGCCTCCATCGGCCGGAAGCGGACCTTGTAGGACATCTTGCCGCAACCGGCGATCCAGTAGCCCAGATAGACGTAGTCCAGGTCCTCGCGCTGCGCCTGGTCGAGCAGCCACAACACCTGGAAGGTGCCCAGGCTGCGGCCGTCGGCCTCGGGGTCGAAGAACGAGTAGACCGCCGACAGGCCGTCGCCCAGTCGGTCCATCAGGCCGGCGCCCAGCAGCCGGTCGTCGCGGTCGCGCAGCTCCATCAGCCGCGTGTCGACTGCCGTGTCCTCCACCATGGCGCGGTAGTCGGCCATGCTCATGGCGGCCATCTCGCCGCCGGCGTGGCGCGCCTGCTGGTAGCTGGCGAACAGGCGGTACTGCTCGGTCGTCGCCTGCAGCGGCGCCTCGTCGACGCGCAGGTCCGCGTTGCGCCGCCAGACCCGGTCCAGCGAGCGGTTGCGGCGGAACTCGCGGGCCAGCACGCGCACGGGTACACAGGCGTTGCAGCCCGGGCAGGCCGGCCGGTAGACGATGTAGTGGCTGCGCCGGAAGCCGCCCTGGGCCAGCCGGTCGTGCAGTTCGTCGGCCGACAGGCCCTTCAGTTCGGTGAACAGGTTGCGCTCGATGCGGCCGGGCAGGTACGGGCAGGGCATCGGCCCCGTCCGGTAGAAATACTGTGGCGCCAGGACGGTCTGGATGGTCATGCGTTCTGAGCCTGGTCGGACACCGGTTCACCAGCGCTGGCCGGCGCCGCGGCGGGCGCCAGGCCGAAATAGGCGCGTCCGATCTCGGACGTCAAATCGATCAACTGTCGCTGCAACCAGTCATTAAACTCGTGCAGGCCGCGGGCGACAACCCGTTCTGCGCTGTGATCGGCCAGGGTCGCCAAAAGTTCGTCCAGATGCTCCAGCGCCGCCGCACCCTGGCGCAGGTCGAAGCCGCTGTAGAGGCGGTTCAGCAGCGTGTGCACGTCCTGGGTCGCCGCCAGCACCGAGCGCGGAAAGGCGCGGTTGAACAGCAGGAAGCCGACGACCAGCTCCGGGCTCAGGCCGCTGGGGTGCACGCGCCGGAAGGCGTGGTAGGCGGCGACGGAGCGCAACAGCGCGTTCCACTGGCTGTCGTCGACCGGCGAGCCGGCCTGCTCCTCGGTGGTCAAGAGCTGGTTGTACTTGACGTCCAGCAGCCGCGTCGTCTGGTCGGCGCGCTCGATCGACTTGCCCAGGCGGTAGAACAGCCAGCCCTGGTCGCGGAAGTAGGTGCCCTCGGAGATGCCGTACTGGGTCTGGCAGCTCTCCTTGATGCGGGCGCACAGCCGCGACAGGTTGGGCAGCGCGATGTCCTCCGGCCCCAGGCGGCCGAGCCAGGCGTTGAAGACGTTGAGGTGCATCCAGGATTCGGTGCTGACCAGCGGCCTGAGCGCCCGCGCGTTGGCCCGTGCGGCGCGCACCGCGGACCGGATCGAAGTCGGGTTGTCGGCGTCCAGCACGAAGAACTGCACCACGTTGTGCGGCGTCGCCTCGGCGTAGGCGGCGTAGAAGCGCGCCTCGTCGGCGTTGATCTGGACCACCGAGCGCCAGTTCTTGGCCCCGGCGCGGTCACGCGTGAAGGTCTCCTGCACGTCCAGGATGCGGGCCAGGCTCTCGGCGCGCTCCAGGTAGCGGGCGAGCCAGAAAAGTTCCTGCGCGAAGCGCGCGAGCAGCAGCTGGGTCACGGCAACTATCCGAGCACCCAGGTGTCCTTCGAACCGCCGCCCTGCGAGGAGTTGACCACCAGCGAGCCCCGGCGCAGCGCCACGCGGGTCAGCCCGCCGGGCAGCACCCAGGTGTCGCGTCCGGTGATCGCGAACGGTCGCAGGTCGATATGGCGCGGTTCGATGCCGTCTTCGATCAGCGTCGGGCTGACCGAGAGGCGCACCATGGGCTGGCTGATGAAGTTGGCCGGGTCCTCCTTCAGCTGCGCGCGGCAGTCGTCGAGCTCCGCCTGCGTGGCGCGTGGGCCGATGACGATGCCGTAGCCGCCGGCCTCGCCGACCGGCTTGACCACCAGCTCGTCCAGGTGGTCGAGCGTGTAGTTGAGGCCCTCGTCCTCGCGGCAGATGTGGGTCTCGACGTTGCCCAGGATCGGCGCCTGGTCCAGGTAGTAGCGGATGATGCGCGGCATGTACGCGTACACAGCCTTGTCGTCGGCGACGCCGGTGCCGATGGCGTTGGCCAGCGCCACGTTGCCCTTGCGGTAGGCGTCGAACAGCCCCGGCACGCCCAGCATGCTCTCCGGATTGAAGGCACGGGGGTCCAGGAAGTCGTCGTTGATGCGGCGGTAGATGGCGTGCACCGGCGCCAGGCCCGCGGTGGTCTGCATGTAGACGCGGTCGTCCTCGATCACCAGGTCGCGGCCCTCGACCAGCGGCACGCCCATCTCGCGGGCCAGGAAGATGTGCTCGAAATAGGCCGAGTTGAAGACGCCGGGCGACAATAGCGCCACCTGCAGGTCGTCGACGCCCGCGGGCGCGATCTCCAGCATCGCCTGCAACAGGCGCACGCCGTAGTTCTCGACCGGCAGCACCGGCAGGTCGAGCATCAGGTCGGAGAACGTGCGCTGCATCATGTTGCGGTTCTCGACCACGTAGGAGACGCCCGACGGCGTGCGCGCGTTGTCCTCCAGCACCAGCACGCGGCCCGCGTCGTCGCGCACGATGTCGATGCCGCAAATGTGCACGTAGGTGCCGTGGGCCAGGTCGACGCCCATCGTCTCCGGGCGGAAGTTCTTGTTGCCGACGACCAGGTCGCGCGGCACCACGCCGTCGCCCAGGATCCTCTGGTCGTGATAGACGTCGTGCAGGAACAGGTTCAGCGCCGCGACGCGCTGTTTCACGCCGTCCTCGATCTCGCGCCAGGTCTCGCGCGGCAGCACGCGCGGGATGACGTCGAACGGCAGGATGCGGTCGATGGCGTCCTTCTCGGAATAGACCGTGAAGGTGATGCCCAGGTTGAAAAGCTCGCTCTCCGCCTCGGTGGCGCGGCGGCGCAACTCCTCGATGCCCAGGTCGCTGAGGCGCGCGCGGATCGCCGCCAACTCGCCGCCCGCCGGCATCCCCACGGCGCTCGTCATCTCGCAGAACAGCCCGTTCGCGCCATAGCCGGCGAAGATGTCGTCCGGCGCGTCGCTCACGGTCGCATCGCGTTGGGAAAGGAAATCGGTCGCATCGCGGACACTAGGCCGCGGTCCGCGGCGGTGTCAAAACGGCCGCCCGGGGGCGAGTGACGTCAGCCCTGCGGCTGCTCCCCGTCCGCCGCCGGGGCCAGCGCGGCGTCGTCGCCCTCCGTCACGGGCGGCACGATGGGGTCGATGGCTGGGGGCGCGATCGCCGGCGGCAGAACGTCCTCGGCGTCGCCGGTCTCCAGCGTCACGCCGCCGTCGGGGTCGAGCTGCGGCAGCTCTGGCGTCGGGTCGAACTGGTTCTCGCGCAACAGCACGATGCTGATGCGCCGGTTGCGCGGGTTGTCCGGCTCGTCCTCGACCAGCGGCTCGGTGTCGGCCTTGCCCTGCACCAGCGCGATGCGCTTCGGTTCCAGGCCGGCGTCGATCAGCGTGCGCCGTGCCGCGTTGGCGCGATCGGCCGAGAGTTCCCAGTTGGTGTAGCCGGTGCCGCCGCCGCGGTACTTGATCGCGTCCGTGTGACCGCTGACCGACAGCCGGTTGGGCAGCTGCCCCACCGCCTCGGCGACCAGCTGCAAGAGCTTGCGGGTGTTCTCCAGCGGCTCGGCGCTGGCCAACGAGAACATCGAGTACTTGTCCTGGTCGACGAGTTGGATGCGCAGGCCCTCCGGCGTCTGCTCGATCATCAGGCTCTCGCCCAGCTCGGCCAGCTCCGGCACGCCCGCGATCGCCTCGCGCAACGCCTCGGCCGCCTCTTCGAACTGCTTCTGCTCGCGCTCGGCCAGCTCGTCCTCCAACTCCTCGTCGGTCAGCTCCTCCGGGTCGCGGACGTCGGCGATCTCGTCCTCCTCGGTCAGCTCTTCGGTCGGCTCCTCGTCGGCGGCGGGCAGCGGTACCGTGATGCCGCCGGTCGGCGTCGGACCGCCGGTCGAGCGCAAGGCGCCGTCGCTGTTCAGCGCGACGCCGCCGAACAGGCCGCCGGCGCCGCTCTGCGCCTTGGAGACGGCCTCCGGGGTGAAGTAGTCGGCGATGCCGCTGCGCTGTTCCTCGGTCGTCGCGTTCAGCAGCCACAGCAGCAGGAAGAACGCCATCATCGCCGTCACGAAGTCGGCGTAGGCGACCTTCCAGGCGCCGCCATGATGGCCATGGCCGCCCTTTACGATCTTCTTGACGATTATCGGTTGCGAGAGGTCGTCGTCGGCCATCGAGGATCCTCGCCCGGGCTATACGGTCGGCGCTTCCTGCGTCGCTTCCTCGACCTCGGCGAAGGTCGGGCGGACGTCGGACATCAGCGCCTTGCGGGCGAACTCCACGGCCACCGCGGGCGGGTAGCCGTTGAGATAAGCCAGCATCCCACCCTTGATGCAGCCGAGGTATTTGGACTCTGCCTCCTGCGTCATCTTCAGCGCCGCCGCGACGGGGCCGAAGAAGCCGTAGGCCAGCAGGATGCCGAGGAACGTGCCGACCAGCGCGCCGCCAATCAGCTTGCCCAGCACCGACGGCGGCTGGTCGATCGAGCCCATGGTCTTGATGACGCCCAACACCGCGGCGACGATGCCCAGCGCCGGGAAGCCGTCGGCCATGGTCTGCATCGAGCTCTGGATCTGGTGGTCTTCCTCGTGGTGGGTCTCCAGCTCCGCGTCCATCAGCGATTCCATCTCCTGCGGGTTCTCCGAGCCCAAGGTCAGGAGGCGCAGGTAGTCGCAGAGGAACTCGACCGCATGGTGGTCGGCGGCGAAGCGCGGGAAGTTGTTAAAGAGCTGGCTTTCGTGCGGGTTCTCGACATGCTGCTCCAGCTCCAGCATGCCCTTGGTCTTGGCCAGCCTGAACACGGTGTAGAGCAGGCAGAGCAACTCGACGTAGTCCGCCTTGGTGTATTTCGGCCCCTTCAGGACCGACTTGAAGGCCCCGCCGGCCCTCTTCATCACGGGCTTGGTGTTGCCGATGATGAACGCACCCAAACCGGCGCCGCCGATGATGACCAGCTCGAACGGCTGCATCAGCACGGCCAGCTTGCCGCCCATGGCGACATAGCCGCCCGGCACGCAGCCCATAACGACAACAAGGCCGACAATGACCAACATGGGGAAGGGGCCCCCCGGCGATTTGGTTAACGGGGTGACCCTGAGTTTGTCGCGTGCGCGGTTAACAAGCGGTTAGGGCAGGCCGGAAAGGCCCCGTTCCGCTCGCAAAAATGGCGGTTCAGTCCTCGACAGTGCCGTCCAGGCTTCGGTCGCTAAGGCGCAGGGTGGGGAAGCCCGCGGCCTTGAGCCGGGCCGCCAGCTCGGCGCCGTGTTCGGCGTTGCGCGTCTCGACGATGACGTCGACGTGGGTCTGCTTGGTCGGCACGTCGAAGAACATGCGCCGGTGGCTCAGATCGACGATGTTGCCGCCGGCCGCGCCGATCAGCCCGGTGAGGGTGCCCAGCGCCCCCGGCTGGTCGGCGATTTCGACGCGCAGGCGGATCAGCCGGCCGCTGCGCGCCAGGCCGCGGAGCAGCACCGAGGTCAGGAGCCGCGCGTCGATGTTGCCGCCGCAGATCACTGTGCCGACGACCCTGCCTTGAAAGCGCCCCGGGTCGGCCAGGATGGCGCCGAAGCCGGCGGCCCCGGCGCCCTCCGCGATCAGGTTGCCGGTCTCCGCCAGCGTATGCACCGCGGTCTCCAGCGCCGGCTCGTCCAGCACCACGATGTCGTCGATCAGCTCGCGCACGATGGGCAGCGTCAGGCGTCCGGGCGTCTTGACGGCGATGCCCTCGGCGATGGTCAGGCCACCGGAGGTCGGTGATTTGCCCGCCAGCGCCTCGCTCATCGACGGGTAGCGCGCCGCCTCGACGCCGACGATCTCGATCCCGGGCTTCAGCGCCTTGGCGGCGGTGGCGATGCCGGAAATGAGTCCGCCGCCGCCGATCGGCACCACCAGCACGTCCAGCTCCGGTGCCGCCGCCAGCATCTCGAGGCCGATGGTGCCCTGGCCGGCGATGACCAGCGGGTCGTCGCAAGGGTGCACGAAGGTCAGGCCGCGCTCGGCGGCAAAGGCGTCGGCGCGCTCGTTGGCCTCAGCCAGCGTCGCACCGTAGAGCACGACCTCGGCGCCGTAGCGCCGCGTGCGCTCGACCTTGGTGAAGGGCGTCGGCACGGGCATGACGATGGTCGCGGGCAGGCCCAGCTGCTCCGCGTGCGCCGCGACGGCCAGCGCGTGGTTGCCGGCGGAACAGCAGATCACGCCGGCGGCGCGCTGCGCCGCGTCGAGCTGGCTGAGCTTGTTGAGGGCGCCGCGCACCTTGAAGGCGCCGGTCGGCTGCAGGCTCTCCAGCTTGTAGCGCACGTCGACGCCCGTCAGCTTGGCGAGGGTCGGCACCCGGACCAGCGGCGTCGCGTCGGCTTGGCCGGCGATGAGTTCGGCCGCCGCGCGCACGTCGTCGAGGGTGATCGTCACGGCGCGGCCGGCGTCAGCTTCAGGATCGAGACCGCCTCCGCCGCCAGCGTCACGCGGTCGCCCGTCAGCGTGCGGCTGTCGCCGTCGGCCCAGCGCGGCGTCAAGTCGTCGAAGTGCGGCGACAGCGGGTGGCCCGACTGGCCGGTGGCGATCATGTAGCGCGAGTTCGCGAGGTCGCCCAGGTCGTAGACGGCACGATAGCCGGCGCCGTGGCGGTGCTCGAACAGGCGGCCGCGGTCGCCCATGTTGGCGGTGCCGCGGTTGACCGTGAACGGGCCGCCGTCGGTCTCGACGACGATGTCGACCAGGTCGCGGGCGACCGGGATCCAGGTCAGCACCTGGTGGCCGAAGCGTGGCCGGTGCAGCTCTCCCCAGCGCCAGTCGTCCGGTTCGCCGCCCAGCTTGTCGTTCAACAGCGCCACGGCGTCGCCCAGCGCCCCGGCGACCTGCATCGGGCAGGTCTCGGCGACCGGTGTCGTGACGTCGTCGCACCAGACCTGGCGCACCGTCAGCATGCGCTGGAGCGCCCGCACGTTGGGCTCCCACGACGCCTGGTGGGCGTCGCCCAACTCGTCGGCCGTCAGCCGCCGGTCCAGTTCGCGCAGCCAGGTGTGGAAGATCAGCGGCTGCGGCAGGTCGCGCTGCATCGTGCCGTCCCAGTCGCGCAGCAGCGCCAGCGCCGCGGCGATGCGCGCGCCGCCCGGCGCGCCCTCCTCGCCGGCGAGGTCGAGCAGCAGCGGCAGTACGTCGCGCGCGGCATAGGACGCGGTATCGAGCTGCAGGCGCACACTGCCGGCGACGTCGTGGCGGCCGCCATCGGCCTCCGTCGCGTCGAGGCTGTCGTGGATGCGCCGGGCGCGGAACGGCGCCGGCCAGTGCGCCGCCAGCCGGTGCCGGTAGTCCGGGCCGACGATGCGGTTGTTGCCGTTGACGATGCGCCCGCGCAAGGGCGCCACCGCATGCGGCAGCTCGTCGAACGGCACGAAGCCGTCCCAGTCGTAGGCGCCGGTCCAGCCGGGCACGGGCACGAGGCCGTTGCTGGTCGGGCGGATCGGCACTTGGGCCGGGGCGTAGAAGCCGATGGTGCCGCCGGCGTCGGCGTAGAACACGTTCTGCTGCGGCGCGTCGAACAGCGCCATGGCGGCGACGAAGTCCTGCCATGAGCGCGCGCGGTTGAGTCGGTAGATCGCCGTCGGCGTGCGGTCGCCCTCCTCCAGCGCCGGGAAGGCGAGGGCCAGAACCTGCCCTGTGCCCGCGGCGTCGCGGGTGCGGCGATCGACGTCTGAGATCACCGGGCCGTGGCGCGTCGCCCGCACGGTCAGGGTCTCCGGCGCGTCGCTGCCGCGCACGCGCATCTGCTCGACCCGCGTGGCGAAGGGTCGGGGGCCGTCGGGCGTCAGGTAGCGGCTCGGGTCGTTCGCGTCGATGCGCTCGATGAACAGGTCCTGCGTGTCGCTGTGGGTCGTCGTCAGGCCCCACGCGATATGGCCGTTGTGCCCCAGCACCAGGAACGGCACGCCGGGCACGGTGACGCCGACCAGCGTCAGCTCGGGCGTAACCAGGCGCGCCAGGTACCACATGCCGGGTGCCGTGAAGCCCAGGTGCGGATCGTTGGCCAGGATCGGCGCGCCGCTGGCCGTCGCCTGGCCGTCCAGCACCCAGGCGTTCGAGGCACTGGCGACCGGCAGCGCCCCGTCCAGCACCGACGCCAGGCGCTCGAGATCGGCGTCCCGTCCCAAACCGGTGAGGTCGGGCAGCGTCGCCGGCGCGTCGCCGTCGTCCGGCGGGCTCAGGTCGGCGATCTGCTGCCGCGTCAGGCGCGCCGCGAGGCGGGCGTTGTACAGCTCCTCGCGCCAGTTGCCGCTGAGCTGCAGCGCCATCAGCTTGCCCCAGACCATACTGTCGGCGGCGTTCCAGGGCTCGGGCGTGACGCCGAGGGCGACCAACTCGGGCGGCCGCGCCGCGCCCGAGCCGAGATAGGCGTTGACGCCGGCGACATAGGCGTCGATCGCGGCGCGCACGTCCGGCGGCGCGGCGGCGACCTGGGCCGCGGCCAGCCGGTACAGGCCCAGCGTGCGCATCACCCGGTCGAAGCGCAGCGCCGGGCGGCCGATAAGCTCGGCCAGCCGGCCGGCACCCAGGCGTCGCATCATCTCCATCTGGAAGAAGCGGTCCTGGGCGTGCAAGTAGCCGAGGGCGCGGTAGGCGTCGGCCATGTTGTCGGCGAACACGTGGGGCACAGCGTCGGCGTCGCGGTAGACGGTGACAGGTGCCGCGAGGCCGGCGAGGGGCGCGGTGCCGCCATGCTCGGGGACCGAGAGCCGCAGCCAGGCGGCGGCGCCGGCGACCGCCACCACGATCAGGGCCAGGAGCCCCAGCGCCGTGCGGCGCAGCCAGACGACCCAGCGGCGTCGCGGTTTCCTGTCGGTCATGGTCGGCGCATCGCGGCGGCAGGTTGGCAAGAACGGGTCGCAGCGCGGCACCGATTGGCGCGGCGCTCAAGCCGGCTATATCACAGGCGATTGCCGGGCGCCCGCCCTATCCCTGGACCGAGGCCATGTCGCAACCGTCGCCGAGTCCCGAGCCTGCCGCGCCGCCGCCGCAACCCTCGCTGCCGCCCTTCCGGGCGCGCGGGCCGTGGTGGGGCGGCGACCTGCAGACCGTGCGCAACCCGCTTTTGCGCGCCCGCGCCGACCTGGCGCCCTGGCCCACCGAGCGCCTGACGCTGGCGCTCGGTGACGGCGACGTGCTGCCGGCGGCGCTGCACCGGCCGGATGCCGCCGGCCGACCGCTGGTGCTGCTGATCCACGGCCTCACGGGCTGCGAGGACAGCGCCTATGTGCGGACGAGCGCGCGAGCCCTTTTGGCGGCGGACTACCCGGTGCTGCGGCTCAACCTGCGCGGCGCCGGGCCGGCGCGGGCGACCTGCCGGCAGCAGTACCACGCCGGCCGCAGCGACGACCTGCGCCGGGTTCTGGCCGTCCTGCCGGCCGGCCTGACCGATGCGGGCCTGGTCGCCGTCGGCTTCTCGCTGGGTGCCAACATGCTGCTCAAGTTCCTCGGCGAGGAGGGCGCCGTGTCGCCGTTCGTCGCCGCGGCGGCGATCTCGGCGCCGATAGACCTCGCCGGCTGCTCCGACGCCTTCCTTCGCCCTCGCAACGCGCTCTACCACCGCTGGCTGCTCGCCCGCATGCGCGCGGAGGCGACCGCCGGCGCGGCCGAGGTGACGGCAAAGGAGCGCGCCGCGATCGCCGCTGCCCGCTCGACCTGGGCCTTCGACGACGGCTTTGTCGCGCCACGGAACAGTTTTGCCGGGGCCGCCGACTACTACGCGCGCTGTTCGGCCGCGCAATTCCTGCCCGCCGTGCGTACGCGTACGTTGGTGGTGCACGCCCGCAACGACCCGTGGATCCCGGCCGACCCGTACGACCGGATCGACTGGGCCGGCAATCCCTGGCTGACGCCCGCGATTGTCGCCGGCGGCGGTCACGTGGGATTCCATGGACGTGGCAGCGGCGTGCCCTGGCACGACCGCGCGATCGCGTCGTTCCTCGATGCGGTGCTGGCGCCGTAGACTGGCGCCGCACGCCGACGGGGAGAGCCCATGAAACCGACGTTGCTGCCCGGCGACCTGATGCCCGGCTTCCAGTTCGCCGACGCCGCCGGCGCGCCCATCGAACTGAGCGGCGCCGCGCTCGCCGGCCGGCCCATGGCATTGTGCGCCGTCGCCGATCCTTCCGCGGCGGTGGCGGAGCTCCAGGGCTTCATGGACATGACTCCGGCGTTCGCGGACGCGGGCGTAGGGCTGCTCGCCGTCATGCGCGCGGGCGTCGCGCCGCCCGACGGCCTCGAGAGCCTGACCGACGCGCTCGGCACGCTAATGCAAATCCTCGGGCTCGACGCCTCGGCACCGTGCAAGACCGTGGTGCTGCGCGCCAATCTGCACGTCGCCGGCGTGCTCGACGGGCCCGGTCAGGCCGCGCGGGCGCTCGATTTGGCCCGCCAGCACGCCACCGCGCCGACGGTAATCACCCGCCAGGCGCCCGTGCTGCTGGTCGACGAGGTGATCCCGGCGGCGTTCTGCGACCGCCTGATCGCGCTGTGGGACGCGGGCGAGAAGGCGGAGGACGTGATCGGTACGTCGGGCGGCGCGGCCGTGAAGCGGGCCACCAAGAAGCGCACCGACCACGCCATCGCCGACCCGCAGATCGCCCAGCAGCTGCAGTTCTACTTCGGCCGCCGCCTGCTGCCCGAGCTCGCCAAGGCCTTCCAGTTCCGCACGCTCAGCACCGAGAGCTTCCGCATCGGCTGCTACGACGCAGCCGCCGGCGGCGGCTATTTCCGCCCCCACCGCGACATCAGCGAGCAGATCCAGCGCCGCCGCTATGCCGTCAGCGTCAACCTCAACACCGGAGAGTTCGAGGGCGGCCAGGTGCGCTTCCCGGAGTTCGGGCCGCAGCTCTACCTGCCGTCGCGCGGCGGCGCGCTGGTGTTCTCGTGCTCGCTGTTGCACGAGGCGCTGCCGGTCACCCGCGGCCGCCGCTTCGTGCTGCTGGACTTCTTCTCCGGCGAGCAGATGCCCGAAGGCTGCCCCTGGCAGCGCCTCGGCGACTCCATGTGGCACTCGCTGGAGCCGGGCTTCCCCGACGCGGTTTAGGCGCCACCAACAAACTCAAGCCCTCATGCTGAACTTGACGACGCACGAGGGCGTTCTCCGCGCCACGGGCCTCGTGCTTCGACTGTGCTCAGCATGAGGTCCTTGAGTCTTGAGGGTTGGTTCCGGCGGCCTAAGTCTCCGCCAGGAACCGCGCGGCGTCGCGCGCGAAGTACGTCAATATCCCGTCGGCGCCGGCGCGCTTGAAGCCGACCAGCAGCTCCAGCATCGCCCGCCCGCGGTCCAGGGCACCGTTGGCGGCGGCAAACGCCACCATCGCGTACTCGCCGCTGACGTTGTAGGCGAAGGTCGGCACGCCGAAGCGGTCCTTCACGCGCCGCACGATGTCGAGATAGGGCAGGCCGGGCTTGACCATCACCATGTCGGCGCCCTCGGCGAGGTCGAGCGCCACCTCGCGCAGCGCCTCGTCGCCGTTCGCCGGGTCCATCTGGTAGGTCGCCTTGCTGGCGCCCTTCAGCGCGCCGGTGGTCTCCACCGCGTCGCGGAACGGGCCGTAGAACGCGGAGGCGTACTTCGCCGCGTAGGCCATGATCTGCACGTCCTGGAAGCCGGCATCGTCGAGCGCGCGGCGGATCGCACCGACCCGGCCGTCCATCATGTCCGACGGCGCGATGATGTCGCAGCCGGCCTCGGCCTGGACCAGCGCCTGGCGGCACAGCACGTCGACGGTCTGGTCGTTCATTACGACGCCGTCGCGCAGCAGGCCGTCATGGCCGTCGGCGTTGAACGGGTCGAGCGCGACGTCGCACATCACGCCGATGTCCGGGTGCGCCGCCTTCAGCGCCCGCACCGCGCGGCAGACCAGGTTGTCGGGGTTCCAGGCCTCCTCGGCCTCGGACGTCTTGCGCTCGGCGGGGGTCGCGGGGAAGGGGGCGACGACGGGAATGCCCAGCACCCTGGCCTCGCCGACCGCGTCGACCAGCCGGTCGACCGTGTAGCGCACCACGCCTGGCATGGTGGGGATCGGCGTCTCGGTGTCGTCACCCTCGCCGACGAACAGCGGCCAGATCAGGTCGTCGGCGGTGAGCGCGTGCTCGCGCACGAGGCGCCGCGACCACTCGTGCTGGCGCGTGCGCCGCATCCGCACCGTCGGGAACTGGCCGGGGGGAGTTGTACTCATCGTGGCATCCGTCGCTGGCGAGACGCGCCGGAACATACGCGCGCAAGACGCATAGGCCAACCGTGGCGCGGCCCGGCGAACCGATGAGACTGGCGCGACGCGGGCGTCTTGGCCACTCTGGCCGCGCTGGGACCACGGACAGCTGATGGGGGCGGACGGCGATGGCACTGATCCGACGCGAGGCGGCGACGGTCGTCGGCTACTTGATGTTTGCTGCCATGTTCCTGCTGGGCGGCGCAGTGAAACCTGGCGCCGTCGGACCCGTCGTCGAGGCTGCCGTCAGCCTGGGCCTCTTTGCCGTCATGCTGTGGCTGTCGTTCGCGGTCGTCCGCCACGCGGAGTGCCTCGCCACGCTGCTCGGCGAACCGTTGGGGACGCTGATCCTGACGCTGTCGGTCATCGTCATCGAGGTGGCGCTGATCTCGGCCGTCATGATCACGGGCGACCAGCGGCCCGCGCTGGCCCGCGACACCATGTTCGCGGTCGTCATGATCGTGCTGAACGGCCTCGTCGGCCTGAGTCTGCTGATGGGCGGCCTGCGCCATCGCTTCCAGAGCTACAACCTGCAGGGCGCCAACGCCTATCTAGCGGTGCTCATGCCGCTGGCGGTCATCGCGCTGATCCTCCCGCGCTTCACGCCCTCGGCGCCCGGCGGCGAGCTGTCCCAGCTGCAGGTCGTCTTCCTCATCGTCATGACCATCGCGCTGTATGGCGCGTTCCTGGCCATCCAGACGATCTCTCTCAGCGATATCTTCAAGCCGACGGCGGCCGACGGCACCGCCCTGACGGACGAGGCGCACGGCCACCACGACCTCGTCGTCGCGACAGTGCCGTTTCACGGGATCGCGCTGATCGCCGCCATGCTGCCGATCGTGCTGCTGTCGAAGAGCCTCGCCGTCTACATCGAGCACGGCATCGGCGAACTGGGCCTGCCCGCGGCGCTCGGCGGCTTCCTGATCGCGGCCCTGGTGCTGACCCCGGAAGGGCTCGGCGCCATCCAGGCGGCGCGCGGCAACCAACTTCAGCGTGCCGTCAATCTTTGCCTCGGCTCGGCGCTGGCCACCATCGGCCTGACGGTGCCCGCGGTGCTGACGATCGGCTGGGTGACCGGCAAACCGGTCGAACTGGCACTCGACAGCCCGGAGATCGTGATGCTGGCGCTGACGCTGGTGGTCAGCCTCGTCACCTTCGTCAGCAGTCGGACCAACGTCCTCCTCGGCGTCGTCCACCTGGCGCTGTTCGCTGCCTACGTCATGCTGATCTTCGACAGGCCTGCCTGAGTAGGGCTCCAGATGTGGGGCGCCGCCGGCGCGCCGATTGACGGCACCCGGCCGGCCGCTATCATCCGCCGCGCCCGCCGCAAGCGATCCGAGACCATGGACTTCGAGCTCAGCGAGGACCAGCGCGCCTTTCAGGACACCGCGCGCGCCTTCGCCACCGACGAGATGCTGCCCCACGCCGCCATGTGGGACGCGCAAGAGACGTTCCCGGCGGAGACCCTGCGTGCCGCGGCGGCGCTGGGCTTCGCCGGCATCTATTGCGACGAGGCGCATGGCGGCTCGGGGCTCGGCCGGCTCGACGCGACGGTGATCTTCGAGGAGCTGGCGGCCGCCTGCCCGTCGACCGCGGCGTACCTCTCGATCCACAACATGGCGGCGTGGATGGTCGACCGCTTCGGCGACGACGACCAGCGCGCGCGCTGGCTGCCGCGGCTCATGACCATGGAGCACTTCGCCAGCTACGCTCTGACCGAGCCCGACGCCGGCTCCGACGCCGCGGCGCTGAAGACCCGCGCGGTGCGCGACGGCGACGCCTACGTGCTGAACGGCTCGAAGGCCTTCACCTCCGGCGCCGGCACCTCGGACGTCTATGTCTGCATGGTGCGCACGGGCGGCGAGGGCGCCGACGGCATCTCGTGTCTGGTGATCGAGAAGGACGCGGCCGGCCTGAGCTTCGGCAAGAAAGAGGAAAAGCTGGGCTGGCACAGCCAGCCGACGCGGGCCGTGATCTTCGAGGACTGCCGCGTGCCGGTCGCCAACCGGCTGGGGGGCGAGGGCGACGGCTTCAAGATCGCCATGATGGGGCTGGACGGCGGCCGCCTGAACATCGGCGCCTGCTCGCTGGGCGGCGCCCGCGCCTGCTTGGAGGCGGCGCTGGCGCACGTGCTGACGCGCACGCAGTTCGGCCGCAAGCTGGCGGAGTTCCAGGCGCTGCAGTTCCGCCTCGCCGACATGGCGACCGAACTCGACGCCGCGCGCCTGTTGCTGCAGCGCGGCGCCTGGCTGCTCGACCGCGGCGACCCCGCCGCCACGGTCGCCGTCGCCATGGGCAGGCGCCTGGCGACCGACACCGCCTTCGAGGTCGTCAACCAGGCGCTGCAGCTGCACGGCGGTTATGGCTACATCCGCGAATACGCCATCGAGCGCTATCTGCGCGACCTGCGGGTCCACCAGATCCTCGAGGGCACGAACGAGATCATGCGCCTGATCGTCGCCCGCGACCTGCTGAAAGACTGAGCCAGAACAACACCATGACGGACGAGCCCGAGATCCTGTTCGAGGTGCGCGACGGCCTGGCACTGGTCACGCTCAACCGGCCCAAGGCGCTCAACGCGCTGACCTTCGACATGGTGCTGGCGCTCGACGCCCGGCTCGCGGCGTGGGCCATGGACGACGCCGTCTGGGCGGTGATGCTGCAGGGCGCCGGCGACCGCGCCTTCTGCGCCGGCGGCGACATCCGCGCCATGTACGACGACCGGGCGGCGGACGGCGACCTGCGCGACCGCTTCTACTGGCACGAATACCGCCTCAACCGCCGCATCCACCGGTTCCCGAAGCCGTACATTGCGCTGGCCGACGGGGTGACCATGGGCGGCGGCGTCGGGGTGTCGGAGCACGGCTCGCACCGCGTCGTCACCGAGCGCACGCTCTACGCCATGCCGGAGACCGGCATCGGCCTGTTCCCCGACGTCGGCGGCAGTTATTTCCTGCCGCGCCTGGCGGACTCGCTCGGGCCGTATCTCGGCCTGACCGGCGCCAGGCTGCGCGCCGCCGACTGCCGCGCGGCGGGCCTCGCGGACATCTACATCCCCTCGGAGGCGCTGCCGGCCGCGATCGACGCGCTGGTCGCGGCGGAACGCAGCCACGCCGGCGTCGACGCAGTGCTGCAGCGCTTCGCGGAGGACCCCGGGCCGCCGCCGCTGGCGGCCCACCGCGATGCTATCGCGCGCTGTTTCGGCGCCGGCACGCCCGAGGCGATCCTGACAGCGGTCGCCGCCGAAGACAGCGACTGGGCGCGGGAGACCGCCGCGACCCTGGCCACCAAGTCGCCGACCAGCCTGAAGCTCACCGCCGAGGCGCTGCGCCGCGGCGCCGCGCTGTCGGTCGAGGACTGCATCGTCATGGAGTACCGCCTGGCCCGGCGCTGCATGGCGGGGCATGACTTCTTCGAGGGCGTGCGCGCGGTGCTGGTCGACAAGGACAACGCCCCTGCCTGGCAGCCGGCGACCCTCGAGGCCGTCACCGAGGCGCACGTTCAAGCGTATTTCGCGCCGCTCGACCCCGAACTGGTTTTCGACTGAGCGGCCACCAAGTGGCCGACTGAACGGCGCGCCGTTTGCCGGCTGCCCGCCTCAGGCCGTATCCTTTGATTTCCGCGAATTCCAGGGACGGCGCGCCATGGCGACGATCGGATTTATCGGACTCGGCAACATGGGCGGGCCGATGGCGGCCAACCTGGTCAAGTCCGGCCATGCCGTCGCCGGGTTCGACCTGGCCGAGAGCGCCCTTGCGGCGGCGGCCGAGGCCGGGGTCGTGATCGCCGACAGCGCCGATGCCGCGGTGGCCGAGGTCGACGCCGTGGTCACCATGCTGCCGGCCGGCAGCCACGTGCGCGCGGCGTATCTCGACGGCATCCTGGACGCGGCCGCCGACGGCGCGCTGTTGATCGACAGCTCGACCATCGACGTCGCGACCGCGCGCGAGGTCGCGGCGGCGGCGGACGCGCGCGGTTTCGCCATGGTCGACGCGCCGGTCTCCGGCGGCGTCGCGGCGGCGGCGGCCGGCACGCTGACCTTCATGGTCGGCGGCAGCGACGCTGCGTTCGGCCGCGCCGAACCGCTGCTCGCCGCCATGGGCAAGACCATCGTGCACGCCGGCGGCGCCGGCACGGGCCAGGCGGCGAAAATCTGCAACAACATGATGCTGGGCATCCACATGATCTCGGTCTCGGAGGCTTTCGTGCTGGCCGAGAAGCTGGGCCTGGAGGCGCAGAAGCTGTTCGACATCTCGTCGAACGCCTCGGGCCAGTGCTGGTCGCTGACCAGCTACTGCCCGGTGCCGGGGCCGCTGCCGGCGTCGCCCGCCAACCGCGACTACCAGCCGGGCTTCACGGCGGCGATGATGCTGAAGGACCTGCGCCTGGCGCGCGACGCCGCGACGGACGCCGGCGCGGCGACGGCGCTGGGCGAGCACGCGCGCGAGCTCTACGAGCGCTATGTCGAGGCCGGCAACGGCGGCGTCGACTTTTCGGGTATCGTCAAGATGGTGCGCGGCGACTGACGCCGCCCGCGCCGAGGGAGGGGGCCCCGACAGCCATGGCGCCGCACCGGATCAGCGGCAGCGCGGCCAGCGAGATGGCCAATGCGCTCATTGAGCTGTGGCAGAGCCGGCGGCAGGACAACGGCCTGCCGGCCCGCGACGACTTCGACGTGCTGGAACTGCGCCCGTGGATCGGCAATCTGGAGCTGGTCGAGATCGAGCCGGGGCCGCCGCGCCGCTATCGCTACAGGCTGGTCGGCACCAATATCACCGATCTCGACGGCATGGACATCACCGGACGCTACGCCGACGAGGTGTTCACGCCGGACATGTCGGTGACCGGCGAATACGACGCGGCGGTCGACGAGCGCAAGCCGGTCCAGACCCAGCTGGAGCGCCGCAACGCCAAGGGCTATGACGGCCTCTACCACAAGCTGACGCTGCCGCTGGCGGACGAGAACGGCGCCGTCGTCATGCTGATGGTGCTGATCGTCGAAGTCGAGCGGGAGTAGCCGAAACAGGCGCTCGGACGGCCGCCAGTAAACCGCGCGATTTGTCCGACAGTTTAAGCAAGGCTTAACCAGACACGCGCCAAAGTAGGCATGTGCAAGAGGGCGCCGATTGTGCGCCGACTGCCGGAGGTACGTGTCGTGAAGCAGGCCTATCTCGCCACGATCGTGGCGCTCGAGCGGATGCACCGCCAGTTCCTGGAGATCGTCAAGCTGGAGCTTGACCGTCTCGGAATCCGCGACATCAACAACGTTCAGGCGCTGATCCTGTACAATATCGGCGACGACGAGTTGACGGTCGGCGAGCTGACCCACCGGGGCTACTACCTGGGCTCCAACGTCTCCTACAACGTCAAGAAGATGACGGAGAACGGCTATCTCAAGCAGGAGCGCTCGAGCCACGACCGCCGCTCGGTGCGGGTCAGCCTGACCGAGAAGGGCCTGGGCCCGCGCGACCGCATCAACGGCATGTTCGAGCGGCACATGCAGGAGACCCACGACCACATCGAGGAAGAGGACCTGCTGGTCGCCAACGAGAAGCTGCGCAAGATCGAGCGCTTCTGGCTGCAGCAGCTCGGCTTCGGCCCGCGCATCTCCGAGTTCGCGCCGGTCAACTCCGCCGCTTGATCCGGCCTGCCGGGCGCCCGCCCGGCCTCGCCGCGACACGAAACGCCGGTCGGTCAGGGCCGGCGTTGTTGCGTTTGGGGAGGCGACCAGAGGCGCGCGCCTCGCTCCGACGCCCCGACCGACAAACTCAAGCCCTCATGCTGAGCCTGACGAAGCACGAGGGCGTGCCCCGCGCCATGGGCCCGTCCTTCGACAATGCTCAGGATGAGGCCCTTTGAGCTTGGCCGGTCAGAGTGCTGGCTGTAGGGCGTGGCCGCCCGCGCGCGCCTCAGTTCGGGGCGCCGAAGAAGTCGCCGGGGACGGCCTTGTGGTCGAGGGCCGTGCGCAGCTTGTCGAGCGCCTTGGCCTCGATCTGGCGGATGCGCTCCTTGCTGACGCCGAAGCGTTCGCCGATCTCGGCCAGCGTGCTCTTCTCGTCCTTCAGGAAGCGGCTGACGATGATCTGGCGCTCGCGCGAGTTCAGCGTGTCGAGCGCCTCGCCGAGCCAGCGCGAGCGCACCTGGGTGTCGAACACGTCGGTCGCGGTGTCCTCGGGCGTCGGCCGGTCGTCGGCGACCAGGTCCATCAGTTCGCTGCTGTCGTCCTCGCCGATGCTGAGGTTCAGCGAGGCGTCAGGACCGGAGAGATGCGCCTCCATGCGCGCCACGTCGGCCGGCTTGACCTCCAGGAGCGTGGCGATGGCCTCGCGGTCGGCCTCGGTGAGAGTGCCGTCCTGGCCGGTCGCCAGCTTCGCGCGCAGGCGCCGCAGGTTGAAGAACAGGCGCCGCTGGGCCGGCGTCGTCGCCAGGCGCACGACGGACGAATGGCGCAGGATGTAGTCCTGGATCGCGGCGACGATCCACCACGAGGCGTAGATCGAGAAGCGCGCGTTGCGCTCGGGGTCGAAGCGCGCCGCGGCCTCCATGATGCCGATATTGCCCTCCTGCATCAGGTCGCCGACGGGCAGGCCGTAGCCGCGGAACTTCCAGGCGATGCGCACGACGAAGCGCGCGTAGGCCTGGATCAGCTCGTGCAGCGCGTCCTCGTCCTGGTGGTAGCGCCAGCGGCGGGCCAGGTCGAATTCGTACTCGCGCTCAAGGATCGGCGCCTGCATCACGGCGGCGATATAGCGCCGGTTGCCGCGTTCGATATCGCGTGCGCTGTCGAAGGCCATGCGTCGCTCCGCTTTGACAAGCGCGCCGGTTGGCATATATCCGCAGCAGCCGCCCTGGCGGGCTTTAGTATCGAGTCGCTATTAACGTAGCGCGCTTCGAACGGGACGACAAGGGTTGTATCGACTCGCTAGTAGTTCATTTGGGGTCCGGCGGTGAGCGCCAAATCCGCGCACACCCGGCCCGAATGCGCGCGGACCGGCGAGTCGGTCGCGCAGCTGCTGGACCGACTGGCCCGCATGGCGCGGGGCCTGCAGTACGCCGAGGGCCAGAACCCGGCGCAGTGGGAGAGCCTGCGCTTCATCGCCCGCGCCAACGCGCTGTCGCGCAACCCCGGCGCGCTCGCCACCTTCCTGGGCACCACCAAGGGCACCGCCAGCCAGACCGTCATCGCGCTGGAGAGCAAGGGTTACGTCCGGCGTGTACCGGATCCGTCCGACCGCCGCGCCGTGCGCCTGGAGATCACCGACGCCGGCGTGGACCTCTTGGCGCGCGATCCGCTGCTGACGCTCGACGCCGCCGTCGCCGGGCTGCCCGCGGGCATCGGCGGCGAGCTGGCCGGCGGCCTCGGCTGCCTGTTGGCCGAGCTCAAGCAGCGCGTCGAGTGGCGCGAGTTCGGCGTCTGCAACAAGTGCGGCCACTTCCGCAGCCCGGTGGGCGAGGGCGCCGCGCAGTGCGGCCTGCTCGACCAGCCGCTCGACGCCACCGATATCAAGCAGATCTGCGCCGACTTCAGCGCCTGCCACGACCGCTAGGGGCGCCGGCCGATAAGCGCTAGCTAGCGTCTCCTAGGCACGCCTCCAACTCGGCCCGATAGCGCTCGGCGTTCTCGTGCATCCAGTCGCACATTGCGTCCCAATTGGTCCGGTCTGTAAGGTCCAGCCGGTGCCCCTTGCCGAGGAAATGGCCATTGGCGGCGTAGCTACGACTGTCCGCGCCAGTCGCGTCCGCGATCCGCTCGGCATGCGGCGCGAGTTGATCCCACACGTCCTCCGGGGCCGCGCCTCGCGGCCCTCTCAGAAACAGACCGGATACCCTCCTGCCGACGAAGAGGACGACGTAGAGATCGGTCCCCGGAACTTCGCGCCATCGCGCGCTGGCCGCGTTGGCCGGCCCATGTGCGGCTTCGCCTGCAAATCGGTCGACGTAGTGGGTCCAGAAGTCGTGGCGGAACTGGCCCAGCTCACTCTTGTCCTCGGTACTGCGCGCGACTGCATGGAGCTGTCGCTCGAAGCCATTCGGTCGGGCGAGGACTTCGAACAGCGGCGCCAGTGGCGACTCGCCGATCCGTACAACCTTCACCTTAACCGCGAAGAAGGCGAACGGTTCGACGGTGTGCTCGTTCAGCCAGTTGATCGCGGACAGGTGCGCCTCGCGGAAGTCCGCCGCGACCCAGACGACACTCCGGGCCTCCAACCCAGCGAGATACGTCATGATTTGACCGAGGTGCGTATGGTCCGTGCCTGCGAGTTGGTTCTCGATCAGCACGTGGCTGTTGTCACTAGGGTTTCGAGCGAGGATGTCGGCCGAGAACGCATCCACCTTCACCTCTGTTGCTTCGAGCTCGAGCGGCAGGCCCAGGGCGTCGCCCAGTTGGTCCAGATTGTCCGCAAGCCACGGCGTGAAGCCATGGGCCTCGTGGCGCCAAGCCTCGCGCAGCGGAACGTCGATGAGGCGGCCAAGCTCTGCAGTCACGGCGTCATCTCGACCGGGGCCGGAGGCAGAAACTGCAGCGATTTAGAGACTTGCGGCCGGTGTGATGTGCCGCCGCATCCGCGGAATCCTCGTCAGGGAAAGGACCGTGCCATATGCCATTCTGTTCTGTGGAGCCGGCGTGCGCGCCGCGCCCATCGTTGCAGACCGAGCAGGTCGCGCGGTGGATGCGCACATAGTCGTGCGTCCAATTCTCGTAGACCCACAAGGCTCCACCGTGCGCGGCTGAGGTCATCACTTTGTGGCCCATTTAGCGGCGACTGCGTGGCGCATCAGCTGCGAGCATAACACGATGCTCTTGCCCGTTGGAGCTGCCGAAGACTGGTTTGGGGGGTCGAAAAGGCAAGCCGGCGATCGAGCGCGCCGCGGCTTGACAGCGCGGCCCCGGCCGGGGCCGGCTGACCCCATGGCCGAGCCACCGCGACTCGAACGCCGCCTGGGCTTCTTCCTGGTGCTTTTCTACGGCCTCGGCACCACCGTGGGCGCCGGCATCTACGCGCTGCCCGGCGCGATCGCGGCCGAGGTCGGCTACCGGGCGCCGCTCGCCTTCGTCGGCGCCGCGCTGCTCGCCGCATGCTCGGCTTTCAGTTTCGCCGAGCTGTCGGCGCGCTATCCGGTGAGCGCCGGCGAGGCGCGCTACGTGCGCGAGGCGTTCGGCCCGCGCTTCCTGCCGCTCGTCGTCGGGCTGGGCGTGGCGACCGGCGGCATCGTCTCCGCCGCGGCGCTGTCGACCGCCTTCGCCGGCTACCTGCGCGAGCTGACCGGCGTCCCGGCAGCGCCGCTCATCGTCGCCCTGGTCGTCGCGCTGTGCGCCTTGGCCGCCTGGGGCATCAAGCAGTCGGTGCTGGCCGCGACCGCGATCACGCTGCTCGAGCTCGGCGGCCTGCTGCTGATCGTCGTCGCCGGCGCCGACCGCCTGTGGCCGAGCTGCCGGCGCGCGCAGCCGCCATGGCGCCGCCGGGGCTCGGCGACGGGGCCGGCTGGCTGGCGCTGATCGGCGCCGCGGTGATCGCGTTCTACGCCTTTCTCGGCTTCGAGGACATGGTGAACGTCGCCGAGGAAATCCATGATGTGCAACGTAATTTGCCGCTCGCAATCATCGCGACGCTGGTACTGACGACGGTCATCTACGCGGCGGTGGCGACGGTCGCGACACTGGTCCTGCCGCCGGCCGAGCTGGCGGCCAGCGGCGCGCCGCTGGCGGCGGTCTACGTCGCCGCCACCGGCGGCTCGCCGGCGCTGATCGGCGCCATCAGCGTCATCGCTTTGCTGAACGGCGCGCTGGTGCAGATCGTCATGGCGGCGCGCATCTTCTACGGCCTGGCGCGGCAGGACGCCCTGCCGGCGGCGTTCGGCCGCGTGCATCCGCGGCGCCACACGCCCGTCGTCGCGACGGTCGTCGCGGCGGGCGCGGTGCTGGTGCTGGTGCTGGCCCTGCTGTTCCCGCTGGCCGACCTGGCGCGGGCGACGGCGCTGGTCACGCTCGCCGTGTTCGCCGTCGTCAATCTCAGCCTGGTGCGCATCAAGCGCCGCCACGGCCCGGCACCGGGCGCGCCCGACTACCCGATCTGGCTGCCGGCCGCCGGGGCCGCGATCAGCGCCGGTGTGTTGGCAATCGCCCCCGTCGAACGCTTGGCGAGCTAACCGGTGAACGCCTGAATCCCGGTCTGCGCACGCCCCAGAATCAACGCGTGCACGTCGTGGGTGCCCTCGTAGGTGTTGACCGCCTCGAGGTTCATGACGTGGCGGATCACGTGGTACTCGTCGGCGATGCCGTTGCCGCCGTGCATGTCGCGGCTCATCCGCACGATGTCGAGTGCCTTGCCGCAGGAGTTGCGTTTCAACAGCGAGATCATCTCCGGTGCGGCGCGGCCCTCGTCCATCAGCCGGCCGAGACGCAGGCAGCTCTGCAGCCCCAGCGTGATCTCCGTCTGCATGTCCGCCAGCTTCTTCTGGATCAGTTGGTTGGCGGCGAGGGGGCGGCCGAACTGCTGGCGCTCCAGCGTGTAGTCGCGCGCCGCGTGCCAGCAGAACTCGGCCGCGCCCAGGGCGCCCCAGGCGATGCCGTAGCGCGCCTTGTTGAGGCAGCCGAACGGGCCCTTGAGGCCGCCGACGTTGGGGAGGAGGGCGTCGGCGGGCGCGGCCACGTCGTCCATGACGATCTCGCCGGTGGTCGAGGCGCGCAAGGAGAACTTGCCCTCGATCTTGGGCGCCGACAGCCCCTCCATGCCTTTTTCGAGCACGAAGCCGCGGATCTTGCCGTGGTCGTCGTCGCCGGGTGCGTCGACCTTGGCCCAGACGACGAAGACGTCGGCGATGGGCGAGTTGGTGATCCACATCTTCGAGCCGCTGAGCCGGTAGCCGCCGTCGATCCGCTTGGCGCGGCTCTTCATGCCGGCGGGGTCGGAGCCGTGGTCGGGCTCGGTCAGGCCGAAGCAGCCGACCCACTCGCCGGTCGCCAGCTTCGGCAGGTACTTGCGGCGCTGTTCCTCGGTGCCGTATTCGTGGATCGGGTGCATGACCAGCGAGGACTGCACGCTCAGCGCCGAGCGGTAGCCGCTGTCGACGCGCTCGACTTCGCGCGCCACCAGGCCGTAGCAGACGTAGTTGACGCCGGCGCAGCCATAGTCCTCCGGCAGCGTCGCGCCCAACAGGCCCAGTTCGCCCAGCTCGGTCATGATTTCGCGGTGGAACACCTCGTGCCGGTTGGCCTCCAAGACGCGCGGCATCAGCTTGTCCTGGGCGTAGGCGCGCGCGGTGTCGCGCACCATGCGCTCGTCTTCGCTGAGCTGGTCGTCGAGCAGCAGGGGGTCCTCCCAGGCGAACTCGGGACGGGCGGCGCGCGGCGCCGCGGCGGCGATATCGGTGACAGCCATGGTGCTCTCGTCTCGTCTCGGCGTTCGGACCAGTTTATAGCGCGGGCGGCGCCCCAAGGGTCATATTGCGTGGCAGAGCCGCGGGTCAGGCGTCGGGCACGACCGCCGTGGCCTCGATCTCGACCTTGGCGCGGTCCTCGACCAGGGCCGCGACCTCGACCAGCGTCATCGGCGGGAAGTGGGCGCCGATCACGGCGCGGTAGGCCTCGCCCACGGCCGGCAGGCTGGCCAGGTACGCGCCTTTGTCGGTGACGTACCAGGTCAGGCGCACCAGGTGGGCCGGCTCGGCACCGGCCTCCGCCAGCACGGCGACGACGTTCTCGAGCGCCTGGCGGACCTGGCCGGCGAAGTCGTCGGTCGCAAAACGCTGGTCGGGCCCCCAGCCGATCTGGCCGGCGACGAAAACTTGCGTGCCGCGCGCCGCGACGCCGTTGGTGTAGCCGCGCGGCCGGGCCCACCCGGGCGGCTGCAGGATGTCCATCGGCGGCTCCCCCGCTTGAACGATTTGTCAACCAAGATCGGGCGTCATGACGGCACGTCAATCGGCAGGCCGCCCCGCTGTGGCTAACAAAATTACTTTAGGTCTGAAATATCTCGCCGGCAAGGCGAGCCCGGGGCCAAGGGGCCGGCGATGAGCTGGCGCGACCCCGACAGCGACGTGCTGATCGAATTTCACCGCGTCGGCAGCTTCATGAAGGTCTCCGCCGTCGACACGGCGACCCGCGTCGAGGTCTCGATCGTCGGGCCGCCGGAGGCCGGCGAGGAGGCGCTGAAGCGCATCGTCATGCGCAAGCTGGCCTACGTGCTGAGCAAGAAGGTCGGCGCCGCCGACCCGAAGAAGCGCGGCATTCGGGTCTAGGGTCGGGACTCAATTGAGCCACCAGACGAGGGAGGCGGCGATGAAGACGGCTGAGAGGAAGGTGTCGGCGCGCTTGTCGTAGCGGGTGGCGATGCGGCGGAAGTCCTTGAGCCGGCAGAACAGGCGCTCGATCCGGTTGCGTTGCTTGTAGGCCTGGGCG
>Ga0209678_1000130_pt1 | contig 30520 bp, 15 predicted proteins | sample WorMetilvaeELBA1_FD_187404 | JGI IMG/M metagenome (GOLD analysis project Ga0209678, IMG submission 187404) | Marine gutless worms symbiont microbial communities from Max Planck institute for Marine Microbiology, Germany - Olavius ilvae ELBA.1... ...
CACTCTTGCCCCACATGGGTAGTGCGTTTATTCAATGAACTTCATTGCTATACGAACCAGTGATGTTCATCTGCTTTGAAATATACTCCAGTGCGGACCTCTTCTTCGCTCTGTCACTATATGCCTTGGATGTGATGTCATACAAACACGCATTTTGCTGCCATAAATCAATTAGTTTTTCTTCTGCATCGTCCGTCCACGCAATCTCCATTGTTGTGGCGAAAAAAAGCGTCATTACGTCACATATCACACTCTCGTCCCTGGTGTGTAGCAAAACTACACACTTTCTTACACAGTAGTGTGCAGCTCTCACTCTGGCACGTAAGTGTGGAGTTTAGTACCACACTAGTGTGTATGAATTTACTGCACATTCAGTGTGTAGGTTTATGTAACACTAATGTAGAATAACGCTACACAATTGTGTGCTGTATATACTGGTTATAATATCTGTATAGTAGTGGAATCTGCATCTAGGATGACTTGATATGGATGCATTTGCATCAGAATAGTATGACAATAACATTAGATATGCCTGCCATTTAGATTATAACCGAGTGATGGGTCAGAGGCTTATGACTGAGATGAAGGTAAGACTGGAAGCTTACTGGGATATAAACATAAAAACTGGGTTTGAGCACGTGTCTCAAGACCTACGTTACATAGGCCTAATATCATCAAATTATGACAGTTTGACAATGCCCATAATGGCCAATGCAGAAAATGCAAAGGCTTATTTATTATGATAAACACATTCACGTGAATACTGCATGCAAACAACGTAACAGCATACACAATAAAATCTCTTGCCACTTAAAAGAAAAATGTCAGCACCATCAAAAATGCATTAAATCTTTACTGAACACATGAATCAGCACCAATAACTATTAACAACATGCTCGTTATCTTTGCTCAGTGTATGCAAAAAAGTAATGTCCATACTGATAAGATCAGAACAAAAGTGTCAGCACCATTGAAAATCACAAGTTTCAGTAAAGTCATCAATCAGCACCAAAATAATGCAACATCCTGTTATTGCAGTTCAGAACAACTAGATTATCATCAGCTAAAGAATCGCTGTTAGTACTCGACAGCCGCCAGTGTGGTATCAAACACGAAAATCCATGCTTCTCTAGTCACGGGACATATGGGGTAATTTCTTTTAAACTTGTGGTCCCAGTTGACCTACTTTCACACCTTTTGCCACTTTATAGGAAAAATATCCGATCCAAAATTTCAAATATTTTTTTTTCGGATCTAAGCCATTTTGACACAAACTTCGATAATTGGACATTTAGTTCCTGAAAATCGTGAAAATCACGTCCAAAAACAGTAAAAATGACAGTTATTTGGGCTCTGCTCCTAACCTCGCAAAATGTTGGAAATCTAAGACCTGGAATGAATAGGCCTACCCAGTATGGCCATCCATACCGATGCTTAGTATCACAAAGGTTCGTGCGGCTGTCCCTCCCAAATATCTTGAACCCCCCAAAATAAAACTATTATAACTCAACCTTTACTATGAGTAGTAGCGGCAGTTGAGTAAAAATGTCAGCACCATTAAAATCTTATTAGTTTCAAAACTCATGAATCAGTGCCAGTCACATAACAAGTGATGCACGCTATCCTAGCTCAATAAGTAAATCTATCAATTAATTAATAGTTAATTTAAATAGAATTTCATTTTTTCAAACAATGTGAAAACAACTCAGTCACCATCAACAACAGGCCGTAGTAATACCGCAAAATGCCCATGGACACCCTGGGGCAAACTTTTATACGGTACCTAGCGTGTGTCTGTATCAACCGGCCATACGGCATACCGTCGTGCATCACTCATCGACCACTACCTACATACATTGAGATCGGAAGAAATTTTTTTCGAAAGTCACCACTGAGGTTTTGGTCAAGTTCAGAGTCACGTGACACAAAAACTAGGACAAATATCAAAAATCCGGCCCGATCAAATTTAGATATTGTGCTCTAGTTTAAGAATTAACTCTTACGTTTATTCAAACTAACTAACTAACTAAAAAGCTAACTGAAACGTTTTACAATGACTCCAAGGTGCGGAAAAACTCATAAAGCTTTCTCGCACAACCATCCACTTTCAGAAGTCGCTCAAAGAAGTAATAGAAGTTTGAGAGCTGAGGGGGATAGGAAACAGAAAAGATAAAGAATGACATAAAAAGAGTTTCAGCGGCTTCTGCAAAGCAGCCTGAATCTGTCAAGAGGATGGCCGTGTTGTCTGCTTTAATGTAGTAGCGTCCCTGGACGGCGAACAGTAGAGGCTGGGTCAGACCATCAGCAGTCAGCCTTATGAGGGCATTGTCCACCGTGTCATCCTGCAAAGATCAATAGTTAAGATAGAATAAACTATTAACGTGTAAATTTAAATTCAGACTCAGAGTTTATGTTTAAAGGGTGGTATGGTATGGTATGGTATAGTAGAGTTTAACGTCCCACTCGACACAGTATAGGTCATTTCGGAGACGACAACCCTGAGCAGTGATGTACATCTCCCATTCAGTAATGGAGGGCCAGCGACATAATAACCACCTTAACCCGCATTGCTTTTGTTTACAGCGGCCCAAAAGGGATGGAACTAGCTCCTAACCCACATTATAGTGGAGGTAGCTAAAGCTCCAGGAGGCTCATTTAAATTAGTTACGCTAGCGCCAAAAACTGTAAGGGAGATGACTCACTGCTCAGAGGGGTCTTTATAGCCAATAACTTGGCAAGTAATGACAACTTAACTAGAACAACCAAAACACAGACAACACATACAATGAAAACTAACAATACATAAAAGGGGGCCCTAATAAACAACACAATAAAAAACATGCTAAGATATAAAACAAAAACTAGGCCTGGTTTAGTCGCCTTGTACGACATCCGGCCAGGAAACGGAGCGGGTCGATTCTTACAACCCCGGAGCCCGCTCGGGGCTGTTTAAAGGGTGTGGGGTATCATGAAAATAAAAGTATTTTTGCTGAGTCATGAAACAGAATACACAATACAAACTGAAAAAAACTGGGAAGATTCAATAAAACCTTGTGGAGAAAAATTTAGTGTTCCTCAAGTTGATTATCAACAAAATTTAAAATTTCATAGACTGAAGCACTTTAAAGTTCCACCAACTCCAACATCAAACAGCTAAACTCCAGCAGTTAGAACAAAACCACAAAATTAAAAGTATAATATCACTGGATGTAAATGGATAAAATGAGTAACACAAAATGGTGAAAATGCATTTGAAGTGCAACTTTCATGCAGATGCAAGACACAAAGCTCCATATCCTGAAAAATTGCTTCACAAGAACAGGGTTCATACAAATGTCCCAGAAAAAAAATCAAGGACTTTTCAAGGACTTTTCCAGGACTTTTGTTGCATTTTTCAAGTACCTTTACCGGACCTTTATCGGACTCTGCGGAGTATTGTTATTTTGAAATGGTTTTTAAAGCATAACATAAACTGAAATGTTACATATAAATCTACCATATATAACAACTAAGCAGTTGTGAAAACAAAATCAACACATAATACTGTTCAGTTCTGCTATTGCACACTGTTGTCCATTGCAGAAAAAAAATAAAAAATAAAAAATAAAAGAGTCTTTTATTGCACATTGCACGACTAGATGTGTGCTGACTATCGCTACATGTTCAGCAGCTCTTGCTGCTTATCAGTCAACAGTTTTACAACAGCTGATAGCTCGACTGTTTTTTTCTTTGGCAGATTTGCGCAAACTGTTTGATTTGGCAACGAGTGTTAGATCACTTTTGTCCTCAGCTTGCATTGCAAACTTATCTGCCGAAGTAGACAGTGCAGCAACGTCCTTCTCCAATCTCAATTTCTTTGCTGTGACATTCTGCACTTCAGCTTCTGCCAACTTGCGTTTTTCAGTCTTTGCTACCAATGCCTGTATTCAAACAATCAAGAATCATTTACATTAGGCTATATAGCGTGTTCACTTACCATATAAAAAATATAAAAATGCAAGAGAAACACTGAAATAACACAGACAGACACAACTATTGATGTAAGCATTTACAGTAGGCCTACTCAACCGCATCATTAGCCATATCAAATTAAATAACTGAAATAACGAACTAACTGCAATAGTATAACATAACTCTATCAGTTTATTAATGGGTATTAGGCTCCAATACATACGTTAACTAATATCCTAAACTGATATGTGCTTGAATATTACTCGTGATTGACCTACCTTCGTTTTCTTGTTTTCTTCCAGAAACGCTTGGTATCGTGTCCGTGCACCAGCTGCAGCACGAAGCAAATCACTGCTCATATTGATGTTGAATAAACCTGTAACATGACAGTGACACTATGCATGAATATAGATCAATAAGCTGTAGATAAATTATTACGATTGAATAATACAAAAAATATCTACGTATGGTATTTGATCAATGATACTATCAAATATGGTCATAATTTTGTACACTAAGGCAAACACTATCCAAATGGCACCACTGTATAGTTTATGAGTTAAACAAATGAAAACTGATAATATTACCTCCAATATCGCTAATGTGGTCACACACCATTCGATGAGCAACATAGGAGTACTCCTTCCTGTTCTCAACTTCGATTTGTCTGTTTATAGAGAATCCTCTCTCAACGGTTGCCTGCCCATGAGATAGCAGTAGTAATTGTTGGACAACCTTCCATAACTGTGGAAAGTCTGTGTTACATGCCATGGTCTGATAGAGAAGTGTGTCTATCCTGGAAGCAGTTGGCTTGAAGTCACTGAAACGAGCCCTTTCAGCAGCTACTACTTCTTCAAGATATTTTCGATATTGTTGGCGGATTACATCGCAGTCGTCTTCTGGCAGACGATTGGCTTGAACAAGTGTGTTAAGAACACGTTTCATCTTCTCTGTGCAGTCTTCTTGCTTACTGGCCATTCGTCTCGGATCTAAGCACATCATGTTTCTTACCAGGGAATATTGAAGGGGACTCTTGTTGAGTAGCCTGCTCAGAATAGTGACAATGAATGCTTTGGCTGATTCACGAAATTTCTTTTCACCAAGTTCACTCACTTTCTTTCCTTGCACCAATTTCTTCACAGCATTTTCTGCTGAATATCCAATGTCCACTTTCTTGTAGTGGAGCTGATTTGCCGTATCAGTAACGTCAATCTCACAAAGCTGAACTATAGTTTTCGTCTTTGTCATAACATCGACTTTAATCACTGAAGTCATGAGGCTCTTTAGGAGATCAAACAAGTCGTTTGCTAAGAATGCCATCATTGGCGCATCACACTGATATAAAGTCAGAAACGGTTGAATCTTTTTTCCAGTGAATCGATAGACAGCCAACTTAGCCTCGATTAGTAAGTCACTGCACGTTTCTTTCACAACACCAAATGTTTTAGTTTTCGGATCTGGTACTTTATTTTCCTGGACTGCCTTGACATATTGACGCAACTGAGGCAGCATTTCTACTATGCGCTCAACAACAGGAACGTTTTCTGTCCACCTTGTTTTGCAGAAACGCAAAGGCATTATCGGGTCATTCTCAACTGCCTTGTTGTAGTCTTCTCGTCTAGCAGGTGTATCTTTTAGTAGCCAGTGCACACTTCTGAGAAATTCATCAATGTTCCAAGTTGAAGCCTCCACACCATGCTTAAAGGCACCATGCACAATATGCATACCACAGCTACCAGTATTGAGCATCGACTTATTATTGTCTCTTTGCAGTCTATGCTGCACAAGATCGTAGAACTTCCAATTAACATTCGGTCCGTCCATTGACAACTGTATCAGTTCGCCCAAATCCAGATCTGACGTACCAGTTTCAAAAGTGGTGATCATATCCTCGGCTGTAGCATGCCCCATGAACTCCGAGTGATAGTAGCGTGTTCTTACTTCTGCCCCCTCCCAGATACGCACATGGAAATCCATCTGCTTATTCTGCGTCTTCGAGTTCATACTTTCGTCAAACAGTAGAACAAATTCGCTTGGTTCACATTTGACTTTCTGTGACAGCAACGATTTGAAATGCGGAGCAACGCCATGGTTGATGATATAAGAACTCTTCATCTCGCCACACTGGAATGCTGACGCTATAGCGCTGTCAGGGAACATTTTCCTGAAAAGAAGGTCTGACGATTCAGATGATTTGTGGGAGTAATGGGAAGTGCACATTTTCATTGCCCACAACAACTCAGCTGCCAGAACATCATTTTTGGTAGCAATCTGAGCACACGAACCCACGGGTAACGTTGACTGGATAGATCTTGATGACTCGCCTGAACTGTTTACTTCAGCTTCTGTGACAACAGGAAACATTAGTTTCGTGTTGTCTTTCACACATACTGATGTTGTCAGTTGTTTGATAAGTTCTCGATGTTTTTTACCATTCATGTGGCTTTTCAACGCCGACTCACCCATGGAACGAATGTCGAATGACTTCAAACAGACCTTGCATCGTGCACCACTGCCCGGCAGCAGTTTGTCCTGCACTAGCCACTCCTTATAACTGTCGTTTCGTAGCCATGCTGAATTAAATGAGCAATCACCTGGCATATTCGTTAATCGTTTGTATTCAGTTACCAGTACTGCAAGCAATAACAAAAAGTCATCAGTAGATGAGATAGCCGAACATGAACATTATAGACCGTGGAGATATTATCAACAACAACATGACACAAAATCAAATGCTCCACAAAACTAGCCTTGCACAGAATCTCAACCCGGACCATTACTAATATTTATTACACGGACCTTTGTTTCTTGTTTATTATTTGGCCAGACACTCCATTCAAGTTACACTGTACTTACGCTATAGACTACCTCACTTGCAAAACATCCCCGACGGAGGGGTTACAACACAGACTGAGACTATAAATTTCAAACCATTGTGTGTTTGACACAATCTTAAATTTCTCACAGCCCTAACTGTAGGATTGCCACTACACACGTTTGACCTTGGCCCATACACCGCTCACACAAGGTCAAACGGAACTAAAAAAACAATTAAAAAGAATAATCCATACCTGTGGAACTCTGTTGTAAAGTAGGTAGTGCTCATTTTTCAGTAGTAATGAATAACAGTAATTGAACCAATTTTCTCTAACAAAGCTATTATAACTGTCAAAATAAAGATAAAAAAGGTGTGTAGTTTAAACATATATATTTTTAATAATACGGCGCCATCTACTGAATAAAAAATAAGTAATTATTATCAATGCTACTGTACTACATCACTTTCACAAAACAAAGGTGTCTCCTACCACCAATACTGCAACAGTTGAAATATAGATGGAAAGAAAAATATAATATAGCGCCCTCCGGTGAATAAAAAAGTGAATAATTTTTTTAGCACAATACATAAAAATTCAAGGACTTTTTCAAGGACCTACAAAAATCAAGGACTTTGTCAAGGACCTTCAAAATTCAAGGATATCTCAAGGACTTTTCAAGGACCGTATGAACCCTGCAAGAACTTCTGGTGACAGTCGTGCGACTTTCACCTTCTTCCGAGGTGGTGACGGCAGCAAGTAGACCAGGCATTCAAAAGCTATCTGGCTCTTTTTGTCTGTTAAACACAAACAAGTGGAAATCAACACTTACATAACTGAAATTCTCGTCATTTTAATCTATATACTCAAACTGCTATGCTTCAATTATTATTACAATGAGTAATTGAAAAACAGGTCACGGACGGGAACCAGTAATATACTATAAACCACTTATACAGTCATTGATCAGTGAACAGACTGATAAGGGGGGGAGAGAAATGAAGTGGATAATAGAGAAAATATGAGAAAACATTATCAAAAATAGCAGAATTGTATTCAGGGTACGACTGCATGGTGGATAACACTCTAGGAGGTCGTTATCATGGTTGTACGTGATAGGGTTGAGGTAGCATTTAGGCTCTGTTTGGATCAGATGAGGATTGGCATTGCGGCTTACAATGGTCAACATCTGAAATGTAATTTTTGGTTCGGATGGCCTGTGTAATCCCATCACTGGGGGTATGGTATACTAGAGTTTAACGTCCCACTCGACACAGTATAGGTAATTTCTGAGACGGTGGGCCCTTAGCAGTGAAGTGCACCTCCCATTCAGTAATGGAGGGCCAGCGACATAACCCCCTTAACTCGCGTTGCTTTTGTTTACAACGGCCCAAAAGTGATGGAACTAGCTCCTAACCCACGCTATAGTGGAGGTAGCTAAAGCTCTAAGAGGCTCACTTAAATTAGTTATGTCAGCGCCAAAACCTGTAAGGGAGATGACTCAACTGCTCAGGGAAACACAAAAGGATGGGAACACACAAACAAATTAAAGCAATACAAACACAAAATACAAACCTAGGCTAAATAAAACACACTCGGTCCAACCGGGCTGTATGAACTGGTCCTGGTAGCTGTGCACATGGAAAACGAAACTTCCGATGTACAGCCTAAATGCCAGGGACCACTTCAACTGCTCTCCCCTCCTTTTCTCATGACCAGCACCACAAAACAGATGCGGCCAAACGGAAGGGGGGCGCAAGTATTGGCAACTAAACCAAAGCAACGAACATGCATCAAATTATAGCAGAATAAAACAAAGACAAAGAATGCGACGATACATACTGAACATACACAAAAAACCTAGGATAAATAAACAGGAAAGACAGAAGATCACGTTCCTGGATCTGCTTACCCCAAGGAGATCTCCCAGCAGTACACTCCCGCTACACACACAGAAGCAGTGCACTGCCAGAGGGTCCTCTTGGGGGTCTTCCATCCTTATCTCTGATCACCTAAGGCTCCTGGATCCACCTTGAGGGGAGGGTCGCCAAACCTCTCGTCACCCTACTGACACCAGTACCCCATCGCTGGAGTGTTCCTCTTGTGCGATCCGGTTCATATTTTGCAAGAGGAAACTAGAGACCCTTAGGTACAATATGGGCCAAGAATCATGACGATTGGTTAAGCTGCTTAATATAAAGAATAAGGACACAGACCTTCATCCAGGTCATCTATCCCATCTAACAGATGCCGAGTAGCCGGCTTTGAAGCTGCCAGTTGGAGTATCCGACCCTTCCACTGTTGCCAGATGTCCATTAATCTGATGTTGGTCTTCGCAACGTCCTGGAATTCGTGACAAATCTGTAACAAAAAGAACAGCTTGCTATACCACATCAGAATAAGTTGTGTTCTGGCTATGTCGGTTTTATTGCAACATTTTAATGCTGTGTCGATTGCCGAGTCTTACGATGGTCCAGACAAAAACCAGACCTCTAGCCATTCCAGGCTGTACTTTAACTAAAATGTAATTTTAAAAGCTTCAGGATTATATACTACCAAGGTTACATCTTTAAATTGAAGTTTGAACTTAAGTTTCTTTATAGGTTACTTGATCCTGGTCACTAGTGGTCAGTTGAGCATTCCGATTCGCGATTCGAATCGATTCCCTGATTCAATTTAAGCGAATCGATTCGTTTTGTAAAAAAATCGGCCTTTCGATTCACTAGTTGTCCTGCAGTTTTTCTTGCTTATTTATTGCAGTCTCCGCTAAAAGTCATCTACAGCATAATTATTCGGTAATAAACATAACAAACACATATCAAGGTAAAAGTATCCCGTCATTTATTACCACAGTTAATATTGCCATCATGAATCAGACAGGTATTAAATTAAACACAGTGAGTGCATGAGCAGGGTCATTATAGGTCATTTCGGAGACGAGTCTTTGCACCAATGCAAGACAAAAAGTGGCCATACAAAACAACAATACAAAACACTCAAAAAAAACCTACGCTAAGAGAGAGGACAGATAGTAAATAAGTAAGTAAAGATACTATATTAACGTGCGCTCAAAAGCTGGCAGTTAAGCCAGCTTAGTCTACCGCATGTCCCAAAATAAAAAAAAAATTAACTAAAAATGAAAAAACCGTTGAGCAGAGTAAGTCCCGTCCAGTATAGTTCGAGAAGGCAGTCCAGATGGGTGCTAGCAGACTATGGTGGAAAAGATTGGAATGAAACAACGAATGTGTGATGGAAGGTGAGAGTGGTGAGCAGGTGGGAGGTGAATTACAGAGTATGACATCATCAGCAGGGTGTTTAGTGCAAGGCTGGCGGAATGAGACAGGAAGTTGATTCCACAGATGAGGTGATGCACAGCGAAATGAGCGATTGGTGATTCTTAGAGAAGAAGATGTAGGTGGTCGAGAAAGGGTTACAACAGATGAGGAGCGAGTAGCACGAGGGGGCTGAACAGAGATCAGGCTGTGCAGATAAGTAGGTTGAGCAGTGGTAAGAGATAACACGTGGTTACTGATTAGAAAACAAAAACTCAGCTATTGACAAAAAATCATGACTCCTATACAATACAAGCGTCCGTTTCATCAAATTGTCGAATCGAAACGAAAAATTGATTCGTCAGCGTGAATCAAATCGAATCAAATTTTTCTTCCACGAATCGGAATGCTCTAATGGTCAGTAGTGATTCAAAAACAATAAAATACAGAGAACAAAATGAAGCCAAAGCTGCAACATACCGTTTCATTGATATCCACAAAACGTGGATATTTTCTTAAAATGGCAGTGATTGAAGGACTCTGCTGCTTGATGAATTCTCTGCGCGCTTTCCGTGTGACGTTCATGAGTCGGATCAGTTCAGCCCTGTTTGTTGCGTTTGGTCGCTGCTCTGCCAGCTGCCGCTCAGCTAGCCGGATATCTTCGGTGACTGGCTCCTCACTACAGACACACCATCATGCAGTGTGATTTTCGTTAACGAAAACGAAAACGAAAATTACCAGAAACGAAAAAAATAACGATTCCGTTAACGAAAACTAAAACTAAAACGAAAAAATACTGAAAACTGAAACTAAACTAAAACGAAAAAGTAGAAAACGATTGAAAACTAAAACGAAAAAATCTGCAACTAAAACTAAAAACAGCATACTTCAAGACTAAAATGCAACACTTGGGATTGCGAATAGCACACGCTGTGACGCTACTTCCTACAGGCGGCATTGCATTCGTCAAACACGCATGCCGGTCATGAAGCTGGCTATCCACTACCGTCCAAGATCGCCCTCGATCTGATTTCAGCTCTAGCATCACAGGCGTACACTGAACGTGTGTTCAGTGTCTGTGGGGATCTGACGGCGGGCAAGCGCAACAGGATGACCAGAGGGCTGGAACGGCGTGTTTTCCTGCGATTGAACTTGAAATACGTCTGAACTGAACTGATTCAACTGAACTGAACTGAACAGAACTGTGATGAGCCTGTAGACTGTACTGAGTTAGTGACTATTGTGAGAGACTGAGAGTGAGAGTTGCTGGTGATGATGACATTGAGTGACAATGATTATGATAATGATGAGTCATGCTATGTACTGTAAAGTGTTACTTCAACATGATAAAATCGAAAACGAAAACTGAAACGAAAAAAATAGCATAGAACTGAAACTAAACTAAAACTAAAAATAACTGGAAAACTAAAACTAAAACTAAAACGAAAAAATGATGAAAACTAAAACGAAACTAAAACTGAAAAATATTTCAAAAACTGCAACTAAAACTAAAACTAAAAATAAGTCAAAACGAAAATCACACTGCCATCATGTGACATAATGTTAATGCATATATCTGAATAAGTAAGTGATCAGTCAAATAGTGCCATCTGCTACCTCTGGATGGTCATGCAGGTTTTATCTTAGGCTTATCATATACAGCAATAGAAGTCAAATATGCAAGCTACAGTTTTGCTGCTATCTCTGAAACATTTATGGTAATGTTCAACTTTGAAAAAGCATACATTTGGCAGCACAAAGTACTTACAAAGCCTAACTAAACTTGTGATCAGCAACATGAACCAATCTGATAATATTACTTAATAACTTTGGCTAGTAATGATGCGAAGATTAAATTAAAGTAACTAATGAAGATATTAATTTAGATACTGCGGTCAAACTATCAACATCAAGACTTAATCAAAAACACTACTGGACATCATGTCAGCCTATACCTAGAAGCTAACCTCTCTCTCCTTGAACTGTTAGTCCACTGTGTATCTATGTCGTCTATCAAAAAAGCAATCCTGAAAATATACGCAACAATAAATAAAAAACCAGCGCATTACAACGAGAAGCATCAACAGATATGACTTTTGACTAAACGTATCACAATCACTGACTTACAAAATGCCAACCCAACTTTCTTATTCCTTATGATCATATGGGAATATTCAGGCAATAAGTATAAGTAAGGGCCTAGCTATCCATGGTCGACATCAGAATTGTGTCTAAACAGTCGAGTCATCAAAAAAACCAGAGCCTAGTTTCCCTAATTTCGTAAACCCACACAAGAAATGCATAATACAAAGGGTCCTTTCATTCAGGGCATAATGTGAGAGTGGGAGACAACGTTTGGCTAAGACCTAAGCTCTCAAACTGTTAAAAGCAAACATAATCGGCTTAGTAGTCACAACGGCACATCTACTACGAATAATGCTAATCAATAATGGTAACCTGTGAAAATTTGCGAAAATATTAACACCAAAAACTCTTGTTTCGCCTCATTTTAGACACTTTTACGCTACCATACAATACGATTCACATAAAACAGATCTTACAAAAAAAGTAACGGGAAAATAAACTCACATATCCTGTTGGTGACCCATCCTTCAAAATAGGGAATGTGGTGATAATGGCATGACAGATGTCCTGCTTCTCTGTCGGGCTTGGCTTGTAAATACTGCAGCACCACACAGTAGCCAATTTATTGGCACACAGTGCATTGATAATTGATAACAGCTATTTAGCAAATAGTTCAAGCAAAAGAATTAAAAAATATTGAATGTCCGTCTCCGTGAATGTCCGCACTGCAAGACCCGCTGTTATCATATCAGCAAAACATACCAATGACAACATCTCAGGAGAAAGGAATATTTATGAATACTGAAATCAGGTGATATTTCGGAATAATAACTAAATGACCCACAGTTAACGATACTTTAACTATGATTTAGGCCACCCAGTAGGTTAAATGACACACAAGATATCTAAACATGAAACCTGACTAAGTTAGCTGGCCCATAAAATAGCTTTGGAAACATTCTTACGTGGAACAGTTGTTCATCAAGTAACGTCCAACTGTTTGGACAAGATATTGCCGCTCATTTGGGTCCGGAATTACGCCATCTTTCAGTTTCTGTACGAGTGAACTCCCATTCACTTTTCCTTGCGCCTGACTTCTTCGGTTTAGCAGTCCTTCAACGTCAACATTCTGAGCAAGAAAAACATAGACAGTCTAATAATGTTCTAATATAGCGTGCCACAATATTGTACTGTCCATGTGGCCCTGTTCAAACAAGGCCGGCCCTTGGCAGCTCAGACACACCAGGGTCGGATGTGTGCATTTCTACCTGCGCGTAAGCGTGGTACTTGCTACGGCAACGTGTCTGGCTGGCTGGGTGGCTGTCACACTCCAGTATTGTATCAAAACGGCAAAACCTATCTGAAAACTTTTTCCACCATCTGAAAGCCCCATAATTCTAGTTTCTTGAGACCCCTGCGCCGATACAAAATTCCACGGGGAACCCCTTCAGCGGGAGCGTTAAATACACGGGGGTGTGGTTTTCGACGGATATCGCCGTTGCTCGGAAACCGTGCGAGATAGGCCGATGGTTACTATGGAACGTTAATAGGAAGTCATGGGTGCCGAATTGGATGGTATAATTTACGATGACCTTGAGTGACCAACAACCCGGGTTTCAAGGTCAGTGTATACTTAGAAGTCGAATATCTCAAAAACGGCGAGTTTTAGGGACAAAGTTACTAAAGAACACTAATAGGAAACCATACACGGTCTACCGAATGGTACAATTTTTAACGACCTTAAGTTACCTCTGACCCCAATTTCAAGGTCACGACATTTTTCGACATTGAATATCTCAGAAACGACACGAAATAGAGCCATAGTTACTATAAAACGTCAATAGGAAGTCATATGTGCTCTATCACATGGTGACATTTCCAATGACCTTGACGGACCCCTAACCCGATTTTCAAGGTTACAGCATTTTTGAACTCGAATATCTCAAGAACGGCGCATTTTAGGGACAAAGTTACTAAAGAACACTAATAGGAAACCATACACCATCTATCGAATGATACCACTCTCAATGACCTTGAGTGACCTTTGACCCCCATTTCAAGGTCACGACATCTTTTGAAGTCGAATATCGTAAAAATGGCGCATCTGAAAGACAAAGTTACTGTTGCACAATAGGAAAATGGAATTGAACCTAGCATATGGAATGGTACTATGTTTGGTGACCTTGACTGACCTCCAATGGCGTCACGCAGGTTTATCAGCGTCATCTGAGCTTCTTGTTCTGTAGCAATTTTCAATGATATTCGGTAGGCGGCAGCACGTGTCCAACTATGGTGTGTCGTTGGAACAGCCGCCTAGTGAATATATTTGTAAATCGCTACAGAAAAAAATCACTATGTGTGTGTGGCTAGCGACTCTTTTTGGCCCGTGTAATTTTTGGGGGACCCATCCTCAAGATCCGACCGAATGTGAGCAGTAACACTGGAAAGCCACTGTGTGGTCAAAACCCAGTGTCAATCAGTGCAGCGGTCTGGGAATGAATGTATCACTGAATTACACGTTGAGTTCTTAAGCTCTGACCTCCTTTTTCGTCGGACTAAACTACTGAGCACTTAACAAACATACATACATATGTGGCACCGTTTTAGGATACCGTAAACTCACATTGCTGGTTTGTGTGTAGAGTTCTAGTAAACGCTAACCAATCCAGGTGCAATTTATTATGAGTCCACAACAGTAAGAAGTGCCATAATTTTCACAATTTTATAAATATTTCAAAGGCAAACCAAAAATCCCCATTCAGAAATAGCCTGCTTTATTTGCTTAATTCCAGTGAGTAGTTCTGATATATGTCATACAAAATATTACCTTTGGAAAACAAAACTGAATGATAGCCGATCTACTTTTTCCAATAGTCATAATAGACAGGCAACCAACATTAGTCAGATAATTGGACAGAATGAGCATTTAACCTTGAAAGTACGACAGGTTTCTGTAGTTGGCGCTGACACTCCGCGAGCAGATGTTGGTGTTCTGGGACTGGCACCAGAAGACGAGGATGGCGTGGTTACTGGTGAGCTGATTGTAGCAGTACTAGGACCAGCATTACCAGTGCTGGTGTCGCTGGGCCGACCAGCTGATCCAGGTTGACTCTGTGTGGCCATCCAGTTGAGTAGCGCTCTTTTTTCCCCCATACGGAAGCCCAGTTCCACCAGATCAGACTCTTCCAATAAGCGGAGTTGGGGCACAGTGATCGCATGCTCTACAATTTACAAAAAAAGTGCAAAGCAGTGATACTTTAGTGATGAAAATTTAGTCAGTTTAACCTTGAAATGGTACAGATGCAGCTGGGGAAAACAGAAAGTCACGGGCCGGCCAACCGGGTAAGTAACAATGCATGCTTGTATCGGACCAAGGTCATGAAAACCAGGAATCAGAGATGGAAGCATTACCGATAGTCCATGATAAGTGTCTAACCGACAATCATCCAGTCAGAAGTCCAATAGGCGGTTGCAACATCAGTTAAAAATTCTCCAACTGTCTATAGTTTAACTGAAAGCATATTTCTGTTTTGCTTGCATTACAGTAAAAGAAATATTGCACTACACTGTGCAATTTCCCTGCTTTTGAATATATAGCACAGCTTATGTAACAACCACTGATTTTAAAATATTAATTATTATCAACTGCTTGAGAATGTCATATATGTATTTTTATTTCATTAAAGCGACTGTGTTTTAAATGAAAACTGGGAAAAGTCAACATACTCTTCAGATTCTCTTTCACTTCATCTGACAGATCAGGAACGCCCAACAGCCCCTTCAGAAATTGGCATAGAAGAGAATAGTACTCATCGCCCATGATTCCAATTTGCTGACAACATATACATATCATGCAACTTAATAACTAAACAAGAGTTTGCTAGCAACAAATATCCATTACCAGCTTCTGGTGCCAATGGTATGGTATAGTAGAGTTTAACGTCCCACTCGACACAGTATAGGTCATTTCGGAGACGACAACCCTGAGCAGTGATGAACATCTCCCATTCAGTAATGGAGGGCCAGCGACATAATAACCCCCTTAACCCGCGTTGCTTTTGTTTACAACGGCCCAAAAGGGACGGAACTAGCTCCTAACCCACAGTATAGTGGATGTAGCTAAAGCTCTAGGAGGCTCATTTAAATTTGTTACACTAGCGCCAAGAACTGTAAGGGAGATGACTCAGCTGCTCAGAGGGGTCTTTCTAGCCAATAACTTGGCAAGTAATGACAACTTAACTGGAACAACCAAAAGACAGACAACACATACAATGAAACTAACAATACATAAAAAGGTGCCCTAATAAACACCAACACAATGAAAAACATGCTAAGATATAAACAATAACTAGGCCTAGTTTAGTCGCCTTGTACGACATCCGGCCAGGAAACGGAGCAGGTCCATTCTTACAACCCCGGAGCCTGCACGGGGCACTTCTGGTGCCAAACTAAAAGTGTCAGAATTAAATAATTTGCAGTCAAAAGCCACCTTTAAACTGAACTATCAGATTACTTTTCTAAAGCTCATAATTACGAGCAACATCACTCACTCCATGAACAGAATTGGCTATTATTAAAGAGCAAAACACCTCAATAACACACAAGGATATTTTTACTACCATATTGTATCCTGGTCATCTGGCACTCACCCACCAAAAATCGTGAAGATCGTCCAAAGGGACTGCCGGAGGAGAGGGAGTTAAACAGGTGAATCTTGACTATCTGTGCCGATAGCTCGATAACGAAGCCACCTATGACTATGGTTACAAGGGATCACTATTTCCTAATGGTGTGCGGAGAATCGAATGGTCCCACTTTCAACGACCTTGACCTATCTGTAACCTTGATTTCAAGGTCACCGGATATTTCTATCCTCGATATCTCAGAAATCATGCTACATAGACCCCCAAAATCATATATTTTCTGAATCGGCAATTGATCAGCAATGCGACAATGACTAGAAGAATAGATTATTCTGCATTTCATTTTTGCAGTTGACCAAACGCAAGGAAACGTTCGGCTATCTTAGCTACTGCTAAGTTCTTGCTCTAATCCTAATTTTGACAAATTTTAATATACTTAATATATTAAATATTTTAACTACTATTTTCAATCATACCCAAGCATGATGCTTCAATACTCAATTAGATGCAATCCCAGTTTCCCTGCAAGAGTTTAGGGAGTGTGCTGTATATATATTGAAGGGCATTTTGTCATATTCTTGGGGCTTCTCTTTAAAATATATGATATGGCAATCGCAACATGTAGCGCGTTCCCGAGTTGTGGCTGAACAGCTTATGGCAATACAGAGGGCGATGATCTGCAAATTGATGCATGTCACACACAGACACTGTTGCTGGATCTACAAATGCAATTTCAAACGCATGAAAATCAGCAAGAAATACGATAGTCTGAACATGTTCTACGGCCACCAGCCACCTGCCATCATCTGAAAAAGAAACAAAATTCAAAATCCTTCCAAATACTGGGTCCCCAAAGTCGTCTCTGCAAAGCATCATAAAATGATCTTTATTATACTGCACTGTTGCAACAGACATTTTGTCTGCAACAGCAATCATATCCGTTGGTGTAACTTCAAACCTGGACAGAAGAACATCACAAAAATCTAGAGACGTTGCCATTAGAAGTGTATGTCGTGAAACACAAGCAATGTTACGCATGTGACTGTTGGACAACAATGAATGCAGTGCATGCTGCTGATGACGGTATGCTAGTGTGCGACATATGTTTGTAAAGTTGCACACGACATGAGCACTACGTTTGAAGAAAGAGTTCTTCAGTTCGTATCGCATGCAACTCATACCAATTAGAGGTCCTGACTTCAACACAATTGTTGGAAAATGCACCAATAAATGGTGCTTCGGTCGCAGTCGGATCTGTTCACTACTGTACAAAGCAGCAAACAATGACAAATGTTCAGCGATCACCTCTGACATATACAATACCATTCCATGCGTGAACCTAGGTGCAAAAATTAAATCAACCAAAAGAGACAAATGCAACAAAAACTGCCAGTGCTTGTTATCACTTGGCACACGACTACCAAGTGCAAGTGGAAGGTATTTGAGTAGTGCCCAATACTGAATAGCTTTCATGGATGGCACAATGGCCAGGTTCCTGCAGCCTGGATATCTCAGCAGGTTTGTGAGTCTTATCCACAGTGATTTTACCCCATAGGAGATTTATTGCACTGTTGACTGCTTCCAATGTGAGGCTTGTGTCTTCATACAAACCATGTAATATACACCCCAATTCAACACCAACGAGGCCTTCTAAAACGATATGCATGATATCAAGACTCCAGTTATCTACAACATGAAAACCATCAATTTCATTCAATGTACACTGGCTTTTCACACCATTGCAGTGGTTTTTTCCATGCTGTTTGGCAGCCTGCAAACCAGCAACATTTGTATTATACTTATCAACAGTACGCCGCTGAAACTGCTCCTCGCGATACCACACCTGTATCTGTTCGCTCGTCGCATAGCAAATCGTGCAGAAATAGCTACCTGAAAATGACTCAATGAAGCCAAACATCTTGTTCAATGCCAAGTTGTCACATGTTACCTGACAAAGACTAGCATATACAGTTGTGCTGCCTAAAGTAGGAAATTCACCTGTTAAACCATCACTGCTCAACTCCTTCATTTCTGCAACAAAAGCATTCAAAACAGGCTCAAAACCATGCACTGACAAATCATGACTATAACACAATGCCAACAGGTGAACATTAGCAAAGCACGAGTTGAATTGTGGTGGCAAGTTCTTAATGGTGTAGTAAAATACACCAACATTATGTACTGAACCATGGCTGCGAAGAGGATTTGTGACACCCATATCATCATAAAATAGTTGAATTTTAATGGCAAATTTGGTAGAGTCACCAAACAGTGGATGCTCACGGCACTTGGCACCATCTGACCAGTCCTGCAAAACACCAGGAGTGCACTTATCCTGCAAAAGAGCATCAACATAACTTTTATTCTGCATCAAACTCCACAGAGTCTTCTTCACTGGAACATACTGAAATGAATCATACACATAAGATGACAAGCCTGCATGTGATTCGATACGTGGACAGAAATAATGTGATTCCGGTGGTACAGCCAGTTTATGCCTGTCAAAATAAGAATCCAGCTTTTTACGTGTAGTTAAATTTCTCAGTGGCTCTGCACAACATTCAAGTTTTGTCTTGATATCCTGCGATACATCTGAAACAACAGTTTTATCAATTTGTTTTTCTGTCAGACTACGTGCCACTTCAGACTGCACAAAAGATATCATGGATGCAGTCATACTGTTGAAGGATTCTACTACATTAGGAACAATGCTGTATGGCACACTACTATTAGCTCGTAATCCTGCAACAAGAGAAACTGCTTCTGTTTCAACATCTGCAAGAAAATCTACCGGTTCTTCATTGTTCTCTTCACAGTCTGTGCTAACACAGTCCATACAAGATAAATCAACAGCAGCATGATCAGAGACAGGAGTACTGCACGAAGTTGACCTCTCTTCAGATGCATCACTAGCCACAGCATGGTATGAGCTAATATGCCTAATTAAATTAAACACAGTAGCATATGTACCCATGCACTTCCCTTGCATGCACCTAATCGGGCACACCAATTCGCAATTGTCTTTATGTCTCAACAAATGGAACCGCAGCTTGTCAACAGACTGAAGCCGAACAGCATCACCGCAAATATAACAAACATACATTTCAGCAGTACTGAAAGCTATCTTAATGGTTAATCCTGTCCAAAACACTAACCTAGCTTTAATACGTAATCTATACTGGTATACGCTAACTGGCATCTATGAATACAACCTAAGCTGGGCCTAGAGGCATTGCCTATGCCTAGGCTGAATATGCCGCCTTGCTTTACTTTATGCAAAAGCGCGATTAACGCAGGGCTGCATTTACCACTATATTATTAATCAGTTCAATCCTAGTCGCTAGTGACTAAATAGCGTGGTTACTTCCCTGAATTATTCCAGATATTACCGGAAATGCGTAGACGGGTTGTCGCCGAGACCTGCATAGAAAACATTTGAGACAAGGGTTTTAATGCAGTCTTTGAAACGGCTATATATAAGTAACAACTGATGTAAATGACACCCAATGACACCCAGAGAAAAAAAAAATTAGACTGGGTCAGAAGTTGATACCCATAATAAGCGGTTTTCCCTGCGGTAAAGGCCTTGCGAGAAAGGCCTATACACAGCAGTGTGCAGACCTCTCGTTCACAATAACCACGGTGAGCACACTTTGTGCCAGGCAAACAGTGCGGTGTAACAGCCTGGCGGAAAGGCTGCTAACGGGTAAGGGTAAAATGTGGAATGCGGAAAATCGACAATGGATAAAATGCGGAATACAGATGCGGAAAAAACGTGCGAAAAGACGGGTAAAATGCGGAATGCGGAAAAATACTATTCACATCAATTTTCCCCATTTTACCGGCCACCGATTTTCCGCATTCCACATAACACCCACCTTTCCGCATATTTCACATTCAGCTATTTTTGCTGCAAGTATGTCAATAAACGTTCAGTTCAGTTCAGTTTAAATGGCCAATTGTTCTGGAGATTACTCCGGGTTACGCTAGTCACCTATTCCCAAAGGTACTTTCAAGAACATATGGGGATTGCCGGAGCATAATGTTTTACAGGCAGGATGCCCTTCCTGTCACCAAATCAGCTGCATTAAAGCAGTGAAGTAAGATCTAAGTCAAGTACATGTACATTGCCATTATTTACAGCAGTTAATAGTGTACCGTATGTCGTGTTCCGAAGATAGATCTGGGAAACCATGACGAAACTACAAAGATTGTCTGTTCACAACTGTGTCCAACTGCTGTGGATTCTGGGACACAGTTACATCGAAGGAAATGAAATTGCAGACGATTTGGCAAAACAGGCTGCTATAACGGATTTCACCGGTCCAGAACTAGTGCTAGGACTCTCTGTGATGAGTGTGAGGAACACTGTTCACCCGACGGCCAATTCATGAACAGATAAAAAAATGGAACAGTATTCAGAGTGGTCGACAAGCAAGGCAGCTACTGCAAGATAACAGCACCCAGTTTGCAAAACATGCAGTAAGATTGTCACGAAAGGACCTGAAGATCTTGGTTGGCCTTCTTACGAAATAATACATTAAATTGGTATTTGACTCTGCTGTAGATAAAAGAGGATCCTATGTGCCCTCTTGGTGGAGAAGAATATGACACTAGTCTACACCTTCTAGGAAGATGTAATGCTCTCATTGGGAAATGAAGAAAACAATTAGGAAAACATTTCTTAGTTCTAAGCGAATTAAGACACAAGCATTGGAGCACACTCTTGAAGTTTGCTAAAAACTCCTAGGGTTAATTCAGCCATGCAGGGCTGTGCACTGGACCCACTGGAGGCCTCAGCGCTAGGCGGTAACATGCCTTCCCCGAAAGGTAAGGTAAGGTAAGGTCGTGTTTCGAAATCAGATAGGCCTATGCCTTCAGTGCTCTGATACTGCCTGCTGGATGGCAGGAAGACTGCTGAAGTGCATCCAGCCTGTAACAAAATGTTCTAATGCTGCTGGTGGTGGTGGTTTGCCTATAGAAGTGGAGTACAGATGATTTGCATATGTCTTAAAATTTGCCAGTTTGTCACCACTGCCACTTCCACCATCTCTCGTGGTACAGCAAATGGTTCAACATTCTGATATCTTACCCAAGCTCTACCGTAACTGGCCATTAGATGAGTACAGAAGCTGTAGTAGTTTATCCCTTTAATGGTTATCAACAATGGTATCAAATCAATTCAGCATGTATATACAGAATTTACTACTAATGGCCTGCAGTCAACGTCTGTAGTCTGTCCATGATATTTTTGTACGGAGTTAAGAGCATGAATTGGGGTACTGGTATCAGAGGGCTGATGATGAGAGGCATAGCAACCCTCCCAAGGTAACCAGGAGCTATTAGTGGTCAGAGTCAAAGTTGGAAGACCCCCCAGGTGAGCTTGGGGTAAGCAAGTCCATGGCATGTGATATATATCCCTTCAGTGCTTTAACACTGTTGGTTAGGCGACAGGAAGGGCATCCGGCCGAAACTGGATGTTGGTTTGTTGATGGTGATGATATGACTGGAGCTTTGCACGACTTATAGCTCCTGTAGTCTAGTTGTCACCAACACCTCCATCATCCTTTGCTTCAATAAACACCGGCTAACCCAGGTTCACCTGAAAAATGACCGTTAAAATGGAGAGAGAGAGAGAGAGAGAGAGAGAGAGAGAGTTAAGAGCATGAATGACAGCCAATGACCTTGAACTGTCCTTTAGTTTGGATGCAACATTCAGGCAAAATATTTTCTTACACTGTGTTTTCCAACACAGAATTTATAACGGTTTGCAACAGCGAAAATGATCTGGAAGGTTGTTCTGTTATCAGTCATAGTACTATCCAGTATTTGGTAGATCCTATCTGACTTCCAGCCAGTGTACCATCATAACAAAGTGTGTAATATTGTACCATTTCAGAGATACCACCACCTGATTATGACTTACAAGCATAAAACATAACATCAACTGAACGTGAACAATCCATCATTCAAATAGGAAGATATAATTTCCGGAACGGAACGGCAGAACGCACTGTGATTGGCCAACTGGTGGAATAGGTCATCGGTGATAGGTCGCTATAAATAGAAAATCATTCCGTTAAATATTAAAAAAGAATAAACGGAACATGGCGGAATGTTATGATCAATTTCCGGAACACGTTAGGCAGTTGTACCTACAGGCACGGACGTGCTTGGAGATTTGAAATCCGTGCTTGAAGATTCGGTAACCCTTGTTTGAAAAAAGTAGCAAGCACGACCATAAAATAATAAAAACACAAAAATATCATATAAAACTTAATCCGGTGTGGGTAAATACTACGTCGGCCCTGTCGGCGCTATCGGCCGATAATTAGTGCGGCTTTATGACGTCGGGTGGCAGACGCCGTCGGCCGCCGTAATTAGTGCGACAGGCATTGTCCATGACAAGTGGCAGGCTAAAGTCTAGATAAAAAAGCTAAGAAAGAGTTTGAATCCAAACTGGCTAAAAGATTAAAGAGGACAAAAATATTTTTTTTGCATATGCCAGAAGCAAAATTAAAAGAAAAGTCAAAGTTGGATCATTAGAAGATAGTCAGGGTGATGTCCAGTGAATCCAAAGTTAAAGCTGAAATGTTAAATGACTTCTTTTCAACAGCATTCACTATAGAGAAGACGAAAAGGACACTCCTGTATTGAACGCCCACCTCCGGTCAAACGACCCTTCCCTTAAGTGACAGAGAGAGCATGTACAGTGTGTATTTTGTTATTATTGTTACCGATATAGGAGCGATGTTGTTTAAAAAATATCCAGAATGACATAATATAACTAAAACTGTGGTGTAGCCAAGATATTGCTAATAAAACAGTGGCATCCGAAAAAGATTTGGGAGTTGTCTTCTCCAATGACTTGAAGGTTAGAAGGCAATGTGAGGAAGCTTACGGTAAAGGCAGCCAGATGCTGGGGCTCATCAACAGAACAATACAATTCAAGAATCCTATCATTCATAATAAATAAATAAATAAAAGTCGGCAGAGGTGTCCACCCCCGCCGCCCGGAGACCGGTCGCCACCCGCCGTCGGCCGCACTAATTACTCGCTGACGGCGCTGACAGCGCCGACATAGTATTTACCCAGACCCAACTTAATCATTCTTTACGTTAAATTCTCGAAATACTACTATTCTCTCCGGAATCCATCACCAGGTGGGCCATCTCCCTCAGCTGCTTTAATACTCCAGTCCTCAGGAGGGAAGGAATCCTGTTCAATGTAGTAGACATCACAAACACTCAGTTTGCCAGACACAGTCAATTGGGTAAATTTTGCCGCTTTCATTGGACGTTGAAAAGCTGAAAGGCTTTCAGCTTCAGAGGCAAAGACCCTGACCCCCTGACCAGGGGCTCTGCCCCTGGACCATGCTGATCCCCATTATAGGCTCGCGTTCCGCGTTCACCATGGACCCCGTGCTTAGTAGTTTGAACCTTAAATTAGGCCCTGGTTGTATACTTGCATACTTACAGCCAAGAACTCTTGCATTGCACAGATGAATTTGCAGATCTGCTCTGGCCAATCAGCGACCAGCAAATTCGCTCGCCCCGCCCAGCCCTGCAAATTAAACCAACCCCAGCATTCAGCACTGGGTGTAGGACACCAGTGCGTTCTAAAAAATACCACTTTACGCTTACAATTACTACAATACATCACTTCGTGGGCTGACTGCAGTATGATAAGTAATTGGATGCAATATTACACATTAAACATGTACTGGGCATCCAGATTAGCGCACCGTTGCCCTATTATCGCTCACGTCAACAAAGTCATCAAATAACTTTAGTCCGCAGCGAAATTAAAGTGGCGCTTCCACATTTTCGATATATATATATATATATACCACATTACTAACATACCTGCAAAAGACCACGCTTGGCAGGATTTTGTCCCGCTTTCAACACAAACTTTACTGACAAACACAAAGAAAAGATCCGCTCGCGAATATACTTCCAGTACGCAGAGCACATGTGCTGTGGAAATAAATAAGTAACGGCTAATATCCTGCACGGTTTATGTGTAGGAAAAATCATCCACACTTGACCGTGCAGTAAACCTGCACGGTTAGGGACGAGAGTGGTGCGTCATGACCTACAAATTGCTTGAACTTGAACTGGGTCACGACGCTCAGAACTAGTCGGCTGATTGCTACGCGTCGTGGACGCGTTGAACAACTAGACGGCGAGTTGAGTTGAGTTGGGTTGTTGCGCTATGAACGGGGCTTAACAGTACTGATCGGGATACAACACTTGCATCATTGGAATGTGCAGATATACGAAGTGGCCCAGAAAAATAAGCGTCATCCTGTTCAGTTACGATTCATTACTGATGGGGTATAGGAGGTGTTTACGCGTAATACTTGTCACAATATTTATGTATTAACAGTTATGTCTAATTGTACTGATCAGGATACAACATTTTTGTCCTTAGTAAATGCAGAAATAAAACGTGTCAGAAAAATTAGCGTCACCCTGATCAGTTACAGTCCTTTACCGACGGTGTATAGGAGGAGTTTTCGCGTAAAACTAGTCACAATATTTATGTATTACGCGTTACATCTAATAGTACTGATCGCGATACAACAATTTTGTAATTAGCAAGTGCAGAAATACAAGATGTATCGGAAAAATTAGCGTCACCCTGTTCACTTACGCTCCTTCAGTTATGGGGTGTATGATAACCTCATAAGAGGAGTTTTGCTCTTCCCCTCCTTTCCCTTCCCCTTTCCATCCCTTCTCCCCTCCCTGGGGGCACCTCCCAATCCAGCTAGGGGGTCTGGGGAGCGCTGTAAGCTCCCCCCGCGGGTCCGGGCGGAGCCCGGCCGCCAAGTGCATTTTGATGCATTGTAGGCCTAAATTGGAGCGTTCTTGTGGCTAGTTGACTATCACAACATGCTTGCTATTTTTGAACTCAAAACTCGACCGTGGTTAACAAAATTGCAGGCTATTACACCAGTAATACCGTTTGCCCGCTGAGGAGCATGGTAGGCCTAAAGTTAAGCAGAGGGGGCTCACATTCCAGCAGGGGGGCTCAAGACATCAGCAGGGGGGGCTGAGCCCCTCCTGCCCCCTCAATTTAACCACTGGTTACTATTAATTAGTAGCAGTTAAATAAATGCAATGTGGCAACTGCAACTAGTCTAGTATTAGTAGTATAGGCCTATTTGCTTAACTGTCTTGCATTTTGGTGAATATGATGATTATCATACAGTTTGTGCTTACAATTTCTCATTTGGTCTTTTTTTAAATACTCTCACTGTCAGAATCAATCAGCAATCATACATTACAGTTATACTACCGAATTTACTTAGATATGTTGACTGCTGCTCTAGAGTCTAGCCTATTGTTACTACATTAGGCTCTGGATACTATTTTCGGAGCTGCCTGGATGCAAATTTCAGCGTCATTTGTAGTGTCCTCGTTTAGACCGCACTGAATTATGGTCACCTTGCCCATCTGAATATTGCCATACCGTCTGGTGTGGAAAAACTACATTGGTTCGGCTACCCGAAGGTGAAAAAGTCCGATGATACGTTTAGCCGTTGTGACACAATAAGGGAGTGTTGCGGACGGAGATCTTGCCGCAGCATAGTCCGCGTTATTTACTGCATCGTGCGGTAAAGACAACGCGATGCACGGTAAACATCACCGTGATGCAACCACGTTCAACTACTCTGTTGATTGAAGACGTCATGTGACGAACTTCAGAATGTTAGTTCGTCAATGTCAGCAGTCTTGAGATAGTCCGTCTAACTGCTGTTCGCTGAAAGGTTCTGCCTTCGGCACGGACGCAGGCTCTCAGGCGATTACACCACGCTAAATTCATTGTTGCGCTGTGCCGTATATCTTGTAATTGACTTGAGTCAAATCTGGTGTATTAGGCGGCCACAAATCTGGTGATATGAATTATGTCGCTTCAGAATCGAAGGCCTTTGCATAGTCTAAATAGATAATGTCCAAATGTTTATGGGTGTTTAAGGTAACGTTCCTGTCTAGGTTACATTCAAGTAGCTGTGTTGTGGTAGATTTACGACTTAAGAAACCATGCTGATGTGAACTAATTATTTTCTTTTCATGCATGAAACGCATTATGTGATCTTTAGTGGCAGACTCAAGCAGTTTGCAGGCAATACAAGTTAAGGATATGGGCCTATAATTAGCAGGATCACTAGGTGACCCTTTCTTGAATACAGGGGTTACAGCAGCACACTTCCACAGTGGTGGCAAATCACCAAAGAGACACATTGAATATCACAGACAACGGAAAAGCAATGAAACGACCGGTTTCCTTAACTCAGCTGGGATACAGTCAGGACCGCCACTGCTATTGCGCTTCAGCTGCTTAATGTTCTTCAGAACCGAATCCTGTGTTGTGAAGACAGGAGACATAGTGTCGGCAACTTTATCAGGTAGTCTAGCAGGGTCAATAATACCATTATCTTTAGTAAAGACACTACAAAAGTAATTATTGAGAAGGCATGATTTGTCCCTGTTATCGTACAGCAAATGACCATCATTATTTCTAAGGGGAGCTATGCCATTAGAGCCATTTAGCTTCTTGTTAACATACTTATAAAAGTTACCAATTCTCCCATCATTAATCAGGTTGTTTTCAACATTACTGATGTGGTCATTGATGGCTTTAGTGCACAAATTAGAAATGCATCTATACTTATCATATAGTGAAGTTGTTTTGAAACGTCTATATAATCTCCACTGGCTTCTTTTTTTGGACAGGAGTTTACGTACATGAGAGGGGTACAACTTAACATTAACATGTTTAGTACTTACAAACCGAGGAACAAACTCGTCAATACCACTAGAAACAATCTGCAGATATTTGTCCCAGTACTGGTTGACAGAAACACAATCAGCCAGTTCAACAAGCCAATTAACAGATGACAAATAATTACGTAAACCATTCCAATCGGCCTTGGAAAAATTTGGTCTATTAGAATAAGTAACAGGATCGGGTGGCTGACCTAGTGAGACACACAGCAAGAATGACACAGTGGAATGATCACTACTGCCCAGTGGAGCTAAACAGCAGACATCATCACAACATAACACATCGCTGCATAGAATCAAATCAAGAATACTGTCACCACGCGTTGTGTCACTGACAAGCTGGGTCAGACCATTATCGCGTACAAAGTCAGCTGCAGTGTTATAAAGAAAATTATCAGGATGTACAAATAGATCCCAATTAAAATATGGCAAATTGAAATCGCCAACAACACAGATACGCACACAGTCATCAGCTAAATGACTTAAAGCCGAAAATAATTGTGCATTATCATGACTGGTATAACATGGTGGGCGATACACTACTACAAATCTAAAAGGCAAAGTACTACTGTCATCACTAATATCCACCGCAACAATTTCAAGTTCTTTATAGTCATCAGAAAGCTCTACTTTGCACACATTAATACCAGGAATTTTCTTTAATAACAGACATATACCACCACCCCGCAACAAACGATCCTTACGGAAAATATGATATGACTGACAGTTTGCAAACATGCTACTAGGCATAGTAGTCTTCAACCAAGTTTCTGTCAGTTTACGTACATGAGAGGGGTACAACTTAACATTAACATGTTTAGTACTTATGACAAATAATTAGTTATATAATACTTATGACATACAATACTTATGACAAATAATTAGTTCTGTTGATCAATTGAAAAACAAGTGGCAAACATGAGCAGCACAGCACAGCAACATCAGAGGAACAGTGAGATGCTAAGGCATTATAAAGTCATAGAAATGCAGCCAGCATCATTATATCAATGAATAATACGCCGTTGATTTTTCGACATACAACCGATATCAAATGCTTTCTTTTTCGTATTCTGCACCATCTTTAACTGATTATTACAGGTATATAGAGCTGGGCAAAAAAAGCACATGACTTGCAGAAAATTACACATATTGCTAAAAGCAACTCAAAATGGCTTCTGCCTATGCATCTATCTCACTTGGTGTGTTTGTAATTATATATATTTCGACATAACACAATGACATTTCAGACAATGGAATGCTATTAAGTAAGTGCACAACTGTGTGAGCACAGTCCAACAGTGAACTGTACACATAACATTTCATTTCACAGATATGTCTTTCCAGAACATCGACTGCATGGCAACCGATACCCAGAACCAGAAAAGCCAATACAAAATAAGCCAAAAAAACTAAAGACAGATACACCGGCTGCAGTTAACAGAAACACACAATACATACAAACCGAAGCCGCAACTTAAACACACAGACCAAGTTCAGCTGAAAGAATTGTTCATGTGAGTGAGTACAACTGCAGTATACAATACAGCACAGAACAGTTCTGATGACCTTCCATCTTATCATCCAGACAATCAACAATCATCACTGAACCAAAGGATTGAACAAAATGCCATCGTGAACTATAATGTTGCAGGATGTGTGCTATAGCTATATATACTGCAGTGGTTAGCAAGCAACCAAGCCCCGGAATGTACAATCCGCAATGCTAGTCCCAAGCTGTAAAATGGGAGGGTTGAGGCTTGAAGGGCATACATCGTGAAGTCCTGTGGTGGGATGTTGGGTTCTCTCGCTTTTGGTCATCACGGTCTGAACAGTAGTTCAGACAGTGTTAACGGCGACCTGGAATGCCTATGGTAATAGGCAAATTTCAATCCTCCACAAAATCACAACCCCTTAACCGATCGGAAAAAAATTCGGCACCCGTGATTATGTCCTAGACATGTGCCTCCATGCCAAATTTCGTGACAATCCCTTTAGGGGCGGCTTCTGGCGGAATACGTGAAATATACGACAAATCTGTGACTTTCTGACTATCTATCTATCTACAACAAAATTTTCTTGCCGTCGCCCCCAGGTCAGAACCCCCAACATATTTTGACGTGCGACGGCTTAAAAGACACAGATTCACGCAAGGATGTGCTTTTTGGGGGTCAGAAATATGAAAATTTATATTTAACCCCTATTTACCGCCGAAAGCCGTCAACATTTGCCCCAAAAGTGGACTTAGAAAATTTTCCACCAAACAGCGCTTAGCAATGGGGACTCTCGACAGTAAACTACCTTTAATCGTCGTCGTAGCCCCCATGAAGTTGGTTAGTGAATAGGCAACGTGGGGTCAGGGATTCCAAATATGTGGTTGTTGCAGACCTCCTACCAACGGGTCACGTGAAACGGCGCCTTCCAACCGCAAAAGGGGGCGTGGTCAGGCAACCTCAAGCCAAAACGCCTAATTGGACTGAGGCCTAATTGTTCTATTGCGCCGTCTCCAGTCCGTTCTCAATGCCGCAGCCGTTCTATTCCTATAATGCACATAACTCAAGAACTGAGCATTGTCGTGCATGGAACCCAGCCACGGCGCAGAACCCAGTGTAAAAACAATGCAACATTAAAACACAATGTGTAGTGTAACAAGCCAAACAGAAAAAAAACGTATGCATGTGTGTGTGTGATGTGCGTGGGTGTAATATAGAACAACTAGACTCTATACTAAGTACTACTGGTAGGTACCTGGTCTAGTTTTGTGAGCCGGGCTTTAAAAGACTGAACTGATGGAGATCGGACAACATGTGCCGACAAGGAATTCCAAGACATGATCGTAACAGGAAAGTAACTGAAACGGTATGCATTGACTCTGGCTGGTGGTACCAAGAATTTAGAGCTGTGACCACGAGTATCGTATAAAACAGGGAGGAGGTATGGTGTCGCTGGAATTGCAACCAGAC
>Ga0209678_1000132_pt1 | contig 29876 bp, 25 predicted proteins | sample WorMetilvaeELBA1_FD_187404 | JGI IMG/M metagenome (GOLD analysis project Ga0209678, IMG submission 187404) | Marine gutless worms symbiont microbial communities from Max Planck institute for Marine Microbiology, Germany - Olavius ilvae ELBA.1... ...
AAAATTCATGCGAATTGTAGAACAAGTCGCTTCATCAGCTAAAATAACCTGTAGACAAATTAAAAATGGAATCCAGGCTGATTTACTTCTACGAAATTAATTCACTTGGGCTTTCTATATAACCAGATTATATAATATCGTAGGGCGGGCCTCTGTGCCCGCCGATTTCGGATTTTTAGCAACCTCGGCCACCGGGCGGCACAACGGGCGACCCTACGTGATTCTATAGCCGACCGGTTTTTGACTGGCATCCCGCTGCCCACGGGTGATTAAATCCAAAATCCGCTCTGCAACAAACCATTTCTTATAGGTTAAACTTCCGTTGGGAGTCGCGCAGATTTTTTGTCTACGGACTTGCGGCCGAATCTGTCACTATCCCGCGATGGATTTACCTAGTTTTTCAATAAAAATACCCTTGGCCGTAAAAATATTGATCTATTTGACTTAGATCAAAGAATTCCTGCCCGAACCAGAGCATAAAGCATTTCCAAATTGACATTGCCCCGGCAGTCATTATTGTTTTGCTTTAAACTATTAAGAATTTACAGCGGGTAATAAACCCAAAAAATAGGAAATTTTAACTAACCAACCAAGGAGGACGTACATGTTTTGTTATCAATGTCAGGAAGCAGCCAAGAATACAGGATGCACGATTAAGGGTGTATGTGGGAAAACCGAGGAAACCGCCAATCTGCAGGATCTGTTGATATTCGCTTTAAAAGGGCTGTCCGTTTATGGTGAAAGAGCCAACGAACTCGGTGTATCGACCGGGGACAATGGATTGTTTGTGACCAAAGCCATTTTTACCACCATCACCAACGCCAATTTCGACAATTTCCGTTTGACGGCCTTGATCCAGGAAACATTAAAACGCAAAGAATCGCTCAAAGATGCATTTCTGGCGGCCTATAGAGAGAAAAACGGCCAGGATTTCAGTGAACCGCTGCCGGATGCGGCCACCTGGTATTCCGCAGATGCGGCGAATTTCCAGGAAAAAGCCAAAACCGTCGGGGTGCTGGCCACTGAAAATGAAGATGTTCGCTCACTGCGGGAACTGTTAATCCTCGGCGCCAAAGGCGTTGCCGCCTATGCCGACCATGCTGCCGTATTGGGCCTTGAAAAAGAAGAAATCTATGGGTTTCTGATGGAAGCCCTGGCTTCGACCACCAAGGATCTTGAGGTGGATGAAATGATCGGCCTTGTCTTGAAAGCCGGCGAAATTGCCGTAACCACCATGGCCACCCTGGATGAAGCCAACACCACCGCCTACGGCAATCCTGAGATTACCGAAGTGAATATCGGTGTCGGCAGCCGTCCCGGAATACTGATCAGCGGACATGATTTGAAAGACATGGAGGAGCTTCTCAAGCAAACCGAAGGCAGCGGTGTGGACGTATATACCCACGGTGAAATGTTGCCGGCCAACTATTACCCAGCTTTTAAAAAATACGATCATTTTGTAGGCAACTACGGCGGATCCTGGTGGCATCAAAACAAAGAGTTCGAATCATTCAACGGACCCATTTTAATGACCACCAACTGCATTGTCCCCTTGAAAAAGGACAATACCTACCTGGATCGTTTTTACACCACCGGCATGGCAGGCTACCCGGGAGCAAAATTTATTGTCGACCGGCCGCTGGGCGGCTCCAAGGATTTTTCAGAAATTGTCGCCCAGGCCAAGCAGTGCAGCCCGCCTGAAGAAATTGAAACCGGTAAAATCGTCGGCGGCTTTGCCCACAACCAGGTACTGGCCCTGGCCGACAAAGTGATCGACGCCGTAAAATCCGGAGCCATCAAACGTTTTGTGGTCATGGCCGGATGCGACGGGCGCCAAAAATCCAGGGGCTATTTCACGGACGTAGCTGAAACGCTGCCCGAAGATGCGGTAATACTGACCGCCGGCTGCGCCAAGTACCGCTACAACAAACTGGATCTCGGTGATATCGGCGGCATCCCGCGGGTTCTGGATGCCGGCCAGTGCAACGATTCCTACTCGCTGGCGGTAATTGCATTGAAGCTGAAAGAAGTGTTTGAACTGGATGACATCAATGACTTGCCGATCTCTTTTGATATCGGCTGGTACGAGCAAAAAGCGGTCGCAGTATTGCTGGCCCTGCTTCACCTCGGCGTCAAGGGTATTCGCCTGGGTCCGACGCTGCCGGCGTTTCTGTCGCCGAACGTGGCCAAGGTGCTGGTCGAAAATTTCGACATCAAACCCACCGGCGAAGTTGAAGCAGACGTCGCCGCAATTATGAACGCTGCCTAATGTCAGCAAATTAGCTGCGTCTGTCGCGGTTGAACAGTGTATCTAAATAATGCCTTCAGCCTGTCCCCATCATGGACGGTTGAAGGCATTTTTGTTTTACCGCAGAAATCCAGATCCTTTGGGCCGGGTCAGAGACAATCGAATATGCCAGCTGTCCAAGCTGTCTCTGGTTTCGGGTGTCAGGAGTCAGGTTTCAGGTGTCAGCAACCGATATGAATCCGTTTGGTCCAAATCGAAATTGGAATGTCATCGCTGGATTTCTCCCGTGATTGAGACCTGTGTTGCTCATGTAGGGTGGGCCACTTTTTTCAGGTGAAATCAGCAATATTTGGTGGGCACAGCCCACCCTACGGTAAGAAATATTCGCAACGTTCGAAAAATCTGAGAGCGGACCAGCCGATCCCAAAGGTCCAATGCTGATAAATGATTCCTGGGTACTCGATGCTGGATCTTGGATACTCGATCCTGGTTTCTGGATCCTGGATGCTCGATGCCGGATGTGGAGTGTGGGCATAGGGCCGGGCGCATAGGGCATGGCGTATTGAGTAGGACAATTTGATGCCTGATTATCTGTCTTATGCCTTCTAACCTCTGACCTCTGACCTCTGACTTCTGTCTTCTGTCCTCTGACCTCTGTCCTCTGATTTCTAAATCCGCAATCCGCATTCCAAAATCCGCAATCGAAAACCTCTGACTTCTGACCTCTGTCCTCTGCATACCGACCTCTGCAATTAAATCTAATAACAAATAACCAATAACAAATAACTTAATCTGTCCTCTGATTTCTAAATCCGCAATCCGCAATCGAAAACCTCTGTCCTCTGATTTCTAAATCCGCAATCCGCATTCCAAAATCCGCAATCGAAAACCTCTGTCCTCTGATTTCTAAATCCGCAATCCGCATTCCAAAATCCGCAATCGAAAACCTCTGTCTTCCGTCCTCTGTCCCCATCAATCCCCTGCCTTCAAAAAATCCTCCCGCAGATACTCCGGATCGGGGTAGGAATAAAACCCTTGGCCGGTCTTGACCCCCAGCTCGCCGCGTTCGATTTTTTGTTTGAGAGCCTGGGGCGGATGATCTTTGGGGTCTTTCGATTCCCGGTAATAGACCATCTCGATATCATGGATCACATCCAGACCCACGCTGTCCATCAACCCGAAGGGACCGGGCCGGTCCTCACGTCCGGTAAATTTCATCCAGGCTCGATCCACATCCCGAAAATCCACGAATCCGTTGGCCCACATGTACAAGACTTCGCGTTTGACCGCCCGCCAGACACGGTTGAAGCAAAATCCCAGCAACTCTTTATTGACGGTTAGGGGGATACAGCCCAGGGACCGCACCCAGGCGATGCCTTTTTCCATAACCCCGGGCAGGGTCCGGCTGCCGCCCATGACATCCACCATCGTCATCCCCTGCAGGGGCATGTAGAAATGCAGGTTGAGGCAGTGCTCCGGTCTGGCACTGCTCTCTTCCATCCGGGAGACGGGAATCGAAGAGCTGTTGGTCGCCAGGACGACCTGGGGCTGGGTTATTCGGCCCAGCTCTTGGAATACTTCGCGTTTGAGTTCCAGGTTTTCAGGCACCGCTTCGATCACCAATTGTGCTTCCGCAACCGCTTGATCCAGCTTCGAATACTCGCGAATCCGCTGGCGGCAGGTTCCCCACTGCTCGAATGCAATGAAGGGCTCGATTTTCTTGGCCGTGTAGTCCTCCTGCAGCCGCGCGATCATTTCATCGAAAGCACCGTATTTTTGATCGAAAATCGTGACGTCATACCCTGCGTTGGCGGCCAGCATAGCGATTTGGGCACCCAGGGTGCCGCTGCCGATGACTGCGATCTTGTCAAATGGTTTGGGCATATGAATTTCTCCTTTTTAGAATGCTTGCGCCGGCGGGCCGGAATCCGCGGCCACCGGCAGAGTCGGGGATACATGGGGAAGAAGTTTTTTCAAGAGCCTGGCGATTTTTGAAATCAGAACTTACCCAGAATGGATGCCGGTGTCAACCACATTGAATTTTTGCTTGACTTCCCAAATCAGGGGTGCTAGCCAAGTCAGAGGCAGCATACCGTATAAACAACGCAAACCAACGGGCTTAAAGACATTGGCTGACGCATAACATCGGATCAAGCCTCGGCTTTCCGGCAAGGTTGGGGTAATTACAACCACAGGAGATATACATGAAGGTCATTAAAGAAGGCGGTCATCGTCTTTTCGAAGAAGATCAGGAAACGACCCGGTATGTCCGGGAAATGCTGGACGACCTCAGGGACAACGGGATGGATGCAGTGCGCAAGTACAGCCAGAAGTTTGACGAATGGAATCCCGACAATTTCGAGCTCACCGAAAAGCAGATCAGCGGAGCCATTGCCAAATGCGATGAGCAACTGGTCAAGGATACCGATTTTTGCCAGAGCAACGTGCGCGCTTTCGCCGAAGCGCAGCTTGCGACCATGCAACCCCTGGAGACGGAAATCAGCCCGGGAATTATTCTGGGACACAAGCATATTCCGATCAGCCGGGTCGGAAGCTATGTGCCCGGCGGCCGGTACCCCATGTTCGGTTCGGCCCAGATGAGCATTATCCCGGCCAAGGTGGCCGGAGTCGAAACGGTTGTCGGCTGCACGCCGCCGGTCAAGGGCGAAGGCTATTTTCCGGCCACCATCAATGCCATGAAAAAAGCCGGGGCCGACCGTATTTTTATTGTGGGCGGGGTCCCCGCCTTTGCCCTCATGGCCTTCGGCATGAACGAGGTCGAGCCGGTGGACATGCTCTGCGGCGCCGGCAACAAGTTCGTTGTCGAGGCCAAAAGGCAACTTTTCGGCCAATGCGGTATCGACCTTCTGCCCGGGCCCACCGAAATCGCCATTATTGCCGATGACAGCGCCGATCCTTTCCTGGTGGCCTGCGACATCCTGGGTCAGGCCGAACACGATCCCAACAGCGGTCAACTGCTCGTTTGCCTGAGCGAATCATTCGCCCGCGAAACGCTTGACGAACTCCATAAACAGCTCGCCGTGCTGCCGACCAGGGACGTCGCCGAAATTTCCTGGGCCAACAACGGCAAGCTTTACGTGGCCGACGACCGGGAGGAAGCCATTCGGCTCAGCGACGATTACGCCCCGGAACACCTGGAAATACACGTGGCCGATATCGACTATTACTTCGGACGCCTGAAAAATTACGGCTCCCTGTTTATCGGCGAAGAAACCACCGTGGCCTACGGCGATAAATCCATCGGCACCAATCACATCCTGCCGACCAGCCGCTCGGCCAGGTACACCGGCGGTGTTTGGGTCGGCAAGTTTTTAAAAACCGTCACTTTTCAAAAAATGACGCCCGCCGCCAGCATTAAGGTCGGTGAAGTCACCGCGCGCCAGTGTGAGGTGGAACGTATGCTGGCCCACGGCATTACGGCCACCGTCCGTACAAAACGCTATGCGAAATAATTCCTGGGTTTAGGGGGTTCAGCGGGACCTCTGGCCGCGAGCGTCCCGTCAAATCGAGAAGAAAGAAACTAATGAACATTGAATCCTCCTCCGGCGGACTGTAAGCATCGAACGTTGAACATCCAACATCGAATAATGTATTCTATCTATTGTAAAAAAGATTGAGAGAATCGACTCCTTATTGGACGTTCGATGTTGGATGTTCGATGTTCGACGTTCATTATTTTTCGGTACCGATGTAGTGAAGTTTCACACGAGTGCGGCCTCTGGCCAAAAAAACGGCCAGTTTGATCAAAGAAAGAAACTATGCCAAACCGGCGTTTCGTATGAGCACAGCGCTCGTTTCGTAATCGTACTCGTACTCGTGCTCGTCCTCGTTCTCGAAGCTTCTGAGCCGCTTTCAGTATCGAGGACGAGGACGAGCACGAGTACGAGCACGATTTGAAAACCCTGTTTTGGAGTTAATTTAAATGTAGTTCATAAGAGAGGTTCAGAGGTTTCGAGTTCCGGGGCAACGTAGGTGGAATCTGACATCACGTTACTTATTGTCATTCCCGTGCAGGCGGGAATTAAGCTAATTGGCAAGTTCGATATTTTACAATACCGTCAACCTTCAATCTTCAATTCCCCGAACTGGCGGGAGTTGGGAGGTACCATATGTCCGCCGACAATCAGGCTGCAAAAGACATCGAAACCGTACTGGTGGTGGGGGCCGGCATCATGGGCCACGGCTTTGCCCAGCTTCTGGCCATGAACGAGCTCACGGTAATCCTGGTGGATCAATCGGATGAAATTCTGGATCGTGCCCGGGGTTGGATCCAGGATAACCTGGATTACATGATCGAACTGGATGAACTGACGGCCCCGGAAAAAGCCGCCGCCTTATCGCGGATCACTTTTTCCACCGATTTATCCGGCAACCTGGCTGCTGCCGATTACGTTTTGGAAGCCGTCAGCGAAAATTTCGAATTAAAGCGCAGCATCTGGCAAATTTTGGGACAGGAAGCCAAACCAGTGGCCATTCTGGCATCCAATACATCGTCGTACGACATCAATGAATTGGCTGCCGGCGTGCCCGGCCCGGAACGAATTATCGGCACCCACTGGTTCCATCCGCCCCAGATAACACCCTGCGTCGAGGTTATCCCCGGAAACGGTGCCAGCCAGACCAACGTCGATTTGATCACGGCGTTTTTAATGAGTCTGGGGAAAATGCCCACCCTATGCAAAAGCGCCCCCGGCTTCGTGGCCAATCGCATTCAATTTGCGCTGGCAGCCGAGGCCATCGCCCTGGTTGAAGAGGGGCTGGCGACCCCGGAAGAAGTGGATCGCGTCGTCAAGAGTTCCTTTGGATTTCGCTTGGGGGCTTATGGTCCGTTCGAGATCATGGACCAGGCCGGCGCCGACACGTACCTGGGTGTTTATCGATATCTGGCAGAAAAGCTCGGCAAGGCCTGTTTCAAGCCGCCGCAGCTGTTGAAAAAGCAAGTCGAAGCCGGCCGGCTGGGACTCAAAACATCGAGCGGATTTTATGACTACGGCCCCGGTGCGGCCGACGCCATGCGCCGGGACCGTGATCGTAAATTCTACGCCCGGCTCAAATTAGTCAGGCAGGAATGGGAACAGGAGGACAGATGTCAGAGGACGGATGACAGAGGACAGAGGACAGATGTCAGAGGACAGAGGACAGATGTCAGAGGACAGAGGACAGAGGACAGATGTCAGAGGACAGATGTCAGAGGACAGATGTCAGTGGTCAGTGAACAGTGATCAGTGAACAGTAGTCAGTGAATAGTAATCAGTGATCGGAAGCCAGAAGACAGATGTCAGAGGGCAGAGGACAGATGTCAGATGCCAAAGGACAGATGTTATAGGACAGATATAGAGTTTTCAAATTGTCCTATCCAAAACGCCATGCCCTATGCACACCCGCGCATCGAGCATCCAGGATCCAGAAACCAGGATCGAGAATCCAGTATCCAGCATCAAGTACCCAGTACCCAATATCAAGTACCCAGTATCCAGAATCGAGCATCAATCACAAAGGATTTATTATGATATCAGTTGAAAGCATCATTGCCGACGCCCTTGCGGCCGGCGAAAACAGCTTGTCCGAATATGACAGTAAACGGATTTTGGCCGAATATGGGATTCCAACGGCCCGGGAATTTTTAGCGCAGGATTTTGCAGGCGTCGAGGCGGCGGCGGCAAGCATCGGCTACCCCGTCGTACTCAAAGCCTGTGCCGCCGCCGCCCGGCACAAAACCGAAATGGGGCTCATCGTGCTGGATATCAATGATGCGGTTCAATTGAAAAATGCCTATGATCGCCTGGCCCCCAAAGCCCGCGATCTCGGGGGGTCAATCCTGGTCCAGGAAATGGTGGCAGGGTCACGGGAACTCGTATTGGGTCTGATCCGGGATCCCCAGTTCGGCCCCTGCGTCATGTTCGGCCTGGGCGGCATTTTCACCGAAGCCCTGGGCGACGTCTCATTTCGGGTGGCCCCTTTGAACGAGCAGGATACGCAGTCAATGTCGGCCGAGATCCGCGGCTCCAGAATTTTAGGAGACATCCGCGGCCTGGGTCCGGTCCAAAGCGATGAACTCAGCCGCTGCCTGCAGCAGCTGGGCCAAATCGGTTTGGACCACCCGGCGGTCCGCGAAATTGACATCAACCCCCTGGTTGTTCGCGACGGGCAGCCGGTGGCCGTCGATGCCCTAGTCGTGCTGGAAAAGCCGCAGCCCGTGGCAGATGAAGCGCCGCCGGTTTCCGGCACCCTGGATGTGTTGTTCGAACCCCGCAGTGTGGCCGTGGTCGGCGCGTCCCAAACATCCCACAAGCCCGGCAACGAGGTCATTCAAAACATTCTGGCCAATAATTTCGGCGGCAAGTTGTACCTGGTCAATCCCAAGGGAGGTGAGATCCTGGGACACCGGGTCTACCCATCCATCCAGGATTTGCCGGCTGACATCGATCTGGCAATCATCATCCTGCCGGCCGCGGCGACACCCCAGGCCATCCGGGATTGTGCCGCCAAGGGCGCCAAGGCCATCGTCATGGCCGCCAGCGGGTTTGCCGAGGTAGACGAACAGGGCGCTAAACTCCAGCAGGATACCATTGAAGCCATCCGCGAAACCGGTGTCCGGGCCATCGGCCCCAACACCTCGGGCCACACATCGACACCCCATAACTTTACATCCAGTTTTTTCCCCCTCGGCGAAATCCCGCGCGGCCATGTTTCCTACCTGGCCCAGACCGGGAATTTCGCCACCCACACCATGCGCTACATCATATCCGGCGAGCACTTCGGTGTGGCCCGGGTGCTGGGAATGGGCAACAAGCTGGATGTGGAAGAAAGCGAAGTCCTCGAGTATTACGGACAGGATCCTGAAACCAAGGCTATCTTTGTCTACCTGGAGAGCTTTAAACGACCCCGGCGCTTTCTAGAAGTCGCCCGCCGGGTAACGCGCTCCAAACCCGTGATTCTGCTCAAAGGCGGCAGCACGGCCGAGGGCTCCCGGGCGGCAGTGGCCCACACGGCCGCCCTGGCTTCGGACGACCGCATTATCGACGGAGCGCTGCGGCAAGCCGGTGTGGTCCGGGTCTATGACTATTCGCACCTGATCCTGGCGGCCAAGGCCATTTCGGCCATGCCCCTGCCCCGGGGAAACCGGGTCAGTTTTTCAGCCCCCTCCGGCGCCATGCTGGTCTGCATGACCGATCTATGCCGCCGGCGCTGGGAGCTGCAGGTGCCGCAGCTGGAGGAAAAGACCCGCCGCTATCTGCAGGAGATCAGTCCGCCTTACATCCGCATGCGAAATCCGGTGGATATTTGGCCCGCCGCCACCGCCACGGGGGTCGAATACGCCTATCGCGAAGGCACCGCAGCCGTTCTCAAAGACGACAACATCGATGCCGTCGTCATGATTCTGATGATTACCGATGAGACCGGAGTGCCGTCACTGGATTTTATCGTCGATCTGGCCCGGCGCTATCCGGCCAAACCTCTCTATGTCACCTTCTCCGGGCAAAAGAAGCATATGGATGCGGCCAAAGCCTATCTGGAGCCCCGGGGGGTACCGACGTTTCCCCTGATTGAGCAGCCCTTTGAAGTATTGAGCATCCTGGCCCGCTGCCGTCAGGCCATGCAGCGGTGAGTCAAGTTTAAAATAGATCACTCCAATACAAACAACATTGTCAAGCTAAAATTGCTAAGCTCATTACATTTTTAAGCATATGCTCATAATCAGACAAGCCGCGCGTACAATTTTGTCAAGGCGCATTAATCCCGGTCCAATGGTTGGGCCTGGGATTTTGGATGGCTTTGCGGATTTTGGATTGCTTTAAAAGAAAATATTCTGTAGTTTAAAGTACGGAAGTTATGGGACAGACTGTTAAGCCCGCCCCTGCAAACCCTTGTTGATTAAGAAGCTAGGAAAGGATGGAATTCGCTGATTTGGCCAGTCGCTGGGATATAAAAAATATTCGAAATGCCGACCCATTGCCCGACACCTTGGTGGCTCCCACCGACGGCGCCGAAATGGTTCTGGTGCCCGCGGGTGAATTTACCATGGGCATGGATGAAAAAGAGATCTATCAGATATTTATGCTGGATCAGCGCGAAAACCCCGTGTATGCCACCGAAGCACCTGCCCGCAGGGTCCGCCTGGAGGCTTATTACATGGACCGCTATCCGGTGACTAATTTTCAGTATCGAAAATTTATTGAAAGTACCGGGCACCGTGCGCCCATGCTCTTAAATCACCCTGACTGGGGCAAGCCGATGCAGCCGGTGGTTTTTATCGGCTGGGACGATGCCAGGGCCTACGCCAATTGGGCCGGCAAAACGCTTCCTACCGAAGAATACTGGGAGAAGGCCGGCCGCGGAACCGATGGCCGCTGGTGGGCCTGGGGCCAGGAATTTCAGCCGAACCAATGCAATTCAAAGGAATCCGGCCGGCAGCTGACATCCGAAATCGGCATGTTTGACGGCGGTGTCAGCCCTTATGGGTGCTATGACATGTGCGGCAATGTCTGGGAAATGTGCGAAGGGGAATGGCTTGAAGGCAGCTTGTCCATGCGGGGCGGCTGTTTTCTGGGCTCGGCCACGTTTGTCAGGGTGACCTGCCGCTGGACCCCCGAAGACCCCGTCAACGGGGCTCATTGGCTTGGATTTCGTTGTATGAAGAAAATACCCGTTATTAATTGAAATCCCGGATACCGTGCAAAGGAATATGCCGCGGTTTACTCGCTACTGTAATTTTGGCGCTTTTCTTCGACGCGGTGATCAAGGATTTTAAGCATATCTATTTTGAGGGTCAATACCAGGTTATGCTGTTGGAGTTTGCTGTTGGCGTCTGTCAACCTGACGCTGTCAATCTTCAGTGCTTTGACCTCTTTTTTTAACGCCAGATATTCTTCCCGGGCTTTACGGCGTCTGGCGGTCATACGATGAATCATTTTGTGCTTGGACCCCACCTGCGCGGTCAGATGTCGAATCTCTTTGTTCTTAGACTCCAGCTGGGCGGTCAGATGCTCAATTTTCTGGTTTTGAGACTTTATGGTGGAATTTGTCCATTTTTGAGTAAGGGCGCAACCCGTAAACAAAGTAAAAAGCGCCCAGACGAGCCCTATTTTCATTACAATTCTTAATCTGCCCATTTACCTACCCTTTGATGCCTTTTTTCTGATCTTTGATGCCTTTTTCTTTCTTTTCGATTTCTTTTTTTGATCATGGGCCTTACCCTTTTTAAGGTCGATCACCTTGCGGTTTTTTGTAGTGCCCTCGGTATTGCCGCGTTGATCCGCTACATACAGGCTGCCGGCCTCTGACTTGGCGTATTCCTTCATCTCGGCCGCCGCTTCACCAAACTGAATATGATTGAGGGATTTGCGTTTTTCATTGGTCACCACGGCAATCGATATGGAAGCCAGCGGAAACGAGGTCTTATTGCCCTGGCGATCTTCCCCGTCAATATAACCGCGATTCCGGTCTTCGGCGTCATAAAAGTCAGGGATGGTTTTATCGAAAGTTTCAACGATCGCCCCACAAATATTGCTGAAGTTGGCTGGCGCGGTGATGACCACATAATCATCGCCTCCAATATGCCCGATAAAGTCATCTGCGCTGCCATGCTCCGCCACGCAATCGGTAATAATTCCCGCTGTGGCTTGAATCAGGTCATTGCCCTTGGCGTAGCCATAGTGGTCGTTGTATGCTTTGAAATTGTCGATATCCATTAAACAAAATGCAATTTCTGCCTCGGCGCTGATCCGTTGGTTCATTTCGTTTTCAATGCTCGTGCCGCCCGGCAGCCGGGTCAGCGGGCTGGTGTCCAGGCTCATTTCTTCCAGGTGTTTCAGCCGTCCGGCCATGGTGACGAACGCTTTGGATAGATCCCCCAGTTCGTCTGTATTGCGTATGTCCGGCCTATGATCAAATTCGCCTTTCGAAATCATTTCGGTGGCAACTTTTAACTTTTTGATGGCACCGGAAATATTGCGGGTGATAATCAGGGCGGCTGCCAATGACAGGAGCAAACCCAAGCCGCAAAGCACCTTCGCGGCTTTAAAGGCACTGGACCCGATGGCGGCCGTCGTGCCGGTCTTTTCATTTTGATCCCGCCGGGCATCCGCGGCCATGGCTTTAATTACGGCGATAAATTTTTCCTGATGGGCCTTGATTTTATCTTCAAATGTCTTGGTCATTGAGGTTGAGGGCGGCTTGGCCGATTTCGCACCCTCGAGGAGCAGATTTATGTACTGGTTATGCAGCTTTGCGATTTTTTCAACCGGAAAATCCCTTTGTTCCGGAACGGATTCGATTCGGCCGAGCAGATGGTCAAACGCCTGCTTTTTCTTCATAACAACGCCCAGCACATCGGAGGTGCGAAAAATGATATAACGCCGGGTATAAAGCTCTTCGGCAAAAATCACGTCAATCAATTTTTCGGATACATGGATTACCGGAAGATCGGTCTGCAGTATGCTGCTGTTGATGGCATTCAACCGATTCAGGTTCGTGAGGGCATAAATGGAAATGACGACCAGCAAAACCAGCAGAGAGCTGAATCCGAGCATCAATTTATGGGCAATAGTCAGGCGCAGAAAATGCGAGGTGATGAAGTCGGCCATGCGGCCGAAAACCTTTTTCTTGCTATCCTGCAGGTTTTGGTCATCCCCCATTTTCTATGAGTCCTCTCATCCATTTGTTTAGGGTAATTTTAAGAACTTATTGAAGCTGATTTAATCGGCCCGCTGCCAGGAAGATTACCCCGGCGGTAAAATCAATGCCATTGGCTTTAATCAGGACAAATCCTATATCGGCCATAAAGATGTGAGACTTAAGTTGATATTTCGATGGGGTTGCAAAAACCTGAGGGGATTTCTAAGAATTGATCATTTCATTATATTTTAGCAAGGAAAGAGGGGCATGCGAAAAATTCTATATCGTAGGGTGGGCTGTGCCCACCAAAAATAATTCTGCTAATGCATCAGCCGGGGTATTCCATTATCTTGTTATATACAAAGGTTGAAACCTTAGTATCTATAGCCTTACTTTTAAGCTTGAATTTCTCAGCAACTTTTACAAAGTCGAAAACTCCATCTTCTACTAAAATTGGGGCTGCTTTATATTTTCCAGGTTTATTTTCGCCATCATCAACCTTATTATGCATGTAGCCAATTTGTTCTTTCCACAGCAGGGAACGCTGGTTGTGACGTTTGTCATAGCTAAGCTGAAACGCCACTATTTGACCAGTTTCATTTACCCACACCAGTAAGTCAAAATAATTGTCTTCAAACCACCGCCTGCGTGGCTCGCCTGGAATTTGTTTGACGTATTTTGGAAGTATCTCTTTCATCTCCATTTTGACACTTTGCGGTTAAGCGCGAGCAGCGGCCTAAATGAATTCCGATTTTGCAATTCCTTTGCGAGATACTGCGATCTACCCACCGACTGCTCCTGCGGAGTGGTTATCATTGATCCGAATTTTGTGACCTGATATTTTGCGTATTTTTCCTTTTAAAATCTGATCCAGAGGTAATTGTTGCAAAGTGATTCCCGGCAAGCGTGCCTGCCTTAGATGCAAAGTGAACACAACCATAGGCTATCAATATTTCTGTTTCGCTTTTTTGTGCTTTTTCCGATACTGGGCTGAAATTCTGGCCATATATTCACCGATTCCCTGGTGGGTGACCTCCCGGCCGGATCGCAGCTGGTTGAGGGTTGTCACAAAGGCCCTGGCCGAAGGCGACAAATGCTGATCAGCCAGGTAGCATATGCTGACATCCAGGTAGGGTTCGTTGTCTTTGATGGGGATTGCGGCCAGCTTGCCTTCCGCAATCTCTGCGGCAGCGCTTTCACGAACCAGAAGAGAGACGCCATCGCCCCGGTGGACAAGTTCCTTGATAAACTCGGAATTGCTGACCTCCATCAGAATATCCGGTTTACTGGCATTTTCGTCGAACAGTTCATCCACCAGTCTGCGGGTGCCGGATCCCCGGTCTTTCATGATAAAGGGAACTTCCGCCAACATTGGAAAGTCGACGGCTTCCTGTCGGGTAAGCGGGTGATCCGGTGCTGCTATCAGTACCATCTCCTCCTGGCTGAAGGGAATATATCGCAGCCCCTTGATATCGCCGGTTTTGGCGATCACGGCCACCTCATTTTTGAACTCCAGCAAGCTGAGCGCCATGTCGTGCGAGCTGCCCTCGTTGAGCTCGATTTTTATATTCGGAAATTTTCCATGAAAGGTGGACAGCATCAACGGCATGAAATAGCGGGCATAGGCTTTGGTCGTCCCGATCCGCAGCACCCCCCTTTTGAGCTGCCGCATGTCATCGATGACCCCTTCAATGTCTTTTTCAAGACCGAATATATTCGATGCATATTCAAAAAGCGTCCGGCCTTCATCAGTTAACCAGTTTTTGCGGCCTTTTTTCTTGAACACCTTAAATCCGCAGTAATCCTCGAAGGCCTTCATCTGAGCCGTGACCGCCGGCTGGGATATAAACAGGTCGGCGGCGGCCCGGGTATAGTTGAGATGCTTGGCAACGTAGTAGAAAATTCGGAACTGATTGAAGTTCAGCATGGTTTGTCGTCCTTTTTCCACTGTCATATGCTCTAAAGCTAAAAGAACCTATCGAAACCCAGGCGACAATAATCATTATTATAGTTATGATGGTAATCAATTCATAAGAATAGCTTATGGGTATCATAAATTTAATTGGTTTGACAGTTTTTATTATTTGATCCATACACTATCATCAACCAGCCCAGACTTTAGTCTATCTTTCAGATGATCGGGCCGGTCCCGGGCGGCAACCTCCCTCGGGGTATACTCGCACGAATTGCCGATGAATATGACGTGACACCCGGATGGATTTTGCCGGTTCCGGCAAGATGGGTTTGCGTGCATTGGACGATATCTTCACCCAGTCTTTCGAGCCACCTCCTACATAACACTCTTGAATACTAGTCGATTCACAATTCAAGAGGTTTTCACATAATCGTGAACCGCATAAAAAAAGGAGAAGAAAAATGCCAGAAGATAGCGCTGGAAGGTTTGCAGACCCTCATGATTATGAAGTCCCCGCTGAACTTGAAGGTTGGGAAGAGATGTATCCCAGCCACCATCTTTTCTCCCAGGATCGAGCCGAATGGGAAAAAGCTCAATTCTGGTATGCGGATAAAATCCATGCACCGGAACCCCTGCCGCCCCTGGACCTGATATTTCAGGAGGCGTGGCAGATTGCCCTGTCCCAGTACACCACCCGGGTATTTTGTATCCCGCCGGCCCAGGGCATCGCCCAGCGAATCGTGGGCTGCTACCTGTACATCTGTGCCGTCGCACCGCCGCCGGAGGATATCATCGGCGAAAAGGCCGGCCACTTTGAAAAACGGGTATTCTACGTATTCGAACATTATGAGGAGTTGTGGGACAAATGGTTGACCAAGTTTCAGGCCCTTGGCAATGAGATGAAGTCCATTGATGTACCCGCCGAGCTGCCCAAATACGTTCCCGACGACCAGGTTTTGCCGGCTCCCACGGGTGTTTATGTATCCTATGACCTGCTGGAATCCTTCGACCACCTGGTCAATAATATGATCAAAGGCTGGCAATTTCACTTTGAAATGCTGAACCTGACTTACCTGGCCTACCTCATGTTTGCCGATGTGGCCCGCAAGCTGTTCCCCGGAATCAGTGAAAGCGCCATCGGCAAAATGGTCGCCGGGGCTTATGTTTCCATGTTTCGTCCCGAAGAGGAGTTATGCCGCCTCTCCCGGTTGGCCCACGGATCAGCGGACGTGGCCCGGGTTCTGAAAGGCAACCAATCCGCCACGGAAAAAATCAACGAACTCAGCCAGAGCCCGGACGGCAAACTTTGGCTGGAAGCTTATGAGAAGGTTAAAGATCCGTGGTTTTATGTTTCCTGCGGCAGCGGCTGGTTTCATCATGAAGGCAGCTGGATCGACACACCCGACATCCCCTTCGGCTATATCAAAAGTTACGTGCAACGATTGGAAAATGGCGAAACCATTGAACGCAACCTGGATGGGATCGACCAGCAGCGTGATGAGATTGTGACCGAGTACCGCAAACTGATCTCAACCGATGAAGACCGGGAATCCTTCGAAGGCGCCTACAATACCATTCGGACCATCTATCGCTACGCCGAAGACCACTTGTTCTGGGTGGAACACTGGTTTCACACCATCTGGTTCGACAAGGTCCGCCAATTCGGTCAACTCCTGGTGAACAACGGGATGCTCAATGAAGTGGACGACATTTTCATGTTCAACCGCTATGAGATTCCCGAACTGCTGACCGAGTTGTCCACGGCCTGGGCCCTCGGCGTGGATATCCCCAAACGCGATGCCTACTACAAAGCCAAAGCCGAAAAACGCAAAAAAATTCTGAAAGCCGCCGCCGAATGGAATCCAACCCCCGCTCTGGGTGTTCCGCCCGAGGAAGTGGCCGAACCCTTCACCATCATGCTCTGGGGTGTCACCACCGACAAGGTCCAGGAATGGCTCAAGGGCGTCGACGCTACGGCTGATGGGGATGTTTCCGAAATCAAGGGTTTTGCATCTTCCGCCGGGGTCGCGGAAGGGCCGGCGCGGGTTTTGAAGATGCTCAAAGATATCGTAGACCTCCAGCCGGGGGAGATTCTGGTCTGCCCCACCACCAATCCCTCCTGGGCGCCGGTGTTTACTAACATCAAAGCCGCCGTCACCGATATCGGGGGGCTTACCAGCCACGCCGCCATCGTCTGCCGCGAATATGGTATTCCATCGGTAACCGGCACCGGTGTTTCCACCGCGGTGATCAATAACGGCGATATTATCCGGGTGGATGGCGACACGGGCGTCGTCAATATTGTTGAAAAAGCTCAATAGCAGACCGTCCAAAGTTCCGGTCGCTGATCAAGCCAATTGAAGCTTCTCCCTCCGCCGGCGGGCGGAGGGAGAAACGCACACTATCCGGTCGGGGGAAAAACCAATGGCCTACATCCTTAATTTCAGAAGCCTGAATATAAAATCCGTACCCCAGGTGGGCGGCAAAAATGCCAGCCTGGGTGAGATGATCAATGCCGGAATTCGGGTGCCGCCCGGATTTGCCGTCACGACCGAGGGCTACCTGTATTTTATTGTGAAAACGGGAATCAAGGATGAAATTTTTCGGATCCTGGCTGAAATGAATCCGGGCGATATCAGCGCCCAGGACACCGCCAGCCGCGAAATTCAACAAACCATTCGAGATGCAGCCGTGGCACCGGAAATTCGGGCTGAAATCAACGCTGCCTATGGGGAACTCTGTGAGAGCTGCAGGGTTGAAGCCCTGCCCGTGGCGGTACGTTCCAGCGCGACGGCCGAAGATTTGCCGACGGCCAGCTTTGCCGGGCAGCAGGACACCTATTTGTGGATCACGGGAGCCGACCAGATTGTAAAACGGGTGCAGGACTGCTGGGCCAGTCTGTTCACCCCGCGCGCCATCGACTATAGAATAAAGAATAACTTCCCCCATGAAAAAGTACTCATCAGTGTGGGCGTGCAAAAGATGGTCAATTCCAGAGCTGCCGGCGTAATGTTCACCCTCAACCCCACCGACGGCGACCCGTCGAAAGTCGTGATCGAAGGCAGCTGGGGCCTGGGGGAAACAGTGGTTTCCGGTTCGGTAAATCCGGATAAATTCGTGGTGGACAAGATCATTATGGAAACCACGGAAAAGACCATTTCAACCAAGCACATCGAATGCGTATTCGACCCGGAGCGGCAGGAAGTAATCGATGCCGATGTGGCTGAAGATAGGCAGTGCACCTGCTGCCTGGAAGAGCGGGAAATCAAAGAACTTGTTAAAATGGGCAAAATCATCGAACAGCATTACGGTCGCCCGATGGATATCGAGTGGGCAATCGACCGAGATCTGGATTTTCCCAAGAACTTATTTATCGTCCAGGCGCGCCCTGAGACCGTCTGGAGCCAGCGTAAAAAGGGATCTGTTCTCGGGAAAAAAACCGGCCGCCAGTTATTAATGGAACAGGCGATGAAACGCATCAAGCTTCCAAAATAGAGAAAAACGGTTTAGGGTAAAATGTAACACCGCAATTTAACTCGATCTACTTAGCAAACCCAATAAACTTAACAACACCAAATTTAGAGAGGAGAAAAAAACAAAATGAAAAGTATGCGTGATTTTGTGGAAGATGGAGAAAAGAAAGGGTTGGTAAAACGGATTGCGGCCGAAGTCGATTGGAATCTGGAGCTATCCCATATTGCCAAATTGAACGAAGAAGCCGGCGGCCCGGCACTGCTTTTTGAAAATGTCAAAGATTACGATACCCCTGTGTTGACCAGTGCCTGTACCACGGTGGAGCGGTGTGCCTACATCATGGGGCAGCCGCAGGATGCGAGCCTGACCGATCTGTATAATGCATGGGCAAAGCTTGGCGAAAACCTGCTTCCTCCTAAGGAGGTGGAGGGCTCAACTGCACCCTGTAAGGAAAATATTCTGGCGGGTGACGATATTGATCTATACAAATTCCCGGTCCCCCAGTGGTATCCGCTGGACGGCGGACGATATATCGGTACCGCTCATTTCATCATCACCAAAGATCCCGATTCCGGTTGGATTAACCTGGGGACCTACCGCAGCCAGCTGCTGGGTAAGGACAAAATCGGCACCCAGTTCATCAAGGGTAAACATGCCGATATCATGCTAAAAAAATATCAGGCCATGGGAAAACCGATGCCCTGCGCCTCGGTTATCGGATGCGATCCGATTCTGTTCATCCTCGGTGCTGCCCGTGTTTCGGCCTTCGTGAGTGAATTTGATGTGGCCGGTGCCATCCGCGGGGAATCAGTGGAAGTAGTGAAATGCGAAACCTCCGATTTAATAGTACCCGCTCATGCCGAGATCATCATTGAAGGGGAGTGCGACGCCGATAAGTTCATGGAAGAAGGGCCATTCGGTGAATATACCGGCTACTATTCCGGTGTGGGCACCGATCCGCGAAATTTCATCGACGTCAAATGCGTCACCCACCGCAACAATCCGATCCTCTGGGGCACCACCGTGGGCCGCGCTGTAACCGACACCCACATGACCATGGCGCTCTCCTACGGGGCAACCCTGTGGCAACAGCTAAACGACATGAAAATCCCCGGGTTGAAAGCCTGCTACTGTCCGCCGGAAGGTTCGGGCCGGTTTCTGGCCATTATCTCCATGAAACAGATGTACCCGGGGCATGCGGATCAGGTGCTTACTGCCGCCATTTCAACCGAAATGGGGGCCTACGGGCTCAAAACGGTTATCGTGGTTGACGAAGACATCGATCCATGGGATATACCCCGGGTCATGTATGCCTTGAGCTTCCGCTTCCAGCCCAACCGGTCCCAGGTCATCAAACGCGGCCGATCGACCCCGCTGGATCCGTCTTTGCCCATCGAAGCCCGGGAAATCACCGGTAGACTGTTGCTGGATGCCACCATCCCCTACGACTGGAAAAAGAAACCAATTCCAATCGAGCTGGATGCGGAAATGGTGGAAAGGGTCAGGGGCCGCTGGTCGGAGTTGGGGCTTTAAACTCGTGTGCTTTTTTTGAAACTGCCCTTGTAAATTGTGGCCCCAATGGGGTAGCAATAGCGCAGTTTATTGGTTTCGGGTGTCAGGTGTCAGGTGTCAGCGAGTGGCGGTGCCAGGCCCTGACACCTTTTATGAAACGATAAAAGCGAACCGCAGAATATCGAATATCGAACCGCAGAATGTCGAAGTGTGGAATTCGCTTCGCTCAGTCGTTTTAAAATAGACAGAAAACATTCCTTCGACATTCTACCTTCGACATTCGACATTCAATATTCGATATTCACCCCCAAAGGAGATACCAGCATGTCCGACATGAGTTTGTTAAACGGTAAAAAGGTTCTGGCAGTGGATGATGAACCGGATATCCTGGCTGCGCTGGTAGAGTTGCTCGATATGTGTGAGGTGGTCACGGCGTCCACATTTGAAGAGGCCAATGAGTTGTTGATATCCCATGACTTTGATATCGCCATACTGGATATCATGGGTGTTGACGGCTACGGCCTGCTGGAAATTGCCAATCGCAAAAGCGTGCCGGCCGTCATGCTGACCGCCCATGCGTTTACCGCCGACAACCTGGTGCGAACCATCAAAGAAGGCGCCTACGGGTATATACCTAAAGAAGAAATTACAGAAATCGCCAAATACCTGGTCGATGCGCTGACTGCCCAGCAGAGAGGGGAAAATCCCTGGAGCGCTTGGCAGGAAAGACTGCCGTCTTCCTATTTTGAAAGGAGATGGGGGGCAGCGTGGCAAGATCAGGACCGGGATTTCTGGGAACAATTCAAGGCCGGCCTGAAAAACAGGCGGACAGGCGTTAAAAAATAATGATCCGGCTTCCGGACCGCAGGGAGGATTAGCCTATAAGGCGACTTCAGCGTGTTCTGAAATTCATTCGAAGGAGTACTGGAGTATTGGAGTCATGGAGTATTGGAAAAACATCACCGGTCCAGCACTCCAATACTCCAGCACTCCATCACTCCGACAACAACTCGTCGGCCAAATCAAATTTCTCTTATACGCCCAGAGAAATCGGCTTTCAATGACACAACCAACATCTTAGGAGAGGTAGCATGGCAATCGTTGCAGTTGGTATGCTGGATGAACGAGAAGAAGGACTGCGGTTAATCAAGGACCAGATCGTAAAGCACGGGCAGCAGCCCCTGCTGATTGACATCAGTATCGGTACCGGGGCGATCGATGCCTCGCTGAAGCCGGACATCGACAGCAACACGCTGGCAGCGGCCGGCGGTTCGACCATTGAAGCAGTCCGTGAAATGCTGGCCAAGGAAAGGGAGCGGGCCACCGCCGTTATGGCGGATGGCCTGGGAAAGACGTTGCAGAATCTTCACGGCGAAGGAAAATTGCAGGGCATCATTGCCGTGGGGGGAATGACCGGCACCTTTATATCCCTTTCAGCCATGAAACTGCTGCCGTTCGGTGTTCCCAAGCTCCTGATCTCAAGTGTGGCCGCAATGCCGGCCTACGCCAAGAAGCTAGCCGAGTATTTCGGCGTGCGGGATATCACGGTCATGCACAGCGTGGTGGACACCGTCGGCTTGAACCCCCTGGTGCGGCGCCTGATGATCAACGGCGCCGGGGCCATCTGCGGCATGGTCGCAGCCGAAGCGCCGGAAGCGCAGGAAGAAAAAAAATCAATCGCCCTGACCGAGTTTGGATTCTGTGACAAGGGCGCACACTACGTCCGGGAATTGCTTGAAAAAGATTTTAACATTATCTCCTTTCATGCCACCGGGATTGGGGAAAAGGCAGCCATGGACCTGGTCGGCCAGAATCTGTTCGAGGCGTTTATCGACCTGGTACCGGCCGGATACAGCGAGTACCTGCTGGGCGGCAACCGCAACGCCGGGCCGGACCGCCTTGAAGCCGGCATCAACCATGGCAAACCCTATATTCTTACACCCTGCGGGTTTGACATGATCAGCTGCGGCCCCATTCAGCGGCGGGACGACGGCGACCCCCTGTGGGTGTCAAGGAAGCTGGCCGATCGCAAACTGCTGCTGCAGGATGCGATCCGGGTTCAGGCGCGCACCAGTGCTGCAGAAATGCAGACTGTCGCCCGGGAAGTGGCCGACAAACTGAATCGGAGTCAGAACAAAAACCTGATCAAATTTATTCTGCCCACCAGAGGGTTCTCTTCACTGAGTGTCGAGGGCGGCGCTCTGTATGAACCGGAATCTGATCAGGATTTTATTGAAGCCCTGAAGCAGTATCTTGATGATGACATCAGCATCCGGGAGGTAGATGCCAATATCAATACTCCGGAATTTGCCCGCGCGGTGGTGGAAGCACTGGAACAGGCAATAGCGTAATTGAGCTAAAAACCCACTGGGAGTTATTCGTTATCGGTTATTGGTTAATGGTTTAAAAGGAATGAAATCTGTTCCAATTTCTCACTGATGCTAGAAATATAAAATCAGTCTCTCTACCAATACTAATAACGAATAACAAATAACCAATAACACCTAAATGAGCGCTTTTCGCCCATTTAGGTCAGAAAACACATGCGTGCCATACCATTAACGAAAGAGCAAATAGGAAATGACAGTGCCCAAACCCAAACGAATCGTTGTCGGAATTGCCGGTGCCAGCGGCGTCACCTATGGCATCCGGCTGCTGGAGTGTTTGCAGGAAACAGATTATGAAACCCATTTAATCATATCCGAAGCCGGAAAACTCAATATCGAAATCGAAACCGGATACAAGGCGCAGGATGTGGCCGGCATGGCCGATGTTGTCTACGACCACAAAAACGTGGCCGCCGGTCCCTCCAGCGGCTCGTTTCTGACGGAAGGTATGGTTGTGGTACCCTGCACGGTCAAAACCCTGTCCGGTATCGCCAATTCCTACACCGAAAACCTGCTGGTCCGGGCAGCGGACGTCTCCCTCAAAGAAAAACGCAAATTGGTCTTGGTGGTCAGGGAAACCCCGTTGCACAAGGGGCACCTGTCCCTGATGTCAAGGGCCGCCGACATGGGTGCCCATATTTTGCCGCCGGTACCCTCCTTTTACCACAAGCCCAAAACCATTCAGGACATTGTGGATCAAACCATCGGCAAGATTTTTGATTTCATGGGAATCCCGCACGAATTATTCCAGCGCTGGGACAATGAAAGCACAGTGGCGGAGCAGCGGGTCCAACCGCTGAACAGCATTGTTGCTTAAAAAGAAAAAAACAAAGCCTGCCATTGCCGTTGTCGGCACCTTCGATTCGAAAGCCGAGGAGCATTTTTTCCTGCAGGAACGGATCGAACGCCGGGGGGTTGCCGTGCTGACAGTCAATGTCGGAACCCAAGGTCCATCCCCTTCAACGGTGTCCGTCGACCTTTATAACCGGCTGCGGGAAAATGGAGATTTAAATGTCGGGGACCGCGATCAAGCCATTGCCGCCATGATCCTGGAAGCCGAAGTCGAGATCCAGCAGCTGTACAACAAGGGTGAGATCAGCGCTGTCATTTCAGCCGGGGGCGGAACCGGGACCCATCTGTGCACCCAGGTCATGCAGGCACTTCCCCTGGGGGTTCCCAAAGTGATGGTGTCAACCGTGGCCTCCCGGGATATGTCCGATACCGTGGGCACCAAAGACATAACCATGATTCACAGTGTGGCCGACCTGCTGGGCGTCAACAGCATTTCGGGCCGGATACTGGAAAATGCCGCGGCGGGCGTCTGCGGTATGGTACAGGCCGCATGGTCGCCGGAAGCCGGGAAAAAAAGGATTGCCCTGCCTTTTTTCGGATTTATTACCCAAGCGGCCGAATATGTCAAAATTGCCCTGGAAGCAATGGGGTATGAAGTCATCGCCTTTCACGCCAACGGGACCGGCGGCATGGCCATGGAAGAACTCGCTGAACAGGGCTATTTTCACGGCATCCTGGATCTGGCAACCCATGAGCTGGCCGATCATCTGCTGGACGGATATTGCGGCGCAATCGGCCCCCGGCGGTTCGAACCCATTGCACCCGATCCCATCCCGCGGCTGGTGGTCCCGGGCGGGCTGGATTGCGCCGTTCTGGAGTTTACCCGGCACAATATTCCGCCGCAGTATCAGGATCGTCAAATTTTCTTTTACGACTTTCGATCCGCTATCCGGCTGAATTTAGATGAAACCACCGCCCTGGCCGGGCAGCTGGCGGACAAATTAAACCGGGATGCCGCCCACGCCAAAGTTTTGATCCCCACCAGGGGCTGGTCTGAAGCAGACCGCCCGGACGGCCCCCTGTATGCCCCCCAGATCAGCCAGGCGTTCATCAAGAGTCTAGAGGCCCGGCTCGATCCCCGCATTGAAATCCGCAGCGTCGATCACCACATCAACGATCAGGCGTTTGCGCAGGTTGCCGCCGATATGATCGCCCAAATGATCAGGGGACACCGGTGAATTCGAACGCATCCGCTTTAATTGTTGCCACCATGGATGCTGCGGCAGACTGTTTCCGATGAGATTTCAGCCCAAGCGCCGCCGATTTTGCTGTCCACCCTTGGAACCACCGAAGCCTGCGCCCAGGCCCTGCGCCAGGATCTTGAAAACCATGAACATGAAGTCATCATGTACCATACCAATGGCTCGGGAGGACGCGCCATGGAGGAGATGATCGCCTGCGAAGAAATTGCGGCGGTCATTGACCTGTCGCTGCACGAAATTGGCGATCATCTTTTCGGCGGCGACTACGATGCCGGACCGGCCCGCGGAGCTGCTGTTTTGGGAAGCGGCATTCCGACGGTTCTGGTACCCGGCAACATCGATTTTCTGGTGACCGGGCCTTTTGAAAAAGCCCAAAAGCAATTTCCCAACCGGCCTTACCACATTCACAATGACGCCATCACCGTCGTCCGCACCGGGCCCAAAGAAATCGAGATGATTGCCAAACGGGTCGCAGAACTGTGCGATAACGCCGCGGGAGCCGTGAGTGTGTGGGTACCCATGAAGGGGCTCTCGGCCTTTGACAGTGCAGGCGGTCCGTTGCACGACCCGGCCGGCCCGGAGATTTTTGCCGCTGCTTTCGAGGCCAACTTGACAAAGACTCCCTGCCTCAACCGGTCCCCCCATCATATCAATGATCCTGAATTTAGTGCGACCATTTTTAAGGCCTTGACGCAGTGGTTAGAGCGGACAAATCCACCAATTCACGATGGCCGAATTTAACGCGATTGTCCTGGTATAAAACCCGATCCGGTATGAATTTATATAATTTGGCTTTGAACTGTCCGCTGAATGTCTCCAGGTTCAACACGCTGCCGGGAGAGAAGAACTCTTTGCAAAAGGGGTATTTTTTCAGGTAGGCGCTAAAAGCAGACGCGGCTTCGCGCCCCAATGGGATCCGTTCAATTTTGCCGGACATCTGAACTCCGCAAATATCCCGCCACTCTATTGAAGGGGCATGAATGGCCGCCGAACTCTTGCCGGATGTCAATCCTTCCTGAATATGGCGCGATCCGGGGTCGGAAAAAAAATAAAAGGCAGCGCGGACATAGACATAGTAAACCGGCGCCGCCCAGGGGGATTGACCGTCCGATGTCGCCAGTGTCATGGTGTTCTGATTGTTGATCAAGTCAACTGTCCGGCTTGCAAGATCCTTGGGATTTAGTCGACCGTCTTCTTCAATTTCTGATATCATACCGGTGCCAGCTTAAAAAAAGAATCCTGCTGCCAGACAAGGGGTGCCCGATCTAAATTGGCCTGGGCTTTAACCCGGCCGGTAATCACCTGATAGCCGCGGATGGTTTGGGTGTTATCAACCTCGCAATTAAGCCAGGCGGCCGCATCCTGCGGGACCAGTCCTCCGGACAGATCATCATCGATGGTGGCGATGTTGAATTGCTCGTACTTATCCAGTTTGTCACCCCGGGTGCTGCCGAGTTGGATAGCCAGCTTCTTCTGGGTTTCAGAGGCGATCGCCGCCGTAAACCAGCCGGATGCTTCTATCAGCCGGGCCGTTAAATGGCCCTCGGCCACGCTAACCACCAGCAACGGCTCCTTTTCAGACACAAACATGGCGGTTGCAGTCATGATATCCTTTTCCTGCCCATGACGGGTGCAGATAAACACCACCGGACAGGAAAGCCAGTAAAAAACATTGTCTCGTTTTGTCATTTTTTAACTCCTCCTCGGATCAAGAAACCAGCCGGCCACTGCCGGAAATGCCCAAAACAACTCCTCATTTAGCATCTATCTCATCATTTAGCATCTATCTCACGAATATTCAATTAGTTAATTTGATATGGTGACTTTTAACAGAGCCAGTGAGACGGTATCGGGTTATCGATTTGAAGAAGTGCAGGATAAACCTTTTTGGGGCGGTCATCGGCTTCACCGAGCTGTCCATCAATCAAACGGAAAAGGGATCTGAGCTGCGGGTATATTTGGATGAGGTCCTTAAAGCCGATAACCGGGCTAAAGATCTGGTGCGCCAGATTCTGACATTCAGCCGCCAGGTTGATCAAGAACAAAACCGATTCAAATTAAATCCATATTATGACCATCCGACCGGATATTCCTGTTATTCTATGTACGGGCTATAGCAGCAAGATCGATGAACGACAAGCCAAGATGATAGGCATTCGGGATTTTGTGTTAAAACCAATGCTGAGGGGACAAATCGCAACTGCGATTCGTAATGTATTGGACGAAAAACGACAATGAATTTGTTTGAGATGTGCGCCTCCTCTTTTCCTTATTTTGAACGATAACCGGTCGATTAAGGTCTATTTAGAGACGTTTTTATGGCATTATCTACGCAACCTCAATAACTTCGTATAGCCCGCCCCCGGGCGACTAATTTATGACAACCGCTATAGCCGACAAACGTCACCCGTTCATTCCGATCCAGTCAACACTTATCGTGTTGACAATAGGCGAACTTGGATTATGTTAAAATTATTCTGCAACATAACCTGATACTTACCCAAGGAGGATTCTATGACGGACTACGCCACCATACTCATTCCCGACATCAGTGGTTATACCGAATTCCTCTCAAAAACCGAGTTGGACCACAGCTCACATATTATCAATGAGTTATTGGAGCTCTTGGTCGAATCGAACAAGGCCGATTTCACGTTGTCGGAAATCGAGGGCGACGCCCTGTTGTATTATCGCAAGGGTGACGCAGTCGCAATCGGCAATATTATCAGCCTGTGTACAGAAATGTTTAGAAATTTTCACACCAGGATCAAACTGATCGAGCGTGATTCGATTTGCCAGTGCGGCGCCTGCCAATCGACTTCGAACTTGACTCTGAAGTTCATCGTCCATTATGGAGCTATAAAAGAAATAAAGGTGGCCAATTTCAGCAAAGCGTCCGGGCTCGATATGATCATTGCACACCGAATCTTAAAAAACAGTATCAGCTCCGATGAATATATACTGACCACCAATAGCTACCTGGAACATATGCAGGGTGATTCTTCCCCGGCGTTCTCCTGGCAACCTTCATCGGAAGAATATGATGCAATCGGCAAGCTTGAGTTTCAATATGCCCTGCTTGATAAAATTAAAGATAGCATTCCTGATCCGACGCCGAAAGTAGAACCCGATATCGTGTTGGGAGATAAATCGACTGAGATCGAAATCCCAGCACCCATCATGAAAGTGCATAAAGTGCTAATCGATCTGGATAATCGCGAGGGATGGGTTCCGGGCCTGATGCGCGGTGAAGGGGAAATTCCGATCGACCGCCTGGGAGCTAAGCACCAGTGTATTTTCGAGGAAGGGACCGTTGAAGTCGTTCCCGAAAAGAATGAGGTCGACGAGGAAGAGATACGATACGTCGAAGCAAATTACGAAGTCGAGATGGGGCTGAAATACTTCGTGGACTTCCTGCTGACCAGCAAGGGAGAGAACCTAACGCGGTTGCTGATGAAAATCGGAACTGAACGTGGCCAGGAACTGACGGCGGAAGCAGCCGAGATGGTGTGGCAGGTCTGGCGGGAATGCGTTGATAATTTCAAGGTGTTCTGCGAACGTGCAGAAACATGAGCCCAAAATACACCTCAACAATCCCATCTTCCAGCACTCCAACTCTCCAGTATTATCTTATCAGAAAGTGGAAGTGTTTGGATTTCTGCTCCACCGACGGCAATCACCCTCATATTTAGACCAAGTTCAAGGCTGACATGACGCACTGCCCGAGTTCCGGCGAGCCCTTGTCCACAGTCACTTCACAAGCTTCCAGATTGCCCATGCCATATGACCCTCATCACACATCCGCAGCCAGTACCGAAGGCTTTCGACTATTGACACACAACCAACAAACTCTGCAGTTAAGTCAATTTGCCTTTAATTAACGGATGTTTCATGATGAAGCATGGACCAGCGGAGGTGCCGACATGCTTCGTCGCCCTATCAGCCAGTTTTCAGTTTATTGCAAATTGGCGGATTTCTCAATCCGATCCATCGAAGCTTTAACCGCAAGGATCAACGGATCTGTTCCTTTTCAACTGCTTCGCGTGTGCGTTCAGGTATTAGTTCGATCGTTTTTCCAAGGAAGTTCTCCAGGAGAAGCATTATTCCATTCCTCAACTATTCTTTGTGCTTCCGGAAAATCTTTCTCAGAAACCCGAATTAAGCCCCAACCATATTGAGATTGGAAAAGGCCATCATATGCAGTATCATGAAATGATTTTATTTCTGCATATATTCCATGTTCCTCTAAAACCGATTTGATTACATTTGCTTCTGCTTCGTTATCAGGTTTCATTAAATTTTTCATTGCTTAATTTTCCAGACTCCAATGTTCATAACGCGGAAATGCACTGCATGGTGGTTTGTATTGCATGTGGCGGCGAGTGTCGAACCGCTCGTCTCAACTTCAAGTTATACCTATTATTTATTTGATGACGTAGCCAGTAGGATACCAAAGCCAATAAAAATTGAACCACTTGTTTGACTGACGGCATTGATCCTATTTGGTTTGGTCAGCCAATTTTTCGCATTATGTGCTATTGAAGCGTAAAACATCAAAAAGGAGAATGAAAAAATCATTAATGTAACAATAAGCATAGAGAATTGAGAAACTAATGCTTCATTCATGTTTACAAACTGTGGGAACAGAGCCGTCAGAAATACGATTGCCTTTGGATTGCTCACTGCAACACTAAAGGCCTGAAAGAATATTTTTAGAGATGATACATTAGCAGAAATTAATTGGTTATTTTTCGCGCTAAAATCTAATTTATTCTGGAAAATAAGTTTAAGACCTAAATATATCAGATACATTGCACCAGCATATTTAACGACACTAAATATCATTTCTGAAGTTTTGAGTATCGCTCCTATTCCGGTAACAGCGATGATACCAAGGCAAAAAAGACCAAAAATATTGCCAAGAGCAGCGAAAGCAGCTTTTCTCCATCCATGTAATGCAGAGTTTGTCATTATGAAAAAAACTGCCGGTCCAGGTGTTGCCGTCGCAACGATCACCAATGTCAAATACATGAGCCATGATTGAAATGTCATTTTTATCCTCTTTTTAGGTACGCGGAAGTGAGCAGCGGCCCAGAATAATCCCAAGCTTGCACGGCCTTAACATAAAACCGCGGTCTTCACACCGTCTGCTCAAATGATTGGTTGGCCGATGTATTCAGAACGAAGACCGGCATTAGCAGAGGCCGCAAAGAGCCTCTTGTCCGAGGTTAGAAAGAGATCCGCTTGCCACTCAAGAGCACACGCAACATGGAGAGCGTCCATTGCGCGTAAAACGTTGCTTTCCAGTAGTATTACGGTACGCGACATTTATCTGTACGTCATGAGGAGCATATTGTCAAGGCTGTCTATAAGGCCAACGGTTTGCGTTACTTGTTGGTGGGTGAGAACCAACTTCATTATACGGGAAATTGCTCAAGTTCAGAATCAACCCTTTTTAGCGGCCGGAATCCCACCGGTCAAGTGCACGCTTTGTTAGGCGGGACGTTGCATGGAGCCTATATAGTGTTCGAACGGGTATCCAGAACTCTTTGATATTGCTGATTAATATCGCATAAAAGGAAAACGAAGATTTTCCAGTTTAATGCATTTTTTACTTGCATTAAAAACTCGTAAACGGTAGTTATCTT
>Ga0209678_1000133_pt1 | contig 29575 bp, 24 predicted proteins | sample WorMetilvaeELBA1_FD_187404 | JGI IMG/M metagenome (GOLD analysis project Ga0209678, IMG submission 187404) | Marine gutless worms symbiont microbial communities from Max Planck institute for Marine Microbiology, Germany - Olavius ilvae ELBA.1... ...
CATAATAGGCCTCCTCTATGTTTTTGAGGCCATTGTACCGTAGACCTGTGACAGATACGGTCACAGATGAATCAATTATTTTTATCACTTGGGCTTTCTATATAACCATATAACTTTTTTTCCATATCAGCAAAGCGATCTTTCTTTTTTTGCTTTTGCTCTGCCTGCAATGTTTCCATCTTTTGAGAGAAGGCTTTCTGAGAGTCCTGAAATTTCTTCAGTTCATCCTCCATACTACTCCCCGGTTCACCCCGCGGGATGTCTTCAATTTTCAAATGATCACTGATATACAACCGGGCGCCGTAAGATCCTTCTACTGCTTCGATGATACCCAGATCCTCCAGTTTGCGGGAAATAAAATTGCCCCGCTCTATGGAAAAATTGATGGTGCGACACAACTCATTGGCATTGGGAGGCCGTGAGTTGAGATGTTCAAAGATCCGGATTGCCGCCACGAATAGATGGGCTTCATTATAGAAGTCAATTTGTTTATCCTGCATAGTTATCCGCCAAGATTTAATAATGATTATCGACCATGGAATTTTGGATATATTCCATCAACGATTTTGAACTCGAGAAAGAGGTCCTAATGCCGGGTCGGACCAATGCCGGGCGCTTCGGCCCCGGATTCACACACCCACTGTTTAGAAAACACTGCAACCGGCGCCGGTCATTACTTGACATACTTGTGGAAGCAGAGTAACATTTCTTTCGAAATTGTCAAGATTCAAGATTCTAAGTGTCGAGACCTTTAATTTCCAAAAACTCACAGCGATGCAGGGAGGCTGATATGACTGAAATAGTAGATGTGAAAGCCAGGCAAATTATTGATTCCAGGGGCAACCCGACCGTAGAGGTGGACGTTTATGTCGCCTGCGGCGCCATCGGACGGGCGGCGGTCCCCTCCGGCGCTTCGACCGGCAAACGTGAAGCCCTTGAACTCAGGGACAAACGATCCAAGCGCTATGGCGGCAAAGGCGTAACCAGAGCTATTAAAAACGTAACCAGCCTAATTGCGCCGGCCATCATGGGGATGGATGCTGCCGACCAGGTCGCTTTGGACAATTGTATGCTTAAATTGGACGGAACTGCAAACAAGGCCAAACTAGGCGCGAATGCCATTCTCGGTGTATCCATGGCCGCCGCCAGAGCCGCCGCCCAGGCTTATGACATGCCGCTCTATCGCTACCTGGGAGGGATTAATGCCAGGTACCTGCCGGTCCCTATGATGAACATTATTAACGGTGGCGCCCATGCTGCCAATAGCTTGGATATCCAGGAATTCATGATTATACCTTTCGGGGCAAACTCTATCACTCAGGCAGTTCAGATGGGGGCCGAAACGTTTCAGGAATTGAAAAAAATATTGAAATCCAAGGGCCTGTCCACGGCCGTCGGTGATGAGGGCGGATTCGCTCCGGATCTGGAGTCCAATGAAGCCGCCATTAAACTCATCATGAGCGCCATCAGCAAGGCCGGCTACAAACCCGGCAAGGACATCGGGATCGGTCTGGACGCCGCAGCCAGTGAGTTTTACAAGAATGGAAAGTATGTTTTGAAGTCGGAAAAAAAGCGGCTGACGGCCGCTAAGATGATTGATTACTATGATGAACTTATCAACAATTATCCGATTCTTTCCATTGAGGACGGTCTGGCGGAAGGTGACTGGGATGGTTGGAAAATAATGACCGACCGGCTGGAAGGTGCGGTACAACTCGTGGGCGATGATATTTTTGTGACCAATCCCAAAATATTCAGCAAAGGTATCGAACAGGGTCTGGCAAATTCCATCTTGATAAAACTGAATCAGATCGGAACTGTCACCGAGACTTTGGATTGCATCGAACTGGCCAATCAGGTGGGATACACGACAGTCATTTCCCACCGCTCCGGGGAAACGGAAGACACGTTCATCGCCGATCTTGTCGTCGGTGTCAACGGAGGCCAAATTAAAACCGGATCTTTATCGCGCAGTGATCGATTGGCTAAATACAACCAGCTCATTCGGATCGAAGAAGAATTGGGCCAGGCCGCTTTGTTTGCTCAGGAGATATTCTAAGGGCGCGATTATCGATTTCGGATTTCGGATTTCGGATTTCAGATTGCGGAATGTATGGGCAAAGAGAAGGGATGCTAGGGAATAGAGCTCAAAGCTCAAAGCTGAAAGCTGAAAGCGGAAAGCGGAAGGGACAGGGGCAGTAACAAAAGGGCATTCGATGTTCGGTGTTCGGTGTTCGGCTTTCGGGCTTTTGGATATCGGATTTTGTATTGCGGAAACCAGGCGCCGGATGTTGGATACCAAAAACAAGATGCCAGATGCCGGATACCAAAAACAAGATGCCAGATCCCAGATGCCGGTTAGCGGTTAAAGGTTTCGGTACCGGTTGCGGTGACTAATAACTGATCACTGATCACTGATCACTGATAACTGACCTCCGACTTCTGTTTTCTGTCATCTGTCATCAGTTTTCAGTTTAAAGATTAATGTTTGGGTTATTTATGAACGTATACATCAAGAAAACGCTAGGCTTGTTCGGTGCCGTCGCGATATTGCTGTTTTTCATATCACCCCTGCAGGCCTATGTCCTCCAGGGTCGGCATGCGCTGGATTTAATGATCGAAAAGCTGGGGCCGTCCGAAAGCCTTTTCGTTTCCGAAAGGCTTTTCCATTACGCGGTGGCAACGCCCACCGATGAACATGGCCCCGGGACCATTGATCCCGATTTACCATCCGGCGATTTTACAGGCCTCGACGAACCACCTACCCAACAGATTGCACAATACCGGGAACAAACGGAGCCGGAGGCTCTGGAGTTTGAGAGTACCCTGCGTTATGTCTTTTCACGTGCCTTTCGTTCAGACGCCAGATCTGCCGATTCCGAGCACATCCACGTTTCCGTCGATGGACGCACCCTGACGATAATCGACAATAACATTGTGCCTGACCTCGTCAATCGCTTTGACTTTTTCAAAGACATACTGCTGTATCGCTCACGCGAAGTCCTGGCAGATAGGCTGTTGCAGCTGGGCGTGGATCTTTCCATAACGACACTGGGGCGATTTGAGGATAAGATTGCCTTCGTTCTCGGGGCCAAATATCCGGATGAATCCGCCAACCAGCTTTGGATCGATAAGGACACCATGCTGCCGATTCGCCTGATCATACGGGGGGTATACGGCGCCGAGAATACCGATAAAGTGGAGATTCGATATCTTGTCTGGTGGAAAATCGGTGAAACCCGGTATCCTTCTAAAATCGAATTTTACCAGGATGATAATCTGGTTCGGGCAACTCAGGCCCAGAGCTTTGAGGAAAATGCCCTGTTTTCGGAAGAGCTTTTTGACATCGAATACCTGGAGACGGTTTATCCCCGGGCGGCCATGCAGCCAATCCCGCCCGAGGTGGTCGAGGAGCCCAGCGAAGTTCAAAAAACCATTGATGAATTTAAGCGTATTTTTGAATAAAAATACACAGCTTACCGCATCTGTCTGCCTGGCACCTGTCCCGCTGACGGCCCATTCATTGCTATAGGCTGAGTAATTTGAAATGCTGTGTATATAGATAATTAAGGAATTTAGGGATTGAGGGATTTAGGAATTCAGGAATTCAGGAATTCAGGGATTGAGGGATTTAGGGATTTAGGGATTGAGGGATTTAGGCCCTTAGGGCCTTTTTTCTGACAACATGTTGTAAGTTACGGATGGTGTCAGGTGTCAGGTGTCAGGATTTTGCGCGTCGTTTCCCTGACACCCGAAACCTGATCCGCCTCCGGCGGAAAACCTAAAACCAAAAAATTGCGCTATTGCTGCCCCGCTGGGGCCACTTTTTCCGATCGCGCATAGGAAAAAGCTTAGTGTCTATTTATTGAAATCACATCATGTTTGCGCAGGATTTATGTCATAGCTAGATTGAAAATATGAGCAATTCTATCGATTTCAATTAAAGAGACAGAGCGAAGCGATACCATAAATCTTCAATTTTCAATTCCGGCTTCGCCGGAAAAACAAGTTACGGAATCTTAAATTCCATCTTTACATTTTTCGTTGTTTCATTTATATTTAGAGAAATTGTTTTAAAAGATAAACCGGTCTGCAACTTCCTTGATGGAGGATTATCGGCGAAGCGAGGGGTCCTATTAAAATTCCACTCATATTCCGAATATCTTGGTCGTTTTCAGTGATCTAACCCCCCTCTGGGCATAGCACAAGGGGGGGTTCTCTTTTCTAATCGGCAACATAAATTTTTGAGGTAAATCAGATGGGAGATAACACGAAGTATATTTTTGTGACCGGTGGCGTACTGTCATCTCTGGGCAAGGGCCTTGCCTCGGCCGCCATCGGAGCTTTGCTCGAATGCCGGGGACTTACGGTGACCATTCAGAAACTGGATCCCTATATTAACGTCGACCCCGGGACGATGAATCCGTTTCAGCACGGAGAGGTATTTGTTACCGATGACGGCGCGGAAACGGATTTGGATCTCGGCCACTATGAGCGATTTACCCACGCCAAGCTCGGCCAGGACAATAATTTTACTACCGGAAAAATTTACCACTCCGTCATTTCCAAGGAGCGGCGCGGTGACTATCTAGGTGGAACGGTGCAGGTCATTCCGCACATCACGGATGAAATTAAACAAAGCATCCGGCTGGCTGCCAACGGTGTTGATGTCGTGATTGTCGAAATTGGCGGCACGATCGGTGATATCGAAAGCCTGCCCTTTCTGGAAGCCATTCGCCAATTCAGAACCGATGTGGGGCCGGAAAACGCGCTTTATATTCACCTAACCCTGGTGCCTTATATCGGTACCGCCGGCGAGGTAAAAACCAAGCCGACCCAGCACAGCGTCAAAGAGCTGCGCAGCATTGGGATACAGCCTGATATTCTTTTATGCCGCACAGACCGCTTCCTGTCAAAGGACATCAAAGCCAAAATTGCCCTTTTTTGCAATGTCGGCATCGATGCCGTCATTACCGCCAAGGATGTTGACTGCATCTATGAAGTGCCGATTGTGTTTCACAAAGAAGGCCTGGACGCCAAAATCGTCGAGGGGCTCAACATTTGGACCCGGGCGCCCCGGCTTGAGCCCTGGGAAGAGCTGGTGCAAAAAATACAGGTGCTGCAGCATTCGGTGAATATTGCCATCGTCGGCAAATACGTCGATCTTACCGAATCTTATAAAAGCCTGAATGAGGCCCTCTACCATGGAGGCATCGCCAACGACTGCAAGGTAAATTTGACTTTTGTGGATTCAGAGAAAATGGCTGGCGGAAATTGCGCCGAACTGTTGGCCGAAGCCGACGGTGTTCTGGTGCCGGGTGGCTTCGGCAATCGTGGAATCGAAGGTAAAATATGTTCGGCCAATCATGCCCGGGTCAACAAAATACCATACTTCGGGATTTGCCTGGGGATGCAGATTGCAGTGATCGAATTCGCACGCAACGTTGCCGGCTTAAAAGACGCCAACAGTTCCGAATTTAATGAGCTTACGCCGGACCCGGTCATTTACCTGATGTTGGAATGGTTTGACGAAAGAACCGGCTCCACCCAGCGGCGGGATGAATCCTCGGACAAAGGCGCTACCATGCGGCTGGGGGCGTATCCTTGCCGGATTGCCAAGAACACGTTTGCTTATCGCGCCTATGGTGAAGAAAATATTTCGGAACGTCATCGCCACCGCTACGAATTCAACAATGATTTCAAAACCCTGTTGGCCGAAAAAGGATTGATTATCAGCGGCACCTCACCCAGTGGTGATTTGGTGGAGATCATCGAGATTAAGGACCATCCCTGGTTTCTGGGTTGTCAATTCCATCCGGAATTCAAATCCCGCCCCATGACTCCCCAACCGCTTTTCAGGGATTTCATCAAAGCGGCCCTGGAGTATAAGCTGGCCAGGGTGGGGTAACTAACTCTACTTTGTCATTTTAAGTTTTACTTTGGCCCCTTATCATATCAATCTGAAATGGTGGAATAAACCAATGCCTAAAATGAACTAAATTTCATTTAGAATGACAACCACCTGATATTCTAATAATTACCTTATTCTGAAAATGTGACAAAGTAGAACTAATGGCTTCACTCCTTAATATCGAACTTGGTAATCAAGCGCGAAAGATAGGTCCTTTGGATTTGCATGTTTTTGGCCGCCAGACTGCGGTTGCCGTTGGTATTTCTCAAGTTTAACAGGATAAATTCTTTCTTAAACGCGTCGATTGCGTCTTTTAACGACAACCCCACCTCCAGGCCGGGATACTGGGGCCGGCAGGCAAATGCGGGGAGATCTTCGGGTACGATTTGTTGGCCGTTGCCCATTACCACGGCTCGCTCCAAAGCATTTTTCATTTCTCTGACATTGCCGGGCCAGTCATATTGGAGCATGAGATTCATGGCTTTTGGGGATATGGTCAATTCCGAAAGTCCGCGTTCCTTACGATAAATATCCAAAAAATAATCCGCCAACAATGCAATATCTTCTCTGCGTTCCCTCAACGGCGGCATCTGAATCTGGACGACATTGATACGGTAGTAGAGATCTTCCCGGAAACGCCCCTCAGCAACATCTTCTTCGATATTCCGATTGGTGGCCGATATGACCCGGACATCCACGGGAATCGACTTGTTGCCTCCTACCCTGTAAAAAACACCTTCCTGCAGAATCCGCAGCAATTTGGTTTGCATGCTGGGGCTCATTTCCCCGATTTCGTCCAAAAATATAGTGCCCCGGTCGGCCAGTTCAAATTTGCCGATTTTGCGACTGACGGCACCGGTGTATGCCCCTTTCTCGTGGCCGAACAGTTCATCTTCGAGCAATGTCTCCGGCAAGGCTGCACAATTGAGCACGATCATGGGCTCGTCTTTGCGCACTCCGACCCGATGAATCATACGGGCCAACAATTCCTTGCCGGTGCCGCTTTCTCCCAGAATGAGAGTGGTTGATTTGGAGTTGGCAACTTTTATGGCATCGGAGATAACCTTGCGCAGCGCCTTGCTCTCCCCCACAATTTCATATTTGCCTTGCAGTTCTCTTTTCAGGTCTTTGATTTCTTTTTTATCATGTTCGATTTCGCGCGCGTTGCCAAGTGCCTGAGCTGCCAGATCGGCAAACACGGATAATATTTTCAGGTCTTCATCCTGAATAGCACTGCCGTCGGCCTTGTCAATAATCTCGACCACACCGATGATCTCGCTATCTATTTTCATCGGGACACAGGCAATGGACTGGGTCTTAAAGCCAATCGACTCACTGATTTCTTTGTACCAGCGGGGATCCTGGGCGACATCCTGAATTAACAACGGTTCACCGGTTTCAGCAACATGACCGGCGATACCCTGTCCCAATTCGATTTCGAATTGCTTGACGTCGGTGCTCTTGGCGCCTGTGGCGACTTTGAAGTAAAGTTTCCGGGTCCTGGGATCCAGCAACAACAATGAACTCGCTTTGGCATCCATCATCCGCGTGGCGGTCTCGATGACTAGTTCAAGCAGTTGATCGAGGTCCTGGACGGAGGATACCCAGGTTGAGATTTCTTTCAAACGATCGATGGAAGAATGCGTGGTTAAGGATGAATCAGGCATTAGTATACACTCTCTTTTGAGATGCGGAAGGCCCAAAGTAAAGACCCGGCGCCGGGGGGGTAATCGCTAATTCCCCGGGTCGGGATCTCACTTTGAATGCCGGTTATTAAATTGTCTCCTAAAACCCGGTTGTAGGACCCGGGTCGATGCTCTTAAAACCCTCTTCGCAAGATAAAAATTTTCACAAATGTCTACATTTTACAATGGAATAGACGAAAATGTCAATTTTTTTGCAATTACCCCTCAGGGTTGCAGAGGTTCAGGGGTTCAGGGGTTTGGAGGTTCAGGGGTTGGGAGGTTCAGGGGTTGGGAGGTTCAGGGGTTTGGAGGTTCAGGGTTCTGAGGTTCAGGGATTCGGAGGTTCAGGGGTTCAGGGGTACAGAGGTTCAGGGTTCAGAAGTTCAGAGTTCAGAACCGCCTCTGGTCGCGGAGTGTCCAGCCGGATCGAAAAAGAAACGGATGAACATCGAACATCCAATTGTTGTATTCTGTCAATTAAAAAAATGATTGAGCGAAGCGAATCCATCCTTCGACATTCGACATTCGACATTCGACATTCGATATTCGACATTCGACATTCTGCGGTTCGCTTGCCAGCCAATTAGGACCGACGCTACCGTCCATTCAGGCGGGCCACAATGAACTCACCAATCTTTTCAGCTGATCGGCCGTATAATTCTTCGATTTCAACCAGGTCCAGATGTTGATCCTGCCAGGTCAAGCTGTTTTCCTGCACGATGTTTTTGATGTGCTCGTATTTGCCGCCCAGGGCCTTGATTCTGGCATCCAGGGCCACATTTGCTTTAAACGACACATGCAGCAGCATTAAATGTTCTATCCGGTTCGGGCTGTCGCCGGATATGGTCAAAATAGGGATGACCAGTATGCTGCGCTCATCCTTGCGGCCCTTGCCGATGTAGACATTGCCTTGCCTGACGATGATCCTTTTGGTGCCCTTGAGCCGGTTGTCCGATTCAACCCGTGAGGATACTGCCGCAGCCTCACCCTGTTTCCTGACGACAGCGATGGTCGTGTCTTCGGCAGGCTCCCCGAGCACGCTTAATCCATCAATATGGTACAGGGTGGTGCCTTTGATCAGATCGATGATTTGCTGTAGATTCTTTAATACGATAATGTTGCTGTTGGTCAGCTGTGAGAGGGCAAATTTTTCTTGGCGCAATTTATCAAAAAGGATGCCTTCAAGACGATCCGTGATGCGGCTGGTTCCGACAGTGACCGTCTTGGCCTGGTGCTTGATGGCATCCACCGGTCGTGCCATTGTGCTGATGGCCTCCGCCAAGCAGGCAAACAGGGTGTTGAGCATGTTTACCGCGGTGCCTTTCTGATTGAAATCGAGATCAAAATCTGAAACGGGCAGCCTGCCGGACAAATATTTGAGCAGCAGAGTGAGGTCTGATGATATATCCATTCCTATGGTGACCGGAAAATTCCCGGCTGCTCTTTTCTTTCTGAATTCGTTATAAAATGCAGCTACTTTTTCCCGAAAAGGCTGCTCGAGTATAATTTCGTAAACATCCAATCCCCCGGCGCTGTATTCATCAATTGACCGTTTAATGTCGTCCTGAAAGCCGAATAAAAAACGGGAACCCTCGTTAATGGACAGCGCAGCATAATACCCCCAGATGTGGCCGACCAGGGTATTCAGTATCGGAGCCAGATGTTCCGGCACCCGGGGCACATGAAATACAGTTTCGGCATAGGGATCGAATCGGTTTTCACCTTCATCGGCAATGACGATGGGTATTGCTTTGTGGGCTTTGAAAATAGCTGTATCCTTGATAATATCACCGATCACCGTATTGCGCGTTCCGGCAGCACATATAATAATCAAAGGCTCCGAAGACAAATCAATATGTTTTTTGTCTTCCACGAAATCCGATGAAATCGTCTTGTAGCAAAGCTCACTGAGCTTGATGCGTATTTCATCAGCAGAGGCCTTGTTAGGTCCGCTGCCGACCGCGGCCCAGTAAGTTTTTGTCACGGAGTACCTGTCGGCCGATGCTTTGATGGCGTCGCCGGCAGCCAGAACCTGGCGCATATGAGCCGGAAGTGCCAGCAACTGCTGGATTTCCTCGGTGACAAATTCCGCAGTGCGGCGATTTTTTAAGGCCGCCATGTAAAGCCCCAGGACAGCCCCGGCAACGATCTGGGAGTAGAAAGCCTTGGTTGACGCCACCGACATCTCAATGTCGCGACCACTGCTGGTATACATGACGCCGTCGACCTTAAACGTGATATCCGAATCTCGGCGGTTGACGATCGCTAGCGTGTAGGCGCCCCTTTCCTTTACCATATCCACGGTGCGGTTGGTGTCCGTCGTGGTACCGGATTGGCTGATGGCGATCACGAGCGCATCCGCCATGCTCCGGGGGTCGTCATCCTCGTTCAAATGAAATCCGCTGAATTCGGAAGCTTTCAAAGCCCCGACCTGGTAAATCGTGCTGTCCATGTAATGGCTCAGGATATTGGCACAGGCCAGCGCGGCAACTCCGGCAGTACCCTGTCCAATGAAATAAATACGCTTAATTTGATCCTGTTGCAGGGCGTCCTTCAGCAACGGCGAGATGACGCTGTCATCCAACACGATGCGGGTGTGGTGGCTTTCATCCTCCGAGACCTTCCAGCGGTTTTGCAGGGTTTTTTCCATGGAATCCGGGGACTCCGAAATTTCTTTTAAAAAATAGTGGGGGTAGGCCTGGCGGTCGATATCCCGTGACGTAATTTCCGTGTGCTTTAAGTCGTCCTCGGTCAATTCGAGGGCCGTGCCGTCGTAATACATGGCCCGAATGCCGGCCAGAGCGCCGGGGGATTGCTGGTTTAATATAAAAACCTGACCCTGGGTCGAACCACCCTCGCCACTGACGACCGTTTCACCGTCAAGTTTAATGTAATCCTGGGTTTCTTCGACAAACCCGTAAACCTCGGAAGCGGGAATATAATGATCGGGCGCGATACCCACGAATAGGGCCTGCCCGCTGCCTTTTTGGGCCAGAAAAATTTTACCCGGCGCCAGGTTCGTGTGCATGGATATGGCATGCGATCCCTGAAAATTATTGACGGCCAGCCGGAAGGCCTCCTCGACGGGTTGCCCCTGATTAATATAGTTTTGGATGACCAGCGGAATAATTTTGGTATCCGTGGTGATACGATCCTGGATTTGATCGCCGCTAAGTTCGAATTCACGCTTGAGCTCCTGAAAATTATCAATATCGCCGTTCAAGCAAGTATGAATGATACCGTTTTGGGCAATTTTATTTTTCACACTCTGATTGTCCACCGGGTGGCAGTTGGCCTCGGTAATTGCACCGACTGAAGCCCAACGGGTGTGAGCGGACACCGTATCAAACTCCACCGAACAGGCCGCCAGGATTTGAAAAATCGGATCATCGGAAATCTGGCGGCGTAAAAAGGCGACATTGTCTCCCAGGCTGCCGATAACATTGGCCACTTTATAAACGATTGAAATTGCAATTTGCTCATCAGCCGTCCCTTCGCTAAGGCGATGGATGCTGATGCCCCGGTTTACCAGGGGATCCTGGCCGCTACGATTTTCCAGCCGGTTATAAAGGTTAGCCTGTTTTAAGCTATTTTCGAAAGCCTCAAATTCGGCCGCATTTAAGATAAACATCAGCGAGATGCCGGCTGAGTCCCGCCCCCGCACTTCCAGCCGGTCGATACTGTTCAGGACGGCATTGACCCTTTTAAAAATGCTGATCGCAGCAGGTTGCGGCGGCTGACTGAGACCGCGGCATAAATCTTTTATCTTGCTGATATTATATAAAACTTCGTTATCGATGCACCAGGTGATATCTTTCAGTATTTCAATCCTGGCGGTCATTAATTCCACGGATTGTAACGCCATGCGGCCGATGTGGTCGGACACCACCCGAAGTTCGGCTTCGATGATGGCGCTCAGGCGTTTGCTTGAATTTTCGAGGTTGATCTGATTATCGGAGTCCGCATAAAGGGCGAAAAAATGGTCTTCCTGCTTCAAAATCTGAACGGCCTGCCACAAGGATTCGACCAGGGCCTCCCCACCAAGATATTGATCTTGGATGGCGCTGAAATCCGGATCCTCGCGGCCGGCGTATCCCTGATCGCCGATCCGGCTGACTACCTCATCCAGCGAGGGCGTTTCAGGGGACAATCCGGCTGCTTTTTTTTGTTTGTAAGAAACTATGGCGGCGATGCCGCAGAAAAAAAGGTTCTCCCGGTATGGGAAAAACACAATGGATCCGGCGGGCAAATCAGCAGTATTTCTGCCGAAATAGACATTGGTTGCCAGGATCGCGGGCAGGCGTTCCCGGTATGATCGGACCATGCGGGTCAATGAATTGAAAATACGCGTCAACCTAGCAATGATGTATCGTTTCATGAAATTTGATCCTTACCACTAAGCTACTTGATTTCTCTTTTTGTGCACCAGGATATTCGTCACCGTTTCAATGTCTTCCGGCCGGTCTACGCCGATGCTTTGATGCTCGGTCTCGACAATATGAATGGGGATGTCATTTTCGAGCAATCTAAGCTGTTCGAGCCTTTCGGTGACCTCCAGACAACCCTGGTCCAGCGCTACGAATTTTTTCAATGCCGGCATGCGAAAGGCATAAATACCAATATGTCCATAAAAACCGGGATCTGTTGTCTTGCGCCGATAAGGGATTGGGGCGCGGGAAAAATACAAGGCACGGTGATTTGCAGTAAAAACGACTTTCACCAAATCCGGATTTTCTGCCTCTGCGGCCTTGATTTTTCTTGCCAAAGTCGTCACTTGAATGTCCGAATCGCCGAACGGGGTCAGCAGTTCGGTCAGCATGGTCGGTTCCAAGACGGGCTCATCCCCCTGTATATTGACGATCACCGCGTCGGTCTCCAGTTCCAATTTATCAGCTGCTTCCAGTACGCGGTCCGTACCGCTGGGATGATCGGTCCGGGTCATGACAACCGGTATGCCCCATTGCCGAGCAGCAGATCGAATGCGACTGTCATCGGTGGCCAATACAACCGATGATAGGGTTTTGCATTGCCTGGCCCGCTCGAAAACATGCCAGAACATGGGACGGCCGAGAATGTCGGCCAGCGGCTTGCCGGGAAATCTGGTAGACTGATACCGGACAGGGATGATGCCATGGCACTTAGGAAATGCTGTCATTTTAGGTAATAATCCGAGTTTCAGAAGTGATTATTGATTTAAAATTTAACATCTGAATATCGATGTAAAATCCCAAAATACAAGCACCAAATCACAAACAAATCTCAAATTCCAATTTTCAATGACCCAAACAGGATTGGTTGGCAACGAACTCCTTGAGATCAATCTCGTCTGTTTTGCTCAAAGGGCCGGATCGTTGATGCCGGATTCAAACTTCAGCAGGTCCTCTTTTGGATATTTGAATTTTGGACATTGGGATTTATTTGAAATTTGTAATTTGTTATTTGTAATTTACAATGATTCAGGACCCCATGCTTTCGGTTTCTCCCTGGCGTGAAGATGCTCAACTAAAGTCAGCTGATTACCGCAGCGGAGTTCCAGGGTCAACCCGGCTGTCGAGAGTTGCCAGGGTTGGCCCGGATTCATCAACGGCTGCGACCAGCATGCCATTGGACACGATCCCCATGAGTTTGGCCGGCTTTAAGTTGGCAACCACGATCACCTGTTTTCCAACCAACTCCTCCGGAGTATACTTCTCGGCAATGCCGGCGACGATAATCCGTTTCTGACCTAAATCGACTTCAAGTTTCAATACTTTCTTGGCCCGGGGGATCGCCTCGGCCCGCACGACGGTTGCCACTCTGAGATCCACCGCACCGAACTGCTCGATGGTGATCTCAGGTTTGATCTCAGGATGCCGGGTTGACTTCTCCGGTGCCACAGCCTGACCGCCCTTTTTGTCATTCGGCTCGATCCGCGGAAAAAGAACTATGGATTTGGGCAGCTGGGTGCCGGGTTCAATGGTTTTCCAGGTTTTCAGGCGGTCCAACAAATAAAAGGGCTCCTGGGGATCCAGTCCCAGGTGCTTTTGCATTTTGGCGGCTGTGCCGGGCATCACCGGGTGCAGCAGACCGGATATTATCCTAAGTCCTTCCAGTAGATTGTAAAGCACCACCGCCAAAGATTTGCGGCTTGATTTTTTCTTGGCCAATTCCCAGGGGGCTGTGACATCCACATATTTATTCATGCGGCCGATAAATTTCCAGACAGCCCGCATGGCATTGTGGAACTGAAAAGATTCCATCAAATCTTCATAGGCTGAAATCGCACTTTGGGCATCGGCTTCCAGGCCGAATTCGCAATCCTTTTCGACGGTCAAATCGATCTCGGGGACAATTCCCTGACAATATTTATGAACCATGGACAACACCCGGGAAAATAAATTGCCGAGATCATTGGCCAGATCCGAATTGATGCGCTGCACCAGGGAATCCTCACTGAAACTGGAATCCAGCCCGAATGCCATGTCGCGAATCAGAAAAAAACGAAATGCATCCAGTCCATAGATATTCTTAAGCTCCAGGGGTTCAACCACGTTGCCGAGGCTTTTGGACATCTTGCTTTGTTCGATATTCCAATACCCGTGAACATTCAAATTCCGATACAGCGGGATTCCGGCGGCTTTCAGCATGATCGGCCAATAAATGCCATGGGGTTTGAGGATATCTTTGGCTACGATGTGTTGCACGGTGGGCCAGAATTTATGGTACTTGTCGCCGTCCGGGTATCCCAGGGCGGATACATAGTTCAGCAGGGCGTCAAACCAGACATAGGTGACATAATCCGTGTCAAAGGGTAGATTGATGCCCCATTTCAGCCGGCTTTTGGGCCGTGAGATGCACAGGTCTTCCAGCGGTTCTTTTAGAAAGGCCAGGGCTTCATTTTTGTAGCGCTCCGGGCGGATGAAATCCGGCGTGCTGCGAATATGATCGATCAGCCATTCCTGGTAGCGGCTCATCTTAAAGAAATAATTGGATTCTTTTATGGTTTCCGGTTCGGTCTCATGGTCGGGGCATTTGCCGTCCACCAATTCGCGGTCGGTGTAGAAACGCTCGCACCCGAAGCAATATTGGCCTTCGTATTCGGCGAAGTAGATATCGCCGGCATCATAAATATTTTGCAGCACCTGCTCCACCACGGCCATATGAGCAGGGTCAGTGGTGCGAATAAAGGCGCTGTTGTTGATGTTTAACTCAGGCCAGAGATCGCGGAACAGCTGGCTGATGGTGTCGACGTACACCCTCGGCGTCATGTTTTCCTTTTTGGCGGCCCTCACGACTTTGTCCCCATGTTCATCGGTGCCGGTCAGAAAATAAGTATCACCGCCCCGCATGGTATGAAAACGGGTGGCGACGTCGGCAACGATAGTGGTATAAGCGTGTCCCAGATGGGGGCGTGCGTTGACGTAGTAAATCGGAGTGGTGACATAAAAGGACCGGGTCATTTTTTAATCCTTTATGAGCTGATTAACGGTGGTTTCAATTTCCATCCCGCCCTCCAAACGGACGGTAATTCTTTTGCAGATCGCATTGTGGCGGATCACCTTGCCTTTGCCGCTGACGGTTCTAACGGTTTTTCCGATCTTGGGCAATTTCTTTTTCAGTTTTTGATAGGTCTTATATTCATATGTCAAACAGCACATTAATCGCCCGCATTGACCCGAGATTTTGGTGGGGTTCAGCGACAGACTCTGTTCTTTGGCCATCCGTATGGATACCGGTTCGAATTTATCGAGGAAGGCGGCACAACAAAGCTCCCGTCCGCAGCGGCCGATGCCGCCGCACATTTTGGCCTGGTTGCGAATGCCCACCTGCCGCATTTCAATTCTGGCCGACAGGTGTTTAACCAGCATTTTCACCAATTGACGAAAATCGACGCGGCCTTCGGAAGTGAAAAAAAATGTATATTTATTGCCGTCGAAAGATTTTTCGACCGCAAACAAATTCATTTTCAGATCCAGGTCTTTGATGCATTTTATGCAATAGGAGTGAGCTCTTTTTTCATCGGCAACATTTTTGTTGCGGCGCCTGAAATCTTTTTCATTGGCCATTCGGTGAACTTTTTTGAGCGGCCGATCGGATGATTTGTTTTTAAATTCCTCCGGAGCCACGGTTACCGTACCGAATCCCAGGCCCTGTTCGGTCTCCACGATGACATGGTCGCCGGGGCTCAGGACAAAGGCACCGCAGTCAAAATCATATATTTTGCCGGAGGGCTTGAATTTAATGCCAACTTTCTTATTCATAATTTCCCCGTGCGGAAATGCCGGAATTGAATATTCACTATTTAAAGATGTTAATCATTTTAACAAAAAAGTCCCGACTTCAAGATACTCGATGCGAAATATGGAAATTTCTGCAACCAACACCACCTGTTACCGATACCTGAAACTATCGGTTCCCGACAACATGCAGCCGGAATGACTCCAATAAGGGTTTTCATACCACACCCCGCGGCCTGAAGAAAGCCTTAAAACTGCGATAATTTCAATACCATGGATTCCATTGCCAGCCTTATATTGGTGCCGGCCTGGATTGCATTTTGGGTAGACTGAATGGTTTCAAATTTCGAAAGCAGCGAGGGCAAACTCATTTTGGGGGATAGCTGGTGCAATTTTGAATCCAGGTCGCGATTGACAATCTTGTCAGGATGAAGTTTGGCGATGACCAGGTCCCGCAACCAGGACTTTAATACTTCCAGCGCATCCGGCAGGGCGTCTTTTTGGGCGGCCAGCTGGTTGCCGAACGCCAGAAGGCGATTTAGGGAACCGGTTGACAATGATTCCATTTCGGTGATCAGCCAGTATCGTCTTTTAATCCAGTGGCTTCGATACATTCTCAAGGCCCGGGACACACTTCCGGCGGCCATGGCGGCAATAATCGTTGCATCGGCGGCATCAAGCCCATGGTCGCGCACGAGCACGGATTCCAGATTAGCTCTTGAAATCGGATTGAAACGAATCGGTTGGCAGCGAGAAACGATGGTTGGCAGCAGATCTGAGGTATGGGTGGCGATTAGTATAAGGACGGTTCTGGCCGGCGGTTCCTCGAGCACTTTGAGCAGGGCATTGCCGGCAGCGGGGTTCAGCGCCTGGGCATCGAAGATAATCACCACCCGCACGCCGGCCTCGTACGGTTTCATGGCGAGGGTCTGGCAGAGGGCACGAACCTGATCGATTTTAATGAAGGGGCCGGACGGTTTGAGACGGATGATATCCGGGTGAATATTCGACTCTATTTTGCGGCAGGAATTACAGCTGCCGCAGGGTTGAGTCGTGAATGATCGACGGTTTTCCAAACGATCGGACGGGCGTGCATCCGCGTATTCAGATTCGGAGCCCTCACGGTTTGCCGCACAGTTGCACGCCATGGCCAACGCGACAGCCATACGTTCTTTGCCCACTCCTTCCATTCCTGTAAATAGAAGGGCGTGGGGGATGGTTCCTTTTTGAAGGCAGGCGGTAAGAATTCGAAGGGGACGATTTTGATCTATGATCGACTCAAAACCAGGCACAGGTTCAATAATCTACCCGATCTTTCAATTCTTTACCGGATTTGAAAAATGGAAGTTTTTTGGGACTTATGGTTACTTTGTCGCCGGTTTTCGGGTTTCTGCCGGTGTAGCTTTTATATTCTTTTACGAAAAAGCTGCACAAACCCCGGATTTCGACGCGCTCTCCCCGGGCCATGGCATCCGCCATATTGTCAAAAAATATTTGAACCACTTTTGCAGCTTCCGCTTTCGAGATATTCGCTTCCGTTTTCAAGGCGGAGATCAGCTCCAGTTTATTCATGCGCCCTCCTTCTTAACCGTCAGGTTTTTATTAGTATATTAGAAATTTATAGCCTGAAACCTGATAAAATGTCAAGCAGTTATGACAATATTTTCGGAATAATTTCTATATCTTCTTCACTAACTTCCACTCCGGCGTACTGTCCGAGGGCTTCAATATTTACGACGATGCGCCCTTTACCGCCATAGCGGGCAAAGGTGCCGACGACTCCGGTAAACGGCCCGTAGATCACCATCACCTTATCACCGGATTTCAGGCGATGGCCCGTGGTGACGGGATTGTTGCTGTTTACCATAATCTGAAGGGATTCTATGGTTTCGTCGGGTACCGGTATCGGTCTTTGTTTATTGCCGATCAGACGCACGGCCCCTACGGTTTTAACCACTTCCAGATGCGAATTCGGATGCAGGTCGGTTTTGACAAACAAGTAGCCCGGGAATAGCGGAACCCGAATCATCGCCTTGCGGTCGCGCCGTTTGCTGCGCACCGTCACGATCGGCAGATAGGCTTCGACAGATTTTTTTAACAGTAATTCATTGACGACTTTTTCATGACGACTCTTGGTATGCAGTACATACCACTGTTGCTCAAGACGGCGATCATGCATTTAATTCATACCCAACCCGGCGAAGCCGGAAATGAAGATTGAAGATTGTAAAATGAAGATTTATGGTTTCGCTTCGCTCTGTCATATTAAAATAACCCGATAGAGCGAATTAAACATTCAATTTGGATGGTACAAATATCCTGCCTAAACATGATGTGATTTCAATAAATAGGCACTAAGCTTTTTCCTATGCGCGATCGGAAAAAGTGGCCCCAGCGGGGCAGCAATAGCGCAGTTTTTTGGTTTTAGGTTTTCCGCCGGAGGCGGATCAGGTTTCGGGTGTCAGGGAAACGACGCGCAAAATCCTGACACCTGAACACTGGTCCGCCTGAGGCGGAACACCATCCGTAACTTACAACATGTTGTCAAAAAAAAGGCACTAAGGGCCTAAGATTCAATTGACGGCTATTTGCAAGCCATTTTCGGATTCGAATTATCTGATTCAGATATCTAAATTCCCTCTATCGGGTATCCAGCATCGAGTAACCAAAATCCAGTGTCGAGTTTCCAGTATCGATTAACCATTATAGAGTATCCAGCATCCAGCATCCAGCATCGAGTATCCAGAATCCAGCATCCAGCATCCAGCATCGAGCAAGGCTAATAACACAAAAATCCCCCAATCGGCAATAGGATATAATAAACCGGCCGGCGGGCGTCACCAAACTGCTAAATTCCAAACTCGCCCAACCCGAAAAGCTTAATCTTGAACTCCCAATTCAGATCATTCTGTTTACCGACGTTGACTTTATCGATCAATCGGCCCTCAAATGACCAGCAGTCGGCCGTGTAGTTGAGTCCGAAGCCGGTCTGAACGCGGGTTTTATCCAGAAAATTATATTCATAGAGTCCTGAAACCCGGAGCCGGTTGGTGACTTGCAGAGCCAGGTTCCCATATAGCGACTGGGCTTCATTCAGGCTGATTTCGTCTGACTCCCGGGTAAACCTGTATTCCACCTGCAGCCTATCGCCGCGCCGATCCCAGAGATTGCCCCCGATGTTGTGGGATAAAAACTTATATTCGTACACGGACCACAAGGCGGTGGCATCCAGGGCGATGTAATTTCCCGGAAAAAAATCCAACCTGGCACCAATGGGTGAAAACGGCTTGTCTGAATCTTTTTGCTTGGCTTCTTTTATATCGTAACTTTGCTCCAATTCAAACCGTAGGAAATCATTATAGCCGTATTCGGTTTTAGAGTCGATGACGGTGGCTTTATCTTTGTTGATGCGGCGGGTGAATTCATAACTACCCGCTTTTCTGCTCTTGGATGTCAACGTGTTGGTCAGTGAGTAGGTGAGCAGGTTTTGGTTGTCGATGCGGTCGATGCCGTCGAAATTCGGCAGATCTTCCTGATCCACATCCGGGATATAGGTATGAACGACCCGCGGCCGCACGGAGTGCTTAATGGCTTCTAAGGTTTTGCCTTCAGGGCGGAAGATGTTGAACACTTCCGTAAAAAAATCCAGCCGGGTGTCGTAAAGCCCGCGGCTGTAAAATCTTTGATTACCCTCCGGACCGAATTCTTCTTTATCCAGATACCACAGGGTTCCGCGCAATCCCACCGACGGCTCTATAGTAAAAAAGGGTTTGAGCTGAAAGGGCAAATAAAGCCGGGGGTGGGCATCCACGCGCTGGGTGCGCCGGCCGTCATCACTCCAGAAATAAATGTACTGAGAATTGAGATTGTAAAAAAAAGGCGAAGTTGTGATACGCTGTTTGACGGCATCAAAATTTACCAGCGGCAGTTGTTGCAGGGTAAGATCGGGTTGCCCGCTGTTGCGGATGGTGCTGTCCAAATCGTAGCGAAATTCAACATTGAGACTGTACCCGGGCCAAAGTTTGTTGAAATTCAAGCGGTTGGTTCGAACCGGATCATTATAGTCGTCCAGATCCCGATTGAATACTTCTTCGAAATAATCCTTGGAAACCCGCCAGCCCATGTGCCCGTTTTTAAATTCACGCGTGTAATCCTGGTCGCTGACGATGTCCAGATCCAGCTGGGCCCTGACACCATAGGGCAACTTTTGATGGTGGCTGCCCCTCAACCAGTAGCGGTCGGTATTTTTACGCAGGATTTCCGTCGATCCGTCTTCAAATCCCCATTTTTTGCTGGACTCGCCGCCCGTATCGGTCTGCTTGTCCTCAAAACCATCCAGCATCCAGGTTCCTTTGGACCAGTCATCCAGGTAATAGCGGTATTCCACGCCGCCCTTCGTGCCGCGCTTGTTCATCCAGTGGCCGTAAAAGGTGGCGTCCGAGCTTTGGTCTATGGCCCAAAAAAGCGGCTGGTTATAATACCAGCCCCAGCGATCGGATTTACCGAATTCAGGCCACAGCAAGCCGGACTGCCTTTTTTTTCTGGCCGGATAGTAAAAATAGGGGGTGTACAGGACCGGTGCATTTCTGGCCCACATCGTCGCATGACGGGCGCTGCCCGCACCATCGGCGGTGACCTTAACATCTTTGCCGGTTATTTTCCAATCCGGATTGTCGCCATCGCAGGTGGTCAAGATGGCTTTATCGATTGTATAGGTCTTTTCACCGACCTTTTTGATCACATCGCCGGATAGATGATAGTTGTTTTCCTTGATAAACAGGTATCCGTCCTCGACCGATCCGATTTGGCTCTCAAGTTCAAGTTCCATACTGGAACCGCTGAGAATGTCCTCCCCGTTCGTCAAGACCACATCCCCCTCGGCATAGGCCTTCATCTTATCGGGTTCAAACCGGATGAAGTTGGCCACTAATTTTATATTTCCTTTATATATCAGAACATTGCCTTTAGCTATATATGCATTGTAGTTCTGGTCATAGAAGATTTCATCGGCTTCAAGCTGCCAGGGTAATTTCGGATCCCTGATGACACTGTCGATCTGCCCCTTGTTTAATTTTAGCTGCGCCGCTGCTGGTACCGGTGAAATTAAAGGATACACCGTGCCGATGCCCAGAACGACGATCAGCAATAGGCGGAGCACTGAATCCGGATGCCGGAGGATAACTAGGAATTCAGCGTATTGCGGAATTCCTCTTTTGGGGATCGGTTTAGTTGTTACCATATAACGCGTTCACCGGGCTTTCAGGCTTCGGGCTTCACCTTGATTTTTTTGGCATACCAAATCGCGATAGCCTTGGTCTTGCGAGGCCTGATTTTGTCGGATCAGGACCTTGTATCTAACTAATCACCTTGAACCTTATCACGATTTAAGATATAAATCTAAGTCAACGAAAAAAGTCAAGATATTATGAATGTACTTTTAACCAATGACGATGGCATCCATGCCCGGGGGCTCTGGGCGCTCTACAACAGTTTTGCCAAAGGCCACCAGGTGGCTGTCGTGGCCCCGGATCGCGAACGCAGCGCGATCGGACATGCCATCACCTTGAACCAACCGCTGCGCGCTGCAAAAATTTCCCTGAATGGTGATTTCAGCGGCTATGCGGTCAACGGAACACCGGCTGATTGCATTAAGCTGGCGATGCTGGAAATCCTGCCCAGCCGACCGGACGTGGTCGTGGCCGGGATCAATTCGGGGGCCAATGTCGGAGCCAATTTGAATTACTCCGGAACAGTTGCCGCAGCCAAGGAAGCGGCCCTGCGTGGAACGATCGGAATAGCCGTATCCATCGAGGGGACGCAAACCGAATATTTCGACGATGCCGCCCGCTTTGTTGCCGATTTAGGCGAAACGGTTTTGAGAAAAGGACTGCCATTCGGTACCTTTCTTAACGTCAATATGCCCAATCTTCCATTGGAGGCGATCCGCGGAGTTCAGATTTGCCGACAGGGAGTTGCCATATCGGCTGAATATGTCGACAAGCGGACAGATCCTCGTAATCGCACCTATTATTGGCAGGGAAAGGATATGCAGTCTTTTGGGGAGGACTTCCGCGTCGACGGTGCGGCTTTGAACCAAAATCTGATATCCATAACGCCGGTTAAATGCGATATGACCGACTATCGGGTAATGGACGAATTGATTGAATGGGATTTGAGTGGGGGATTGGGGGGGTGAGGAATTGAGGAATTGGGGGATTGAGGAATTGAGGGATTGAGGAATTGAGGGATTTAGGGATTGGGGAATTGAGGGATTGGGGAATTGAGGAATTGAGGGATTGGGGAATTTAGGGATTGAGGGATTGAGGAATTTAGGGATTGAGGGATTGAGGAATTGAGGAATTGGGGGATTGAGGAATTGAGGGATTTAGGGATTAGATAGACAGAATACCTTCAATTCCTAAATTCCTCAATCCCTCAATCCCTCAATCCCTAAATTATTCTTTATCCTAAATTCCTAAATTCCTCAATTCCTAAATTATTCTTTATCCTAAATTCCTCAATTTTTGCTGCTGACTCATGCAAAAACTTGGTATGGCGTATTTCAAAAATTATTACTGAAAAAACTGAAAGGTCATCAAGATTACATGTTCATTTCTCTGGAAGGTATCGAGGGGTGTGGCAAGACGACTCAATTGGAATATTTAAGCACCTTTTTGGATGACACGGGGCGGGCGTATGTGGTGACCCGTGAACCCGGAGGCACTGCCATTGGAAAGAAAATTCGATCGATTCTGCTGGACCCGGCCAGCAGGGAACTGGTTCCGAAGGCTGAATTGTTGCTGTATATGGCGGATCGGGCGCAGCATATCGAATCGCTGATCAGGCCGCGGTTGGCGGAAGGCAGCATTGTTGTGTGTGACCGCTATTTTGATGCCACGGTAGTTTACCAGGGAATTGCGCGGGGACTTGACGCCGCAATCATCCGTGACATGCATCGGATTATACTTGATGATCTAAAACCGGATATTACCCTCCTGCTGGATCTGCCGCCTCGTATCGGACTGGCGCGCGCCTGGCAGGAACTCAACAACGGCAGCCGTTCCGATTCGGAAAGCCGCTTCGAGGAGGAAGCCATCAGTTTTCATGAAAAAGTTAGAGCCGGTTACCTTGAGCTGGCCGGACTGGAACCCGAACGATTTGAAATCATCGATGCAAACCGCCCGCTAGATGAGGTTCAGGCGGATATTCGAAAAGTGTTGTCTACGGTTCTTGACCTTTGTTGAGCGATTATAACAAGCAAATCAACCACTAAACTAATCAATGAGCCAACTTAATTTATGAAAGCAACCTACTTTCCATTTACCTACATCTCAGATCCGGTGGCGGAAATGCTCACCGACTGCTTCGGGCAATTAATTGTTTACCGGCCTTCGATGGAAATTTTATCCGAACAGCTGCAGGTTTGGATTGATCGGGGAACCGTCGATATCCGGGTGCCGATCTTGGACCATGAAAAGGAACTGAACAGCGCGATTAAAAACTATTTGAGCTGGGCTGACCTTCACCGGGATCGCGCAGGAGAAAAGGCTGCCATAATAGCGGCAGACGCGAATCCGTTACCTTTATTTAATGAGATATCAGCCCGTAAAATCGTTGACGATATCAAGGGCAGTGCTGCCGGCAACTCAAATACCGAGGCCCCGGATTCTGCCCTGATCGCCCGTATCTTTCTTTATTTTGCTCAGGAATTTGACCGCCATAACCAGGAATTGACCGATGATTTAAACCACCAGCAACAGCAGGAAGCTGAGTTGATCCGGCAATTGAAAATGGAAAATGATCCCGCAGCTATTGAGTTTCAAAACCCTCCGGTGCAATTGCCCGAGCCCTTTACGGACTATATGGTTTCGGATCGTTTGGAAGCCTGGACCCGCATTTTTGGCAGAGATCCGGAACCATCCGGACTTTTCGTTACGCACAGTGCGGCTGTCTTGGAGCTATTGCTGGATCGGACTTCGACCGCCGCCCGGGTTATGCACTTAGAATCAACATCATCAAGCAAAGCGACTGACGGCGCGCCGGAATCCCGGCGCCCAAGCCTGGCTTTGGAATTGGCGCGACTACTGGAACAAAATCAGACCGAAGATTTGGACAACTCATCGGAATTGCTTAATGTTTCGGCATCAGACAACCCCGTTACAATCAGTGTCTACCGGGTGCCGGATCAATCGCCCTACGAATTTTTTGCCCACAGTGCCGGAATCGACTGTTCCTCTGCCGGAAGCCGGCCTTACAACCGCCGGTATAAAGACACCCTCATCGCTTTGGTGCGGGAATCGCGGAGCCTCTAATGGCTCTACGATAAAAGAAAATGCAGAAAAATTGTCAAGAAGGCTTGACTCGATTTTTTAATTGGTATAATGACATTTCCCTGATACAATTTCCCAAAGATCCTAATGAATGGTATTGGAACCATTTAAAAATAATCTATTGAAAGGAGAGCATAATAATGGCTTTTAATCCGATCGTCGATGAAGAAAAATGCGCTGGATGCGAAGAGTGTGTGGATGTATGTCCCGTCGAAGTATTCGAGATGGAAGATGGCAAGTCCGTGGCGGTTAATGCTGAAGAATGCCTCGGCTGCGAAAGCTGCGTCGAAGTATGCGAAGAAGGCGCCATTGTTGTCGAAGAGACCTAATCACGGCTCTATTATCGTCTCGCCGCGCCTGCAGCTTAATTGCAGGCCGGGGGGACCCTCTTTTTCTGTTGGCTTCTTGATTTCTTCTTACTCCCCCCTGGTCTCCTGTTCCGGCCTACCCCCAATATAAGATTTTAGATTTTGGATTGCGGATTTGGGATTTAATGGATCTCCCTATTTGGGATTTTGGATTTTGGATTGCGGCATATTGATTTCGGATTTCGGATTTCGGATTTCGGATTGCGGATTTAAGGAGTCGCTTTGCTCAATCATTTTTATTTTGTCGCAGAAAACCTGGTCCTCCCTCCGGGTTGTAGGCCCTACGGGCCGGAAGCTGGGCCAGGTCAGAGACCATCGGCTATGCCGTGAATCCTGCTGCCAGCCGGAGCGGAATGATGGAATACTGGAAGATTGGAATGCTGGGTTTAGTGGAATGGGATCTAATTTCATAAGGATGACACGGATCAGTTTATAAAATCAGACCGTCATCCGCTTTCGATTCCCAATATTCCATTATTCCACCATTCCATTATTCCATTGGTAGTCTAAGGTAAACTCCACCCCTCTCTCCGAGCTGTAGGCTCTACGAGCCGGAAGCTGGGGTGAAAACAAAGCCGGGCCCTCTGAGCTCGGATTCTTTACTTGATTGATTGAGCGAAGCGATTTCACCAATCCGAAATCTAAAATCCCAAATTTTCGTGGTTAACGGAACCTTATTTTGAAATCCGCTTTAATTCTCTGATTACGTATTGAGATCAGAATCTTATCGATACCCCGAGACCCAGTGAATAGGATGTCCAATTGACTTCGTTTAAGCGGGTTTTTGCGGTTGTGCCGCCGGCTAAGAATATCTTATCCGTGCCGCTGTCGGTAGACCAATCCTGATAGTCGAAATTAAAATTCAAGGCGATATGCTGCTGCAGTACGAGATTGAATCCGGCCCTGAAAATCCAGCCGTTGCCGTCGGCATCGTGGGTAAAGCTCTTGGGGTGCTCGTAATCATCACGCAGATTCCAATCCGCAACAGCTTTGTAGTCCGCCCAATGATATTCATAGCTAAAAAAGGTTTCGATTCGATGGGCAAAGGCTTTGATCTCGGCCGCCCGAAAATTCAGATCAACACCCAGCCATGGACCTTTCCATTCCGTATCGTAGGAACTGTCTAATTCTCTCTTGAAATCGCCCAGGTGGGGAATTGTCTGGTAGCCGTCAGTCATGGTTAAATTCTGTTCGTGATAGGAGTAGCCCACCAGCGGGGTGATGGTGGTGATAACCTTACGGCCGGTTCTAAAAGGGTGGCCGATCCCCAGAGAGACATCCCACACATCGCCGTCGTCGGCACTGTTATTGGAACGGGAAAATTCCAGGGTTCGGTCGTCGCCCTCGTAATCAGAGTCCTGGTTGTCACCATCGAAGATCCAGCCATAGTCCGCAACACCGCGTATCGCGATGAAATTTGGCCATACCAGGCTGCCCTCGAATTTTACCTGATAGCTTTCAAGGTCGTCCCAGGTCAATTCGGACAACACGTTGACATAATTATCCACGGTTAAATATCCGGCGATATTCCAGTCCAGGTCATCCTGACGGTAGCCTGCGCTGATTACCAAGTCGGTTTCCAACTTTATATATTTCGTATGCACCGAGCCTGCCGCCGGTGCCGGATTCAGTTGAATATCTGAATCGGCTCGGACCTGCGGGATTAACATCATGAAAAATAGACCGATCAGGATTACCCGCACTTTTAACAGGCTTATGGGATTCGGCATGGTTTATACCTCTTTGCCGGCTAAGTAAAATACCGGTTCGTGCTGAGGGTAATATCGGTCCATATATAAAAAACTTAACCGGCTGATTATGGCGACCCGGTTGGGCAAGAATTCGCCGGGTGCCTGATGATATTATGCCGGCGCAGACATACATCTTGCACGCTGCAACAATCTGTGATAATTCTACTTTTTATGAAACAATACGTAATCGACGAACTCAGGAGCCCGGACCACGAATCGCTTCGCACCTGTTTGCAAGAGCGATACGGCCCGGCAGCCATGGACGGTATATTCTGGATTCCGGTTGAAATCGGTTTGCTTACGGATATCCAGAAAACCCACCACGCGTGCCAACCGCATTATTTCGCCGTCGAGCTCGATAAAAATAGGATGGCTTTAGAGCTTTTAGTCCGTTCAAAAAGCGCCTTGCGCTGCGACTGCATCGGCTATGCATCGGAAGATCAGCGCAACTGGATTATTGCACTGATCGATGACATTTTCAACCAGCTTGAAATTATGACATGAACATTGGCGGCCGGCTGAAACAATCTCAATGATACGAACGACATACATTTTCATTTGGGTGGTGCTGTCAACCATTTTCTGGGGCCTGGCGGCCATATTCACATCTTTTTTTACCCGCACAGGCGATCCGGTCCACAAAGTTGCCAGAATCTGGGCCCGGGGCATCTTATTCGTCAGTCGCATCAAGGTCACAATCAATGGTCTGGCCAATATTGACCCAACCCAATCATACGTCTACATGTCCAACCATCAGAGCAATTTTGATATCCCGGTCCTACTGGCACATCTTCCCGTTCAATTCCGGTGGTTGGCTAAAGCCGAGCTTTTTAAAATCCCCATTTTCGGCCGTGCCATGCGTGGCGCCGGTTATGTAAAAATCGACCGCTTCAATCAGCAATCCGCCTTTGAGAGCATCAGCGAGGCCGCCGGGAAAATGAAAAATGGCGTGTCCGTCATGATATTCCCGGAGGGAACCCGGAGCCGGGATGGGAATATCAAGGATTTTAAAAAAGGCGGGTTTATCATGGCGGTGGATGCCGGCGTTCCGATTGTGCCGCCGGTTCTCAAAGGCACGTGGTCGATCATGGACAAAAGCAGCATGCGAATCAATAAAGGGGAAGTCTCGTTAAATATCGGCGCACCCATTGCGACCACCGATTACACCCGGGAAAATAAAGACGATCTTATGCAATCCGTGCGAGCGCTTATATGCGAGGAATTTGAGAAGGGATGAAGTAATTTAGCGCTCTACAGTTAGTTTTTATCATGTCTGGTACCGATTTATACAATAAACTCGTCACCGGAATACCAAAATTGTAAAATGACTAAAATGACTAAAGTTGATGAATTCTATCGATTTTAAATGACACCTGTCGGGTGCGAAGTTTTATTCATATGAGTTCTAAATTTTAACAAATCAAATAGACCCTGATTTTAAAAAAAGGCGGAGCGAAGCGACTCGCTAATTTTAGTCATTTTAGACAATTTGCAATTTTAGTCATTTTTTATCGTTTTATACGGATTAGGGGCTTTGCCCCGATTGGACCGATAGATCTATGTCACTTCTCAAAATCATACCCCTGGGCGGTCTCGGGGAAATTGGCATGAACATGATGGTTTTCGAATACGGGGATACCATGTTCGTGGTCGACAGCGGATTGATGTTTCCTGAAGATTACATGCTCGGGGTTGATTTTGTTATACCGAACCTGGACTACATCCGGCAAAATCATGCCAAAGTTGCTGCAGTTGTTTTAACCCACGCCCATGAAGATCATATCGGGGCCCTGCCATACCTGCTCAGAGAAATTAATGTGCCGGTATTCGGCACTCCGTTTACCCTGGGTCTTGTGCGCCATAAACTGGAAGAATTGGAAATGCTTTCAGGAATTGCGCTGCACGAAATTTATCCTGGCGAAAATCTACGCCTGGGTCCGTTTGAACTCGAATTTATCCGGGTCGGGCACAGCGTGGTCGATGGCCTGGGGATGGCGATCCACACCCCCCGCGGCCTTCTGGTTCATACCGGTGATTATAAGATCGGCTACGGTGCCGCCGGCGGCATGACAACGGACCTGAACAAATTTGCCGCCTGCGGTGAAAAAGGCGTCCTGGCGCTGTTGTCCGACTCTACCAATGTGGAGAAAGAGGGATACACTATATCCGACAAGGAGATCGGTCAGACACTGGATCGAATAGTCACCGAACACGATGGGCGTATTATCGTTGCCCTGTTTGCATCCAATGTTTCCAGGATTCAGCTCATTGTCGACATTGCCGGCAATAGAGATAAAAAGATTGTCTTCGACGGCCGTAGCATTGAGGTCAGCGTCAAAATTGCCAAATCCCTCGGACATTTGACGATCCCGGCCGGCATGGAGATCAATATCGATCAGGTGTCCGATTATTCTGATGATGAAATTATTATCGTTACGACCGGCAGTCAGGGGGAACCCATGTCGGCCCTGGCACGCATGGCCTCGGGTATCCACAAGCAGGTTAAAATTAAAAGCGGCGATACGGTGATTCTGTCTTCCAAGTTTATTCCCGGCAATGAGAAGGCGATCGGCAAGATTATCAACAGCCTTTACCGCAAAGGCGCTGACGTAATTTATGAAAAAATATCCGATATCCACGTATCGGGTCATGCGTTTCGGGAAGAGCTGAAGTTGATGATCAACCTGACCAAGCCTGAATATTTTATTCCGGTTCACGGAGAATTCCGTCATTTAATTCTGCATGCCCGGTTGGCCCGGGACGTGGGCCTTGCCGAAAACAAAATTATATTGGCTGAAAATGGCCAAATTATAGAATTCAATAAAGCCGGCGGAAGGCTCAACGGAAGCGCACCCACCGGCCGGGTATTGATCGACGGCAAAGGGGTGGGTGATGTCGGGCGCAGTGTTTTGCGCGAAAGGCGCGTGCTTTCGGAAGAGGGACTTGTCGCTGTAACCATGGCCTTTGATGAAGAAACCGGAATCATTATCTATGGACCTGAGATTGTTTCACGCGGTTTTGTCTTCGAGACTGAAACCGGGCATTTGCTGCAGGACGCTCAATGTGTAATTCTGGAGGTTGTTGAAGAAATTGCCCCCGACGTTGTCAAACGGGTTGACAAGATACGCTCAAAAATCCAAACTGCCCTGCGGCAGTATTTTTTCTTTACCATCGGACGCCGGCCGGTAATACTTCCTTTTATTATGGAAGTATAACGCGTTGCGCGTTGCGGGTTACGTGGTGCGGGGTGCGGGGTGCGGGGTGCGTGGTGCGGGGTGCGGGGTGCGTGGTGCGGGGTGCGGGTTGCGTGGTGC
>Ga0209678_1000134_pt1 | contig 29415 bp, 31 predicted proteins | sample WorMetilvaeELBA1_FD_187404 | JGI IMG/M metagenome (GOLD analysis project Ga0209678, IMG submission 187404) | Marine gutless worms symbiont microbial communities from Max Planck institute for Marine Microbiology, Germany - Olavius ilvae ELBA.1... ...
CCATCTGCCGGCTCAAGGACTGGCGCCGCATCGCCACCCGATACGACCGCCTCGCGGTCAACTTCGCCGCCGCCGTCTACCTCGCCGCCATCGTCTGTTGCTGGTTATGAGTCCGGAGCCTAAGCCGAACCGGTCGGCTTGGCGCCGAAATCCCGAGGCGCCAATACTTGCGCGATGCTGGCTTGAGCGATGGCATCGACTTCTGAGCGAGGCTCCGCAGGCGGCACCGGGGCGCCGATCTGCGGTGCGACCGTGACCACGTTGCCGCCGGCGCAGCGCGACTTGTAGAGCGCGTTGTCGGCCCGCTGCAACGTAACGTCCAGTTCCTCGCGGCCAACGGGGCCGGTCGCAACGCCGACGCTCGCCGTCACGCGGACGTCCGTCAGGCTCGCGGCGATTGTCAGCGCCTCCGTGCCGGCGCGCAGCCGCTCGCCCAGGCGCGTCGCCCCGGCCTCGTCCGTGTGCGGCATCAGGATGACGAAGTCTCTGCCGCCGAACCGGGAGATGATGTCGGTCTCGCGCATCGCCGCCTGGCACAGCGCGGCGAAGGCCTTGACGACCTGGCCGGTGATGGCCGGACCGTGGGACTCGACGAACGGCGTGAAGTCGTCCAGCTGCAGGATGCCGACCGACATCGGATAGGCGTAGCGCTGCGCCCGGCGCTCCTCCCGATGGGCCAGTTCGAGGAAGTGATGGCGGTTGACCGCGCCCGTCATGGCATCCGTCGCCGCCAGGCGCCGCAGCTCCAACTCGTCGACGACCATGGCTGCCATGTCTGCGAGGACCGCGCGGTCCCGGGCGTCCAGTTCCCGCGGTTCCCGGTCGATCACGCAAAGCGTCCCGAGCGCGTGCCCTTGCCGCGTGGTCAGCGGCGCGCCGGCATAGAACCGGGCGTGCGGCGCCGAGTTGACCAGCGGATTCTCCGCGAAGCGCGCATCGACACGGGCGTCGGGAACCACCATGACACCGTCGTTCATGATGGCATGGGCGCAGAAACCGGATTGCCGCGGCGTCTCCCGAACGTCCAGGCCGCAACACGACTTGAACCACAGGCGCCGTTCGTCGACCAGCGAGACGAGCGCGATCGGCATCTCCAGGACCCGGGCGGCCAGCCGCGTGAGGCGATCAAAGGCCTCGTCGGGCGTCGTGTCCAGAATCTCGAGGTCCTGGAGTTCGGCCAGGCGCCGTGCGTCGTTGTCGGGGGCCAGCTTGTCCATTTCGAACAACCTCCAAAGTCTGGCCCCGTCGCCATTTGCCTCGATCGTGGTTGAGAATCCGTTAACCATCGTGGTCGCCCCCGGACTGCGCGCGGCAGCCGAGCGGCGCCCCTACCGCGGTCCTAGACGTCGCGTTGCGCCGCCTCGTACAGCGGCGCCAGGGCCCGGTGGGCCGGGCGGAAGACGTTGGCGAAGCGGTCGGCGTAGAGCGGCACCCAGTCGGGCTCGGGCGCCACGGTGTGCGACGCCGGGCGCACGGCGGCGAGCGCCGCGTCGAGGCTGTCGTAGACCCCCGCCGCCAGGCCGCCCAACAGCGCCGCGCCCAGGCTCACCGCCTCCGGCTGCTCGACGATCTCGATCGGCCGGTCGTAGACGCTGGCCTTGATGCGCATGAGCAGGGCGTTGCGGCTCTCGCCGCCGGTCGCCAGGATGCGGTCGCCCGCGGTCTCCGGCGACAGCGCGAGCATGCCATCGACGATGCCGTGCGCGTCGTAGGCCAGCCCCTCCAAGAGCGCGCGGTACAGCTCGGCGCGGGTCACGTCGGTGCTGAGACCGAAGAACGCGCCGCGCGCCGCGCCGCCCGGGAACGGCGGCGAGCCGATACGGAAGTGCGGCAGGAAGTGCACGCCGATGCTGCCCGGCGGCACCGCCTCGCCGGCGGCGATCAGCTCGGCGTGGCCGGCATTGTCGGCCAGCTCGCGGCGGAACCAGTCGACGCAGGCGCCGGAAGTGAACAGCCCGCCCAGGAAGTAGTACAGCGGCTTCTCGATCACAAGCACGCCCTGGGCATAGCCGTCGCGGGCCAGCTGCGGGTCGGTCAGCGGCGCGTCGCGGGCGAAGAGCAGCGCCTCGGCCGTGCCCAGCGAGTCGAGCAACGCGCCGGGCGCGAGTGCGCCGATCACCAGCGCGCCCAGGATGTGGTCGTGGCCGCCGACGGCGACGGTGCAGGTCTCCGGCAGTCCGGTCTCGGCCGCCGCCTCTGCGGTGACGGGCCCGAGCGGCGTGCCGGCGGCGGCGAGTGGCTGGAACAGCCCGTCGGGGATGCCGAGCTCGTCCAACAGGTCGTCTGCCCAGGCCAGCGTCTTGATGTCCATCGCCAGCGTGCGCGAGGCGAGGCTGTGGTCGGTCGCGGCCTGGCCCGACAGTTTCCAGGCCAGGAACTCGGCAATGTGCAGCCAGATCCGCGTGCGCGCGAAGGCCTCGGGCTCGTGCTCGCGGAACCACAGCATCTTGCACAGGCCGCCGATCGGCTCGAGCCGCATGCCGGTCCTCAGCGACAGCGCCTCGAGCCCGATGGTGCGCTCGAGGAAGGCGACCTGGTCCTCCGTGCGCTTGTCGAACCAGGCGATGGCGCGACTGGTCGGCCGGTCGGCCGCGTCGATCGGCACCGCGGACTCGCCGACGCTGGCCGCGGCCAGGCCGACGATGCGGCGCGGGTCGTCGAGCTGCGCCGTGGCGCCGCGCAGGGCGGCTACGGCGGCGGCCCACAGGTCGGCGGGGTCGTAGTCGGCCCAGCCGGGCTGGGGGTAGTCGAGCGGCGTCGGCGCGCTGCCTTCGGCGACGAGCGTGCCGTCGGGGGCGAAGACCAGTGCGCGCACGCGCGTCGTCCCGGCATCGAGGCCGAGCATCAGCGGATCGTCGCGCGACGCCACCCCGCGTCTCTTGCTCAGCCGGCGACCATCAGGCGCACGATCTCGTCGCTGTTTGTCTCGCTGGTCTTGACTTCGCCGGCGGCAACGCCGCGACGCAGCACCAGGATGCGGTCGGAGATCGCCAGGATGTCGCCGAGATTGTGGGAGATGAAGATCACCCCGACGTCCTGCTTCCTGAGACCGTCGATGAGCTGCATGACCTTGCGCTGCTCCGGCACTCCCAGCGCCGCCGTCGGCTCGTCCATGATCAGCACTTCGGCGTTCCAGTAGATCGCCCGGCCGATCGCCACCGCCTGGCGCTGGCCGCCGGAAAGGCGCCGCACAGGATCGTTGAGCTTGCGGTGCGGCAGGTCGATGTCGAGCGTGTCCAGCACGTCCCGCGCCGCGGCGCGCATCTGCCGCCGGTCAATCGCCGGCAGGAAACCCAGCCAGCGGCGGCCCGGCTCGCGCCCCAGGAAGACGTTGGCGCCGACGTCCATGTTGTCGGCCAGCGCAAGGTCCTGATAGATCGTCTCGATGCCCTGTTCGCGCGCCGCGCGCGGGTTGGGCAGCACCACATTGTCGCCCTTGTAGGTGATGGTGCCGCCGTCCGGCTGGTAGACGCCGGAGATCAGCTTGATCAGCGTGGACTTGCCGGCGCCGTTGTCCCCGGCCAGCGCCAGCACCTCGCCCGGCCACAGGTCGAACGACACCTGGTCGAGCGCGTGCACGCCGCCGAAGCGTTTGGTCAGTTCGGTGCCGGAGAGGATCGGCTCACTCGGCATCGCTCTGGCCTCCGGTCAGGCGCGCCTGGCTCTGGTCGACCAGCACCGAGACGATGATGACGACCCCGACGGCGACGAACTGCCAGAACGGCTCGACGTTGATGAACACCAGGCCGTACTGGATCACGGCGATGATCAGCGCCCCGATCACCGTGCCGATGATGGTGCCCGAGCCGCCGAACAGGCTGGCGCCGCCGATCACCACGGCGGCGATCGAGTCGAGCAGCAGCGGCTCGCCCGCCTGGGCCGCGCCGGCGGAGAACCGCGCCGTGTAGATCATACCGGCAATGCCGGCGCAGGCCGCGGCGATGATGTAGATCTTCAACGTGTGGCGGCGCACCGGAATGCCGGCGCGGACCGCCGCCTGGCGGTTGCCGCCGATGGCGTAGGTGTACTGACCGAAGCGCGTCTGCGACAGCACGTAGTGCATCACCAGCACGACGACGAGAGTGATGATCACCGGCACAGGCACGCCACCCAGCTTGCCGTTGCCCATCTCGAACAGCCACGTGTTGTTGACCGGCACGGTGGTGCCGTCGGCGACCAAGAAGCCGGTGCCGCGGGCGACGCCGTACATGCCCAGCGTGCCGATGAACGCCGGCACGCGCAGCCGCGCGATCAGCAGGCCGTTGATCGTGCCCGGCAGCAGCGAGACCGCGAAGGCGGCGCCGATGCCCAGCATCAGCGACGCCCCGGGCATGTCGACCAGCGCGTCGAGCTTCATGATGCGGGCCATCACCACCGCGGCGAAGCCCATGACGAAGCCGACCGAGAGGTCGATGCCGCCGGAGATGATGACGAAGGTCTGGCCGACACCCAATAGCAGCGGCGCCGCGGTGAACAGCGCGATGCTCTGGATGTTGAAGGAATTGAAGAGGAACGAGATGCCGTAGGCCGAGCGCGCCCACAGCTCGAAGAACAGGATCAGGGCAACGAGGAAGAACCACGACCACGTCGCCGCGACCAGCCGCAGCAGCTGCTGGCCGTTCTCGTCCGCCGTGGCCGCAGGAGCGGCGTCCCGTACGCGATCGGTCACGCTTTTCGTCCGGACGCGCGCCGGGCGCCGGCGCGGGAACTGCGCCGACGCCCGGACGTCGCGATCAGTCGGAGTAGACGAAATTCAGGACGGCAGGGTCGTCGATGTTCTTCGCGTCCATCACGGTGAAGCCGGTGCCGATGGCAACGGGCACGGACTGGTCGGTCAGGGCCGCGTAGGCGGTGACCACGCCGTAGTAGCCGATCTCCGCCGGGTGCTGGGCGATCGCCATGTCGATCAGGCCGGACTTGATGTCGTCGACGATACGCGTCGGCGTGTCGAAGGCGACGACCTTGATCACGCCCGACTTGCCGACCGACTTGACGCCGTCCGCCGCGCCGATGGCGGAGAACAGGTTGGCGCCGAAGACGCCGGCGAGGTCCGGGTTGCGCGCCACCACAGCCTGCAATTGCGCCGCCGCCTTGTTGGCGTCGTCGTCGTTGAACTGGGTCTCCAACACGTCGACGTTGGGGAACGCCCGCATCGCCAGCTTGAAGCCCTCCTCGCGCTGGTCGGTGGTCGAGATGCCGGGCTTGACGTTGGAGACATAGACCTTGCCGCGCTCGCCGATCGAGCGGGCCAGAGCACGGCCGGCCATGACGCCGCCCAGCACGTTGTCGGAGGCGACGTAGCTGAGCGGGAAATCGCCGGGGCCGGAGCCGTCCTGGTAGTTGCCGTCGTCGATGAAGGTGTCGACGGTGATGACCAGGATGCCCTGATCGACGGCGGTGCGCAGCGGCGCGATCAGCTGCTGCTTGTCCGTCGGCGCGATCAGGATGGCGTCGGGCTTGCGCGCGATGACCGCGTTCAGGACCGGCACCTGCAGGGTCGGGTTGAATTCGGGCGCGCCTTGAAAGATGAACTCGACGCCCATGGAATCGGCCGCGTGCTGGGCGCCCTTGCGCATGGTGATGTAGAAGGCGTCGGTCGTCAGGCCAGGTATCAGCGCGATGGTCAGCTTCTTGTCCTGGGCAACGGCGGTGCCGGCCCAGGCCGAAACAGTCAGCGCGACGGCGCCGATCAGCGCCGCGAACAGATTTCGCATGGTGTCCTCCCAGAGTTTTTTCGGGTCCCGGCCCGCCCATGCCTGGGCGCCCGCTGCCGCCTCATGGCGGCGCCGGCCCATTGGCTACGGTAGCACCGGCCTCGCCGGAGCGACAAGCGCGGCCCGCCGCGGGGGACGTTGGGACGTCCTGAGAGGGGAGCGGCGCCGCGGGGCGACGCCGGCAGGCTAGCCGTCGATGACGGAGCGTACGTTCTGGTGGGCGGCGCCCAGGTCCTCGAGCGAGGTCCGGACGGCCATTGGATCGGCGATCGACAGCGCGCCGGCGACCGTCGAGATCGTCGACTCGACCTCGACGCGGGTTTCCTCCGCCTTCTTGCTCAGCTCGACGGCCCGCTCGACGTCGGCACCGTCCAGATAGGCGGCAACCGTGGCGTGCTGCTCGGGGTTCACCCGCGCCTTGATGGAATCCAGCAACTCCTCCATCGCGCGGGCTTCCTTGCCGACCAGCTCGGACATGTCGCGGCTGACGACGGTGAGGCCGATGCCGGCGTCCTGCACGGAATCGATGAGCTCGCGGTGCTGCTGCAGCTGCTGGTCCAGCCGCTTCGTTGGGCTGACGACCTGCAGGTAGTAGAAGACGCTGAAGGCGCCCATCAGCAGGATCGCCGCGACGCCGAACACGATGCTCAGCGTGCCGCTGCCCTGGGTCGCCAGCGACAGGATCAGCGCCAGGCCGCCGCCGCCCAGGATGCCGAGGCCCATGGCGCTCTCCTGGTGCGCACGGTTGACCGGGTCGACGACGGCCGCCGACAGGAACTTGCTCGCCATGCTGTTGCCTTCGCCCACCACGGGCTCCTCCCCACGCTGGCTTCACGGCGGCGCTCACCGGCGGCGAAACGGCCGGGCGCTGCGCCCATGACGCCGCCGAAGATGCCGCCATATGGTTTCAATTCCGTAACCGACGACCTATGGTTCACCGGCTCGCCGCAGGGGTTTTTCGGCGTTCGCGTCGCATTTGACGAGAATTTCAGGGGCCGCTAGGGGGATCGCTGCATGGCCGGGCTGCCGATTCGCCCGTTGCCGGGTGCCTGCATTGTTGCGGTGGCCTGCTCGCTGGCGACCGCGGCGACGGCCCAGGTCGACCCGGTGACCGCCGGCAACGCCCGCGAGGAGCTGAGCGCCGAAGGCATCAGCCGCATGATGGTCAGCCTGGTGCACTTCACCACGCTGCCCGCGATCACCGTCAGCTCGCTGACCATCGAGCGGCCGGACACCGGCCGGGACTCGAAGCTGGACGGCACCAAGATCCCGCTGGAATGGGACTTCGACCTCAGGGAGCGGAACTTCGACCTGCGCGGCATCCTCAGTCTGGCCCACGTCAGGGCGCACGACCCGTTCGACCTCGCCGACGGCCAGGGCGGCAACGTCTCGTTCGACGTCAATCGGCGCGTCTGGTCGGGCATGCTGGGCGCCGGTCCGGTCTTCGAGGTCTTCGAAGACCTGTACGTCGCACCGACGATCATCGGTGGCATTTCGAACATCAACAGCGAGGCCACGAACGTCAACGGTATCGACGAGGTGATCGACCCGGTCGAGGAGGTGTTCCTGCTCAACTGGCAGGTCAATGCCTATTCGATCGCCGGCACGCTCGAAGTCCTGTACGACACGGAGTTCGGCGAGCAGAACGACAATCGCCTCGAGGCGTGGGTGCAGTATTCCCACGCCTACACCGACGCCTACGACTACCCGGGGGAGATCCTCAACTTCAAGGGGCACAGCGACGCCGTCGGCACCAATGTCCGCTACAGCAAGAAGCTGGGTTTCGACGTCTACGGATTTCCGATCGGCGTCAACCTCAACGTGCGCAACGTCTTTCTCGGCGGCGAGGACTCCTCCGCGCTCGGCTTCAACTACATCGTCGGTCTGGGCGGCGGCATCGATATTTACGAGACCTACGAACAAATCCCGGGCGAGGGCCTGCGCCTCACCGCCCAGGCGCTGACCGGCGACAATGTCACGGGTTTCTCAATCGGCGTGGACTGGATATTCTAAGGCGCGCGCCGACGGCAGCGCGCAGGTCCGCCGCACGTCAGGCGGTCACATGGGGACAGCAGTGAGTTGCAGAAGTTCCGCTCGGGCGCTGGCCCTGTGTGCGGTCTTCGTCGCGTGGATCGTCGCCGCGCCGGTACTGGCTGCCGACGAGGCGCCGGCCGACGCGCCCGCGCCGGGCACCGACACCCCCTGGTACAAGGACTGGCGCAAGTCCGAAGAGCCGCTGTGGGCGATCACCGGCTTCTTCGGCGAGGGCATGGACGGCGTCTTCAGTGAATCGCTGCTCAACGCCTTCGAGGTCTCGAGCAACTCCGAGCGCGTCGTCGGCATCACCCTTCGCCGGCGCATCGGCGGCTTCACGCGGCACATCACGTTCGAAGCCGAGGGCATGTACGCGCTGCACTACGGCACGCAGCGCTACCAGGAATTCGGCATCGCGGCCTATGCCCGCTGGGGCACGTTCCCCTGGAACGAGTATGTGATCACCAGCGTCGCGTTCGGCGTCGGGCCCAGCTACACCGACACCACGCCTGAGCTGGAGAAGCGCGAGCACGGCAAGAACGACGTGCGCACGCTCAACCAGTTCAACTTCGAGCTGACCGGCGCCCTGCCGAAGTATCCGAATGTCCAGGCGCTGGCGCGCCTGCAGCACCGCTCCGGCATCGGCGGCCTGATCAACGGCGTCGAGGACGCCTCGAACTTCTGGACGTTCGGCCTGATCTACCGGTTCTAGACGACGCCATCGAGGAACGACGCGAGGGTTTGCGCAGTCGCCCGCGTGTCGTCGGGCGTCAGCGTGCCTGGCGTCTCCGTCTTGATCGCGCCCGGCACCAGACCCGCCACCTCGTCGAGCGACGCGAACAGCATGTCGTGCCGGTTGGCGGTGACCAGCGTCGGCACCGGGATCAGCGGCAGCCGGTCGCGCTTCGGGTGGCGGAATGCGGCACGGTAGGACAGGTGGTAGGTGCCGAGCGCCTTCAGCACCTCCAGCACCTCGGCATGCAGCGTTGCGGGCGGCGGCGGCGCGGTCGCGCGCCGGTGCGCCGCGTCGTGTTTGAACCAGGGCCAGAACAGCGCCTGGTCGCGCACGAAGTGCCAGGCCCAGACCAGGTGCCGGCCGTGCGGATCGGGCGCCATCTCCGGCGCGTAGTCGCTCAACAGCTCGGCCTGCTGCGCAGCGTCGTAGAGGCCCATGCAGTCGATGACCAGGCCGCCGACGCGCTCCGGCGCGGCGATGGCCAGTTCCATGGCGATCGAGGCCCCGGTGTGGCTGCCGTAGAGGTCGATCCGGTCGAGCCCGAGTGCGTCGAGCACACGCCGTGTCGCATCCGCATACGTGGCGATGTCGGGGTCGGCCGTCGCCGGCGGCGCGCCGTCGCCGTTGCCCAGCGTGTCCGGCGCCACGACGCGCCGGGTCGCGCCCAGCGCCGCAATCAGCGGCACCAGGGCCTGCGAGGAGCCCGGCGAGGCGTGCAGCATGACCAGCGGCCGCGCCGACCCGCCATCGGGCCCGCGCGCTTGGCGCAGATGCACCTGGCCTTCCGCGAGGTCGACGAAGCCACGGCTGACCGGCGCCTCAGCCACGCCAGCCCGCTTGCGTGCGGTCGAGCATGCGCAGCAGCGCCGGCCATTCGCGGTGGCCGGGGATGTGCGTGTGCTGCTGGAAGTACGCCGCCGCCTGGGCCTGCACCTCAGGCGCCGGCGTCACCAGCGCCTCGCCGGTCGTCAGAATGTCGAGCTGCAGGCGGCAGGCCTCTTCCAGGTAGTAGATCAGGTGAAACGCCTCCGCGACCGTGCGGCCGACAGTCAAGAGACCATGGTTGTGCAGGATCAGCGCCGGCTTGTCGCCCAGCGCCGCAACCATGCGGCCGAGCTCCGCCGGGTCAGGGATCACGCCCTCGTAAGTGTGGTAGGCGACGCGGTCCTTGAAGCGCAGCGCCGTCTGGGTCAGCGGCAACAGCCCGCGCTCGAGCGCCGAGACGGCGATGCCGGCGCGGCTGTGGGTGTGGATGACACAGCCGGCGTCGGGCCGTGCCCGGTGCACGGCCGCATGGAAGCCGAAGCCGATCGGGTTGACCGTCGCGTCCGCACCGTCCTGCACCACGCCGTCGAGGTCGCAGCGCACCAGATTCGCGGGCGTGACCTCCGCGAAGAACAGGCCGTAGGGGTTGATCAGGATGTGGTGGTCCGCCCCCGGCACGCGGCCCGTGACGTGCGTGAAGATCATGTCGGTCAGGCCGAAGTGGTGCAGCAGCCGGTAGCACGCCGCCGTATCGACGCGGACCTGCCACTCCTGCTGCGCCATTCCGGCGGGCGCCGGTCCGGCTTCCGGCGCCGCGGCGATGTCGGGCACCTGCTCCTCCCCGCAAGCGGCCCGCCCGACACGCAATGGTGCTGGCCGGGTCGCCGCCTCAATTGTTATAATTATATATCATTTGACCGCGCAGCAGGTCGCGCGGGTGGGGAGGTCTAATGGCCGCGCGGGAGGCGGGCGGCGTCTGGCGCCGCTACGACCGGCTGGTCGAGCAGTCGCTGTACTCGTTCTGCGGCCTGCTGCTGATCGTCATGACCAGCATCGTGTTCTACTCGGTGGTCGCGCGCTACGTCTTCAACAGCCCGCCGATCTGGTCGGAGGACGTGCCGCTGGTGCTGTTCCAGTGGCTCACCTATCTCGCCATCGCCGTCGCCACCAAGCGCGGCCAGAACATCCGCGTCACCTACTTCATCGCCAAGCTGGCGCCGCCGGCACGCAAGGCGTTGGAAGTAACCATGCACGCGATGGTCATCGCCATGCTGGTGGTGCTGTTCCGCTACAGCTTCCCGGTGATCGCCCAGGCCGGCAAGTCGACCATGCTGTCGACCGGCTGGTCGAACGCCTGGCTGTACTACCCAATGCCGATCGGCGTCGTGCTGATGGGGCTCTACCAGGTGACGCTGCTGCGCCGGTCGCTGCGCGGCGAGAGCTATGGCGAAGGCGGGGGTCGCTGATGCTGCTGGTCAGCATGCTGGCGCTGCTGCTTTTCTTCTCGATCATGGGGATGGAGATCGCCTGGGCGATCGGCGTCGCCTGCATGGGCTATCTGGTGCTGTCGCAGCTGCTGGTCGACTTCCCGACGCCCTTCGTGCTGTTCAGCCAGCAGATGACCGTCGGCATCGACAGCTTTTCGCTGCTGTCGATCCCGATGTTCATCTTCGCCGGTGCGCTGATGAACGCGGCCGGCGTGACCCATCGCCTGGTGGCGGTGGCGAGTGCCTTGGTCGGTCACATCCGCGGCGGCCTGGCGAACGTCGGCGTCACCGCCAACTTCATCATGTCGGGCATCTCCGGCTCGGCGCTGGCCGACGCCGCGGCGACCGGCTCCGTCCTGGTGCCGGCGATGCGCGAGAAGAACTACCCGCCGGCGTTCTCCTGCGCGGTGATCGCCTCCGCCGCCACGGTCGGCCCGATCATCCCGCCCTCGATCTCGTTCCTGTTGTTGGGCGCCATCGTCAACGTCTCGGTCGGCCAGCTGTTCATGGGCGGCATCGTGCCCGGCATCCTGATGTTCCTGGCCATGCTGGCGATCACCTACTGGCTGGCGGTGCGCATGAACCTGCCGCGCGAGCCACGGCCGACCCTGCGCGAGGTGCGCGTCTCGCTGGTCGACGGCGCGGCGGCGCTGGTGGCGCCGATCATCGTCGTCGGCAGCATCGTCGCCGGCATCGCCACGCCCAGCGAGGCCGCGGCCGTCGCCGTGTTCTACACGCTGTTCCTGGGCTTCGCGGTCTACCGCAGCCTCTCCTTGCGCGCGTTCCTGGAGAGCGCCTCGGCGACGGCGCTGATCTCCGCCGTCATCATGCTGACCGTGGCGACGTCGCAGATGTTTGCCTGGCTGGCGGTGCAGGAGCACCTGGGCCGCATCCTCACCGACTTCATGCTCGGCATCTCGCAGCAGCCGTTCGTGCTGCTGGCCATGATCAACGTGCTGCTGCTGTTCCTCGGCATGTTCATGGAACCGCTGCCGATCATGCTGATCCTGGCGCCGATCCTGTTCCCGTTGCTGGGAGGTCTCGGCGTCGATCCCGTACACTTCGGCGTCGTCATGGTGCTGAACATGATGATCGGCATGATCACGCCGCCGATCGGCCTCAACCTGTTCGTGCTGTCCGTCATCGGCGGCGTCGACGTGATCTCGATCTTTCGCGCCGCCCTGCCCTACTTCGCGGTGCTGGTGCTGGTGCTGCTGCTGATCACCTACTTCCCGGCGCTGACGCTGTGGATCCCCACCCTCATGTTCCGCTGACAACCAAGCCGACAACCAAGGGAGAGAGAAACATGACCGCCACCATTACCCGCCGCCAGTTCGGCGTAGGCGCCGCCGCGCTGGGCGCCGCCGCCGCTACCGGGCTGCCGCTCTCGGCCCAGGCCGCGATGACTCTCAAATACGGCAACGCTGGCAACATCAATTCGATCTCGAACCAGTTCGCCGTGAAGCTGTTCGAGACCGTCAAGGCGCGCACCAACGGCGAGATCTCGACCGAGGTGTTCGCCGGCACGCTGGGCGGCGAGAAGACGCTGGTCGAGGGCCTGGCGCTGGGCACGCTGGACACCTGCATCACCGCCTACACCGGCACCCGCGAGTTCGACATCTTCTACAGCCCGTTCTTCTTCCGCGACGGCGCCCATGCCGGCCGCGTCGTCAACGGGCCGCTGCGCGAGCGCGCCGGCAAGGTGCTGGAAGAGAAGTACAACGCCAAGTTCCTCGGCATCGGCCGATTGGGCCGCTGGTGCCTGTTCGTGCAGGAGCCGATCGACAGCCTGGCGGACATCAAGGGCATGAAGATCCGCGCGCCGCAGATCGAGGACAACATCCGCTCGCTGGAGCACCTGGCGCCAACCCGACGCCGGTGCCGTTCAACGAGGTCTACACCGCCCTGCAGCAGGGCCTGGTCGACGGCATGGTGACGTCGCTGAACGTCGCCGTGACCTTCAAGTTCTACGAGGCGTGCAAGTACGTCGTGCAGAACGAGTTCGGCCTCGGCCTCGACAAGCTGATGGTCGCCCAGCGCGTCTGGGACCGCTTCACGCCCGAACAGCAGGGCATCGTGCAGTCGACCTTCGACGAACTGGAGCCGGCCGACTACTTCCAGAAGGGCGAGGACGTGGTGCCCACCGACCTGAAGGCCTGGGAGGACAACAACGGCGCCGGCACGGTGCTGAAGATCGACCCGGCGGCGGCGATGGAGGCCATGGCCCCGCTCAACAAGCAGATGGCCGAAGAGGTCTACGGCGCTGGCACGTGGGAAGAGATCCAGAAGCTGTAGCCGCGACCTTTGCGCAGACGACCAGGGGCGTCGCCGGTGCGGCGGCCCCGTTGCGTTTCGAAAGGGAGGAGCCATGAGCGACAGCGAGACGCGACCTGAGCAGACCTTCTTCGAGGACCCGGCGCTCGACCGTCTCATGGGCGTGGTGATGGCGCTGGCGACGGAAGTCTACGTGCTGCGCGACCGCGGCCACGCGCTGGAAGCGGCGCTGACGGACACGGGCGTGCTCGCGCCCGGCCAGCTCGACGCCGCGCCGACGGGCGAGGAACGCGCTGCCGCTACGGCCGACCGCGACGCCTTCGTCGCCCACCTGCTGCAGAGCCTGCTGGGCCAACAGCAGTCCAAGGGCCCGGTGCGATAGGGCGTGCGGGCCATGCCAATTCTCAAGCCCTCATGCTGAGCTTGACGAAGCACGAGGGCGTGCCTCGCGCAGCGGGGCCTCGTCCTTCGACAAGCTCAGGATGAGGCCCTTGTGCTCGGGTGCGGCTGCAATCGTGCCCGTCTCAGCCACCCTTCGCCGCCTCGGTGTAGCCGCCCTGCCCCGGCGTCTCGGCCCAGGCGCGGAACGCGGGCGAGGGCTCGATCGTGCCGTCGAGGATCAACTCCCGCCAGTGGTGGCAGGCGTCGACGAAGTTGGGCACGCCGCCGGGGAACATCATCAGCGTCAGCGCCTCGGCCAGCGCCGTCTCCTCGACCCCGGCGGCGTAGGCGCCGGCGATGTGCCAGCGCAGCGGCGTCCAGGCGCGGCGGCAGGCGTGCGCGGCGGCCAGGGCCATCTCGACCCAGCCCTCAGGCACGCCGGAGCCGTCGGTGAGGCGGTCGAGGCCGGCGCGGTAGCCGGTCTCCGCCCCATAGGCCGGCATGAAGTCGCTCCACTCGGCGTCGACGAAGGAGAAGGCGCCGGCGCCCTCGCCATAGGCCGCGAGGCGCACCGCCAACTCCAGCTCCGCGTCGGTGCCGCCGCCGTCGCGGAAGCGCTTGATGTGGTGCGTCGCGATCGCCTCGCGCGTGGTCGTCAGCACGACCAGCCAGACGAACTCCTTGGCGTGCTCGCTGAGCTGCCGCGGCGTCAGCGTCAGGGCGGTGTAGGTGGCGTCGTAGGCGTCGAGCATCGGGTGCGGCGACGGCGAGCAGGCCGTGGTGCGGCAGCAGGTACCCGCGCTTGGCGCGCAGCGCGGCGAGGCGCGCGCGCACTTCTTCGTCCGTCGGCGGGTTTGCCGGGGTCTCGTCCATCTCCTAGAGTCTGGGGCAGTTGCGGCGGGGGTGCGAGTGTACACGCCCCCGCGGGGAGGCGCCGCATGACCGGAATCGACGACCGCAGCTTCGCCGCCGCGCAGGACTTCCTGCTGGCGAGCAAGATGTACTGGACGAAAACGCTGACGCCGGCCCTGCGCGCGGAGATCGAGCATGCGGCGGCGGGCCGGCCGCTCGACACCGCCAACCGGATTGCCGCCGTCGCCGACGAACTGCCGCTCTACCGCGCCTTCGCGTGGCTGGAGCGCCACCTACAGCGCTTCAAGTATTCCGGCCGCTACGGCCTGTTGCCCTACCATGTACAGGACCGCGCGGCGCTGGAGGCGGCGCTCGCGGCGGAGTTGCCACCGGACCTACTGCAGCTCGACCCAGACCTGCCGCTGCCGACCTATTACACCTCGGTCGACATCCATCAGCACCCGGGCGGGGTGTGGTCCGACGAGATCGCCGGCTGGATCTACGAGCGCGGCGCGCGCACCACCACGCCGACGCTGGGCGCCGCGCACGAGGACCTGCACGACCGCTTCGCGCGGCTCTTCGATGTGCTTTCGCCGCGGCAGATCCTCGACGTTGGCTGCGGCTTCGGCAAATCGACGCGGCCGATCTACGCACGTTGCCGCGACGCGCACGTCACCGGCATCGACTTCTCAGCCCCGGTGCTGAAGCTCGCCGCGCACGACGCCGCCAGGGCCCAGGCGCGCAACGTGCGCTTCCGGCAGGCGAATGGGGAAGGTACCGACTTCGCGGACGAGAGCTTCGACGTCGTCACGTCGACCATGCTGCTGCACGAGATGCCGCCGCCGGCCCTCTCCCGCCTGTTCGCCGAGACCTGGCGGCTGCTGGAGCCCGGCGGCACGATGCTGCACCTCGACTTCCACGCCATGCCGGACCTGTTCCGGCGATTCCTGCACTACGGCCACAGCCGGCGCAACAACGAGCCCTACATGCGGCCCTTCGCCGAGATGGACCTGGAAGTTGAGCTCGGTCGCGTCGGCTTCACCGACGTCACCGTCGAGCCGTTCGCCGAGACCGACGGCGCGCTCGATGCCGGCAACACCGCGTGGCGTTTCCCGTGGACGGTGATCCGCGCGCGCAAGGCCGCCTGACCGTGGGCAAGACGATCGAGCCCCGGCCCAAGGACGCACTGGCCGACGACCCGCTGGACGACCTGCGCGAGCCCTTGAGCCGCGCGCTCGGCCTCGACGATGCCGACTTCGCGGCCATGTCGCCGGAGGTCAAGAACCTGCTGACGGCGCGCTGGCGCCTCGGCAATACCTGGCTCGACGACTTCGAGGTCGTCGTCGAGGTGACGAGCAACGACGCGTGTGGCTGCGGCGTGGCGCCGGGCCAGCAGGTCGTGCTGGACATGCGCCACCGGATCAAGCCGGAGAAGACGACGGCGCCGCTGTGCATGCACATGCTGAGCCCCGTGCTGGCGGTGTTCTATATGACCTTCGACCGCGCCTCGGAGGGGCTGAACCCGATCAGCCGCGTCTGGAACCACTACGAGTGCCTCGACACGCGCGACGACGAGGGCCGCGGCAAGGCGCGTACGCGCGTCTATCTGCGCACCGCCGACACCCACGAGGCCGTCGGTCAGCCGGTCATGACGCCGCGCGAGGACATGCCGTGACCGACCTCGCGGCGCGCCGCGCGCCCAGGTTCACGGACGCAAGCCTCGAGCTGGTCGCCGAGGTCACCTCGTCGGTGCATTGCGCGAACTTCATCGAGACCGGCCAGACCTTCGTCTTCGATCTCAACGGCGTGCTGAAGCCCGAGCGCTCGACCGCCAACCTGTGCCTCGGCATCCTGGCGCGGCTGCAGCCGGCGCTGCTCCTCGCCGCCGACCGGGCGCACGAGGGGCTGCACCCGGTCAGCCCCGGCTGGCAGACTTTCGACTGCTTCGACACCGGGCTTGATCATGGCGGCATGGGTAAAGTGTGCGTGCGGTTCCGCGTCCGTGATGCCGAGACCGGCGAGACGATCGCGCCATGAGCGACCCGGTCGCGACCGTGCGCGACTTCCTGCGCCTGATGGAGGCGCGGGACCTGGACGCCGCCCGGGCGATGCTGGCGCCCGGCTTTCGCATGGTCTTTCCCGGCGGCGCTGAAATGACGACGCTCGAAGACCTCGTGGCCTGGGCGGCGAACCGCTATCGCTTCGTGCGCAAGAGTTTCGACGGCTTCGACGTGGCGCCGAGCGACGGCGGCAACGTGGTCTACGCCTGGGGCACGCTTGAGGGCGAGTGGCCCGACGGCGCCCCCTTCGCCGGCATCCGCTTCATCGACCGCACCGTCGTGCGCGACGGCAAGCTGGTCAGCCAGGAGGTGTGGAACGACCTCGGCGAGGCCCGCGCGTCGCGGGAATAGGTCGCGCAAACGAACAACAACACCCCCCACCCTAACCCTCCCCCTCAAGGGGGAGGGGATTTTGTCAATTGCGCCAACAGGTTCCCTCCCCCCTGGAGGGGGAGGGTTAGGGTGGGGGGTCTGCTGCCGACCGCTGGGTGACGCGGTTGCCCGCGCGCCCTAAAGCGACGCCACGAAGTCCGCACAGGTCGTCACGTCCGACATCGTGCGCATGGAGGCGATGGCGGCGTCGTGGGCCGCCGCGCCGAACGCGGCACAGCCGTCCTCCAGCACGATCGTGTGGAAGTCGCGTACGTGGGCGCCGCGCACGGTGCTCTCGACGCCGCCGTTGGTGACGATGCCGCCGAACACCAGCGTCTCGGCGCCGGCGCGGCGCAGCACGAATTCCAGCCGGCTCATGTAGAAGGCGTCGTAGGCGACCTTCTCAACTTTCAGGTCGACGGGCTTGAGCTCGTCGATGACGGCGTGGCCCCAGCTTCCGGGCGCGAAGTCCCCTTCGCGCAGGAACGGCCGCAGGCGTTTCAAGTGCGGCGCGATGAACGGCCCGTCGCGCCCCGGCACCAGCGTGAAGTGGGTGCTGACCAGCCAGCCGCCCGCCGCGCGCACGGCGTCGGCGACCGGCACCAACTTCGCCGGCAGCGCCGCGATCGCCGGGGCGCCGGCGCCACCGCGCGCATAGGCGCCGTCGGCGTGCAGAAAATCGTTCTGCATGTCGACGAGGACCAGCGCCAGGGTCGCCGGGTCGACGCTCACCCGTTGTCGTCCTTGCGCGCGATGATCAGGTTGCCGAAGGCGTCGACGGTGCCTTCCAGGTCCGGATCGATGAAGATCGTCGTATCGGGCTGTTCCAACAGCGCCGGGCCCCGCACAATGGCGCCTACAGGCAGGTCGAGGCGCGCGTAGACCGTCGCCGTCTGCCAGCCGTCGTCGATCCACACCGCGCGATTCCCCAAGGGTTCAACGCTGCCGCCCTCCGGCGCCAGCAACGTCAAGTCGAACTTCGGCCGACGGCCGATCACGGCCGTCCGTAGGTTCAGCACCCGGATGCCGATGCCTTCAAGCAGGCGGCCGTAGGCGCGGCGGTAGGCATCCTCGAACGCGGTCCGCACGACGGCGCTCGTCACCGTGTCGACGTTCGGCAGCGTCACACTCACCGTGTGGGTCTGGCCGACGTAGAGCATGTCGAGCTCGAACACCGTGTCGAGCGCGGCGAAGCGCACGCCAGCCTGTTCCAGCAGCGCCCGGCCTTCGTCCGCCGTGCGCTGCATCTCGGCGTCCAGCGCCGCCACGTCGAGGTCGTCGAGCAGCGCGTTCCAGGTGTGCACGAAGTCGTGGCGCATGTCGGCGATGACGCAGCCCAGCGCACTGGTGACGCCCGGGTGGCGCGGCACGAGCGCGTTCTTGAGCCCGACCTCCTTGATCAGCGCGCCGGCGTGCAGGGCACCGCCGCCGCCGAACGGCATCGCCGCGAAGCGCTCGGGGTCATGGCCGCGCTCGATGGAGACCAGGCGGATGGCGCCGGCCATGCGCGAGTTGGCGACGCGCACGATGGCCTCCGCCGCCGGCATGACCTCGAGCCCCAAGGGATCGGCGACGTGCTCCTGGATCGCCGCCTTCGCCGCCTCCACGTCCAACCTATCCAGCTTGCCGCCGATGGGGCGCTCGGCGTTGATGCGGCCCAGCACCACGTTGGCGTCCGTCACGGTCGGGCGCTCGTTGCCTTGGCCGTAGCAGACGGGGCCGGGGTCCGATCCCGCGCTCTCCGGCCCGATCTGCAGCATGCCGCCCTTGTCGACCCAGGCGATGGAGCCGCCGCCGGCGCCGATCGTGGTGATCTCGATCATCGGCGTGCGCACGACCATGCCGAAGTCGATGGATGTCTGCGGCGCCAGCGTCGCCGCGCCATCGGCGATCAAGGATACGTCGAAACTCGTCCCGCCCATGTCGCAGGTGATGACGTTGGGAAAGCCCGCGGCCTGGGCGATGTGGGCACCGGCGATGACGCCCGCGGCTGGGCCGCTCAGCGCTGTGCGCACCGGCAGGCGCCGCGCCGTGTCGACGGTCATGACGCCGCCGTTCGACTGCACGATCAGGAGTTGCCCGTCGAAGCCGCCGTCGCGCAGGCGCTCGTCGAGGGTTCGGAGATACCGGCCGACGACCGGCTGCAGGTAGGCGATCAGCGCCGTCGTCGAGGCGCGCTCGAACTCGCGGATCTCCGGCAGGATCTCGCTCGAGGCGTTGACATGCTCGTTGGGCCAGACGGCGCGCACCGCGTCCAGCGCCGCGCGCTCGTTCGCCGGGTTGGCGTAGGCGTTGAGGAAGAACACGGCGACCGCCTCCGCGCCGGCGGCGACCAGGCCCTCGGCCGCCGCCTGCACCTCGGCCGGCACCACCTGGGTGCGCACAGTGCCGTCGGCGAGGGTGCGCTCGGCGACCTCGACGCGGCGGTCGCGCGGCACGACGGGCTCGAACGTGCCCGAGAGCCCCCAGGTGCGGGCGCGGTCGCGCCCGCGCATCTCCAGCACGTCGCGGAAGCCTTGCGTGGTGATGACGCCGGTCTTGGCCCCCTTGCGCTCCAGCAGCGCATTGGTGCCGACCGTGGTGCCATGCACGACCGTGGCGATCTCGCCCAGGTCCGCGACCTCTTTGCGGATGCCCTCCATGAAGCCGACGGCCTGGTCGGGCCGGGTCGACGGCACCTTGCCGACGGCGCCCGCGCCGCTGGCCTCGTCGAGGAAGAACAGGTCCGTGAAGGTGCCGCCGACATCGACACCGATGACAAAGCTCATTCGGCGGCCTCGTCGCTCGCGACGCCGTAGTCGCGCGCCGCCGCCTCCGGAGTCACATAGCCCAGCGCCACGTCGCGGGCGACCGCCGCCGGGTCGCGCTCGCGCGGGTCGCCGTAGCCGCCACCGCCCGGCGTCTCCAGCACCAGGCGCTGGCCACGGCGCAACTTGATGCCGACCATCTTGGAGACCAGCGGCGGTTCGTGCTCGCCGTCGTCCTGTTCGTAGCGGAACCGGTTAGCCGCCGCCGGCGCGCCGCCGACCACGCCCTGGGGTGGATACTTCCCGCGCTCGCCGAACAGGAACACGTCGGCGTCCTCTTCCAAGAGCTCCAGCTCGTAGCGCGCGCCCAGCCCGCCGCGGTGGCGGCCCGGCCCGCCGGAGTCCGGGCGCAGCGCCCACTGTGTAAAGGCGACCGGGTACGCCGCCTCGAGGATCTCGACGGGCGGGATCGTCGCGGTCGAGATCGGCGCGTTGCCGTGGTTGAGGCCGTCAGTCTCGGCACTGCCGCCCAGGCCGCCGCCGAAGAACGAGAACATCACCCAGCGCCGGCCGTCGCGCCGGTGGCCGGCGAGGCTAAGCGCGTTGATGGTGCCGTAGGCGTTGCCGTAGACACGCTCCGGCGTCGCTTTGGAAAGCGCGCCGAAGACCACGTCGATGACACGGAGGATCGTCTCGGTATAGCCGCCCACGGGCTTGGGCGCATGCACCTTGAGGAGACTGCCGTCGGGGATGACGAAGTCGATGGGCGCCAGCACGCCGGCGTTCGCCGGCACGTCGGTGAAGACGTGCTTCAGCGCCACGTAGCAGCTGGCGATCGCCGTCGACTCCGCGATGTTGACCGGCCCGGCGCAGGCCGATGCCGTGCGCGAGAAGTCGAGCGTCATGCGGTCGCCGGCGACGACGATGTCGAGCGCGATCTTGAGCGGTTCGTCGACGATGCCGTCGTTGTCGAGGAAGTCGTCGCAGGAGTAGGTGCCGTCGGGCAGTTCGGCGATGTTGGCGCGCATCTGTCGCTCGGCGCGCACGGTGAGTTCCGTCGTCGCCGCCGTCACCAGGTCGTCGCCGTACTCCGCGAGCAGTTCGTCGAGGCGCTGCACGCCCAGGTCCAGCGCGTTGATCTGGCCGTTCAAGTCGCCGTAGAGCGAGCCTGGCAGGCGCGAGTTGGCCTTGAGGATGTCGACGATGTCGGGGTTCAGCACGCCGGCGCGGAACAGCTTCACCGGCGGGATCAGCATCGCCTCCTGGAAGCTCTCGGTGGCGCTGGGGTTGTAGTTGCCGGGCACGTTGCCGCCGACGTCGTGCCAGTGGCCGACCGAGGCGAGGTAGCAGTAGACGCGGCCGCCGCGGAAGTACGGGCGCACCAGCTTGAAGTCGCTCAGGTGCGTGCCGCCGTCGTACGGGTCGTTGAAGATGTAGACGTCGCCGTCGGCGAGGTCGCCGTCGCGCGCCGCCTTGTCGATCACCGCTTTCACGGCGAAGGCCATGACGCCGACGAAGATCGGCAGGCCGGACTTGCCCTGGACGAGCGTCGCGCCGGTCTCGGCGTGATAGAGCCCGTGGCTGGCGTCGTGGGCCTCGGCGATGATGGGGTTGAAGGCGCTGCGGAACAGCGTCGCGTCCATCTCGTCGGCGATCTGCTCCAGCCGTCCCTTCAGGACGGCCAGCGTCACGGGGTCAATCGGCGGCGTCATTGGTGTCCTCGAAACGGGCTGCATCATAGGCGCGCCCCTGCGCCAGAATGCCGTCGGTGCCCAGAAGGGCGTTGAGCCCCTTGAGGTCCAGCATGGCGTCGCCGAACGGCGCCATCGTGCCGTGCTTGTGGAGGCTGGCGTAGTAGTCGCTCAGCAGCTTGGCGACGGCGCGCACGGTGCCGCCGGGGAAGATGACGAGGCCGTAGCCCAGCGCTTCCAGCTCCGCGGTGCTTTTCAGCGGCGTCGTGCCGCCCTCGACCATGTTGGCCATCACCGGCGCGCGGCCTTTGAAACGCTTGCAGATCGCCGCCATCTGCGGCTCGTCCTGGGGTGCTTCGATAAACAGCACGTCAGCGCTGGCGTCCAAGTACGCCTCGGCGCGGTCGAGTGCCGGGTGCAGGCCCTCGACGGCGATGGCGTCGGTGCGCGCAATCACCAGCGTGTCGGCCTCGCGGGCGTCCGTGGCGGCCTTCAATTTCCCGACCATCTCCGCGGTTGGGACCAGGGTCTTGCCCTTCAAGTGGCCGCAGCGCTTGGGCATGGTCTGATCTTCGAGCTGCAAGGCCGCGGCGCCGCGGCGCTCGAACAGCTTCACCGTGCGCTGCACGTTCAGCGCATTACCGAACCCGGTGTCGGCGTCGACGATCAGCGGCACGGAGACCCGCTCGCGGATGGCGGAGAGCGTGTCGGCGACCTCGCTCATGGCCACCAAACCAATGTCCGGCCGGCCGAAGCGGGTGTAGGCGATCGAGGCGCCCGAGAGGTAGAGCGCCGGGAACCCGGCCGCTTCGGCGATGGCGGCGCTCAGCGCGTCGTAGACGCCGGGGGCGACGACGATTCCGGGCGCGGCGATATCATTCCGCAGGCTCATGCCGCGAGCCGCGCCTTGAGGTACGGCATCAGCCCGCCGGCCTCGATGACCGCCATCAGGTGTTCCGGGATCGGTTCACAGGCATATGACTCGCCGGTCGTCGTGTTTTCCACCGTGCCCGACGCCGGGTCGATCTTGAGCGTGTCGCCCGCCGAGACGCGCTCAGCCTCAGGAAAGAACAACGCAGGCAGGCCCAGGTTCAGGGCGTTGCGGTAGAAGATGCGCGCGAACGACGTGGCGAGCACGGCGCCGACGCCGAGCGCCTTGAGCGCTTGCGCCGCCTGCTCGCGCGACGAGCCGAGGCCGAAATCGGCGCCGGCGACGACCACGTCGCCGGGCCGCACGTCGCGCGCGAACGTCGGGTCGACGGCTTCCAGGCAGTGTGCCTTGAGCTCGTCGAGCGGCAGCTTCATGTAGATCCCCGGCGCCAGCACGTCGGTGTCGATGGCGTCGCCGAAGCGCCACGCGCGGCCCTCGATGGCGGCCATCAGTGCAGGAACTCCCGCGGGTCGGCGATACGGCCCGCCACCGCCGTCGCCGCCACGGTGTAGGGCGAGCCGAGATAGACCCGCGCCCCGGCGGAACCCATGCGGCCCTGGATGTTACGGTTGGTGGAGGACATGCAGACCTCGCCGTCGGCCAGCACGCCGGCACCGAGCCCGGCGCAGGCGCCGCAGCCGGTCGGCAGCAGGATGGCGCCGGCGGCGGTCAGCGCTTCCAACGTACCATCGGCGGCCGCGGCCGCGGTCGTCGCGGTCGACGCGGGGGCGACGAGCAGACGCGTGTCGGCGGCGACGCTCCGGCCACGCAGCACGTCGGCCGCCATGTGCAAATCACTCAGCTTGGCGCCGACGCAGGCGCCGATGTAGCACTGGTCGACCGCGACGCCCGCGTGCGCGTCGACGTCCGCGGTGTTCGCCGGCGAGTGGGGCGCGGCGACCTGAGGCGCCAGCGCCGCCGTGTCGATGATGTGAACCTCGGCGTAGTCGGCATCCCGATCGCCACACCAGTCCAGCGCGTCGTCTTCGACCGCACCGCCGGCGGTGCGGATGGCGTTGAGCGTCGTCTCGTCGGGCGCGATGATGCCGGTCTCGGCGCCCAGCTCGGCCGCCATGTTGGTCAGCACGGTGCGTTCCTTCATGTCGAGCGTGGCAACCGTGTCGCCGGCGTACTCGACGACACGGAAGTTGTTGTCCATGCCGAGCATGCGGCACAGGTGCAGCATCACGTCCTTCGCCGACACACCCGCCGCCAGGCCGCCGGCCAGATGCACCAGCACGGTTTCGGGCACCTTGACCCAGATCTCGCCGGTCACCATGACGCCGGTCATCTCGGTCGCGCCGTAGCCGGCGATGTAGCAGCCGAAGGCGCCGCCGTTCGGCGAATGGCTGTCGCCGCCGCAGACGAACATGCCGGGGCGCAGGTGCCCGCCGTCGGCTAGCATGACGTGGCAAATCCCCTGCATGTCGTAGAAGTGGGCGATGTCGTTCTCGCGCACCCAGTCGCGGGTCAGCTTGAGGATCGCCGCGCTCTCCGGGTCGACCGCCGGCACGTAGTGGTCGCTGACAACGACGACCTTCGACGGGTCCCAGACCTCGGCGCCCAGTTCCTTGAGGCGGGGCGCGACCCGGCGCGGGCCGCTCGAATCGTGGAACATCGCCAGGTCGACGGCGCAGGTGACGATCTCGCCGGCGCGCACGCGCCCGCGGCCGGCCGCGCGGGCGACGATCTTCTGCGCCAGCGTCATCCCCATGCTCAGGCTCTCACGCCGCCGGCGCCCAGACGTTGGCCTGCTCGCCCGGCACGCGGCTGAGCGTCATGCGGTACTGGTAGAGGTCCGGCCGGTAGTAGGCGGTGACCTGCTCGACCGCGCGGCCGTCGACGTTGAAGACGACGCGCGCGACACGCAACAGGGCGGCGCCGACCTCGATGTCCAGCAGCCGCGCCATCTCGCCGTCGGCCAGGGCCGCGGTGATGGTCTGGTCGGTGCGGCTGACCTCGACACCCTTGCTCTCCAGGAGCGGCAGGAGCGGCATCTGGCCCAGCTCCTCCTTGGTGTAGAGCCGGCCGATGTCCTGCGGCACGAAGGTCTCGACATAGGCGATCGGCTCGTCGCCCAGGCGGCGCACGCGGGCGGCGAACTGCACCGGCTTGCCGACCGGCAGGTCGAGCGCGCCGGCCACGTCCTCGGTCGCCGGCCGCTCCTCGAACACCAGGTGCTCGACGGTGGTCTTGAGGCCCATGGAGAGCACGTTCTCCATCAGGCCCTCGACACTGGCCTTGACCGGGGCCTGGGGCACGGGCCCGCGCAGCCGCGTGCCGCGGCCGCGCTCGCGCACCACCAGGCCCTCGGCGGCCAGCTCGTCGAGCGACCGCTTGGCGGTGATGCGCGAGACGCCGAAGCTGCGGACGAGTTCCTGCTCGCTGGGCAGGCGGCCGTCCTCGCCGAACGTGCCGTCGAGGATCTTGGCGCGCAGGACAAGATAAATCTGGTGGTAGAGCGGCGTCGGCAGCCGGCCGTCGACGGCGCGCACGGGACGCTCCCGCTTCGTGGGTTGGTCCATTGCTGTCCTCCCCTTGCCGCTGGGCCCCCCGCGCCCCCAGGGTGTTCTATTGTTATGACTTTATACCAATTGGAGCGCGGAGTCCCGTGCGGGTGCGACTTGCGGAGGTCCGTGGTCTCTGCGATTTCGCTTACATCGCAAACACCTCAACGCAACGGAGGTACCCATCGTTCATGTCCGCTCGTGACCCACTACCGAAGTCACCGGACTTTGTCGTATTGCGCGGACTCACAACCGTAATGCCGAACTTGATCTAGGCCTCGGCGGCACCGGCGCTTTGTTGCCGGGCGCGAATTGCGGCAGATTGACGCACGTCAAGGACATATTTTCTTGCGCAGGTAGGGGTGTGGGTCAGAAGTGGCGCCGCAGACCGCGCAACCAACGCCGGAGTTCCGTGCGACGCGGTTGCGGCGGTGCACTCATGATCTGCTAGCCGGTCGGTACGGGGACGTAGGCAGAGATCGGCCCAGCAGAATCAGAACCGTCATGGGAGGTTTCACGTCATGAGTAACCGAATCCTGGCGCTGGCGGCAGCGGCCCTGTTCTGCGCCGCCGCAGGGTCGAGCTATGCCGACACCAAATTGAGCGTGTGGCATATCTGGCCGCCCGAAGGCGCATCGGGAAAGATCTACGAGCAATACGCCGCTGAATTCGAAGCGGCGAATCCCGGCGTCGAAGTCGAATTGGTCGTGACGCCGCACAGCAACTACTTTCAGCGGCTGACGGCTGCGATCGCCGCGGGCGAGGGGCCCGACGTCTTTGCGCTCACATATCGCCGCCTGCTTGACTTCGAGGAGAACGGGGTCCTCGCGCCGATCGACGCATCGGCGGCTGGCAGCATGGGCTTTGCCTCGCTCGCCGGCTTCCGCACGGCGTGGGCCCCGGGCTCGCTGGAATCCTACCAAGTGGGCGACACCCTGTATGGCGTGCCGCTGCAATTCAACATCTATGCGTGGATCATCAACGCCAAGCACTTCCGCGAGGCTGGGCTCGACCCGGTTAGGGATGCGCCGAAGACATGGGACGAAGTACACGCGGTCGCCGAGAAGCTCGTCCAGAAGGATGCCAACGGCCGGATCACGCGTCAGGCCCTGTCGTTCCCGTTCCCGCTTTCGGCTGCCTGGTACTTGCTCGAGCTTGAGCCTGTTTTGCGCGAGCTCGGCGGTTCGATCCTCAACGAGGATCAGACTGCGGCCTTGATCAACAGCGAGGCCGGCATCAAGACCATGGAGGTGATCAAGCAGCGGTTCGATCTGGGCGTATCGGACAAGAACATCGCCGCCGGGCTCGACTACTACAACGAAGGCTTTCCGACCGGTAAGTTCTCGATGACCATCGGCGGCAACTGGGGCATCCCGCGCTGGCTGAAGAACTTCGAAGGCACGGTCGAGGAGGACGAATTCCTTGCCGTTCCGACGCCGACATTTGCCGGTGGCAGCACGGCGACCAGCACCACCGGCTGGGCCTGGACTGTCTTCAACGGCAGCGACCAGAAGGACCTTGCCTGGAAGATGGCCGACTTCCTGACGTCGCAACCGGCCCGTCATCTGGAGCAGACCGGCGACATCATTCCGCGTGCCGGCTGGTCACAGACGGAGGCCGCGAAGAGCATCCCCCAGGCCGCGTTCTGGGAAGACATGCTCCAACACTCGCAGCCGCTTGCCAAAATGAGGAACTACACGGAGATTTCGGAGATCCTCAAGAAGTCAATGGAGGATATCCTGCTCACGGGCAGGGACATCAAGCGGACGCTCGACCGCGCCAAGGTCGATATCGACGCCGTTCTCCAGCGCGGTTGAGCATGGCGAAGCGCCGGGACCGGCGTAGGGAGAGACTCGCTCCTCGCGTCCGGCTCCGGTGCTCTTCGAGATCGCCTTGATGCGACAGGTATTTGCGGCCGGCCCGCCGAGTTACGTACTGCGCCAGCAGCTCGCCGGCTTCTTGTTTCTGCTGCCGACCTTGCTGTTCACGCTGGTCTTTCTGATCGGCCCGATGGTCGTCGCCGTCGTCTTCAGTTTCACGAAATTCAGCATTCTCTCCGCGCCGGAATTCAACGGCGGCGCCAACTACGTGACGATCTTCAAGATGCCGGCGTTCTGGGAATCCCTGTACGTGACCGGGAAGTACATATTTCTGCGGCTGTCCCTCATATTCCTTATCGCCTTCTTTATGGCCCACATCGTGCAGACGCGCGTGCTCGGCGCCGGCGTCTTTCAGACGATCTACTTCCTGCCTTACGTCTTTCCGTTGGCCGTCACGTCGGTCGTCTGGAAGATCTTCTTCCAGGCGCGCGGCCTCATGGAAAGCCTCACCGACCTGTTGGGCATTGAGCCCATCAGCTGGTTAACCCACCCAGACTGGGCGCTCGTCGCGATTCTCATCACGACGGTGTGGTCCGGCGTCGGCTACTACTCGATCATTCTGCTGGCCGGCCTGCAGACGATTCCCAAGAGCATCTGGGAGGCTTCGGTCGTCGACGGTCTGACAGCGCCGCAGCGATTCTTCTATGTCACGCTGCCGATGCTGAAGCCGACGCTGTTCTACCTGCTCGTCGTCGGCACCGTTAACACCATTCAGGGCTTCGATCCGTTCCTGGTCATGACCGACGGCGGCCCGGGCAACGCCACCGAAGTCATCGGCCTGCTGATCTTCAAGCAGGGCGTCGTCAACTCCCGCATGGGCATCGCGTCGGCGATGTCCGTTATCCTTCTGCTCCTCATCTTCGCACTTACGCTCGTCCAGCAGCGGCTGCTGCGCTGGAAGGTCTAGGCCATGTCCTTCGCCGGCATTTCGCTGAGATTTTCCCTCGGCCAGCTCGTTTTCTTCGTCGCCGCCACCATGCTCGCCGCGGCGTTCGTGCTGCCGATGCTCTATACGGTCCTGTCCTCGGTCAAGCCGCTCGAAGAGATCACCAAGCTTCCGTTGCAGTGGTTTCCGGAGAGCCTGGCAAGCCTGCAGGTCGGCAATTTCACGGAGCCGATGGCCCGGTTCAAGTTCGCGCGCTATCTCGCGAACAGCCTGTTCGTCGGGGCCGCCGTTACGACCTCGTCGCTCATCTTCTGCACGATGGCCGGCTACAGCCTTTCCAAGTTCGCATATTTCGGCCGCGACAGCTTCTTCATTCTGGTCCTGATCACCCTGATGATACCTTTGGAGGTGACCTTCATTCCCATGTTGATAATCGTCCGCGATTTGGGAATGAACAACACCTACTGGGGGCTGATCGTTCCGTTGATGATCACGCCCTTTGGCGTTTTTTGGATGCGCCAGTTCATCATGACGATCCCCGACGACTATGCCGAGGCGGCAAGGATAGACGGCCTGAACGAGTTTCAGATCTTCTGGCGGATCATATTCCCGATGTGCAAGCCGGCGCTCGGTGCACTGGCGATCTTCACGTTCATGAGCAACTGGAACAGCCTGATCTGGCCGTTGATCGTCGCCACCAGCCAGGACCTCTGGACCATTCCCGTCGGTCTGGTTGCCTTCGAGGGCGAGTTCTTCAAACCCCTCAACTTCATCTTCGCGATGGCCGTCGTTGCCGTCATACCGACGGTCGTGCTGTTTGCATTCTTGCGCCGTCGGCTCTTGAGCGGCATTGCCATGGCAGGGATCAAGGGCTAGCGCCGCGCGGCGGAGCAGCGCCATGGCCGAGGTCAACTTCAGACGGGTATCGAAGCGCTACGGACGGGCGCCGTATGTGATCCATGACCTCAACCTCGACATCGGCCATGGCGAGCTCCTCGTGCTGGTCGGCCCGTCCGGCTGCGGCAAGTCGACGAACTTGCGCATGCTCGCCGGCCTGGAAGCGATCACCGAAGGCGAAGTGCTGATCGACGGGCGCCGCGTCAACGAGCTGCATCCGCGGGACCGCGACATCGCCATGGTCTTCCAGAACTATGCGCTCTACCCCCATATGAGCGTCTATCAGAACATGGTGCTGAACCTGAAGGTCCGCAAACTGCCGCGCGAGGAGATCGCACGACGGCTCGACTACGCGGCCGGCATTCTCGGCATCGAGGCGCTGCTGGACAGACGGCCGTCGGAGCTCTCGGGCGGGCAGAAGCAGCGCGTCGCCGTCGGTCGCGCCATCGTCAGGGAACCGAAGGTGTTCCTGTTCGATGAGCCGCTGAGCAATCTCGACGCATTGTTGCGGGTTCAGATGCGCGCGGAAATCAGCGCCCTGCACAAGCGCCTCGGCGCCACCATGGTGTATGTCACGCACGACCAAGTCGAAGCGATGACCCTCGGCAGCCGTATCGTCGTCATGCGCGATGGCGTCGTCCAGCAGGTGGCGAGCCCGTTGGCGTTGTTCAACGAGCCGACGAATATGTTCGTTGCTGGCTTCATCGGCAGCCCGCCGATGAACTTCGTCCGCGGCACGGTCAGGCGTGACGGGGTTCTGCGCTTCGTTAGCAAGGACGGCACCATTGACTGCGAGGTGCCGCAAGCCCTGGATGCGCACGTGGACGGCGAAATCGCGCTCGGCATCCGCCCCGAGCACCTGCGTCCGGTGACGCCGGAGGATGGCCGGTTTGCGGCCACGCTCAAACGTGTCGAGCCGCTTGGCAGCGAACTTCTTCTCTATCTGCAAGCCGGTGCGGACGAACTGGCATGCCGGCTGCCGGCCGACATTCCGTTCGACGAAGGTACGGTGCATCTGACGTGTCCGGTCGAGGCCATGCGTTTTTTTGATCCCGCAACGGAGCGGCGGGTCGCCTAGAGCGGGATCGCATTAGGCGGAAGCGTAGCCGGCGTTTGCGAAGAAGGCGGCGCATTGGGTTGGCGGGAAGCGGTCGATGATGCGGGCTATGGCGGCGTGGAGCTCGTCGCTGGAGCGGGCCTG
>Ga0209678_1000135_pt1 | contig 29280 bp, 31 predicted proteins | sample WorMetilvaeELBA1_FD_187404 | JGI IMG/M metagenome (GOLD analysis project Ga0209678, IMG submission 187404) | Marine gutless worms symbiont microbial communities from Max Planck institute for Marine Microbiology, Germany - Olavius ilvae ELBA.1... ...
CTCAAACAATTATGCGATGTCATGAATCAGGAGTCATACGTCTACCCCGGCACCCGAATGAAATTGGTATTTGCCGCGCAATAAGTTGCAATTGAAATTACGCGAGGTCAGGAGCCCTGAATTTAGCGAGTCGTTTCTCTAATTCAGTATTTTTGGCTTTCAATGCCTCATTCCCCTTTTTCAATTCAATCAAATACAAAGTCAACTCCTCAATTTTTTGCATTTGCTTGGCCAGCATCTCAGAAACCTCCAATCCTTGTTGCTCCACTTGTTTGGCCGATGGAATATCCGGTAGGTGTTTGTTTTCGTGAATAAAAGATTCTACCTCATCCAAGGATGCAAGGGCATAGGTTTCATCGAACACAAAATCCGACCAACCGGACTCAACCTTGATTTCTTTGGCGGTGATGGTGCCGTTTACGGCGAGCTTGGATTGTGGACTTGTCGTTCCGATGCCGACGTTGCCAGTATCCCTATGAATATCAATACCACCTAAATCTGTTGTAGTAATAGCGTGAATTCCAAGATATTCATTTGACGCACCGTGATTAAAAATTCTAAATCCCGCAGCCATAACTCCATCAGCGTCTGTTTGCTCTGCAAATTCTATCTCATTATCAAAATTAGTTCCTGAGGTATCAGCCCCTAATCTCAATTTTGAGCCATCTCCATAAATATGAAGTTTTTGTTTAGGATTCGTCGTGCCGATGCCGACCTTGCCACTATGGTCTACGTCATTACAATGTTGTCTGTTTCACCACTGCGCGTATGGAACGTCATTCTTGATTTCCCTGAGCCTGCAGCTGGGTTAGTCCAAAGCCCGTCGATATACGCCATCCAGTATTCGTTTCCGTCGTCCCTTTTACCGTTGAACTGCAGCCTGCCAGCCACATCATCTGGCGCAGGGGATAAGCTGTTTTGGTAGAGTACAAGAGATGCTCCGTGTGTTCCTGCATTTGTTGATTCAATCTTAGCACCGTTATCGGTTGTAGATGTCACGACGTGAAGCGGCTTTCCAGGTCTTGTCGTCCCGATACCGACGTTACCACCTGATTCCTGTAAAATTAAATTACCATTCCCTCCAGCAACCCTCAAATGCGCATCCAAATCGTCAGTTTGATAAAGTTCCAAATAGTCGCTCCCGGCCGCATCACCGTTAGAAGCATCAAGCACTAATTCAGCTATCCCAGTTCCAGCGGCCCCAATTAATATTTGCGAATCGTCGGCACCGGTGCTATGAACATCCAAGTTAACTGCAGGACTCGTCGTTCCAATCCCGACGTTGCCAATATTGTCAACCTTGAACAATGTATTCCCTTGCCACATTAAACCAATTCCTGATCTCGGGCCGCTGGCATCTAAACCAAACCCTACTCTCTGACTCTGGTAATTATTGGCTGCGCCAGCTATAATTTCTGATTTCCAACCAGTACTTGAAGTCACATCCGGACCTATAACATGTAGTTTTACCGATGGACTCGTCGTCCCAATGCCGACGTTGCCTTCTCCGGCAGCATTTAAAAATGAATGGCTACCCGCAAGACTTAATCTGTGTTTAGACGTTCCGTCGCTATTTCTCCATTCATGATAAGAATCGGATTGTGATGGTCGATAAACAAGATATCCGGCATTCTGTGCAACTTTATGGTCCCAATAAGGATTATTTGTTCCATTTCTCTGAAGTCTTAATAACCCGAAGTTAGTGTTATAAATGTGGAACGGTGCTCCCGGCCCTGTCGTGCCGATACCGACGTTGCCGTTAGTATCAATTGTCAATCTTCTTGTGCTACTTGTGTACAATGAGAACGGATGATTTGTTCCCGTCCCCAAAACACCATAAGAATTAAACGCTTGAGTCAAAACTTCGAGATTATTGGTTGTATCATTAACTAGCAGGTATGGATTTAATGAGTGAGTAATTCCAATGCTTCCTCCAACTATATCTAATTTGTTACTAGGACTCGTCGTCCCAATGCCAACATTGCCGAAATTGGTATTGTATATATCACTCCCCCCGTTTGTTGCCCACTCGTCTTCTGCGAAAGCAATGCTTGTAATAAGAAACAAAATCATAAGCTTCAGGTAAACTATTCTTTTGTTGTAAATAACACTCATATCTTTCCATCCTTCTAATTATATGACAGAAATGATTATGGCATTCATTTCTATCCGCCAGCTTCTAACTCAGCAAGTCGTCTTTCTAATTCAGCATTTTTTGATTTCAACGCCTCATTCCCCTTTTTCAATTCAATCAGGTACAAAGTCATCTCCTCGATTTTCTGCATCTGCTTAGCCAGCATCTCAGAGACCGCCAATCCTTGCTGCTCCACTTCTTTGGCCGATGGTATATCCGGTAAGTGTTTGTTTTCACGAATAAAAGACTCTACCTCATCCAAGGAGGCAAGGTCATAGTCCTCATCAAACACAAAATCAGACCATCCAGTATTTGTCACCTTGACTTCTTTTGCATTAATGGTACCGTTAACAGCTAATTTGGATTGAGGCGTATTTGTCCCGATGCCGACGTTGCCAGCTTTTATCGCTATGGTATTTGTATTTGATCCGTCTGTTATTATAAGAGCATCGTTTGCAGCATCATTAAATATTCTTGCTTTATCAGTAACACCTTCTCTGAAATGAATAGAGGATTTATGTCCCGCATCAGCACCAATCGCAACCTGGCTATCAGCACCTGAGCCATGGAAGTATCCTCTAAAACTAGAACTCATGCCAGTAGTTGTCCCTAGTGATATACTTGCTCTACCATCTGTCCCAGCCCCAAAATACACATCATCACCAGAAGAAAGTCTATTAGAATCAACATGTAATTTATAACTTGGATTCGTCGTCCCGATGCCGACGTTGCCACCGTTAAAGTAAGTCGGGCCAGCGGCGTTAATTTCAGCATTAACACCTCCGCCATAAAAAAGTGAGAGAACCCCACTCCCATTTGTTCCAAAAAGTGTTGCAGCGTATCCTCCGTCATCTGCCTCCCTAACTGCTATGCCTTGACCTACAGCAGACGGTTTTACTGTAAGATCAAATACTGGATTCGTAGTCCCGATACCGAAGTTGCCATTATTTAATACTGTGACCTTTTCTGTCCAACCGATATAGGCGTCGGTAGCGTTTCCAATATAAAAATTCCCTTGATCAGATCGAATCCCCCAAACCTTTGAGCCAACTGCTTCATCATTCGCCCGCAAGTACATTGTTGCAGAATTACTGCCTGTGCCTAAGATTCTTCCGTTCACTTCAAGTCTTGTATCCGGACTAGTTGTTCCGATACCGACGTTGCCGTTTTCCCCATTAATTAGGAGCCGGTCAACCCAATTAGAGTCCGTATAGGAGTAAGATGATATGGTGAAATCGTTTGGTTCATTGCCCAATGTTCGTGAACTTAAAATAATGTTTCCTCCTCCATCCAGATATGCATTTCCACCCATCAAAATACTCCCCGAGAGACCCATATTCCCATCTAACGCCAGCCTCCGACCAGGGCTCGTGGTCCCGATGCCGACGTTGCCTGCTTTTATCGCTATTGTATTTGTATTTGATCCGTCCGTTATTATCAGAGCATCGTTTGCAGCATCATTAATTATTCTTGCTTTATCAGTAACACCTTCTCTGAAATGAATGGAGGATTTATGACCCGCATCAGCACCAATTGCAACCTGACTATCAGCAGCCGACCCATGGAAGTAGCCTCTAAAACTAGAGCTCATACCAGTAGTTGTTCCTATTGATATACTTGCTCTACCATCTGTCCCAGCCCCAATATACACATCATCACCAGAAGAAACTGGATTAGAATCAACATGCAATTTATAACTTGGACTCGTCGTCCCGATGCCGATGTTGCCTGAATTGGTATTGTGAATATTACCAGCACTTTCAGTCCACTCGCCTTCTGCTAAAGCAATGCCAACAAAAAGAAACAGCACCGTAAGGGCCATGCTAATGGTCCGTATAAAAAAAATCATCTTTTTCCTCCTTAGTGCCCACCATATTAATTGGCTGTGTATTTCAATATGCTATTGACATTACGTATTATTTTAAGACCTACGATCATGACTGTAAGGATCTTGCAAAAATGTAGCAGCGGGCTTTATCATCGCTTTAGCGGTGACCCATTCGGAGCCCCTCAATTTAATCAATTCATGGCATATCAAAGACATGCACCAAATTTGTTTCGGGGCTAAACCCCGCCGCTACATAGCAGGCTTGCTATCGCTGGTCATGGCCAGCTAAGTACCAGCCGGAAGACCCGATCAAATATCATTGAGCGAAAGCTTATGCGCGTAGATGGGTATCGAGGCGCTAAAATTTCTTGATACATTTTCATCAACTTTATTAACAAAAAAAGGGATCGTAGTGCTGCACGATCCCTTTTTTCAAACTGTATTGGTTAGTTCGTTCATCATTTCAGATTTCTTTTAGTTTAGATAATCTGCTGATATGTTTGTTAGTCATAATCGAGTGAATATAGAATTGGTACCTCCTGGCTGCTATTCTGGCCACAAGCCTGATAAACTGGTTGATTGTAATCAAGCAGAATTCCAGGATCTTGTCAAGAAATAATACTAATTTTTACAATTACTTACAGAGTTTTACAATATTTTACACTTCAGTTTTTCGCTAAACTACCGGTTGATAAAAATTCATCTACAAGAAAATTAGCTTTATAAAACTGATAAAATCGTAATAAGTCATTGCGACGGCTGGATACCCGCCTGCGCGGGTATGACGTGATCCACATCTACCTGATATTAATTTTTTTGTCATTCTCCCGCAAGCAGGAATCCAGAAAGATGGCATAGTCTGACTTGTTATGAGACCGTCAAAATTGTTATCTGAATTTTTGAGCACTAAACCCCGTAGCCGGTCAAATGCTATGACTAGGACGAAAATTATGCGACTGGAATAATTTTGGGACGGGTACGCGAAATGCGTTTCAACATAAGCGAGAGTTTGGATTGGACAAAACCGAAACTTGAAGCATGCAGCTCAGGCTGAAGAAAAGCGCTAACGTTTTTTACCATGCCGGCCAGGCTGTCTTCACGGTCTTGGGGTATCAATGCACAGATTCTTTCAGGATCAGCCTGCATTAACGCCGCTTTTTTCTGCGCTCCGCCAACGGATTGGGTTCCTTCTTTAACCTTTTCAGTCTTTTCAGCACACTTTCCAGACCATTTCTTTTGAGTTCATCCAAGTGCCCGAAGACCGCCTCTTCAAGAAACCGGAAATCTTTTAAAGACCAGGTGGTATGATGGTGAAGATAGACTTCAAAGGTCGAGTTTGAATAATCAATACGCCGACCTAACTTTTTCCACGCCCCGGTATGTTCGAGTTCATGAAGATTCAGTACGCCGCTGATTACGGCTTTAAGGGCGTCATCGTGAACTTTTTCAAGAACTTCTTGAGTTTGCTGCTTCCACTGATCCGGATTTTGTTCATCGAAAGGCGAAATATTGGCCATATTGTCCTCCAGTTTAGTACGCATTAATCCAACTTGAAACACGGTCTATTTCAGGTCATGAATCGTCTTTTTAAATCTGAAAAAGGTTGCGAATTCAAGAGTTCGGTTGATTAATGAATTATCCGAATTTCTACAAAGATCAAGTTACAATAATAAATAACTGTGAGTGCGGCTTGCAGCCGCGATCATTTAAATTCGCGGCTGAAAGCCGCTCCCACATCCACTATAGCTTGTTCTTGACAGGTTACCGGAATGCAATCTTTTGTAAAAAATTTTTACCAAAATGGGAAGGATTATTTTGGATCGCAGGACAAAATAAATCCGATGGCCATCAGCCGGATGTTGATTATCCTGTGATTCAATATTATGTTATCAACTGGTTTTAGCACCACCACTCAGGAATCCGCCGGAAAAAAAGGAGAAGCCAACATGACACTCGAAGAAGCCATCAAGACGGCAATTGAGTTTGAGACCAGGATTCGTGACATCTATCGGGAAGCCGAAGCTGCCGTGGATGACGAGGCCGGCAAACGGATCTTCGGCACCCTGGGCAACGACGAGCAGCATCACATCGACTACCTGCAGCATACCCTGGCTCAGTTAAAAGATACCGGCAAGATCGATCCGGCACAACTCGAATCTGCCATTCCATCCCGCTTCGCCATCGATCAGGAGACTGCCAAAATCGAATCCCTGGTGGCAAAAGAGTTTTACGGCATCAAAAAGCAGATGCTGAGCAAGGCGCTGAAAGCGGAAATCGAAACCAGCGATTTCTACCAAAAGATGGTTAATGAATTGGCGGACGAAGGCCGGGATCTTTTTGGCCGCTTTCTCGAGATTGAAAACAATCACATCGATGCCGTCCAGTTCGAGCTGGACTACATGAGTAAAACCGGCTACTGGTTCGACTTCAAAGAGTTTGATATGGAATAGAGCGTTTGGCGTTAAAAAATTTACTTTCAGTGAATTCGCCGGACTTATCTGAATCATCAATGATGCCGGAGCTTGGTCCAAACGCTCTATTTAAATTACGATACCCGTTTATATACAAGCCCCAAGTTACGATTGGATGGAATACAGCGGATGCGGCTTGCAGCCGCGGCATTTGATATCGCGGCTGCAAGCCGCTCCCACACTCATCTTACTTGTTCTTTCCATATGACCAAGTTATGGTAAATGATTCGCTATTCGATGTGCTCGATCTAAACCGGGACGGTAACCTTTCAAGACAAGAACTCCACGCGGCGGCAACCCGCTTAGACTGGCACTGGCAGGAGGCACCGATTCTGGCACTGCTCGATCTTCTGGCAATTAAGGCGCCGATCCCCCGCAAAGAATTCTCCGGTATCATGCAGCAAGTAAAAAGGGATCCCATGGGACCTTATGGTAAAGTGTTGCTAAAGTCGCCACACTTTTCTGCAAAGTCGCCTTCTGAAATTGCTCAATCCCGACCCCGCCCGCCGGCTCCGGCCGGCGCTTCGCACCACAGACTACGTCAGCCCCAGGATCGCAAGTCAAGAAATGACCTTCCCACCCTATTAAACCGATACGCCGGCCAGGCTGTTGCCGAGGACTATCGGCAGTTGTGCAACACATTTGATGTATGTCCAATATACCCCGCCAAAGCAGCCCTGTTGATTATCGATCCGCAGCGTTCTTTCACCGAAGGTGCCTGGATGCAATCGATCGGAGATGGCGCCGCCAAGGACGTAGCACCGATTGTAAACGCCTTTAATGCCTGCGCCGCCACCTTGAAGCGGCACTATGGACGGATGGAGGTCATGTTTACGCGCTGCCCGTTCCCGCCCGGCAGCTACGACTGGGATGACCGCCTGTCCCCGATCATCGGCCGACAACAGCTTTACTTCATCAAGCCCGGCAACAACGTCTTGTTCCCGCCGTTCAATGGCTTCAGAGAATGGACAGCGCGTTGCATCGAGCAGGGGATTGATACACTGGTTTTGGGCGGATGCACGCTGACCAGCTGCGTGCGGGTTTCGGCGAAAGAGGCCACCGCTTATCTCAAAGCCCAGGATCTGAGGGTCGTGGTTGATTTGAGTTTGTGCGGCGCACGTCTGCGCAATTTTATCCCTTCGGAAATATATGGCGAAATTTCCGGTGTCGCATCGGCCGTACGCCAAATGGAAGATGCCGGCGTGCAAGTGGTGCAGCGGGTTGCGTGGCAATAGTTTTTTTTAAATCAATTGCAAGCTTCCAAGGTCATCTTACGGCCATTATCGGGTTTTTTCTGGCAACGTGTTGTAAGAAACTGAAGGTTTCCCCGCTTACGCTTCGCTTCAGACGGGATCGTAGACAGGTGTCAGTGTTCAGGTGTCAGCCTTTCTGCCGAGCGACGAGCGACGAGTCTGATCGAGGATAGAAACATTGTTCACAAGGCAGTGTAGGGTCGGCCACTGCGCCGACCGGTTTTGGCGGGCACGGTGGCCCGCCCTACGTCACAAAAATGGGAACCAAATAGATGTTTCATAAGAGCGGCGGCCGCTGGCCGCGAGCGTCCAGTCTGATAGGAGAAGAAACTGAGCCAAGCCGGCGTTTTTTGTGAGCTCATCCTTTGTTTCGTACTCGTACTCGCTCTCGTCCTCGTCCTCGAAGCCTTTAAGCCGCTTTCAGTATCGAGGACGAGGACGAGTACGACGACGAGCACGATTTGAAAACCCTGTTCTGGAGTTAATTTAAATGTAGTTTCACACGAGGATTAGGAGACGCAAAAAAACAGCTGGAATGTCGACCTCATACTCGTCCTCGTCGTAGTTCTCGTCCTCGGCCTGTTTGGCAATCTGAGTGAAGTCACATAAATAAATCTACAAGCCTAAATCATCAACTACGGCTTCGGCCGCACCCGCGCGGTAGCCTGTGCCTTAAGTGGATCGTCAGGCCAATAGTGCTTGGGATAGCGCCCTTTGAGCTCTTTTTTGACCTCCGGGTAGCCGGTTTGCCAAAAGCCCGCCAGATCCTGGGTAATTTGCACCGGACGGGCGGCCGGCGAAAGCAGATGAATCAGCAGCCGTTGACGCCCGCCGGCCACGGCCGGAGTCTGGGACAGACCGAACATCTCCTGCAGACGCACGGCCAGCACCGGCACATCGGCTGAATAATCAATGGGAATGTGTGAACCGCTGGGCACCGTCAGATGGGTCGGGGCCAGTTGGTCCAGCAGCTGGCGCTGCTGATAGGACAACATGCTGACCAGCGCCTTTTTCAGTTCGATGCGAGCCAGGTTGTGCAGCCGGGTTACTCCGGTTAAATAGGGTGCCAGCCATTGCGCCAGGTCTTTCAACAGGCCGTCATCCGACACATCGGGCCACGGCTGCCACGCCTCTTCCAGCCGGCCCAGGAAGCAGACGCGATTCTGCCAGCGTCTGAGACTGCGGGTCCACGGCAGGCAATCGATTCCTTGCTGTCGAATGCCTTCCAGTAGCGCCTGCACGACTTTTTGGGGGTCAGGCGCTGGCAAATTTTCAGATTGTAATGTCAACGCGTCCAGCTTTAAATCCCGCCGCGCTGCAACAGCCCGGCGCTGCGAATCCCAGGCCACTGTTTCCACCCACTGAACCTGTTCGGCAAACTGCTCCATGAGCATCGCCGCATTGCAGGCTGCCGCCCGGTAAATACGTGCGTTGCGCCGATTGCCGTCCAGATCGACCGCAACCACAAAGTCCTCGGATGCCAGCGGCTCGAGCGGATCCATTACCGCACCACGGCCATTGGCCAACAGAAATGTTCCCTTGCCGGACGGACGCCGCCGGGCGATTCGGTCCGGATAAGCCCAGGCCAGCAGACGGCCGATGGATGTGATCTCATCTTCACCGGAACCGGCGCCCAGGCGCCGCCTCAGATGATCCGCCGCCCGGACTACCCGGCGGACAGCCGACCGGTCGACCGTGGCATCCGGATAGGCCAGGGCCCGTTTGTAGCGGGCCGCGTGGACTAAATCCAGCCGGATTTGCATGTCGGCATCGGTCCGGCCGCGGTCAAACCGCAGCACATCCCGTTCACTGAGCAAAGCCGCGAGATCACAGGCAACACCCCCCTGGCCGATGCCGTCCGCCGCCAGCATCATGTGGGCCAGCCGGGGATGGATCGACAGGGACGCCATCCGGCGGCCGTGCTCGCTGATTCTGCCGTCTGCGGCCAGCGCACCAAGGGACCGTAGCAACCAACAAGCTCTGTCAAACGCACCGGCGACTGGCGGATCAAGCCAGCGCAAGCGGCCTGGATCGCTCTCGCCCCAGATGGCCAACTCCAAGGCCGGCCCGGCCAGGTCGGCCTCCAGGATCTCGGGTTTGTGGGCGGCGGGCAGGGTGTGATCCATATGATGGGACCAAAGTCGAAGGCAGATTCCCGGGCCGAGTCGCCCGGCCCGGCCCCGCCGCTGGTCGGCCGATGCCCTGGATACGGGTATCGTGACCAACCGGGTCATACCGCTGCGCACTTCAAAACGCGGCACCCGCTGCAAGCCGCTGTCCACCACCACCCGGATACCCTCGATGGTTAAACTGGTTTCAGCGATGGAGGTTGCCAGCACGATTTTACGCTTTTCTTCAGGCGCCGGTTGAATGGCCCGGTCCTGTTCGCGGCGCGGCAGGTTACCGAAAAGAGGTGCAATGATCCAATCCGGGCCCAACTCGGCTTTTTCCAGCGATTGAGCCACCTGACGGATTTCAGCGGCACCTGGCAAGAATACCAGCATACTGCCCGGCTCACTGCGGGCAGCGGACAATACGGCAGCCCCGATGGCTTCACCGGAAAATTCGGGTGTGTGCCGCCCCAGATAGCGGGTTTCCACCGGAAATGATCGCCCCTGACAGGTGATCACCGGCGCACCGTCCAGCAAGGCCGCAATCGCCGAGGTTTCGATGGTGGCGGACATGATCAGCAGCCGCAGGTCCTCATTCAGCACCCCCTGCATATCGAGACACAGGGCCAATCCCAGATCTGCATCCAGGCTGCGCTCGTGAAACTCGTCAAATATCACCAGCCCGATCCCGGCCAGGGATGGATCATGTTGCAGCATCCGCGTCAGCACACCCTCGGTAACCACTTCGATGCGGGTTGCCGCACTGACACGGCTATCCAGCCGGACCCGGTAGCCGACCGTCTGTCCCACCCTTTCCTGCAGGATATCGGCCATATGGCCGGCCGCCGCCCGGGCGGCCAGGCGACGCGGCGCCAGCATGACGATCTTGCGTCTCTCGAGCCAGGAGGCATTCAACAGATGCAGGGGAACGCAGGTTGTCTTACCGGCCCCGGGCGGGGCCTGAAGCACGGCCGCAGGGTTGTCGGCCAACGCCTTTTGCAGATCCTCGAGAACCGCTTCCACGGGAAGACCACGCGGCAGTATATCTGAATTCAAAGGATTCACTTAAAAAAAAGGTTTCAGGTTTCAGGTGTCAGTTCCGTCACCGGCCCAAAAAACAGTCGGTCTAATCGAAGAAGAAACTTATGAACGTCGAACATCGAACGTCCAACATCGAACATCGAATAATGTATTCTGTCTATTTAATTCCCTGACAGGATCAACTGGATCAACATGATTGTGACCTACTATACAAATAGCAATCCTGTTAAGCCTGTCATCCTGTCTAAGAAAACTTTAGTTTCATACAAGCGCTGCCTCTGGCCGCGAGCGTCCAGTCTGATCGAGGATAGAAACTATGTTCGTATGCGAACGTAGGGTCGGCCACCGTGCCGACCGGTTTTGGCGGGCACGGTGGCCCGCCCTACGTCACTAAAATAGCAGCGAAATTCATGTTTCATAAGAGGTTTCGGGTTTCAGTTCGGTCGCTGGCCGGAAGCGTTTAACACTCTCAGGTGGTCGGCCAGTTTAATCAACATGGAAAATTAATCAAGTTAATCCACTTGAGGCGGATAAATATCTAATATCGAACAAGGAATAACGAATGTCGAAGTAAGGTATTCTATCGATTTATATTCACCTGAAATGGTTAGAGCACCGCGATTCCGCCCTTCATCATTCGATATTTCTTGTTCGATATTCTACGGTTCGCTGTTCAAACTATACATAATTTTATATATGGTTCCCGGCAGTAGAAGAGCCAAACCCTGACACCTGAACACTGACACCTGAAACCCTTAAGTTGATTGCCACAACTGTGCTTCATTCTCAAAAAACAGATTGGCCTGTTCCAGATATTGATCGGGGTGAATCGTTTTTTTGATCCGCAAAATGCTGGCATCACAGTCTTTAAATGACAAAGCCAAATAGCGCCACAGCCCTTTCATCTTGTTCAGCACCCGGGATGAGCCATCCAGCGCCCCGCTGTAGGCCCAATACAAGGCTTCATGGAAGTGCTTTATCAGCGTGATTTTATCACGGATGTCATCGCGGCCCGCTTTAATAATCCGGGGTAGAAATGGATTGGCCAGAATCCAGCGGCCGATCATCCATCGGTTTACCCCATCAAATCGCCGGGCCAGGATTTTGAAATCTTCAGGTGTTCTGATATCACCATTGTAGACCACCGGATGCTGGATTGCGGCAAGACACTGTTCAAATGCTTCCAGGTCGATAGCTCCATCATAAAGCTGGATGCCGGTGCGGGGATGAATGATCAGCTCCTCCAACGGATACTGGTTCAACACCGGAATCAACCGGAAAATGTCATCGCGGCTGCTCCACCCCAGACGGAGCTTTATGGAAAGCCTCCCCTTGATGCCGCGGATCACATCATCGAGAAACTCCCGGATCATTGCGGTATGCGGCAACAAACCGCTGCCGCGCAATTTCTCAGCCACGGCCGGGTACGGACACCCCAGGTTCCAGTTAACATTGCGGTAGCCCAACTCATAAAGGTAATTCGCAAGGAAGATGAACTCCCGGGCCTTATTGCTCAGAATCTGCGGAATGACCGGCTGACACGTATTGTTTTCGGGCAGTACATCGTTGACGTATTTTTTTTTGATTTTGTCGTCTCTTTTACTGGCAATAAACGGCGCAACCGCCAAGTCAAACCCGCCGAAATGTTCGGCAAATACATTTCTGAACAGGTGGTCGGTAAAACCCTTCATGGGGGCCATGTATAATATGGGTTGTCGTATGAACATCATCAATTATTCTCAGCGTTGAGCAATTCGCATGCAGGCTTTAAAAAATTGGAGTACTGGAGTGTTGGAGTATTGGCTTAAGGTTTGATGTCTCCTTTAAGTTCCCAGCACTCCGACACTCCAATACTCCACGATCGAGACTATTCAATTATTTCTTGCAACCTTAAAATTGCCTTTTAATTGGTTATAGGTCCAATAAAAGCTGGGATAATGCTTGATCGAAATTTTTTAATAACGTAATACCCTAATTGCGAAAAACGCAATTAGGTGTTATCTGTTATTTGTTAATCGTTATTAGTAGTTGGATGACAGACTGATTTTATAATTCTATCATAAATTAAATATAAAACTGCTGGCAGAAATCAGGTGATAAATTAAAGCACAAACCTATCGCGAAGGAGAATGCATATGGGCTGGTTCGGAAAAATCACGTTTGGAACATTGGGGCTTTTTTTAGGCGGACCGTTGGGCGCTATCGCCGGCGCTGCCTTGGGTCACCATCTGGTAGACAAGCGCCTTGACGACGCCGGCCCATATATCGAATCCACCCGGGGACCCCGATTGCAGCAGGCCGAACAAACCCAGGCCACTTATTTCATCAGCCTGTTTTCAATCTTGGGCAAACTCTCCAAAATCGACGGTGTGGTGACTCGGGAAGAGATTGCGGTCGTTGACGGTTTTATCAACGGCTTGCCCATGGCCGACAGGGAAAAACAGTTTGCGCGGCAGATTTTCAACGAGGCCAAGGAATCTCATTATACGATAGAAGATTTTGCAAATCAACTGTGCCAGGCTGTCGGAGCTCAGCCGACATTGCTTTTATCATTTTTAGACCTGCTTTTCCAGATCGCTGCGGCGGACGGCAAATACCACCCGGCCGAAGCATCCGCCCTAAAGGAAATAAAGAATATTTTTAAGGTCAGTGACCGGCAATTTGAAGATATCAAGGCCGTCTACTTCAAGGATACCGATAAATATTACAAAGTGTTAAACTGCAGCCCCTCATCCTCCAACGATGAAATCAAATCCGCCTACAAAAAACTTGTGAAAGAATTTCACCCGGATACGATTATCGCCAAAGGACTGCCGGAAGAGTTTATCGATTTCGCCTCGAATCGATTTCGTGAAATTCATGAAAGCTACGAGAAAATTAGACAGGAACGCAATTTTTAGATCTTTTTGCGGGTATTACGATCGAGTCTATATTCTCTTTCGATCTGTTCTTTTCTGTACATAATCCGAAACTGAATAAGTTTTTCTTGAATACACTTCTGCACCCTGTCGGCAAGAGCAAGTCTCTCCTGGTTGGTCATACGACACCTCCGGCAATTCACAGCCACGAATATACAAGGCCTGTGCCAGAGCAGTGCCAATTTAGATTTTATAATTTATTTCAAATAGTTATTAAATTCAACGACTTAAAATTAGTTAAAAGATGTGAAACAATCGGCAGAATAATATGGGATTGAGTTCATAGTATGGGTAATGGCATCTATAGGTGTAAAAGGATACCAGGCTTTTTCCGAGACCTCGCTCGAAAAAGTGGCCCCGGAGGGGTGATTCATAAGGAGCAAATACCTAATTTGACTAAAATGAGCTAAAATGCCTAAAGTTAATGAATTCTGCCTGTCGTGAGTCTTTTGTCGAAAGGTCTGTTTTAAAAATGACAGTATTCCACAATTTTAGTCCGCCTCCGGCGGATTAGTCATTTTAAATTTTAGATCATTTATCACTTTGAAATACAATGGCTCAATTAACATCGATAACAAATTGTCCATATTGTTCCGCTAAGGGTCTAAGCTTTTTCCGAGACTGCGCTCGGAAAAAGGGGCTCCTGCGGTGCAGCTACAGCGCAATTCAAAGAATTTAGGTGTCAGGTTTCGGGTGTCAGGGAACCGAGTTGCTAAATCCTGACACCTGAACACTGACACCTGAAACCTTCAGTAACTTACAACATGTCGTCAGAAAAAAGGAGTTAAGGGCCTAACGGCGGATCGGAAGGGCTTTGATTGGACGCAGCAAAACAATCAACACAAAACCGATCAGTGTCAGCGCGGTCAGCACCAGAAATACCAACCGGTAGCTTCCGGTTACATCGAAGGCCCGGCCTGCCATCACGGGGCCAAACGCGCCGCCCAGGGTTCCGCTGAACAAAATGATGCCGAACAGCATACCGTGCGATCCGGTACCGAACAACTCCGCCACCATGGGTGACACCACGGTGAAAAACCCGCCGTGGGCCGATCCGGTCATTGAGCCGGCCGGCCAGGATGCCAACCGCACCCATAATCAAAAAAGCCAGGGAAGAGGCACCGGAAATGATTGCCCGCGACCAGCCGAATTCGGCCTGAAGTTCTTTAAAAAATACACCGTAAGCAAACATGGCCCCGATACAAACGGCCTGGATGGTGAATCCGGCCGCGACGATATTGTACCCGTAAAAATAGCGTGACTTCACGCAATTATTCCCTTCTTTAGCATTTCCGACAATACCATGTAGATCGAGGCTTCGTTATAGGGAATTCGTTGAACCATCCGGGCGATGGACTGCTTCTGCTGAAGACAATCATAGATTTGACCGGCCAAAGCCATGGTTTCCAGATCGTCCCAAGCCAGATTTGGCATGACGATCTCAAATTGGCGTTGGTCATCGAAAAATTCGTTTTTCAGATCCTGCAGCTCGTCCTGCAAATGGACGCTCTCCATCAGCAGCCCGGCAGTGGAGACGACGATCTTCTCTGCATCTGTGAATTCGTCGGGCACCGGACCGCCCCGAAATACAAATGTTTCCTGGGTTGGTGACAGAAAAATCTGGTACAAGGCCTGTTTTTCTTTAAGCGTTCCCAGGCTGGCATACCGGATGCGACCCTGATCGAAGTATACCGAGGCAAATACCTCGCCGGATGAATTATAAATTGTAAGGGTACCAGATCTTCCGGCTCCGGCCAGAGCCTGTATAACCGTGGCAAGATCGAAATACTGCAGATCGCCGGAAAGTTGCTGAGAGCGTCCGGCCAGGCGTCGTTTGCGCAGTAGATCCTCCAGACGCCCGGACATGACATTCAGCAGGCTGCTCGCTAATCCCGGGATCTCCTGCATTAAGGCTTCAAAAGCGGTTTTCGAGAGTTTGTAGACCTCTGCCTTCTGAGGAATCCGCGCCAGGGATCCGCGGGGTGAGCCCGTGGAGATGGCCATATCACCGATGGTGTCGCCCTCCCCCAAATATGCCACAACAGAAGGCGCCTCGCCTTCTGCCCGCAGCCGACAAATTTCCACCACACCTGATTTCACGACGTACAGAGCATCTGCCGCATCCCCCACCTGAAATAAAATTCCATCCGGACTAGGATAAGATTCAATGACGCCTCGCTCGAGAACTGTCCTCAGTTGAGACACGTTCAATGATTCGAAAATTTCCGATCGCTTCAGAAAGCGAATACTATCGTCCGCTTGTTGATCTTTGGGTGGTGTCATATCGCGGTCTCAGCTCAGTATAGAATCATTTTTACAGCACTACCGGGGGTGCGCATAATATATCGTCGTCACTAAACTTTATCCTTATCGTTATTATTATTATTAAATAATGTTGAATTCGTCAATCTAATCGTTTAATTTGCTATTGTGGAATTGCTTGCCGGAGTTCAGGGTCGGCTTGGATATGCCCCCCCGGCGTCGACGGTGCCGGCGGATAAATGGAACTGAGACGGCTGAACCCGGGTTGCGACAAAGGTTCAAAGCCCTGAATATGATCGTCAACAAGTGGATAAAAAAAAGGCGGCCCGGCCGCCTTGGATGTTGTTTTTAAGAAAAGCTTGTTTTTAGCCGCATATCTGACAATCAGACAGGCATTGCTCGTAATCGCGATCACGTTTTTCGGCATCGTCTTCATTTGAGGGGGTTCCCCAGTACTTGGTGATGCAACCGCTGATGCAGCTTTGCTCGGATTTGGTTATTTTGCGTTCGCTCATATTAGACCTCCTTGGGTGTTCATGGATAGACATTTAGTGACTTGCCACAGGCATTTCCACTTTGAACAACGGAATAGTTACCGGCAGCACATGTTAAAACTAAAGCATTGTAAATCTATTTTCAACATTCGGGCCGGAAGTTTCCACCCTAATTGAGCGAACTTGGTTCAATTTTTTTGAGCTTGAAGCAAAATTTAAGGGCTGTTGACTCAAAGACCGGCATCCTTATTTTAAAACTATGGAATTAATAAAACCCGATATCAAAGATTATCCCGGCAATCACGTCAATATAGAAACAGACAATCCGGACCTGGAATTTGCAGAGGCAAAAAATATCGCCAGGCAACGGGCCAAAGAACTTTGCACAGACCCCATGCTGCTGTCCTGGTTCCAGGGTAACACCGGCGAATCCTATCCGAATATGGAATGCGGTCCCGGGGACAAACCGGCCTGGATTACCTATGCCGAGTCACGAGGCGGGGACTTGGTAATGAACATCAATCAGGGACAGTATATTTTCATTTATCTCTCGATTTAGGCCGCCATTCGGCTGGGCTGTGCCACTTTGAGTGACTTCTAAGGGAGGACTATTGCAATGAATTATCTTAGGATCTTAATGGCAGGTTGTCTCGTTATGGTACTATGTTCATCGGCTGCCGCTTCCGACATCCAGCAAGGCATCCATGGCATGCAATGGGGCAGTTCCATTTCCAAGTACAAAAATCTCACCCGGGTCAAGGAGATGAAACAAGCTGCCTACTACCTTAATTCCAATATGCAATACGAGACTGCCAATCAACCGGTACCCGCCGTATATTACGGCTTTTACAGCGACAAATTTTTCGCCGTTTTCATCAGGCTGCGGTCGCCAGACCAATTCTCACACCTGGAACGTCAATTCAGAAAAAAGCACGGCGAGCCCAAAACCACACGGAACACTGCGACCCGGTTGACGGTGCATCGCTGGAAAGACGCGGATGTGAGCATCAAATTAAAATTAAGAGAATCACCGGTAGAATATAAGCTGGCGATGTACTACCTTCCGCTGGCAGCCGCACTCAACCAGGAATCGTTGGAAAACGCAGCTCCCGAGGCACGGGGCATGGCACCCGCATCCAGCGACCAATCTATGAAGCCGACGCCACTAATCGAGTACTGACACCCCCGCCGATGAAAATATATAAGGGCGTTATTCTGATACTGGCCGCCACGCTCTGCATTGTATTGATGAATACCTGCGCCAAGATGGGCAGCTCGGTTCACGATCCGATCGAAATGGTCTTTTATCGGGGCGTGATCGCCCTGGGCCTGCTGATCCCATACATGATGCTGACCCGGCCCAGGTCAATTTTTAAAACAAATCGATTCCGCACCCATTTGTACCGGGCGATCATACTGCCCGATTAATAAGGTGATTTATGCTGCTGTTGATACTTGGAATGGTTATATTTATGACGGTCCACTTGATCCCGACCTTCGTGGACCTGAGGCAGAAGCTGATTGCGTGGAAAGGCGAGACTTCTTATACAGTGGGATATTCCTGCGCGGCGATGGTCGGTCTAATCCTGATCATCATCGGCAAAAGCAGGGCGGCCCGGGTTCCTGTCTGGGATGCACCGGGTTGGGCATATCATCTGGCACCGATTTTTATGCTGGCCGCCTTGATTTTGCTGCCGGCGGCCTATATGCCGACCAACCTGAAACGCTTCATTCGGCATCCGTTCCTAACGGGAATTGCATTGTGGGCGTTTTCTCACCTGCTGGTCAATGGAGATCTGGCAGCGGTTATTCTATTTGGCGGCTTTGGGGCCTTCGCCCTGTTTGACATGTGGTCGTCAAACCGGCGCGGTGCTGAAAAATCCACCACCAAAGTCCCCATTTACCGTGATATCGTACTGCTGGTTGTCGGGGCAATTGCCTTCAGCGTTATATTGCACCTGCACCCCTATCTTTTCGGCGTTTCAGCGATCCCATGAACCGGAGTGATCCAAATTTACAAGAAATGCCATAATAAAAATGCGAAGCATTAATTAAATAATCCGCCGCAGGCGGATTATTTAGCAGCTGCCGGAAGAACAATTGCAGCCCGAACCGCAGCCGCACCCGGCCTGGGTCTGGGTCGGTGTGCTGCTGATACCCACCACTTCTATTTCAAAAGTCAGAGATTCACCGGCCAGTGGATGGTTAAGGTCCACGGACAATTTCTCCTCGTCGAGGTAGGAAATCTGGGCCGGCAGCTGGCGCCCTTCCGGAGTTTGAAGCGCGATGGTCATGCCCACCTGGGGTTCCAGCTCCGGAGGAAATTCCGACCGGGCGAAGTCGCGGGTATGACTTTCATCCCTTTGACCGTAAGCATCTTCCGGACTCAGGGTGAACTTTTTCTTATCGTTTAGCGCCATTCCCATCAGTTCTTTTTCAAAACCAGCTATCAATTGCCCGACTCCCATTTGCACTTCAAGGGGTTGACCCCCTTGACTACTGTCGAAAACCTCACCATTTTGCAGCGTTCCCTGGTAGTCTACGCTGACGTATAAACCATTTTCAACTTTTTCCACATCGGACTCCTTAAATTAGAATTGGTATCTGACACCTGTTTTCAATCAACGACCATCGCTGCGATCAATTGCCCCATCAGCAGCGCCTCAGGCATTGCCGAGAATTGTATATATGTGTCAGATGCTGAACAGGTAACATAGGTATGGTTCCAGCCAAGTCAAGTTGCGAGTTCAACCAGCTCGCGGTCGTATTGATCGATCGTATTGTCCCAGGCAAAGCGGCCCATCTCTTGCGATAAGGCCAGGCGAAGATCCTGGTAAGCGGAACAATTCGTAATCCGATCCACTAGTTTTGCAACCAGATCACGACGGCCGCGGTATAAAACCTCGGAATGATAGCGGTCCGCGATAATTTCCGGGTAGGCCAACCTTGCCGGCAGCAACGGCAGGCAGCCGTAGCGAATGGCTTCAACCACAGAGATGCCGAAGTTTTCCTGCTGGGATGTGCTGATGACGATCGTACCCTGTGATAGCCATTCAAGGTATTGCCGACGCGATTCCACATATCCATACTGAACGATGCGCCCGCCATATCGCCGGCGTGCACTGATAAACGCTTTGGGAACGATGCGGCAATTTTCTCCGAGAAGTGCCAGGCGGAATTCGGCCCCGGCCGCCAGCACCTCATCCAGGGCCTGGAAAAATTCCTCCGGGTCTTTATCAAACTCCCAGCGATGATTCCAGATAATCAGGGGCGGCATTTTACAATCAAAATCCCGGGCCGGCGGCTCCCCGACCGGAAAACGACACCCGGGATGCAGGACGCCCGTTATGGAACGGATTTCATCCAGGATCCAGGCCGGTCGGTATTCGGGCATCATTTTTATGAACTTGGGCAGTGCCTTGAAAAACGCGTCACGGTGGGTCCGGGAATTGAAAATAACCCGATCGGCTGCAAGGGCGGTGGTGATATCCGTAAAGCCGAATTGATAATCCATGCGTTCGCCCGGTGCCAGGGGGTAGGTGAACTGGTTCTCGTGAAAATACACCAGGGCCGGCGGACAGACGCCTTTAGACAGCGATTTGAAGTCTGAAAGGCTCATCAGATCGGTGGTGACCAGGCCGTGGTAATTCTCGAGGTTGCGAACCTTTTTAACAAAATAAAGGGCGGCCCCCCGCATGCGCCACTTCCAGAAACGGGCGGGCAGCTTCATGAGATCTATGTGGTGCCGCGAATGCGAAACCAACCCTTCGGCGAATTCGCGGTGCGACCCTCCGAAAAATGGCTCCAGAAACAAAAATTTTAAATTGGTCGTCACTTTTAATCGTCAATTGATGTACAAAACTCAGCCAATAATTCAATCCATGTCTATTAGGCCCTTAGCTCCCGTTTTCTGACAACATGTTGTAAGTTACTGAAGGTTTCAGGTGTCAGTGTTCAGGTGTCAGGAATAGACAGCCTGAAGCGATACCACAATTCGTCATTCGTCATTTGTCATTCGTCATTTCCGGCTTGTCCGGGTTACGGTATCAGCCAAGCAGCCGCCATCCCGGTTGCAGTCCATTCAAACCGTGCCCGCCGGTTTCCCAAAATGCTTAACTGCAGCCAATCCAGTGATTCAATTCGACCGGCGATCACCATAAAATTTTTGCGGCCGGGCTCGGTATTCAAAAGCGTCGGCGCTTTGTTGAGCAAGAAATCGGGCAGCCCCGACGTGGGCTGCTCGATCACTGAACCGGGTGGCTCCGCGGCACAATAATTGAGGCGGCTGGTAGCCTTGGCCGCCGCCCATTGTTCGTCGGCAAAGTCGTCGGCCGTGTGCAGGGTGACGGGCCCTGAAATTCTAATTTGCACTTTCTTTTTGGGATGATAAAAAAGCCACGCGACATCAGCGCAACGCGAAATTTCACCCACTTTAGCCGCCCGGGAATCCGTGTGACAGATCAAGCGGCGCTCGACTGAATCGAACTGCCGCAGAATAACCGTTCGCAGACGGCTGCCGTCCTCACGCGAGGTTCCTAATACCGGGCAGTGGAAGGGGTCATTGTAACGGTCTACGCCCCGTTGCAGCATCTTCCAGGCCCCCCTTAATACCGCTTCGAGTGATTCCCGTTTTACTGCGGCCTCAGCCATTTAGATTATTCCGTTCTTCTTAATCAACGATCAGCCTCTGAGGCCCTTTGTTTGGCTTTCAGCGTCTTTAACTGGTTTGACACGGCTTCATATTCGTCTTCCAATTCAAAAAGCTCCGTCATGATCTGCGGCTTCACTGAATGGGCGGGCAGCCGTTTTTCCGTCTCCCGAATTTTAGCTTCAAGCTCTGCCAATTTTTCCTCAAGCGCCTGTTTGAGATCCATAGGTATTGTCTCCACAAGTGTCCATCCGAAAAGAAAAATTGTTTAAGAACGGCGATGATGACTTTAGTCTGCCAAAAAATTCGATATAGCGCTTGCCACAGTTTGTAAGTATAGTTATTGTTTCATTGATATCAACTTTACCATATAAACGAAAACAATTATTTTCGTGGCAACCAACAACCGCTTCTATAAAGAAGCCAGGAGGTTATTATGCCAATCGAGGTAGGCAAGGCCGCGCCGGCGTTTACTCTGCCCGACGCCAATGGGAATAAAGTTGCCTTGAAGGATTTCAAGGGCAAAAACGTTATCATCTACTTTTATCCCAAAGACGACACCCCCGGGTGAACGAAGGAGGCCGAGGGATTCCGTGACATTTTTGGCGAATTCCAAAAATTAGGTACAGTGATATTGGGAATTTCCCCTGACAACGAAGCATCTCATCAAAAATTTATCGATAAATTCAAGATCCCGTTTCCTTTGCTGTGCGATCCCGGGAAAAAGCTGATGGCCAATTATGAGGCTTTCGGCGAAAAGAAAATGTACGGCAAAGTCACCATGGGTGTCATCCGCTCCACCGTGTGGGTCGGTCCCGACGGCAAAGTCAGAAAACACTGGCGCAAGGTTGCCAAAGCGGCGGATCACCCCGCTAAAGTGCTGGAGACTTTGCAGGCTGCGGCACAGTAAGTGAGACGACTGTGGAAAATTAAAACTAAAGGAAACTATGCACTAAATTAGCTTAAAATCACTATCCAAAGCAAAAAGGTACCCATTTGCTGATATAAGACACCCCATTTCCCGCACGGCGAGATGGGGTTTTTCTTTTATTTAACGGAGTTAATCCATCAATATTACAAACAATATTCCTTAAGTTTTATAATGAACATGCCGATGATCATAAATTAGATAAACCAGATAAATTATCCAACTGTACGGAAAGCAATATTATGCCCCATATAACCATAAGGTCGAAAGATAAAAAACTTGGCGATTATCAACTCCAAAAGGGTGTTTCATTGACAATCGGCCGGCGCGAGAAAAACAATATCATTATCGATGATATGGCTGTTTCCGGACATCACGCCAAGATAGACTCGGTGGGGGATGGCTTTGTAGTGATCGATCTGCAGAGCAAAAACGGATCGTTTGTGAATGAACAACTCATCAACTCACACTGGCTCAAACACGGTGATACAATTAATGTCGGCGAACATCTAATCGTTTTCGAATATTCCGAATCGGAAGAGTTACCCAGCGAAAAACGGAAAAATTTGGAAGGCACCATAATATTGGATACGAGCCAGTATCGCAGCAAGATAAGAAAAAGCAACCCGACCAGAAGTATAAATAATGTTGCCGGGTTCTGGGATACGCCCCACCGCCGCAAGCAGGATAAAGAGAAGAAACCTGAATTGCCCATGGGGCCCACCAATATCAAAAAGGAACTACATGGCACGCTGCTGTACCTGGCCGGCGGCAAAGGAGAAATAAATCTCACCCAAAAATTTACCACCATCGGCAAACATCCGGCCTCCGATATCGTCATCAATGGGCTGTTTATGGGACAGACGTCGGTCACAATCAGCAAATGGCCCGATGGGTTTCACTTATGTTACGTCGGTGGTATAACCAAACCAAAGGTCAACAAGCAAACCATTAGAAAATCGACCATTCTCAGCGATGAAGATGTCATTGCAATCGGTTCCGTAAAATTGAAATTTGTAAATGGAACCCCATCCATCCCGGCAGATTGCCCCTCCCAATAACCCGCCGCATAACGATTCGTTTTGCTTTTAGAGAAAAGGTCTGGATTCAGGTATTACTTTTTCCTGGCACCTGAAACCATAAATAGCTTGGACAGATGGCATAATCGATTATCTCTGCCCTGACCCAATGGACCAGGTTCAGTAAGACAAAAAAAGGGGTGGCTCCAAAGAACCACCCCTTTTATAAGATTTAGTTGGAAAATTAACCAGGTTGCCAGTTACTCTTGCCGGTTAATGTTGAGTTTAGTAGAGAAATTAACCAAGTTAACGATTACCCTTGCCGATTGAGGTTGAGTTTAGCAGAGAAATTAACCAAGTTAACAATTGCCCTTGCCGGTAATGTTGAGTTTAGCAGATAAATTAACTAAGTTACCAATTACCTTTGCCGGTTGTTGTTGCGTTTAGCAGAGAAATTAACCAAGTTAACGATTACCATTGCCGGTATATATGGTTCCTGCGATGCCGTTTACCTGAATCATCACGCACACCCGAGAACCATCAAGCTGTCACCGCAAAATCTCTTTTAAAGTATAACCGTTGGAGGCTTTAGACCGTCACATGGTTTATAGTATTATGTTAGATTGGGCGACGAGCTAAACTTGACTTTATATGAAAGCAAATAACATTCCATAAATAAGTTCATCAAAAAAAAAATATATTAGCAGAAAATCTGGTAGCTTACATCTATGGTAAAAAAACGCTTGAATATTAGACTGATCATTATGTTATGCATTTTGCTAATTGCAATTGCAATATGCAACTATAGCTGCTCAATCCGAATTCCCCCCAGGGAATAATCGGTTAGCGAGACCTTGAATTATTCAAAACGGTGGCTAGGTTCATTTAAATATCTACTACTGCGGATAAACCGCTAACGGGATGGTTTACTGCAAGGATGCCGGCCTAGCGGGATTTTCTTTTATGGCAGAAAACCTAGTTCTCTGTACTCGGATACTTTTATGTTTTAGCCTAGCGGCAGGGGCCGATATTATTTGATCAGAAAAACGAAATCTTTACTATAAAGACAGATTATGAAATCAAGCAACAAAATACTATGCTATCTGATACTATTTGCTGTCATCGACACGGTTATACCGGTCCCCATTACAGCGATAATAATGATATATGTGCTGCTGGAAAAACCGGATTGGTTTGAAAAACTGGTCGGACAAATTTATGATTCCAAAAAAATATCGAATTGAAGGATTTTCTCAAGATTCAAAATAATTTAGAGGAATGTGTCATGGGAGTATTACCCGTATTGCAGCGGGGCAGGGACCTGACGCTGTGTTTATCCAACGACGATTTACCGGATTTTTATATGGAAGATTATTCCGTCCTGGGCCTGCTGGTTGCCAACCTGGACCAGGCGCACCGGGTTCTCGTGGAAAAAGATTTTTCGGTACACAAAAATGCGGATTATCTGAAAGTTAAATTTGACCGCGCCGAACAAATGCCTGAAATAGTCAACCTGTTAAGCCTAAACGGCATCGACTGCTCAATGGCCGACATCGTCGATCAGATTTACCAGGGCTGATAGCAGCCTGACTTTTACCGGGACGGTAAATTTTACAGTACTATAATCAATAAAAAAAGTCAGTATTGAGGTTGCAAGCTGGTATTGAAGGACTCGATCTTGGAGTATTGGAGCACTGGAGTATTGGGGTATGTAAACGAGACTTTAAACTTTGAGCCATCACTCCAATACTCCGATATTAGCAAAAATTTAAACCACCACGGTGGATAACCTTGCCCCAACTGCCCCCCAAATCCCTTGACGAAGGGCGGCCCTGCATGATAATTTTTCGTTGCTTGTCCGAATGACCCAACCCAAACCAAGAGAAAGCCCTGTCGGGTAGCTTCTATCCGAATTAAGGCTCAAATTAGATGACATGGCAACGCATTTATCTAAAATCTTAAAAAGCTATATCGATTTCGAAATTGCTGTCAGGCAGCAGATCGCGGATATTTGTGCGCCCCATTGCGCAGTTTGTCAGGATGTCTGCTGCCGTCCGGAATTTTGTCGCGAAAATATCGACAGCCCTTTTTTGAATCGGATTAGCGCCAAAATTCGGCCCGACGGTGCATTTAGTGAAGAACACGGGTGGCTGGCACCAACGGGTTGCGTCCTGTCAGTCGGCAGACCGCCGGTTTGTTACCAGTTTAACTGCAATAAGATTATCGACGGGCTGCCCACGGCTCAGCATCGCTATCTGTTCAAGGTCCTATCTTATCTCGTGCCTTATATCGGCAAGCGATCGCTCGGAACCCGCCATATGGTAGAAATTATGGATCCGGACCAACTCAAAAAAGTCAGCTTTAAACGGTTTGTCAGGCGTCTTAACGAGGCCCGTGAAGCCTTGCATGTCATCCAGTCATTCAAAGGGCCTGATTCATTGAAGGTTTCATCCCATGCGGCTCTCTCAAGAGTCATTCCCTTTCCCCGCCCACTTGCCCAATAACTGCAAAGGACCGTTAAATGTATCGGACCCAACTCCAATGGCAGCCTATCGCCCTGCTTTTAATCATCACCATGATTTGGGGCAGCAACATGGCTTTTGTTAAAATTGCATCACGTGAAATGGCGCCAATTTTTATGGCCGGCCTGCGTTCGGTTGTCGCCAGTTTGTGTCTTTATGCCTGGTTGAAAGTCCGCCGGATTCAGGTCTTCCCTTCGGCAGCAGTTTTGGGGCACGGGATTGTGGCCGGGATTCTTTTCGGTTCCGAGTTTGGTCTAATTTTTGTCGGTCTGGAATACACCCTTGCCTCCCGCGGATATGTGCTGCTATATATCGCCCCATTTTGCGCCGCTTTAGGAGCCCATTTTTTCCTGACCGATGACCGGTTGAATGTCTGGAAGGCCGGTGGCTTGCTGGCGGCATTCTGCGGTGTGGTGGTACTATTTATGAAAGATGTCGGCTCCTTTTCTTTCGAGGCCTTACCGGGCGACATCCTATTTCTCATTGCCGGCGCGGCATGGGGCGCAACCACCGTTTACATCAAAAAATACCTGGTCCGGCATACGCAGCCATTGCAGATTCTTTTTTACCAGTTGTTTTTTTCAGCACCTTTTTTGCTGATCATCAGCGTTGTTCTGGAGGATTCCTTTATCTGGAGTGTATCTTCTACGTTGGTTTTTTCGCTGTTCTACCAGTGCATTATCGTAGCCTTTCTCAGCTACCTGGTTTGGTTTGTATTGGTTTCGCGCTACCCGGTGAGTTTATTACATGCCTTTTCTTTTTTTACACCTGTTTTTGGCGTGCTTTTCAGCGGCATATTGATTCTGGGGGAGACGATTAGCCCCAACCTGGTGATGGCCCTTGTTCTGGTAAGTATCGGTATGGTCCTGGTCAACCATCAGCCGAAACCCGCGCAATAGTCAGCAACTGGCGAAGCCGCCATCATCGGCACCTCCAGGAATCACGCCGAATTCTCCCGATTCATTGATAAAATCTAACTTGAAATGTGCGCCAAACAACAATCTACCGTTTGGAACGGACTATTTTTCAGGACGGACTAACTAAATCAATAAATCTGCCGATACCATAGACAGCTGCCATCCCAGGATGGCTGAACGATAAACCAATGGCAACCATTATGAAACAGAACCCAAGCTTACCGAATCAATACTGCATAAAAAACACCCATAGGGGGCGCCAGGCCGGTATTGCCACCGGATGTTTGGTGGTCATCATCGCGGTCATTTTAATTTTTGTGGCAATCGGTGTCTATGTTGCCGGCAATTATCAGACCTGGCTGGCCCACGGCATTGCGGCCGGTATGCATGCGGTAATTGAATCTACGGACCTCCCGCAACAGGAAAAAACGGAAATTACGGAAATAATCGATCAAATTAAAACCGGCTACCTAAACGGTGAGATCTCATTTGCAGAACTCGGATTGATCCTCGAAAGCATGGGCCGCAGCCCGGTCATTCCCATCGGACTCGTCATCCAGTTTGAAGAAAGTTATGTCTCCCCATCCGGCTTAATCAGCGAAGAGAAGGCAGAGGCCAATTTAAACCTCAATCGTCTGGCACGGGGCATAGCCAATGACCAGATCGGATGGGATACCGCCGCTGAAATCCTGGCGCCGATCAGCGATCCGGGCGAAGACGGCAATCAACACCTCGGGCCCCCTGCTGAAGTCTCGGATGACGATATCCGGCTGGTGCTCGCTGCCGTGCGCGAAACAGCCGATGAGGCTGGAATATCGATGGAAAAAATCGAGATCGATATCTCGGATGAGTTCAAGAATTCAGTTGAAATCGCCCTGGGTCGGGAGATTTGGTGAGATTTCGATCCCGTTGATCATCCGGCAAAATTAATTTTTGTCCGAACAGCACAGTTGAGGGACAATAGTTCTCCGGCAAAAGGATCCGCCAGGAAAATTAACCTCATATGCAAAGATTGACAAAAAAAACGCTCTGCCGTATACCCTTCTCAAAAGGAGGTTGAAAAATGCTGGATTCCTTAAAACGCTTTTTTAACAAATCTAAAGCTGAAATATCCCAAGCGGATAAGCCGGATTCAAAGCACGATGTGCGGGTTGCGACCTGCGCCCTTTTTGTTGAAATGGCGCGCATCGACGAAAAGTTTACCCAGGCCGAAGTTGACACGATTCTTTCTATTTTAAGAGAAAAATACGGTTTATCCCCGGAACATGCCGACGCGCTGCTGGCCGAGGCCGACAAGGAACTGCAGGAAAGCGTCGACCTCTGGCAGTTCGCCAGTCTGATCAATGAGAACTATTCAGTTGACGAAAAAATCGAGATCATCGAAACCCTGTGGCACATGGTTTTTGTTGACGGCAAGATGGACCGTTACGAACACTACCTCATGAGCAAGCTTAAAAACCTCCTGCGCCTGTCGCATGACCAGTTGATCGCTGCCAAACTCAAAGTCCTGCATTCGACCTGACGTTTACCCAGGTCAACCGATTTGCTCGATATTGGGCCCCGTACTTAAACCATCTTGACATTGTAATCTTATTTCAATAATGGTGATTTCCCCATGCAGTGAACCTGAAAGGAAGGATAATCAATGCGTATCGTAAGATTTATAGATGACGAGGATCAAATATGTTACGGCAGCAATTTGAAAAATGACACTGTCGATCTACTGGAGGGGGATTTGTTCACCGGACTGGAAGCCGGCGGAAAATCCGGCAGGGTCAAAAAACTGCTGTCGCCCGTGGTGCCCCCCGCCGTGTTCGGCATTGGATTGAATTATCATGAACATGCCCGGGAAACCGGCATGGAAACTCCCAGATATCCGGTGGTTTTCATGAAAAATCCGGCCTCGGTTACCAATCCCGCCGATCCAATCTTGCTGCACCCCTCATGTATGGAACCGCCGGAGGTGGATTACGAGACGGAACTGGCCGTGGTCATCGGCCGTGCGGCCAAGGATGTTGCCACTGATGAGGCCTTGAATTATGTGCTTGGATACACGGCAGCCAACGATGTTTCCGCCCGGCGCTGGCAGGGAAAACGAGGCGCGGGACAATGGGTGCGGGGCAAAAGCTTTGACACTTTTTGTCCGCTGGGACCAGAGTTGGTAACCCCTGATGAAATCGAAGATCCCCAGAACCTGCGCCTGACCTGCGTTCTCAATGGACAGGTGATGCAGGATGCCAACACGTCCGATATGATTTTTCCGGTTGCCGAGTTGATTTCTTACCTTTCAAGCGGAGCCACCCTGCTGCCCGGCACCGTGATTCTTACCGGGACCCCCAGCGGTGTGGGATTCACCCGCAAACCACCGGTTTTCCTTATGCCCGGAGATACCGTTGAAGTTACCGTTGAAGGTATAGGGACCTTGCGCAATCCTGTGGAACTTCAATAATAGAAAAAAAGAATATCGAATATCGAATAATGAATAATGAATGTAGAATGTCGAAGTAATGTATTCTATCTATATTATTAAAAAGACTGAGCAAAGCGATTCCACCCTTCGACATTCTGCGGTTCGATATTCGATATTCTGCGGTTCGCTTTTAATGTAGAGCACCAAGAAGAAGTCAAGCAAAAAATTTCAATTTTTTTTAGGCAACACTCCACGGGTCCGATCCGAGCCGGTTCTTTGAAAATTCAATTAACCAGAGTCAATCATTGCAATCTCAGATTTTAG
>Ga0209678_1000136_pt1 | contig 29275 bp, 22 predicted proteins | sample WorMetilvaeELBA1_FD_187404 | JGI IMG/M metagenome (GOLD analysis project Ga0209678, IMG submission 187404) | Marine gutless worms symbiont microbial communities from Max Planck institute for Marine Microbiology, Germany - Olavius ilvae ELBA.1... ...
CAGGCCCGCTCCAGCGACGAGCTCCACGCCGCCATAGCCCGCATCATCGACCGCTTCCCGCCAACCCAATGCGCCGCCTTCTTCGCAAACGCCGGCTACGCTTCCGCCTAATGCGATCCCGCTCTAGGCTTCGGCCGCGGTCCGTCCGGACCCGCACGCGGCTCGGCAACACCCCCCACCCTGACCCTCCCCCTCAAGGGGGGAGGGAACTCATTGGTGTATAAGCAAAAAGTTCCCCTCCCCCTTGAAGGAGGAGGGTCGGGGTGGGGGTGACTCGGTCAGAGACAAAGAGTTGTCGACGCGACGCGCCCGCCTCAGTATGCCGGGCGCCAGCGGTGGAGGGGGCCGATCATCGTCGCGTGCCAGATCAGCGTCACGACGACACTGCCCAGCATCAGCCAGCCGAGCACTGCGACGAAGCCGCCGCGGAAGACGCTCGCCGAGACGAAGAACAGCGCCAGCGCCAGGACGTGCACGCCGAGGCGTTGCCACCTGATCCACTTCGCCGGCGCACGGGTCAGCCACGACAGCACTACGTCGACGCCCCACCAGACGGTCAGCAGCGTGTTGACCGCCGCGATCGCAAGACCGAGATGGTCGAGCGCCGCGCCGTACGGCCCCAGCCCCGTCGTGAAGTAGAGCTTCGCAAGATAGGCGAGGGCGGTCGAGACATGCACCAGGTAGGCCAGGTAGGCGAACGTCCAAAACAGCCGCCAGTGGCGCTCGAACGCGGCGCCCGGGTGGGCGAAGGCGTAGAGCGCCAGGGCCGCGCCGGCGAGGCCCAGCGAGACCCACAGGCTGTAGACCGTGCGGCCGCGGTCGAGGTTGGGCGCCACTTCCGCTGCCAGCAGGCCCGCCCCCAGCAGCAGCGCGAACGGCACCCAGGTGTGGCTCACGGCCGCGAGGGTCAGCCGCCGGGGCGGCGGGGCCGTGACGTCGGTTGTGTCGGTCGTCTCGGTTAGGGGCGCGTCTTCTGTCATAGCGTCTTCAGGTAGGCCAGGAGGTCTTCGAGCTCGGCGCGCTGCGCGTCGCTCAGCCCGTCGCCGCAGGGCCAGTCGGGGTAGACGTGGCCGCCATTGCCGTTGCCCTTCACCGACGGGTCGTAGGCGAAATAGCGCGTGGCCGCCGGTGCTCCGGTGTCGGCGAGGCCGACCGCCGCCACGTCGTAAGCGTGCTTGCCGCGAAAATGCGCCTGCGCCCGGCACTCGAGCCCCACCAGCTGCGCCAGGGTCGGCACACTGCCGTTGTGGAGGTAGGGCGCACGCACCCAGGCGCCGTCGATCGGCGCGTTCAGATAGCCTGGCCGGAAGTCCGCCGGGTCGCCGCGCGGGCGCGGGCGCATGTCGTCCTCCGCGAGGCGCAGGTCGTGGCCTTCGGGGAACTTTGCAAACACGTCGTAGAGCCAGGTCGGCGCCCGTACCGCGTGGCGGAATTCGACGCGCTGCGGGTCGGTGCCCACGTCGGCGACCGGCAGCACGGCGCCGGTCGTCGCCCCGGGCGTCCAGCCGCCGGCGCCGTCGGGCGTGCCGTGGCAGTAGGCGCAGTGCGTCGCGTAGGACGCGGCGCCGCGCGCGGCCGCGTCGGCCGCCGGCGCATGGTCCGGGAACACTTGCGCGAAGGGCGGGGCGGCGAGGTCGTAGGTGAAGGTCGCCGCGGCGACGACGTTCGCGGTGATCGGCGGCTGCATCAGGTTGTCCTGGGTCGCGCCCGCGGTCAGCGCCGCCATGGCGCTACGGCTGATGCGATTGCGCACGCTGCCGTCGAACTGCGACCACTCCTTCCAGCCCTGGTGATAGACCGTAGCGATCTTGGAGAACGCGTTGTCGAGCGTGCCCGGCCGATCCATGACGATGCGGGTCAGGCTGCGGAACGGCGCCGTGCGGGCCGGCCCCACCGGGTTCATCGTTGCGTCGCGCAAGGCCGCGCCGCCGAACGGCTCGTCGTACTTGCCCAGGTCCGCCAGCAACACGTCGCGGAAGCCGCCGAGCCACAGCGAGATCATCAGCTTGTCGGGGAACCAGGGCAGGGAGTCGCCGGTCGCGGTCTCGTAGGCATCGAAGATGGCGTCGGCGGTGACGATCCAGTCGGCACCGGGTCGCGGGCCCTCGGGGTCGTCGGTCGCCAGTATCGTCGCGCGCAGCGCCTCGCCCCAGGCGATCAGGTCCAGGGCCGGGTTGCCGGCACCGATGACGACGGTGCGGTTGCCGTCGGGCGCCTCGACCTCGACCGAGTGGCAGGCGCCGCAGCCGACGCCGACGAAGGGGATGGGCGACGGCGCGCCGGTCGCCGGCCGATAGTTCGAGAGGGTCAGGCCCAGCGGCAGCGGCGCCAGCGGGTCGTCGGCGGCGCGGCGGATGAAGCCGAACTGCTCGATCCAGTCGCCGGCCGCCGGGCCGGCGGGCTGGAAGTGCTCGGCCGCGCCCGGCAGGTCGCCGAGCACGCGGGCGACGGCGAGGGGGATGAACTCGGTGCCGATGCTGCCCTGGACGAACGCGGTCTCGGGATCGGGCGCCAGGTCCCGCGTGCCGGCCCAGTCCCGCTCCGCGACCATCAGGGCGCCGGCGAGCGCCAGCACCAGCGCGGCAAACACGATCGCCTTCCAGCGCGCGATGGTCGCGGCGTTGCGGCGCAGCCAGGCGCGCCAGCCGGTCGCGGCGGGGGCGTTCATCGGCCGCTCCCCTCCGACGTCATCGGCGCCTCGAGCCAGATCACCGGAATCGTCGCATCGTCCGGGGCGACGTCCAGGAATGCCGCCAGCGCGTCGCGCCAGTGCTGCCAGTTGGCTTCGTAGTCCAGACTGCCGGTGACCCAGACGGTGGCGACCCGGCCGGTCTTGAGGGCGTCGTAGGCCTCCCGGCGCGTCGTCTTGATACGCTCCAGCCGCGCGCGGATGCCGGCCGGCGTGCCGCCGCCGAACTCGGCGCTGTCGGCGTCGACGTCGTCGACGATCAGCACTTCGGTCTCGGTGTAGCCGTAGGTCTCGGGGTTGAAGCGCGAGCGGCGGCGCGTGATGCCGGCGGGCGCCACGGCCTGCCCGGCCTCCGACTCGTCCCGCGCCGGGCCCGGTTCCTCGAACAGCGCGTAGGCGGCGGTGTAGCGCACGCGGCGGCGCCGGTTGCTCAACTCCGCGCCCAGGCCCGCCGCCAGCGTCGACTCGCCGGTGCCCGGCCGGCCCTGGATCAGCACGTGCCGGGGCGGCGCCTGGCCGTTGTGCGGCGCGCCGGTGTAGAGCGCGACCAGGCGGTCGCGGTTCTCCAGCCTGAAGGTCGGCGCTTTCGGGAAGTTGGGCAGCCGGTAGTAGACCGGCAGGTCCGAACGGTCGAAGGCCTCCTTGGCCGGCAGGAACACGCGGTCGCCGAGCACGAAGCGCAACAGGAGCCCCAGGGCGGCGGTCGCCGCGACGGCCCAGTAGGGCGCGTCGATCGACACGTTGGCGATGAGCACGCCGGCAGCGACGAAGAACGTGTCGGTCGCCATGTCGGCGAGGAGTTCCCCCTGGTCGGCGGGAAAGAACCCTTGCGCCTGCACCTTGGCGATGCCGAAGTCGGCGGCCTCCTTCAGCGCATAAGCGCCGATCAGGAGCCAGGCGGCCCAGCCGAACGGCGCCGCGCCCAGCCACAGTAGAATGAACCCGGCGCCGAAGCCGATGGCGAAGTGGCCGATCTGGTTGGCCTGCCAGGTGTAGGCGGCGGTGTAGCGGGCGTAGACGTCGGAGCCGAAGTATTCGGCCGGCAGCCAGGCCAGAAAGCGGCGGAGCAGGCCCCCTTGCGCCGGCGCGGTCGCGCTGTCTCGGGTCGCCGTCATGCTCACCCCCACTCGCCTCGCGCCAGCCTGGCGCCGGACAACGCGCGCCGGCGGCTACAAAGCCCGGTCACGGCGGTGGCGCTGCCATCGTCGCGAGTGTAGCGGCTGCAACCGCCGGTCGGCTATGACGGTAGTCACAGCCCAGGCGGGCGCCCCGCGAACCGCTTGCGGCGGCGCCCGCGCTCGCGCATGTTGGCGCCGCAAGCCGGCGGTGGGGCCCGTAGCTCAATCGGTCAGAGCGAACCGCTCATAACGGTTTGGTTGCAGGTTCAAGTCCTGCCGGGCCCACCAGCCGCCCAGGCGCTGCGTCGCGCGACTATCCCACAACGTCAACTGCCGCTGTTCCAGCAGCGCGGGAACATGCCCGGCTGTCGCCTCATGGGTGTCGACAATCGGCTCTTGACGCGTCGTATTCCTTTGTATACATTTGATGTCGAAAGGCGACGGTTTGTGGACAATACGCCGTCATGAGAGCGGGAGGGGACGATGCCCGGCAAGTCGGTGCCGATCAGCGTGCGAATGGCAGCGGAGGACTCCGTCTTCCTCGCCCGCCTGAACATACCCGACGCCCATACGCCCAGCGAGAAGCTACGCGCGCTGGTCGCCGAGGCCCGCGAGCGCCGGGAGTTGGTGCGCGACTACTCCGGGTGTCTGGCGCTGAGCGAGAGCTGGGTGGCGCCGGTCAAAGCATTGGTACGCAAGACAGAACGGACCGAGCGCCAGCACTCGGAACTGGTCTCGCAGACAGTCGACTGGCTGGCCGAGTGTTTTGCCTATGTCCTGGCCCAGCAAGCCGAGCTGACGGTCGACGACGGCACGGCAAGATTGTCAGAATTCGAGGCGGGCCTTGCGGAACGGGTCTTTCGACTGCTGGACAACACGCTGCGATTGGGTGTGACAGCCCACTGTCAAGCGTACGATACTGCTGTCGTCGCAAACAATATCGGCCCCGTGCTGGAACTCGCGCAGCTAATCGCCGGAGACGATCACACACGGAAAGGGAGCACGTGAAATGGCAGAAGGGATGGCAGCGCGAGTGGGCCGGCTGATCAGCGGCGGTCTCAATGCACTGGTCGAAAGCGCCGAGAACGCGGCGCCGGAGATGGTCATGGAGGAGGCGATCCGCGAGATCGACAGCGCCATCGACGATGTCCGCCACGATCTCGGCCAGGTTCTCGCCAAGAAGCACCTGGCGACCGAGCGACTGGCGGCCGAGAACCGGCGGCATGACGAACTCGCGCAGCAGATCGAACTTGCCCTGAACGAAAGCCGCGATGACCTGGCCGAAGCCGCTGTTGCGCGACAGCTCGATATCGAGGCGCAGATCCCGATCCTCGAACGGACGGTCGCTGACTGCAGCGACGAGGAACAGGAGCTGGAGGGCTTCGTCGGAGCGCTCAAGGCCAAGCGCCGCGAGATGGAGGACGATCTGGCGCGCTTCGTTCAGGCGCAGCGCGATGCGCCGCGCGCAGGGACGGGAGGACCGGGCGATGGTGCACCGACCGCCGACGTTGGCGCGCGGATCGACAATGCGGCGTCCGCCTTCGATCGCGTGATGTCCCGTCACACCGGCTTGCCGGGCGACGCAACGACGCCAGAAGACCGCAAGAAGCTGGCCGAGCTGGACGAGATCGCCCGTCAGAACCGCGTGCGTGAGCGCTTGGCGGCAGCCAAGGCGCGGATGGGGCGCACCTGAAACCGCGGGGTCCAGACCCGGAATGATCGACCTGCTGTCTGCCGACCAGAACGCACCGTTCACGATCGCCCTGATCGTGATGGTTGGGATGGCGGTGCTGGAGGTGGTGTCGCTGTTGCTGGGTGTCGGCCTGTCGCAGGCCATCGATTCCATGGTTCCCGATATCGACGTCGATATCGATGTCGATCTGGACGTCGACGCCAACCTGGACGCAGACCTGGACGTCGACGCCGACATCGGCGCCACGGCCGACGGCGGCGGATTTCTGATCCCCCTTCTGGGTTGGCTGCGCGTCGGCCAGGTCCCGCTGCTGATGCTGTTGGTCGTCTTCCTGACGGCGTTCGGCCTCATCGGCCTGGCGATGCAGTCGCTTCTGGTCAGCACCGCCGGATTTTTGGCGCCGGCGAGCGTTGCGTGGATTCTGCCATTCGCGCTCTCGTTGCCGGTCCTGAACGTCGTCGGCGGGCTGATTGCGCGGGCGATCCCGAAAGAAGAAACGTCGGCCGTCTCACGCGAGAGTTTCGTAGGACGGGTCGCCGAGATCGTCCTAGGCGAGGCCAGCGCCGGCAATCCGACCCAAGCCCGTCTGACCGACGAGCACGGCCGCACGCACTACATCCAAGTCGAGCCGGCCAACACCGCCGAGACGTTTGCCGCCGGCGAGCGCGTACTGGTGGTAGAGGCCTTGCCCGCGCGATTCCGGGTCATCGCGGTGCCCGGCGACTATTTGGTCGACGCCAGTCAATAAGCCGGCCGGCCCCGGCAGCAAGGAGGAGAAAGTCATCCGGGGAACAAGCACTGAAGGGCCCCTTGGCGGGGCTATGGGAATAGATTCGGGAGACGGCGCCATCGGTCTGATCTCGATGGGCTTTACCGCGGTGATCATCCTCGTCGCGCTGCTCGTGCTCGGCCTGATCCTGGCCAAGCTCTACAAGCGCGCGTCGAAGGAAATGGCATTCGTGCGCACGGGCTTCGGTGGCCAGAAGGTCATCGTCGACGGCGGTTCCCTCGTGCTGCCGGTGCTGCACGAGATCATCCCGGTCAACATGAACACGCTGCGGCTCGAAGTCCGCCGCTCCGAAGCTGGCGCCCTGATCACCAAGGACCGCATGCGCGTCGACGTGACCGCGGAGTTCTATGTCCGCGTGAAACCGACGAAGGAAGCGATCGCCGATAGTGCCCAGACCCTGGGTCGCCGTACGCTGGATCCGCAAGCTCTGAGGGAACTCGTCGAAGGCAAGTTCGTCGATGCGCTGCGCGCCGTCGCCGCCGAAATGAGCATGGAGGAACTGCACGAGCAGCGTGTGCAGTTCGTGCAAAAGGTTCAGGCGGCGGTATCCGAAGATCTCCTGAAGAACGGTCTCGAGCTCGAGTCCGTCTCGCTGACCGCGCTGGACCAGACCGACCGGGATTTCTTCAATCCACAGAACGCCTTTGACGCCCAGGGCCTGACCCGGCTAACCGAGGAGATCGAGGAACGCCGCAAGCAGCGTAACGACATCGAGCAGGACACCCAGGTCGCTGTCCAGCAGAAGAACCTCGATGCCGAGCGCTTGAAGCTCCATATCGCGCGCGAAGACGAGTATGCCCGCCTGACCCAGCAGCAGGAGGTCAAGGTCCGCCAGGCCCAGCAGGAGGCCGAGATCGCCAGCGAACAGGCCACGCAGCAGCGCAACGCCAAACAGGCCGAAATCGTCGCCAAGCGAGAGACCGAGGAGTCGCGCATCGAGGCCGACCTGACCCTCGAGACCCAGCGCATCGAGATGCAGAGGGATGTCGCCGAAAGCGACATCAATCGCACCCGGACCATCGAGACCGCGGACGTCAAGAAGGAGGGGGCGATCGCGTTGGCCGACCAAGGCCGCCAGATCGCCATTGCCAACAAGTCGCGCGAGCAGTCGACGGCGGAAGCCGAGGCCGACCGCGCGCGGGCGCTGGCTGCGGAGGCGCAGGAGGCGGTCGTGACGGTTCGCGAGCAGGCCCAGGCCGAGCGGCAGAAGCTGATCGAACTCGTCGAAGCGCGCAAGCAGGCCGAGCGCCAGGCCATTAGCGTCACGGTCGCCGCGCAGGCGGAAAAGCAAGCCGCCGAGGACCGGGCGGAGGCCGTGCGCACGCTGGCCGACGGGCACGCGGGCGAGACCCGCATCGCGGCCGAGGCCGCGGCCGACGCCGAGCGCCTGTCCGCCGAAGCGGCGGGCGTGCGCTACACGGTCGATGCCGACGGCAAGCGCGCTCTGAACGAGGCTGAGAACCTGCTGTCGCCTGACATCGTGGCGATGCGCATCAAGCTCGCGCTGATCGAACACATGGACGAGATCATTCGCGAGAGCGTGCGGCCGATCGAAGCGATCGACGGCATCAAGATCGTCCATGTTGAAGGGCTGTCTGGCAATGGTCACGGCAACGGCCATGCCGACGGCGGCCCTGGTGGGGGCGGCAATCTCGCCGACGCGGCCGTCGCCGCGGCCCTGCGCTACCGCGCCCAGGCGCCCATCGTCGACTCCTTGCTGGGCGAGATCGGCATGGCGTCCGGCGATCTCAACGACATCACGCGGCCGCTGCGCGAGCCGACGGCGATGCAGCCCCCAGCGGCAACCGCGGCAGTCGAGACAGCGGCCGCGGCGGTGCCAGACGCAACCGGCAACGGGCGCGAGGCGCCGGCCGAGACGCCGGCGACTTCGGCGGCCACTAATGGCGACGGCGACAGTACCGGTGACGACACTGAAGACGATGCGGAATCCCGCCCGTCCGCGGCGGAGTGACCGTCGCCTGCCGCTGCGGGCGGCCCTCCGGCCCGGACGCGGACGTGGCGCGTCGGTGGGGGCCGTAGCTCAATCGGTCGGAGCGGACCGCTGATAACGGTCTGGTTGCAGGTTCAAGTCCTGCCGGGCCCACCACTCAGTCTCCGGTCTCCTGGGCCATTCGAGGCGTCCCCCCGAACGCGCCGGAAGCGCGGGCATTTCCAGCACCTTCTCTGGCATGCGTTGGCTGGAAGTCGCCCGCACCCGAAGCTATTTTCTCGATGGACCAGAGGCCGGCCATGCACCAACAATTCACCTGGGCCACTCAGTGGAGTCTACTCAGATATGCGGCACCTATTGCATGCGACTGACGGCAAGGTCTTCATGCTCACGGCGATGCACGTGCTTATGGACCACACGCGAATTCGCGAGTATCGGTTGGGGTGATGCACCATGCGGATACGCCATCTCTCAGTGAGGAACCTCCGGGGTATCCGCGAACTCGACTGGCCTGTGCCGGACCGGAAATTGATGTGCCTAATCGGGCGCGGCGATTCCACCAAATCGACAATACTCGAAGCCCTGCGCCGCGTCTTTCATCCGCAGTGGAATCTTTCCATTGATGACGCTGATTTTCATCTCTGCAATCCGGCAAACCCGATCACGATAGAAGTGGTCCTTGGCGGGCTCCCGGACGCCTTTCGCGACCTGGAAAAATACGGTCACTGGCTATGCGGCTGGAATGCCGAGACGCTTACCCGCACGGATGATCCGGGTGGCGGCGTGGAAGACGCGTTGCGTATCCGTCTCACGGTGGCAGACGATCTTGAGCCGGCATGGACTGTCATCAAGAATGATGAGGACGAGGGTGTGCCGTTCGAGGCGACCGACCGGGCCAAGGTCGCCGTCAGCCTGATCGGAGCCGTTTCCGACCGGCATCTTACATGGTCGCGCGGCTCAATCCTGAGTCAGCTTACCGAAACCGACAGCATCTCTTCATCCTTGGCCGGCGCGGCACGCGCGGCCAAGGCGGCCCTGGAAGCCCCGCGGGCGGAGGATTTGACGGGTTTTGACGAAGTGGCGGGAACCGCCGAGACTACGGCCCGCGCGCTTGGCGTCACCGTTGCCGCAGATTACAAGGCGCACCTCGACACGGACGCCATCAATGTGCGGGTCGCAGGTCTCACCTTGCATGACGGTGACATGCCGTTGCGGCAGTTGGGACTCGGTTCCAAGCGGATGCTCACGACCGGCCTGCAGAAACAGGCGCTGCGCGTGCCGCATATCACGCTGTTTGATGAGGTCGAATTGGGGCTTGAGCCCCAACGCATTGCGCGGCTTCTGCAGCACCTGAAAGAAGACGAAACAGGGCAGTATTTTCTAACGACCCATTCACCTGTTGTGCTGCGCGAACTGACGGTTGCCGATCTGCATATCGTCCATTGCGATGGCGGGCGGATTGACGTGGTGGCTGCCAAAAAGCCGGTGATCGCTGACTCCATCCAGGGCAAGATCCGCGCCAGCGCCGAAGCTTTTCTCGCGCCTAAGATTGTCGTTTGCGAAGGTGCCACCGAGGTCGGTTTTCTGCGAGGCTTGGACGATCACTGGGTGACGTCGGAAAACAAGGATTCCTTCGCCTATAGAGGTGTCACCCTGTTCGACGCCAATGGCGCCAGTAAGGTCAAGGAAATTGCCGAGAATCTGAAAGCCCTCGGCTATGATGTTGCGGTTCTTGCCGACTCAGATGAGCCGCTTCAGTTCTCCGATGTGCATGCGCAGGAGCTGCGCAATGCCGGGATCACCGTCGCCAAATGGGACGGCGCGCTATCCATAGAAGAACGCGTCTTAGCGGATCTCCCATGGGCAGGGGTCATGGCATCATTCGATGCCGCGCGTGCCATCTGGAATGACGATGATCGTCTGCTCGATCAGGTGCAGACCCAGTTCGACCACGGCTTTGACCGCAATTTCGCAGCTTGGGCCGATTCGCCCCGAATGCGCACGGCGCTCGGGAGAGCTGCCAAGGCCAGCGATTGGTTCAAGCGGCAAAGTTGGGGCCGCGAGTGGGCGGAGGCTATTTCAGGCCATTTGGGCGATAACGCCATCCGCGGGAGCGATCTGGCCCGGCAGCTCACCAGCTTGCGGGGCTGGATCGACGGTGTGTGAGCTTTCCGCAATCCTCGCGGCCGATGAAGGGGCCGGCTATGTCGTCGCGCCCGCTGGATACGGCAAGACCCACCTGATCGCCGAGGCCACGGCCCGCAGCGCCGGACGGCAACTGATCTTGACCCACACCTATGCAGGGGTGAACGCGCTGCGGCGCAAAATGCGCACCCTTGGCGTCAGCGACACGCTCTATCGCATCGATACGATCGCAAGCTGGTCATTGCGGCTGTCACTCTCCTATTCAGGCAAATCAGGTTGGGCAGAGGAGCGTCCCGCCGACAACGAACAGTGGAGCGCTCTATACGAGGCGTGCGCGCGCCTGCTCGATCATGCTTCTGTCCGCCGGATCGTCTGCGCGTCCTATGACGGGCTCTATGTCGATGAATATCAGGACTGTTCTGACGCCCAGCACGGCATCGTCCTCAAGCTGGCGCGCGACCTGCCGACCCGGATACTTGGCGATCCGCTACAGGGCATTTTCGATTTCGACGGGCAGCAACCAGTAGATTGGACACGTGACGTTGAGGGCAGCTTTGAGCGTCTTGGCGCGCTTGAAGTTCCGCATCGCTGGATACAAGCGGGCGCGGGCGATCTAGGGGAATGGCTCACTGGCGTGAGGAGACGCCTTGAACAAGGGCAGCCGATTGATTTGAACGCGGATGGCCCGGCTTCTGTCACATTCACGCACGCCAATACTGATCCTCAGGCACTTTTCCAATCGCAGGGCAATACCTGCCGGTACTTCAATTGCGATTGTTCCCATACCGTGATCGCCATTCACAAGGGCGCTCAGGAATACAAGGCCAAGTGTCACCGTTTATCACGGGGCCTTTCCGGCAGGTACTCCTCGATTGAAGAGGTCGAAGGCAAAGACCTGTTCTCGTTCATACGGAAGATTGACAGGGCACGGACGGATGCGGCCCGCCTCGGGGAGGTCATCGCCTTTGCCCGTCGATGTATGACAGCGGTCGATGTGAACCTTCCTGCCGGCACTGTCCGCGGCGAACGCGTCAACATCCGGGCCAATACGCGCAACCCTCCGGCGGCTCGTAGGGCCAATACCTATCTCACCACGCCCGGCAGCGCCGCCATGGCCTATTTTCTATTGGAGCTGAAAGAGACGGCCGGCGTTGAAGTGATCCGCGCCGATTTGTTCAACAGGGCATTGGGCGTGCTTCGTAAGCACGTGCTGCACGCGGAACTATCATTGGAAGAAGCCGCCGAGAAGTATCACGGCGAGTTCCGCCACAAGGGCCGTCCCGTCGGGCGGCGCAGGCTTATCGGCACGACGCTGCTTGTCAAAGGGTTGGAATTCGATCACGCGATCGTTCTAGACGCGGCCTCGCTTTCCAGGAAAGTGCTTTATGTCGCGCTCACGCGCGGGGCACGGTCGCTGACGATTATCTCGACAAATCCGGTGCTTAACCCAGAAGAGTGAGTGACCCACCCGATGATCAGCAATAGTGCGGCAGCTCAGTGGCTCGAAAACCCGAAACGGTTCGTCGAAAAGAAACCGCTCGTGCTGTACCAGTTCGAAGGTGACGAATGGTCGCGCCTGTGTGAGTCACGCCGCGGCGGCAATGAATTCGCGATCGCGCTCGTCGGCGCCGATCCCGTTCGGCGGCGGCCTGATCTTCGTCCCGCACGATTGGGTCAGACCGGCGGACTTTGGCGTCGAGGCACTGACGAACATCTACATATCCATGGGGCTGACGGCGCCGCAGTACCAGGCGACCGCGGCGCGCGGCGCGGCAAGCGGCTAACTGGCGTCGGCGGCGGCGTCTCGATGTCGCCCACGACCCGTGCGGCGGGGAGCGTGACGGTCACGACCGAGCTGCGGCCCGGCGTGCTCTCGATCTCGAGGGTGCCGCCATGGGCCTCGATGAAGGCGCGGCCGATGGGCAGGCCCAGGCCGCTGCCGCCATTGTGCCGCGCGTAGGCGCCGGCGCTCTGGCCGAACGGCGTCAGCGCCCGCTCGATCTCGCCGCGGGTCATGCCGATGCCGGTGTCGCTGACGCGGATCGCGACGCCGTCGGAGCTCGGCGCCAGGCGGGTCAGGACGGTACCGCCCGGAGAGGTGAACTTGATGGCGTTCGACAGGATGTTGACCAGCGACTGGACGACCTTCGCTCGGTCGCCGTGCAGGCGGACCGCGGCCAGCTCGCATGTCGCGACGATTTGGATGCGGCGTTCGGCGGCGGCGGGCTCGACGCCGGCGACGGCGTCGGCGAGCGCCGCCCGGAGGTCGAAGGCGTTTTCGTCCAACTCGAGTTCGCCGGCCTCGGCGCGCGACATCTCCAGCACGTCGTCGATCGTCCGGGTCAGTTGGCGCGCGCTGGCGACGATGTCGGTCAGGTATTCCGCGTATTTGGGTGAGCCGAGCGGGCCGTGGATGCCGGCGACGATGGTCTCGGCGAAGCCGACGATAGCGTTGATCGGCGTGCGCAGCTCGTGGCTCATGTTGGCGAGAAACGCGGACTTGGCGCGATTGGCCGCCGCCGCAGCGGTGGCGATGCGGGCAAGCTCGATGTTCTCGGCCTCCTGCCGGCGCTGGGCCGTAATGTCCTGGTAGGTGGCGACCGAGCCGCCGCTGGGCATGGGCCGGTGCATGACCGCGATGATGCGGCCGTCGGCCAGGTGCTGCTCGTAGGTCGCCTCGGTCGGCAGGTCGGCCTGGACCGGGCGTTCGGTCAGCGCCGCGTGCGCGTCGTCCGGGGCGTAATTGCCGATGGCGACGCTGTGCGCCAGGATCTCGCGCAAGGAGACGCCGGGCCGTACGACGTCGGCGGAAAAGCCGTAGATCTCCAGATGGCGCCGGTTGCAGACGATCAGCCGCTGCGAATCGTCGAACATGCACAGGTCCTGGATCATGTTGTCCAGGGCGGCATCGAAGAGCCGGTTCTGCGCCGCCAGCGCGAGGCTGGTGTCGAGCTGGCTCGCCGTACGTGACCGCGGCATGAAACGTGTGACTGTTCAATTGTGGTGCACCCCCCCCTTGCTCTAAGGAGGCGGGGTGTACGTTCAGTAACCGGTTGATTGCCTTGAATTCTCGGCATAGCGGATCGGCCGCTGGCCGGTTGCGCGCGTGGGTAGCGGGCGCGCCCGCGGCCCCGCCGGGCCTCAGCCCGGTCGCTGGGCCATCTGGGCCGGCAGCCAGGTGGCGATTTCGGGCACGGCGACGATCAGCGCCACCGCCACCACCATCATGACGAACAGCGGCGCGGCGGCGCGGGCGATGTAGCCCAGGTCGTGGGGCGTCATGCCCTGCAGCACGAACAGGTTGAAGCCGATCGGCGGCGTGATCTGGGCCATCTCGACGACGATCACCAGGAAGATGCCGAACCAGATCATGTCGAAGCCGGCCTGGCGCACGATCGGCTCGATCACCGCCATGGTCAGCACCACGGCCGAGATGCCGTCGAGGAAGCAGCCCAGGACGATGTAGAAGATCGTCAGCACGGCGATCAGCTCCAGCGGCGAGAGGCCGAGGCCGCCGATCCAGGTCGCCAGGTCGCGCGGCAGTCCGGTGAAGCCCATGGCGAGCGACAGGAACGCGGCGCCGCCCAGGATCAGCGCGATCATCGAGGAGGTGCGCGTCGCCCCCAGCAGCGCCGCGACGAAGCTCTCGCGGGTCAGCGAGCCCTGCGCCGCGCTGAGCGCCAGGGCGCCGACGACGCCCAGCACCGCCGCCTCGGTCGCGGTCGCGAGGCCGGCGTAGATCGAGCCGAGCACGGCGAGGATCAAGAGGACGACGGGCAGGAGGTAGACCGACTGGCGCAGCTTTTCGCGCAGGCCCACGTGCGGCTCGGGCGGCGGCATCTTCTCCGGGTTGAGCAGCGACCAGACGCCCGCATAGCCCATGAACAGCAGCGCCAGCATGATGCCGGGCACGACGCCGGCGATGAACAGCTTGGCGATCGATTCGTTGATGGTGACGCCGTAGACGATGAGGATGATCGACGGCGGGATCAGCAGCCCAAGCGTCCCGGCGCCGGCCAGCGTGCCGATGACCATGCGCTCCGGATAGGCTCGGTCGCGCAGCTCCGGGATCGACATCTTGCCGACGGTGGCGACGGTCGCCGCCGACGAGCCGGAGATCGCCGCGAAGATCGTGCAGCCGACGATGTTGACGTGCAGGAGGCGCCCCGGCAGGCGCTCCATCCACGGCGCGAGGCCCCGGAACAGGTTCTCCGAAAGCCGCGTGCGGAACAGGATCTCGCCCATCCAGATGAACAGCGGCAGCGCGGTCAGCGTCCAGGATGAGCTCGCCGCCCAGATCGTCGTCGCCATGGCGTCGCCGGCCGGCCGCGTGGTGAACAGCAGCATGCCGGTCAGCGCCACGCCCAGCAGGCTGAGGCCGACCCAGACGCCGCTGCCCAACAGCACGAACAGCACGGCCAGGAACATCAGCGTCAGAGTCAGGTGTTCCATCGGCGCGCTACTCGACCCGCGCCGCGTCGGTGCCCTCGTCCTCGGGCGGCGCGCCCAGGGCGAGGTCGACGAAGCGGGTGACCAGCGCCAGCGCCAGCATCGTCGCGCCGATCGCCATGCCGAGCTGCGGCAGCCACAGCGGCGTCGCGTCGGGGCCCTCGCTGACGTCGCCGAGCATGAAGGAGACGCGCACCATCTTGATGCTGAACCAGGCCAGGTAGCCGGCCAGCCAGGCGCCGACGCCATGGCACCACAGCTCGACGACGCGCCGCGCCGGCCCGTGCAATCGCGTGACCAACAGGCCGACGCGGATGTGGCCGCCATGGCCGAAGGTATAGGCCAGCGCCAGGAACGAGGCCGCAGCCATGCTGTAGCCGGCGTAGTCGCCCAGGCCCGGCACGAAGACGCCCAGCCAGCGCGTCACGATGCTGGTCAGGATCAGGCCGCCGATGACGACCAGGAACAGCGCCGCCAGCACGCCGCAGGCCAGGAACAGCCGATCCAGCGCCGTGCGCACGCGTCCCCCCGTCTGGCGGAAGTGCATAGGAAGAACGGGCGGACCGCGTCGCCCGCCCGCCAGGAACTACACGGCGCCGTAGGCGTCGAGCACGGACTGGCCGTCGTCGCCGGCGCGGGCCAGCCACTCTTCGGTCATCTGTGCGCCGATCGCCTCGAAGTCGGCCCTCAGCTGGTCGCTCGGCGGTCCGACCTCCATGCCGTTGGCGGCGAGCTGTTCCTTGTACCAGTCGGAGAGCTGCTGCGCCGTGGCCCAGCCGGCCTGTTCGGCCATCGCCGCGGCGCCCAGCACGATGCCCTGCGTCGCCGCGTCGAGCCCGTCCCAGGCGGCCTGGTTGACGATCACCATGTTCTTGGGCAGCCAGGCCTGCACGTCGTACCAATACTTGACGTGCTCCCAGATCTTGCGGTCGTAGCCGGTCGAGCCCGAGGAAATCATGCTGTCGGCGACGCCCGTGGCGAAGGCCTGGGCGATCTCCGCCGCCTCGATCTTGGTCGGCACCGCGCCCAGCAGCTCGGCCAGCCGAGAGGTCGCGGCGTTATAGGCGCGGAACTTGACGCCCTGCATGTCGGCCGCGGTAGCAACGGGCTTCGTGTTGTAGAGGCCCTGCGGCGGCCACGGCACGGCGTAGAGCAACTTCAGGCCCTTGGCGGCGAGCGTCGCCTCGAGCGCCGGCTTCGACGCCTGGTAGAGCTTGTAGGACGCCTCGAAGCTGGTCGCCAGGAACGGCAGCGCGTCGATCTCGAACAGCGCATCCTCGTTGCCCAGCGCCGAGATCAGCCGCTCGCCGATCGGCGCCTGGCCGGTGCGCACGGCGCGGTAGATCTCGCCGCCCTTGAACAGCGAACCGCTGGGATGCGTGACAATCTCCAACTCGCCGCCAGTCGCCGCGGTGACCGCCGCGGCGAAGCGCGCCGCGTTCTCCGAGTGATAGTTGCTCGCCGCATAGGCCAGCGGCATGTCCCACTTCTCCGCCGCCATCGCAACGGTCGAAAGCAACGCCGCGCCCAGTGCGACGCCCAGTGTCAACGTACGCGTCATCGTGCATCCCTCCGCAGTCGCGCCCGGCCCCGGTCCGGGCGACTCACACTCACAAGTCTCACACAACCGTTGGAAACGTGCCAGGCGTCAGCCGGCGCGTCGATCTGCCGGCGGCTCAGGCCTGGCCGGCGAATTCGTCGGCGGGGGCGTCGGCCGCCGCGGCCGCCTCGGCATCGTCCTCGCTGCCGGGCGCGGCCGGCGCCGCGTCGTCCTCGCCCTCGCCGCCTTCGTGCATGCGATCGACCTCTCGCAGCTTGGCGTCGACGTTGGCCGGCAGCAGGCCGAAGTCGACCGGCTTGGTCAGGTAGGCGTCGGCCCCGACCTTGAGACCCACCACCATGTCCTCGCGCTCGCTCAGCGCGCTGAGGAACAGGCAGGGGATGCCACAATGCTCGGGGTGGTTCTCGCGCAATTCGGCGACGAACTCGTAGCCGTTCATCTTCGGCATCGTGATGTCGCAGATGATCAGCGCCGGATTGTGCTCCAGGACCATCGCGAGGGCCTCTTCGCCGTTGCCCGCTTCGACCGTTTCGAAGCCGGCGTCCTCCAGTTCCTCGACGATCTCCTCGCGGATGTCCTCTTCGTCATCGACGCACAAGATCTTGATCATATGGGTCTCCATTGGTCCGTCCTCCGGCGGCGGCGCGGCGTCCTAGCTGTCGTCCTCGGGCGGTTGCGACGTAGCGAGCAAGTCGTCGACCGCGCCCGAGAGCCGCTCGAAATCGACAGGCTTGGTCAGATAGATGTCGGCGCCTTCCGACATCCCGGTGTCGATATGCGTCTTGTCGGCGTGCGCCGACAGGTAGATGAAGGGCGTCCCGGCGATGTCCGTCGGCATTGAGCGCATGGCGGCCAGCACCTGATGGCCGTTCATCACCGGCATCAGGCAGTCGCAGATCACCAGGTCCGGCTGCTGCGAGACGATCAGCTCCAGCCCCTCGGCGCCGTTGCTGGCGCAGTACACCTCGTGCTCGCTGTCCGCGAGTTCCTCGGCGACCGCGTCCTGGATGTCCAGCTCGTCCTCGATATAAACGATCCGTGCCATTTCTTTCGTTCCCTATTGCGGCCGCAGGTCGGCGCCCGAGGCTGAGCCTGGCGCCGCCGTTCCGGCCGATACCGTTTCCGTTTCGTCGTTGGCCTCGGCTGCGGTCTCGTCGCCGTCGTGGTCGCGCAGGCCGAAGGGCAGGTTGACGGTGAATGTGGAGCCGACGTCGACTTCGCTCTCGACGTCGATCGTGCCGTTGTGCATCTCCAAGAGCTGCATCGAGAGATTGAGGCCGATGCCGGTACCGGGGATGCCGGTCGACGTCGACGCCCGGAAGAAGCGGCCGAACAGCTTCGGGATCTCGTCGGCCGGAATGCCGACGCCCGCGTCCTTGAACGAGACGTGCACGTTGCCGTCCGCCTTCCAACCGGTGACCGTGACCGTCGTGCCATCGGGCGAGTATTTGACGGCATTCGACATCAGGTTGGTGAAGACTTGGTGTATCAGGCCGGGATCGGCATAGATCTCGCCGCCGGCGCCCTCGATATCGACCTCAAAGGTGTGCTTCTGCGAGATCTCCTGCTGCCGGTCGATGACCTCCTGCAGCAGCTCGACGGGGTCGCACGGCTTGCGCTTCATCTGGATCTTGCCGGCGTCGGCGCGCGACGACGACAGCGTGCTCTCGATCAGGTCGGTCATGCGCGACACCGCCTTGCGGACCTTGAGGACGCGGCGCTCCAGGTCGTCCGGCGTCATCCTGTGGCGGCGCTTCATCATGCGTTGGGCGGCGAGGTCGATGATGGCCAGCGGCGTGCGGAACTCGTGGCTGGCCATGGAGACGAACTCGCGGTGCAGCGCGTTGTATTCCTTCTCTTTCTCGAGCGCGCGCTCCAGCTCGGCGGTGCGCTCCTTGACCTGGTCTTCCAGCTGGTCGCGGTGCGCCGCCAGCTCGCGGCGCTGGCGTTCCAACTCGTCATTGGCGCGGCCCAGCGCCTGGCCGCGCTGCTCCGCCTGCTCCTTGGCCTGCTTGAGCAGTTCCTCGGCGCGCACGCGCTCGGTGATGTCCTCATAGGTCGCGACCGAGCCGCCGTCGGCCATCGGCTGATGCATGACCGCGATGGTGCGGCCGTCGCGCAGGGTCTGATGCAGGGTCGACTGCTCGCGACGCTGGGCGTGGCTCGGCCGCGCCGACACCGCCTTGCTGGCGGCGTCCCGCGAGTAGTTCCCCAGCGAGACGCTGTACTCCATGATCTCGCGCAAGGAGATGCCCGGCTTCACCACGTCGGGCGAGAAGCCGTAGATCTCGAGATAGCGCTGGTTGCAGACGGTCAGGCGCTGATCGGCGTCGAACATGCACAGGCCCTGGATCATGTTGTTCAGGGCCGAGTCGAAGCGCGCGTTCTGCTGCTGCAGTTTCACGCCCAGGTCGTTCAGGTCCGTTTCGCGTTGCTTCAGTTCGGTGACGTCGGTGTGGGTGCCGACCGTCCAGCCTGAGCTGGTGCGGTGTTCGCTGACCCGCAGCCAGCGGCCGCTGGCCAACTCGATCTCGTTGGTGCCGCTGGCGTCGCTGTGCATCTGCGTGCGCCAGTTTGTGTACGCCTCGTCCGCGTCGGCGTTATGCGTTGCGAACTGACCGCGTTCGATCGCCGTGCGCACGAGATCCTGGAACTTGGCGCCAGGCACCGCCATCTCGGCGACGCGGTCGTAGTACTCGCGGTAGCGCGCATTGCACAGCACCAGACGGTCCTCGCCGTCGTACAGCGCGAAGCCCGAGGGCATGGCGTGCAGGGCCTCGATAGCGTCGATGCCGATGATGGCGCTGCCGAGATCGGCCTGCGACGCGTCCGACGACGCCCGCCCGGCCGGCGCCTCCGCGGCGGCCAGCAGGCCGCCGTCGGGCAGGGCGGCGAGGCACAGGCCAATGCTGCGGCCGTCGGCGGTCGTGACGTCCAGCCCGTTTGCCGCTTTTGGCAGTGCGCCGGCGTCGTCGGCCGAGTGCGACGCCGCGAGCGACGCCGGCGACAGCGGTTGCCCGTCCGCCGTGAAGTCCATGCCTACCAGGCCGGTGAAGGCGCTGCCGCAGGCGACGACCCGCCGGGCCGCGTCGAAGACGCAGGCGGCGACGCCGACACCGTCCAGGGCGGCGACCAGGCCGTCATAGGCCGTCGTGGCGGTGCTTTCCGTCGCTGTCCGCGAGACTGCGGCTGCTGCTTTCACGTGTTCGCGCCCCACCCGCGCAGCCGCTGAAGCAGTGCATGCGCGGCCACGAAGTCGTTGTCGTCGTGCGCCTTCTAGCCTGAATTCGGTTAGCGGGGACTTAACCGGGCGCGTCGGGACAGGCATTTGGGGCGCGCAAGTCACCGAATCGCCGCTCGCCGGATTTGGTGCACAGGCGCTTCACGAAAAATTAGCCGGCAATCGGGCCATATCGCCCCCGTTCCGCGCGGCCACCGTGGTTCACCGCTCAACTCCCGATTCGTCGGGCCGACGACGTGAAAAGGGGTGGTCGCACGCGTTCTCGCGCGGCCGGCGCGTTCGCAAGGCCGTGCCGCGTTTGGTGGCGCGAGCGACGGCTGGCTCGCCGTGAAGTGGGCAGGGTGATCGACCGGGCATGACAGACACGAATTTAGCGACGGACCGCGGCAACGGCGCCGCAAAGGCGCAGTGGGAGTTCTGGCTCGACCGGGGCGGCACGTTCACCGACATCGTCGCGCTGAAGCCGGACGGCACGCTGACGACACACAAGCTGCTGTCGGAAAATCCCGAGCACTATCAGGACGCGGCGATCCAGGGCATCCGTGATCTGCTGAGCCTGGCCGCCGGCGAGGCCATCCCGTCCGACCTGGTCCGTGCCGTGAAGATGGGCACGACCGTCGCCACCAACGCGCTGTTGGAACGGCGGGGCGAGCGCACCGCGCTGCTGGTCACGCGCGGCTTCGGCGACGCCCTGCGCATCGGCTATCAGAACCGGCCAAGCCTGTTCGCGCGGCAGATTTCACGGCCCGAGTTGTTGTACGACTGCGTCGTCGAGGTCGACGAGCGGGTCAGCGCCGACGGCCACGTCATCACCCCACTCGACACCGGGGCGATGCGGCGCGAGCTGGAATACGCCTACCGGGCCGGCATTCGCTGCGCCGCCATCGTCTTCATGCACAGCTATCGCTATCCGGAGCACGAGCGCGTCGCGGCCGCCGTGGCGCGGGAGATCGGTTTCGAGCAGATCTCGGTCAGCCACGAGGTCAGCCCGCTGATGAAGCTGGTGGCGCGCGGAGACACGACCGTCGTCGACGCCTATGTCTCGCCGATCCTCAGGCGCTACGTGGACCAGGTTTCGGCCGAGGTCGGCGACGTCAAGCTGATGTTCATGCAATCCAACGGCGGCCTGATCGACGCCGAGCTCTTCCGCGGCAAGGACTCGATCCTGTCCGGTCCGGCGGGCGGCATCGTCGGCGCGGCACGCACCGCCGGCGCCAGCGGGCTGGAGAAGATCATCACCTTCGACATGGGCGGCACGTCGACCGACGTCGCCCACTACGACGGCGAGTTCGAGCGCGATTTCGACACCGTGGTCGCCGGCGCCCGCTTGCGCTCGCCGATCATGCGCATCCACACCGTCGCCGCCGGCGGCGGTTCGATCCTGCAGTTCGACGGCAGCCGCTATCGCGTCGGCCCGGAATCCGCCGGTGCCAATCCGGGCCCGGCCAGCTATCGTCGCGGCGGACCGCTGGCGCTGACCGACGCCAACCTGATGCTGGGCCGCCTGGTGCCCGAGTTCTTCCCGAACGTCTTCGGACCGGGCGGCGACCAGCCGATCGACGTCGAGGTCGTGCAGCAGCGCTTCCGCGAGATGGCCGAGAGAATTCGGGCCGAGACCGGCGACCAGCGTAGCCCGGAGGACGTCGCCGAGGGCTTCCGCAAGATCGCCGTCGAGAACATGGCGATCGCCATCAAGCAGGTCTCGACCCAGCGCGGCTACGACGTCACTGGCTATACGCTGAACTGCTTCGGTGGCGCCGGTGGGCAGCATGCCTGCCAGATCGCCGACACGCTGGGCATGACGCAGATCTACCTGCACCCCTTCGCCGGCGTGCTGTCGGCCTATGGCATGGGCCTCGCCGAGACCCGGCTGATCCGCGACCAGGCGGTCGAGGGCATGCTGGACGCGGCGCTGTGCCCCGAGCTGGATCGCCAGTTCGCCGCGCTGGAGGAAGACGGCGTCGACGAGATGCTGCGCCAGGGCGTCGAGCGCGGCCAGATCCACGCCCAACGCAAGCTGCACCTGCGCTACGACGGCAGCGACACCTCGATCCTGATCGACTACGGCGCGGTCGACGACGTGGTCCAGCGCTTTGAGACCGCGCACAAGAAGCGCTTCGGCTTCGTCATGGCCGACAAGCCGCTGATCGTCGAGGCCATCTCGGTCGAGGTCGTCGGCGAGACCGGCGTCAGCGTCTGCCAGGTGATCGCCACGCCCGAGCGCGACGGGCCGTTCGCCCCGCGCCTGGAGTCGCGCATGTACCTCGAGGGTAGCTGGCTCGACTGCCCGGTCTACGACTTCGCCGACATGGCGCCAGGCGACCGGGTCGAGGGGCCGGCCATCATCATCGAGCCCAACAGCACGCTGGTCGTCGAACCGGGCTGGCTGGCGGAGCTGACCGAGCGACCCGACCTGATGCTCAAGCGCGTCGTGCCGCTCGAGCGCTTGGCCTCGGTCGGCACCAACGTCGACCCGGTGATGCTGGAGATCTTCAACAACCTGTTCATGGCGATCGCCGAACAGATGGGCGTGACGCTGGAGAACACCGCACACTCGGTCAACATCAAGGAGCGGCTCGACTTCTCCTGCGCCGTGCTCGACGCCACCGGCACCCTGGTGGCCAACGCGCCGCACATCCCGGTGCATCTCGGCTCGATGAGCGAGAGCGTCGGCACGGTGATCCGCGAGAACGCCGGCGACATCCGCCCCGGCGACGTCTTCATGCTCAACGCGCCCTATAACGGCGGCACGCATCTGCCCGACATCACGGTGGTGACGCCGGTGTTCGACACGGCAGGCAAGGACATCCTGTTCTACGTCGCCAACCGCGGCCATCACGCCGACATCGGCGGCATCACGCCGGGCTCGATGCCGCCCGACAGCCGCACTGTCGACGAGGAAGGCGTCGTCATCGACAACTTCAAGCTGGTCGACGGCGGCAGCTTCCGGGAAGAGGCGCTGATCGAACTGTTGACCTCGGGCAGCTACCCGGTGCGCAACGTCGACCAGAACGTCGCCGACCTGCAGGCCCAGATCGCCGCCAACGAGAAAGGCGTGCACGACCTGCGCAAGATGGTCGAGCAGTACGGCCTGGAGGTGGTGCACGCCTACATGGCGCACGTGCAGGACAACGCCGAAGAGCAGGTGCGCCGGGTGCTCGACGTGCTGAAGGACGGCGCGTTCACCTACACGATGGACAACGGCGCCCAGATCACCGTCGACATCTCCATCGACCACGCCGCGCGCACGGCGCGCATCGATTTCTCGGGCAGCAGCAAACAGCGGCGCAACAACTTCAACGCCCCGCCGGCCGTCTGCCGCGCGGCCGTGCTGTACGTCTTCCGCACGCTGGTCGACGACGACATTCCGCTAAACGAGGGCTGCCTGCGGCCGCTGGAGATCGTCATCCCCGACGGTTCGATCCTGAACCCGCGGCCGCCGGGCGCGGTCGTCGCCGGCAACGTCGAGACCAGCCAGATCATCACCGACACGCTCTACGGCGCGCTGGGCGTGATGGCGGCGGCGCAGGGCACGATGAACAATTTCACCTTCGGCGACGACGAGTACCAGTACTACGAGACCATCGGCGGCGGTTCCGGCGCCGGGCCCGGCTTCGCCGGCGCCCACGCGGTGCACACCCACATGACCAACAGCCGCCTGACCGACCCGGAGGTGCTGGAGTGGCGCTTCCCGGTCCTGGTCGAGTGCTTCGAGGTGCGCGACGGCTCGGGCGGCCGCGGCATGTTCCGCGGCGGCGATGGCGTGCGGCGGCGCATCCGCTTCCGCAAGCCGATGACCGCGGCCATCCTCTCCGGCAACCGGCGGGTGCCGCCGTTCGGCGCCGCCGGCGGCGAGCCGGGCCGCGTCGGCCGCAACTGGGTCGAGCGCGCCGACGGCACGGAGATCGAGCTGTCGGGCACGGCCGAGGTCGAGATGGGGCGGAACGACGTCTTCGTCATCGAGACGCCCGGCGGCGGCGGCTATGGCGACGTCGACGCCCTGCCCGAGGCGGCCGACTGACGGCGGGCGAGAGGCCGTGCCGGCCCACGGCGCATCCATCACTTATGCGGGCGCATGGCGGCACAACCGGGCCGCGTTGGCCTCAGGCGTCGTTACCACGTGAATTCAAAGGCTGATTGTCAGGTTATTAGCCCTTTTTAAACCGCAACTGCCTAGAAACTGTCGCCATCGCGCACCGGCGCTTGCCGCCGGATAGCGCTGCCGGTCCGAAACACGGGTCCATCGGGGGTAGTCGACGATATGACGCTGAGTGCTCGCAGCAGCGGCGACCGCCGCATTCTGCCGCGTGAGACGCGGGGTCGGCGCCAGGGCGAGGCACCACTGGCCGAGGCCGGCTTCCCGCCGGACGCGACGCATACCGGCAGCGCCGCCAACCGCGGCCTGCGCACCTACATGCTCAGCGTGGTCGCGCTGTTGCTGCTGCTCATGGGCGTGGTGATCGCCGCCAACCGCACGCTCAATCCCTACGTGTATGGCCGCACCGGCGTCGCCGTGATCGCTGAGGCCTTCGTCGCCGGCCAAGACTTCGCGGTGCGCGACGTCAACGTCAACATCCGTGGCCTGCGGGCCGAGCATCTTGCGCGCATGACGTCGACGTCGGACCTCGTGATCCTGGGCGCCAGTCATTGGCAAGAGGCTTCCGCGGCGCTGTTCCCCGATTTCCGCTACTACAACGCGCACGTCCACCGCGACTACTTCGAGGACAATCTAGCTGTTGTCGAGATGCTGCTCACCGACGAGCGTCTGCCCGAGACGGTCGTGATCAGCGTTCGCGACATGACGTTTTCCGCGCTGTCGGCGCGTGGCGACAACTGGTGGCGCGCCGCCGCTGGGGAGTACGCGGCGATGGCCGGGCGCCTGGAGGTGCCCGTGCGGCCGTGGCACCAACGGCAGCCCTACAGCAAGTGGCGCGATCAGATCTCGCTGAGCGCGCTGCGCGCCCAGCTGACGACGGCGTTCGGCGCGGCGGCCCGGCCGCGGCCGACGACGGCGCCGGCGCACGCTTCGTTGGACATCCTCCGTCGTGACGGCTTGATCGCCTGGTCGCTCGACCACCTGCGCCTGTTCACGCCCGAGCGCACGCGCGAGGAGGCGGCGCGCTTCCTGGCCGACCGTCGCGACCAGCCCGGATCGATCGATCCGGCCGCCGTCGAAGCCTTCGGCCGCCTGCTGGCGCTGCTGCAAGAGCGTGGCATCCGGGTCGTCCTGGTCCACCCGCCGTTCAATCCGTACGTCTATGACGGCGCCGCGGGCACGGCGTTCGCGAGCGCGCTGCGCGAGGTCGAGGCGACGACGCGCCGCCTGGCCGCCGTGCACGGCATCGAGGTCGTGGGCAGCTTCAATCCGCACGTCGTCGGCTGCACCAGCGACATGTTCATCGACGCCGAGCACGCCAGCGAAGCGTGCCTGGGCAACGTCGCGCGCCAGATCATCGAGGTCGTTCGGCGGGGCCAAGGCGCGCCAGCGACGACGCGGGCGCCCGAGATCTCGTTTGACGCCATTCGCGGCCTCGACCGCCCGGCGTCCGATATGCCTACGGGCGGTTGACAAGAAGCTCGACGGGGACGCGACATGCTCTTTCACTCTTACGAATTCATCTTCGTCTTCCTGCCGATCACGCTGCTCGGTTTCATCACGCTCGAGCTCAAGGCCGGGCGGCGCTCGGCGCTGATCTGGCTGGCGCTGGCATCAATCGTCTTCTATGCCCAGTGGAGCCTCGCCCACGGGGCGCTGCTGACAGCCTCGATCATGTTCAACTACGGGGCCGCGCGCGTCCTGGTCGCCCTGCGGGAAAGGGGCAGACTGCCCGGTCTGGCGCTGTTCGGCGCGATCGCCGCGAACCTGGCGCCGCTGGGCTATCTCAAGTACGCAAACTTCTTCATCGACAACGTGAACGCCGTCGGCGGCATGGGACTCAGCGCGGTCGACGTGCTGCTGCCGGTCGGCATCTCGTTCTACACGTTCATCCAGATCGGCTTCCTCGTCGAAGTCCATAACTGCCAGATCGACCGGGTACCGTTCAGCCGCTATGTGCTGTTCGCCTCGTTCTTCCCGTGCGTCACCGCCGGGCCGATCATCCTGCAAAAGGAGATGATGCCGCAGTTCGAGGAGGATCGCGCGATCCGCTTCAACTTCTCGCGCGTTGCCGTGGCGCTGACGATCTTCGGCATCGGCCTGTTCAAGAAGATCATCCTGGCGGACAGCATCGGGCCGTTCGCGGACACGGTGTTCGACGGCGTCGCCGACGGCGCTGCCGTCGGCGCGGCGACCGCCTGGATCGGCGCGCTGTCCTACACGCTGCAGCTCTACTTCGATTTCTCCGGCTACTCCGACATGGCGCTGGGCATCGGCTACCTGTTCGGCTTCCGGCTGCCGATCAACTTCAACTCGCCGCTCAAGGCCGTCTCGATCACCGATTTCTGGCGTCGCTGGCACATGACCATGACGCGGTTCTTCACCACCTACCTGTTCTCGCCGATCGCGCTGAAGATCACGCGGCGCGCCGTCCTGAAGGACTACGGGCCGGTGCAGCGCTTCGTCGCGGCGACGGCGCTGCCGGTGACGATCACCTTCGTCCTGGCCGGAATGTGGCACGGCGCGGGCTGGACGTTCATCGTGTTCGGGCTGATCCACGGCGTCGCGCTGGCGACCAACCACGCCTGGGCGCGGGCCAAGATGCCGACCCCGCCGCGGCCGGTCGGCTGGCTGTTGACCATGGGCGTGGTCGTCGTCGGCCTGGTCGTGTTCCGCGCCGAGAGCCTGGGCGTCGCCGGCGCCATGCTGTTGAGCATGGTCGACGTCGCCGGCATATCGCTGGCGGCCGGGGCGGCCCTCATGAGCATGGACCTGGTCACGCCGCTGGTCGGCATCGCGATCCTGGGCGGGATCGCGCTGATGCTGCCCAACACGCAGGAAATCACCCGGGCCTACGCCGATCATGAGGACATGGACACCGACCCGGAGGTCGGCCTGCTGTCGCGCCTGAAGTGGCACCCGAACCTGGGCTGGGCGGCGATGATCGCCGTCATGCTGACCGCGTCGTTCACGTCCATGACCGGGACGACCGAGTTTCTCTACTACAAGTTCTGAGCAACCCGAGGGAATGACCCGATGAGCCTGACGATCGACTTGCCGCGCGCCGTCGACGGCGACCTGGCGGCGGATATCGAGAAGGAGTCGGCCTATCTGCGGCGGCTGAGCGTCGTGCGCGACGGTGGCGCCGTCGAACTGGAGGTCGCCGACGGCGGCCAGCCCGCCGACGTCGAGGCCAAGGTCAAGCGCTTCCTCGACGCCATGCTGAAGCACAAGAGCGGCTTCGACACCAAGGTCTTCCTGACCAACGAGCGTCGCGACGACGGCCCGCTGCTGACCGCCGTGCACGCGCAGCTGGTCGAGCGCGGCTGGATCTACGACTACGGCAACGGCCACGTCGCCTTGAGCGGCCCGGTGCTGGCGCTGTCGCGCCTGGTCGACGCCAAGGCCGCGGAGCTGTACCAGCGCCACTTCGGCGCCAAGCTGCGCGCCTTCCCGGCCTTCGTCGATCTGGAGCTGCTGAAGCGGTGCGGCTACATCGACAGCCACCCGAACGCGCTGTCGTTCGTCGGCAACGTCGTCGAGGACTTCGACGCCATCGAGGAATTTCGCCAGGCCAACAACTGCGCCGAGGGCAGCGTCTTGCCGCCGGAGCAGCACATGCACCATTCCGGCCTGTGCCTCAATCCCGCCGCCTGCTTCCCGTGCTACCCGACGCTGTCGAACCAGCGCATCGACGGGCAGGCAGTGACCTGGCAGGGCCGCGTGTTCCGCTATGAATCCCGCAACGTCGCCGGGCTCGACCGGCTGTGGGAGTTCAACGTGCGCGAACTGGTGTTCGTCGGCAGCGAGGACTACGTCAACGACTGCCGCCGGGCGGCGCTGCCCCTGATCATCGAGCTGGCGGCGCACCTGGACCTGGACTGCATGATCGAGACGGCGACGGACCCGTTCTTCGCCACGGTGTCGGTCGCGAAGAAGTTCTGGCAGCAGGCCCAGGAGGTCAAGAACGAGATCATGATGCCGATCGACGCCGGCATGAACGGCACCCCGAGGCGCATCGCCTGCGGTTCGATCAACCTGCACGGTAGTTTCTTCGGCGACCGCTTCGACATCGCCGCCGGGACCGACGAGGCCGCCTTCACCGGCTGCATCGGTCTGGGCATCGAGCGCTGGGTGCTGGCGGGCTTCGCGCAGCACGGCCTGGCGCCCGAGCGCTGGCCCGCGGCGGTCCGCAACGTCATCTTCGACTAACGCATAGCAGAGATGGGCGACATGAAACTCGAAGACGTCTTTTCGGATGTCCTGCAGGAACCCTCGGACGTGATGTCGGACGACACCAGCCCGAAGAACCTGCGCAGTTGGGACAGCGCGCGCCATATCGAGCTGGTCCTGGCGGTCGAGTCCGCCTTCGGCGTCGCCTTCTCGGCCGCCGAAGTGACCAGCATCATGTCGCTGGGCGACATGCGCGGCCTGTTGAAGGGCAAGGGCGTAGCCGCCTGACGGCCGGGCCGTCCGGACCGCCTTGGATGTCAGAAACCCGGCCCATGGTCTCGAAGGGGACCCCCCTGGAACGACTGACCGTCCTGGTCGTCGACGACTGCGAGTTCATTCGCGAACTCGTCTGCGCCGTGGTGGGCGCCCTGGGCATCGGCCAGACCATCGCCGCCGAGGACGGCGCCGACGCGGTGCGCAAGCTGACGATGACCAAGCACGCGCCGACCAAGGTCGGCGCCGCCGCCATCGACCTGGTCGTCTCCGACATCGTCATGCCCCAGCTCAACGGCATCGATCTGCTGCGCTGGATCCGGGCCAGCCAGGCCTCGCCCAGCCGCTTCATGCCGGTGGTGATGCTGAGAGCGCCGCCTCGGACCCCAGGAACGTGGAGGACGCGCGGGACGCCGGCGCCAACGAGTTCATCGTCAAGCCGTTCACGCCGCAGAAGGTCGCGCAGCGCCTGCTGAGCGTCATCAACCACCCGCGCGATTTCTATCACTGTGAGTCATATTTCGGTCCCGACCGCCGCCGCCGCGACGTCGAGCCGCCCTTCATCGAGCGGCGCAAGCGCCTCGAAGAGCAGATCCAGACGACCTTCCCCACCCATCATCAGCCCAAGCTGCTACGCGGCGATGACGAGGTCTGGCGCTACAAGTTGGTGAACACGCTGCGTGGCCGGGTCGGCGGCGACAGCGCGCAACTCCCCAGCGTCGACAAGGAGAGCATCGCCGAGGCCGGCGAGGTCATCCGGGGGAGCCACGCGGACTACGATGCCTGGTTGGCCAGGGCGCTGTCGCAGCTGACGAAGCTGGTCGACCGGGCGGAAAAGAAGCCGGGCGCGGCGCGGCCGGCGCGCGCCGCCATCACGCGCATCGCCGTCGACCTGCGCGGTCACGGCGTCATGTTCGGCTACCCGCTGATCTCCGTCGTCGGCAAGTCGCTCTAGGCTCCGGACTCATAACCAGCAACAGACGATGGCGGCGAGGTAGACGGCGGCGGCGAAGTTGACCGCGAGGCGGTCGTATCGGGTGGCGATGCGGCGCCAGTCCTTGAGCCGGCAGATGGCGCGCTCGACGACGTTGCGCCG
>Ga0209678_1000137_pt1 | contig 29198 bp, 24 predicted proteins | sample WorMetilvaeELBA1_FD_187404 | JGI IMG/M metagenome (GOLD analysis project Ga0209678, IMG submission 187404) | Marine gutless worms symbiont microbial communities from Max Planck institute for Marine Microbiology, Germany - Olavius ilvae ELBA.1... ...
CGGCGCAACGTCGTCGAGCGCGCCATCTGCCGGCTCAAGGACTGGCGCCGCATCGCCACCCGATACGACCGCCTCGCGGTCAACTTCGCCGCCGCCGTCTACCTCGCCGCCATCGTCTGTTGCTGGTTATGAGTCCGGAGCCTAGCGCCGTCGAACGGGTATCTCACGCCCGTCTTCGCGAGGCGGCGAACTGGTCGAAGGCGACGGCGCTGACCAGGATCACGCCGATGACGATCTGCTGGATGAACGAGGAGACGTTGAGCAGCACCAGGCCGTTGGTCAGCACGCCGATCAAGAGCGTGCCGACGACCGTGCCGAAGATCGTGCCGATGCCGCCGAACAGGCTGGTGCCGCCGATCACCACCGAGGCGATGACGGTGAGCTCCAGTCCCAGCCCGGCCACGGCCTCGGCGGAATTGAGGCGCGCCGAGAGCACGAAGGCGGCGAGGTCGCAGCAGAACCCGGTGATGACGTAGACCAGCAGGGTCTCGCGCTTGACCCTGACGCCGGCCAGTTCGGCCGCCTCCCGGTTGCCGCCGATGGCGTAGACGTGCCGGCCGAAGCGCGTGTGCCTGAGGACGAAATGGGCGACCACGGCCGCCACGAGGAAGATGATCGCCGGGATCGGCACGATGCCCAGCCGCCCCTGGCCCCAGAACGTGTAGTCGGCGGCGAAGCCGCTGATCGGCCCGCCGCCGGAGAACAGCAGCGCCGCGCCGCGGAACGCCGTCAGCCCGCCCAGCGTGACGACGAAGGGCGGCACGCGCAGTCTGGCCACGATCGTGCCCTGCAGCGCGCCGCCCAGGATGCCGACGCAGATGGCGGCGAGCGCGGCGAGGATCGCGGGATTGCCGGCCTCGACGCTGGCGCCGACGGCGAAGCGGTCCTCGAGGCCGCCCTTGGCGACATAGCCGCCGACCAGGCCGGCGAACGCCAACAGCGAGCCGACCGAGAGATCGATGCCGCCGGTCAGGATGACGAAGGTCATGCCGATGGCCAGGAGGCCGGCGATCGAGACCTGGCGCACGATGTTGAAGAGGTTGAGCGGGTTGAGGAAGCGCGGTTCCAGGATCGCGAAGCCGACGATCAACGCCAGCAGGAACAACGGCGCCGCGTACTTGGCGAGCACCTGCACGGGATCGCGCCCGTTCTGGGACTCGTCGGCGGCCGGGGGCGGCGGCACGTCGGCCATCGTCGCCTCGTATCAGGTCGTGTCGGGGGGAGTGTAGCGCGGGCGGCGCACCGGGGCGCCAACCCCGGTGCGCACCCGTTGTCGGGTGGCTAGTCGAGCTCGCCCAGCCGTTCGGCGTCGTTGATGTTGTCGGAAGTGATCGCGATCGGCGTCAGCAGGATGACCGCTTCGGGCTTCGTGCCGTCCCGCAGGTACTTAACCAGCGCCTGCATCGCGCCGCGGCTCTGGCCGCCGGGGAACTGCTCGATCGTCGCCGTCAGGTCGCCACTGCGCACGCTCGCCAGCGCCTCCGGCAGAGCGTCGAAGCCGAGGATCTTGATGTCCAGGTTCTGCTCCTGCACGACCTGGACGGCCCCCAGCGCCTGTCGTCGTTGGCCGCGACGATCACGTCGGGCGGGCTGTCGAGCCCGGCCAGGATCGCCTCGGTGACCGTCGCCCCTTCCTCGCGGGCGAAGTTGGCGGTCTGCTCGGCGATGAAGTCGTACTTGTCGCCCATCGGGTCGAGCGCGTTGTGCACGCCGGCGTTGCGGTCGATCGCGGGGCTGGCGCCCGGCTGGCCCTGCAGGTTCACGATGCGGGCGCCGTTCGGGTACAGCTTGGCGATCAGCCGCCCCTGGGCCTCGCCGCCCTTGACGTTGTCCGCGCCGACATGGGCGAGCAGGCCGGGGACGCCCTGGACGCTGCGGTCGATGGTGACGACCGGGATGCCGGCGTCGACCGCCTGCTGCAGCGCCGGCGCCATCGCCACCGAGTCCAGCGGGCTGATGACGATGCCGTCGACCCCCTGGATGATCGCCGCCTCGACGTCGGCGGTCTGCTTGGGCGTGCGGTTCTCGCCATCGGTCTCGATCAGCGTGATGTTGCCGAGCGCCTCCGCTTCCGCCCGCAGCTCCTTCTGCATGTGGACGAAGAACGGGAAGCCGAGGCTCGGCAGGGACGTCGCGATGGTCAGCTTGTCCTGCGCGAGGCTGGGTCCGCCCGCCGCCGCGGCGACGAGCAGGGTGGCGCCGACCAGCGACGCCCGGGTTATCCGAAACATGGCACTTCTCCCTATTGCACCGTTCTTGTTTTCGCCCGCGCCGCTGATGCGGCACGGCCGTCTTGCCGCCGGCGCCGTGGTGCATCCGAATTTGGCCGCCGCGGGCGATTTTCTCGGCCCACGGCAGTCTTTAGCGCCGACCGCAACCTCAAGCATGCCACCTTTCGGGCGCCGGCGAAACCGGGCCCGGCGGCTCAGGCGCGGGCGTCCGCGCGGATCATCTCGGACGCCTTCTCGGCGATCATGATGACGGGGGCGTTGGTATTGCCCGAGGTGATCGTCGGCATGATCGAGGCGTCGACCACGCGCAAGCCCTGGAGGCCGTGCACGCGCAGGCGGTCGTCGACCACGGCCATGGGGTCGTCGCCCATCTTGCAGGTGCCGACCGGGTGGAAGATCGTCGTGCCGATGTCGCCGGCGGCCCGCGCCAGGTCCGCGTCGCTCTCGATCTCGGGCCCCGGCGTGACTTCCTGCGGGGCGAAGCGCACCAGCGCCGGCTGGGCGACGATGCGCCGCGTCAGGCGCAGGGCGTCGGCGGCGACCTGGCGGTCGGCCGCGGCCGACAGGTAGTTCGGCCGGATCGCCGGCTGGGTGCGGGCGTCTGCGCTCGAGATATGGATCGAGCCGCGGCTCTCGGGCCTGAGATTGCAGACCGAGGCGGTGAAGGCCGAGAACGGGTGCAGCGGCGCGCCGAACCTGTCGAGGCTCAGCGGCTGCACGTGGTACTCGACGTTGGGCGTCTCGTAGGCCGGCCCGGTGCGCGCAAAGGCCCCAAGCTGGCTTGGCGCCATGCTCATGGGCCCGGTGCGGAACAGCGCGTACTCGAGCGCGATGCCGGCGCGGCCGGCGAGGCTGCGGGCGCGGTCGTTCAGGGTCGTCGTGCCCTCGACCCGGTACACCGGGCGAACCTGCAGGTGGTCCTGCAGGTTCTCGCCGACGCCGGGGAGGGCGTAGCGCACCTCGATGCCGTGCTCGGCCAGCACCTCGGGGCAGCCGATGCCCGACAGCTCCAAGAGCGGCGGCGAGCCGACCGCGCCGGTCGCCAGGATCACCTCCCGCCGCGCGGCGATGCGCGCGTCCTGGCCGTGGTGCCATAGGAAGACACCGGTCGCCCGCTTGCCGTCGAACGTCATTCCCCGCGCCTGGGCGTGGGTGATGACCGCCAGGTTCGACCGCTTGGCGACAGGCTTCAGGAACGCCTTCGCCGTCGTCCAGCGCACGCCGCGCCGCTGGTTGACGCGGAAGTACCCGCAGCCCTCGTTGTTGCCGCGGTTGAAGTCGTCGGTGCGCGGGATGCCGGCCTGCTCCGCCGCGTCGATGAAGGCGTCGAGGATCTCCCACGACAGGCGCTGCTCCTCGACGCGCCACTCGCCGCCGGCGCCGTGCGCGTCGTCCGCACCTTCGCTGCTGTCCTCGGAGCGCTTGAAGTACGGCAGCACGTCGTCCCAGCCCCAGCCGGTATTGCCCAGCTGGCGCCATTGGTCGTAGTCGCGCGCCTGGCCGCGCATGTAGATCATGCCGTTGATCGAGGAGCAGCCGCCCAGCACCTTGCCGCGCGGGTAGGCCAGCGCGCGGCCGTTCAGTCCCGCCTCGGCCTCGGTCGACATGCACCAGTCGGTGCGCGGGTTCCCCATGCAGTAGAGGTAGCCGAACGGGATGTGGATCCAGAGGTAGTTGTCGCGCCCGCCGGCCTCCAAGAGCGCCACGCTCACGTCCGGGTCGGCGCTGAGCCGGTTGGCCAGCACACAGCCGGCCGACCCGGCGCCGACGATGACGTAGTCGAAGGTGCCGAGGTCGGTTGCGGTGTCGGTCGGAGTCATGGGCGTGCGGGCGGCGGTTGGGACCGCGACTCTACCGGTCCCGCCGCCGCGGTGTCATCGTCCGGCGCTTGCGCGTCGTGCGCCCGCGGGGAGAATGGCCAGCGCAAGGGAGGGAACAGGATGTCGGTCGATCGTGTCGGTACCGCGGTGCGCCTGGCGCCAAACCTCGCCGCGGTGTTGTTCGACCTCGACGGCGTGGTCACGGACACCGCGGCGTTGCACGCGGTGGCCTGGCAGCGGCTGTTCGACGGCTTCCTCGCGGACTATGCGGGACCGGGCGACACCGCGCCGCTGAAGCTGCCCGACGACTATCTGGCGCACATCGACGGCAAGCCGCGGCTGGACGGCGTGCGGTCTTTCCTGGCCGCGCGCGGGATCGACCTGCCCGAGGGCGCATCCGGCGACCCGCCGGAGCTGGAAACCGTGCAAGGGTTGGCGCGCCGCAAGGACGCGGACTTCGTGGCGCTGCTGGAGACGCGCGGCGTCGACGTGTTCCAAGGCACGGTGGCGCTGATCGAGGAGCTGCGGCGCCGCGGCGTTGGAATCGCCTGCGTCTCGTCGTCGAAGCATTGCCGCACCGTGCTCGACGCCGCCGGCCTGACGCCGCTTTTCGACGTCATCGTCGACGGCATCGATCAGGAGCGCGAGGGCCTCGGCGGCAAGCCGGCGCCGGACAGCTTCCTCTACGCCGCCCGCGTGCTGGGCGTTGCGGCGGATGCGGCGGCGGTGGTCGAGGACGCGGTCTCGGGGGTCGCCGCCGGGCGGGCCGGCGCCTTCGCCCAGGTGATCGGCGTCGACCGTGGCGCCGGGGCGGCGGCGCTGACCCAGGCGGGCGCCGACGTGGTGGTCGACGACCTGGCGGCGCTGCGGCCCGACCCGGGGTAGGATCGGCCGGAAGGGGGGAAACACCGATGCTGCGCGAGCGGTTGAAACCGCCTCGGGACGTCTTTCCGGTCGTTCCCTGGGCGCTCGAGACCAAGGCGTTCCGGCCGGAATTCGTCGCCCAGTCGGAGACCGGCATGGCGCTAGGCAACGGCTTCCTGGGCATCCGCGGCAGCCACGAGGAGAACCGCCCGGCCGCCGAGCCCGGCACCTACCTCAACGGCTTCTACGAGCTGCGCCCCCTGGTCTACGGCGAGGAGGCCTACGGCCTGCCGGAATACGGCCAGACCATGCTGAACGTGCCGGACGGCAAGGTCATCAAGCTCTACGTCGACGACACGCCGTTCGAGCTCGGCACGGCCGAGCTGCTGGACTATGGCCGCACGCTGGACATGCGCCGCGGCGTCTACCGCCGCCACGTCGCCTGGCGCACGCCGGCGGGCAAGCGCCTGAGGCTCGAGACCGCGCGCTTCGTCTCGCTGCGCCACCGCCATCTGGCCGGCGTCGACTACACGCTGACGGTGGAGGACGGCGAGGCCGACGTCGTCATCTCGTCCGAGCTGATGGCCCGCAAGCCGCCGACGCGCGCCGGCGCCGATCCGCGCGTCGCGCAAGGCTTTTCGGACGTCGTGCTGCAGCCGGCCGGCCACGAGAACGGCGACACGCGCATCGTGCTGAGCTTCACGACGGAGCTCTCGGGGCTGGCGCTGGCCTGCGGCGCCGATCATGCGGTCGCGACCGAGGTACCGTTCACCGCCGACGTGCGCGAGGACGATCAGTTCGCGGCCGTCGTGCTGCGGCTGCGGCCGGCGGCGGGCCAGTCGATCCGCCTCTCCAAGTTCCTGGCCTACCACTACGCCGACGACCGCACGCCGGTCGAGCTGAGGGCGCTCACGAAGTGGACGCTGGACCAGGCGATGGAGACCGGCTTCGACCGCGCGCTGGAGGAGCAGGCGCAGGAGACCGCGGCGTTCTGGGACGTCGCCGACGTCCAGGTCGATGGCGACCCGGAGAAGCAGCAGGTGATCCGCTGGAACCTGTTCCAGCTCATGCAGGCCTCGGCGCGGGTCGACGACCTGGGCATCCCGGCGCGCGGCGTCACCGGTCCCGGCTACGAGGGGCACTATTTCTGGGACGCCGAGATCTACGTGCTGCCGTTCCTGACCTACACGACGCCGCGCATCGCCCGGAACCTGCTGCTGCTGCGTTACCGGCAGCTCGAAAAGGCGCGCACGCGGGCGCGGCTCCTGGGGCTCAAGGGCGCGCTGTACCCCTGGCGCACCATCAACGGCGACGAGGCCTCGGCATACTTCCTGGCCGGCACCGCCCAGTACCACATCAACGCCGACATCGCCTACGCGATCCGCAAATACGTCGAGGTCACCGGCGACGTGCAGGCGCTGGAGGAGTTCGGCGCCGAGATCCTGATCGAGACGGCGCGCTTCTGGGCCAGCCTCGGCAACTACTCGGCGCGGCACGGCGGCCAGTTCACGATCGACTGCGTGACGGGGCCGGACGAGTACACGGCGCTGGTCAACAACAACTACTACACGAACCTGATGGCGCGCGAGAACCTGCACCACGCGGTCGAGACCGTCGCCTGGCTGCGGGCCGAGGCGCCCGAGACATTCGCGCGCTTGGCGCGCAAGACGGCGCTCGACGATGCCGAAATGGAGGAATGGCAACGCGCGGCCGACGCGACGTTCCTGCCCTACGACGAGCGCCTGGGCATCCACCTGCAGGACGACGCCTTCCTCGACAAGGCGGAGTGGGACTTCGAGAACACGCCGGAGGAGCACTATCCGCTGCTGCTGCACTACCACCCGCTGACGCTGTACCGCTATCAGGTGATCAAGCAGGCCGATATCGTGCTCGCCATGTTCCTGCTGTGGCACGAGTTCACGCCGGAGGAGAGGCGGCGCAACTTCGAGTACTACGACCCACGCACGACCGGGGATTCGTCACTCTCGGTCTGCGTCCAGAGCATCATCGCCAGCGAGATCGGCGAGGCGGAGAAGGCGTTCGAATACTTCAGCTTCGCCGCGACGATGGACTTCTCCGACGTCGGCGGCAACATGGCGCATGGCGCGCACATCGCCTCGATCGGCGGCTCGTGGATGGCGATCGTCTACGGCCTGGCGGGCATGCGCGACCGTCACGGCGCCATCACCTTCGCGCCGCGCCTGCCGGCGGCATGGGACGGCCTCAAGTTCTGCCTGCGCGTGCGCGACAACCTGATCGCGGTGGACATCGGCCCGGCCGAAACGACCTACACGCTGCGCTCGGGCGAGGGCATCTCGCTGGCGCATTGCGGCCGGCCGGTCGTCTTATCGCCGGCCGACGCCGCCATGACTCTGCCGACGGAGGCTCACCCCGCCGACGCTGTTGCTGACTGACGGTCATGTGATGCCCGGGACGGCCCCGGAGCCGTCCAATATTGCATGTGCGAATTGACATGGTGCAATGCGACAATGGTGCTATGCAGCGCATCGTGTCGCTGACAGGAGGCGGACATGTTCACGCCGCAAGGTTGGGCAAAGTTTTGGTTTCCCAGCCAAACTGGCACTGACGACGCGCCAAGCGTGCCGCGCTCGTCGCCGGCAAAATTCTGGCAGGACTACTGGGTCGACAGCGTGCAGCGCTCGATCCTGTTCTGGGACGTCTTACGCAGGCGCGGCAACGACGCCCACGAACACCGTGACAGCGGCAAGCCGCCGGTCCTCGAGTTCAACTACGAGACGCTGGCCGACGGCCGCGACCTCGAGCGGCCGGTCAACTATTCGCTGTTGCGCATCCTGCCGCCTGAGGGCGCGGAGGTCGACGACGCGGCGCGCCCGTTCGTCGTCATCGACCCGCGCGCCGGTCACGGGCCCGGCATCGGCGGCTTCAAGCAGGACAGCCAGATCGGCGTCGCGCTCAACGCCGGTAACCCATGCTACTTCGTGACATTCGATCCCGTGCCGGTGCCCGGGCAGACGCTGAGCGACGTCGGCAACGCCGAGGCCGAGTTTCTGCGCATCGTCGCCGAGCGCCACCCCGAGGCACCCGGCAAGCCCGTCGTGATCGGCAACTGCCAGGCCGGCTGGGCGGTGTTCGCGTTGAGCGCGGTGGCGCCGGACGTGTGCGGCCCGATCTGCCTCAACGGCGCGCCGCTGTCCTACTGGTCCGGCCGCCGCGGCGAGAACCCGATGCGCTACACGGGCGGCCTGCTGGGCGGCACCTGGCTGGCCTCGTTCGCCGGCGACCTGGGCAACGGGTTGTTCGACGGCGCGCACCTGGTCGAGAATTTCGAGAACCTGAATCCGGCCAACGCCCTGTGGTCGAAGCAGTACAACCTCTACAGCAAGGTCGACACGGAGGCGGAGCGCTTCCTGGGCTTCGAGCGCTGGTGGGGCGGCTACTTCCTGATGAACACGGAAGAGATGCGCACCATCACCAACGAGCTGTTCGTCGGCAACAAGCTGGCGGCCGGCGAGATCGTCACCGAGGACGGCGTGCCCATCGACGTGCGCAACATTCGCTCGCCGATCGTGCTGTTCGCCTCGTTCGGCGACAACATCACGCCGCCGCAGCAGGCGCTGAACTGGATCTGCGACGTCTACCGCGACGTCGACGAGATCAAGGCCAACGAGCAGGTCATCGTCTACCTGCTGCATGAGGACATCGGCCATCTCGGTATCTTCGTCTCGGGCCGCGTCGCCAGGCGCGAACACGCCGGCATCGTCGAGACGCTGGATATGATCGATCACCTGGCGCCGGGCCTCTACGAAATGGTGATCGAGGACAAGCAGCCGGGCGACCGCAACGCAGAGCTCATGGTCGGCGACTACACCGTGCGCTTCGATCCGCGCACGATCGACGACATCCGGGCGCTCGACGACACCCGCGACGACGAGCCGATGTTCGAGGCGGTGTCGCGCGTCTCTCAGATCAACGAGGGCCTCTACCTCAGCTATCTCAGCCCGGCCGTCCGGGCGATGAGCAACGACATGACGGCGGAAGCTCTGCGCGAGCTGCACCCTCAGCGATTGCAGCGGTTTCCGATCTCGGACCGCAACCCGGCGATGGCGGCGGTGAAGCACGCGGCCGACATCGTGCGCGCCAACCGTCGCCCGGTGCCGGCGGACAACCCGTTCGTCGCCCTCGAACGCGCCGTCTCGCAACAGATCGTGCGCACGCTCGACACCTATCGGGACGCGCGCGACTACTGGCAGGAACAGCTGTTCCACGGCATCTACGGCTCGACCGCGCTGCAGGCGGCGCTGGGCCTCAGCGCCTCGGGCCGCGAAGCCATCGGTCGTCAGGTCCGTGACCAGGCCCGCGAGGCGCTGATCGCGCTGAAGAAGGAACACATCCTGGCGCGGATCGCCGAGGGTGGCTTCAACGAGGGCGTCGTGCGCGTGCTGATCCACGTGGTTCGGGTCGATCAGTACGGCGCCGACGCGCGCGAGTTCCGCGTGCTGCAGCAGCTCAAGCCTGGCCGGCCCGAGGTGGCGCCGCACGAGTCGAAGGCGCTCATGAAGGAACAGGCGGCGATGCTGGACATCGACGAAGAACGCGCCATCGCCGTGTTGCCGGAGCTTCTGCGCACCGACGAGGAGCGGACGACGGCGGTCTCCCTGGTGCGCCAGGTGCTCAGCGCCACCGGCGAACTCCCGCCCGCACGCGCCGAGCGGTTGGCCGAGGTCGCGGCCCAGCTTGGGGTCGCGGCGCCGCAGGAAGCACCGCCAGAAACCGCTGTGACGGCGCCCAAGCCGGATCGGCCGCGCCGACAACGCGCCCCCCGCAAGGCGGCCGCGTCGTGAGCGAGCTCAAGGCGATCGCCAACCGCACCTTCGACGAGATCGAGATCGGGGCGACGGCGCAGATCACCCGCACGTTGACCGACCGCGACGTGCAGCTGTTCGCCGCCGTCTCGGGCGACATGAACCCGACCCACTTCGAGGAACAGGCCGACGGCGAGGCGATCGCCGGGCACTCGATGCTGGCGACGGCGCTGATTTCCGGCGTGCTGGGCAATCGGCTGCCCGGCGCCGGCACGGTCTACAAGGGCCAGGACGTGCATTTCGCGCGCCAGTTGAGGATCGGCGAGAGCTACACGGTCGAGGTCGTCGCCAGGGCCAAGGACGCGGCGGACGGCACGGTCACCTTCGACTGTCGCGGAACCGACGCCGGCGGTCAGCCAGTGTTTGACGGCATGGCGGTGGTCTTTGCGCCGCGCGAGCGGATCGTGCGCACCCCGCTGGAGATGCCGGAGGTGCACGTCCGCGACGAGGAGCGCTACCAGGCGTTCATCGACCGTGCCGCGGCCCTCGATCCCGTCGTCACGGCCGTAGTTCACCCCTGCGACCAAAGCTCGCTGGAAGGGCCGATCGTCGCGGCCGAGGCCGGCCTGATCGTGCCCACGCTGATCGGCCCGGAGGCCAAGATCCGCGCCGTCGCCGAGGCGCACGGGATCGACATCGACGGCGTGCCGATCGTCGACGTCGAACACAGCCACGCCGCCGCCGCCAAGGGCGTCGAGCTGACCCGTGCCGGCCGGTTCCAGGCGCTGATGAAGGGCAGCCTGCACACCGACGAGCTGATGCGCGAGGTGATGAGCGGCAGTACCGGCCTGCGCACGGAGCGGCGCATCAGCCACTGCTTCGTGCTCGACGTACCGAGCTATCCGGGGGCGCTGATCGTTACCGACGCCGCGATCAACATCTACCCGTCGCTGGAGGACAAGCAGCACATCTGCCAGAACGCCATCGACCTCGCCAATGTGCTGCCCATGGGCGAGCCGCGGGTGGCGATCCTCTCGGCCGTCGAGACCGTGTACCCGAAGATCGGCTCGACGATCGAGGCGGCGGCGCTGTGCAAGATGGCCGACCGCGGCCAGATCACCGGCGGCCTGCTCGACGGGCCGCTGGCCTTCGACAATGCGGTCAGCGAGGAGGCGGCGAAGACCAAGGGCATCGTCTCGCCGGTCGCCGGCCGCGCCAACATCCTGCTGGTGCCCGACCTGGAGTCCGGCAACATGCTGGCCAAGCAGCTGATGTACCTGGGCGGCGCCGCGGCGGCCGGCATCGTGCTGGGCGCCCGCGTGCCCATCGTGCTGACGAGCCGCGCCGACAGCGTGCGCACCCGCATGGCGTCCTGCGCCGTGTCGGCGTTCATGGCCGACGCGCGGGCGCGCGCGGCCAAGGTGGACGGCTGAGCGCCATGCAGCTCGTCGGCGTGCTCAACGCGGGGTCCTCAAGCCTCAAGTTCTCGCTCTACGAGCCGCGCGACGGAACTCTTGCTGTCGTGCTACAGGGCCAAATCGGCGGCATCGGCACGGCACCGCACTTCACGGCGCGCGACGGCGACGGCGCCCGTGTCGTGGACGAGGGCCTGGCGCACGTCCGCTCCACTGGCGACGCGCTCGCGCACCTGTTCGACTGGACCGCGGGGCAGGTCGGCGAGGCCCAGTTCCTGGCCATCGGTCACCGGGTCGTGCACGGCGGGCCGGACTTCGCCGCGCCGGTGCGCATCGACGACACGGTGCTCGCCGCGCTCGACGACCTTGTGCCCCTGGCGCCGCTGCACCAGCCGCACAACCTGGCGCCGATCCGCGCCATCGCCGCGCGCCGGCCGGACGTGCCCCAGGTCGCCTGTTTCGACACCGCATTTCACCGCGGCCACCCGGAGGTCGCCGACCGCTTCGCCGTCCCAGACGAGCTCTACCGCGCCGGCGTGCGGCGCTACGGTTTCCACGGCCTGTCCTACGAGTACGTCTCCGGGCGCCTCGCCGAATTGGCGCCGGAGGCGGCGGCCGGCCGCGTCGTCGTCGCGCACCTGGGCAGCGGCGCCAGCATGTGCGCCATCAAGGCCGGCCACAGCATCGACAGCACCATGGGCTTCACCGCGCTCGACAGCCTGCCCATGGGCACGCGCTCGGGCGCCATCGACCCCGGCGTGCTGCTCTATCTGCTGACCGAGCGCGGCATGGACGCCAAGGCGCTCGAGGACTTCCTCTACCGCGACTGCGGCCTGAAGGGCCTCTCCGGCATCAGCAACGACATGCGGGATCTTGAGGCCAGCGAGGACCCCGCCGCCAAGCGCGCAATCGACTATTTCGTCGCCCGCATCGGCCGCGAGCTTGGCGCGCTCTCGGCCTCGCTGGGCGGCCTCGACGCGCTGGTCTTCACCGCCGGCATCGGCGAGCGTTCGCCGTCATTGCGCGCACGCGTCTGCCGCGATGCCGCCTGGCTCGGCGTCGCGCTCGACGACGCTGCCAACGCCGCTGGCGGCCCGCGCATCACGACAGACGGGGCCGCGGTCTCGGCCTGGGTCATTCCAACCGACGAAGAACGCATGATCGCCCGGCACACGCTGCGTGTGCTGGGGTTTGCGACAGCCGTGGAGGCAGCATGAGCGCGGAGACCGTGGTCGAACCGGACGCCTATGCCCATGCGGGCGCCGACCTGCAGGGCAAGAAGGGCTTGATCATCGGCATCGCCAACGACATGTCGATCGCCTACGGCTGCGCCCGCGCCGCCCACGCGCTGGGCGCCGAACTGGCCGTCACTTACCTCAACGAGAAGACCAAGCAGTACACCGCGCACCTGGCCGAAGAGCTGGAGGCGCCGATCTTCATGCCGCTCAACGTCGAGGAGGACGGTCAGCTGGAGGCCCTGTTCGCCGAGATCGAGCGCCGCTGGGGCCGGCTCGACTTTGCGCTGCACTCCATCGCCTTCGCGCCGCGCGACGACCTGCACGGCCGCGTCGTCGACTGCTCGCGCGAGGGCTTCATGCGGGCGATGGACATCTCCTGCCACTCGTTCATCGAGATGGCGCGCCTCGCCGAGCCCTTGATGGTCGACGGCGGCGCCCTGATGTCAATGAGCTACTACGGCGCCGAGAAGGTGGTCGAGAACTACAACATGATGGGCCCCGTCAAGGCGGCGCTGGAAGCCACGGCACGCTACCTGGCGGCGGAACTCGGGCCCAAGGGCATCCGCGTCAACGTCATCTCGCCGGGGCCGCTGAAGACCCGCGCGGCCTCGGGCCTGGCGCATTTCGACAAGCTGATCGACGCCGCCGCGGCGGAGGCGCCGGCCGGCCGGCTGGTCTCGATCGAGGACGTCGGCATCACCACGGCGCGCCTCGCCACCGACGCCAACCGACTGATTACCGGCGAGACGATCCACATCGACGGCGGGCTTCACATCCTCGGGTGAGCCGCACGCTTTGCGATAACGCGCCAATGGGTCGAGAATAGACTCGCAGGGTGTTCGGGGAGGGGTGTCGATGCCGCATTCGCTGATCAGCTATTCGCGCATCCTCGAGATCGTCGGGGACATCGTGAAGGTACAGGTGGCGCCGACCGGCAACGGCGAGGTCGGCGCGCGCTTCGGCGACCTGGCGGTGATCCGCGACCGGGACGACAAGGAGGGTTCGCTCGCCCAGGTCATCCGTCTGGAGCGCGACCGCGTCTCCCTGCAGGTGTTCTCCGGCACAAAGGGCCTGTCGACCGAGGCCCAGGTCAGCTTCCTCGGCCATCCCGCGCAAGTGACCTATTCGCCCAACATCCTGGGCCGCGTGTTCCGCGGCACGGGCGAGCCCATGGACAGCGGCCCGGACCTGGACCAGGACCCCAAGGTGCCCATCGGCGGCCCCTCGGTGAACCCGGCGCGGCGCGTGCTGGCGTCGAAGATGATCCGCACCGACGTGCCGATGGTCGACGTCTTCAACAGCCTGGTCGAGAGCCAGAAGATACCGGTTTTTTCCGTTGCCGGAGAGCCTTACAACCCGTTCCTCGCCCGCATCGGCATCCAGGCCGACGCCGACATCGTCGTCTTCGGCGGCCTGGGCCTGATCTTCGACGACTTCCACTTCTTCCGCACGGCGTTCGAGGACGCGGGCGTCTTCGCGCGCACGGTGATGTTCGTCAACCAGGCGTCCGACCCGATCATCGAGCGGCTCTTGGTGCCCGACATGGCGCTCGCCGTCGCCGAGCACTTCGCGGTCGAGGAGCGCAAGCGCGTGCTGGTGCTCTTGACCGACATGACGGCCTACGCCGATGCGCTCAAGGAGGTCGGCATCTCCATGGAGCGGGTGCCGTCCAACCGCGGCTATATGGGCGACCTCTACTCCCAGCTGGCGCGGCGCTACGAAAAGGCCTGTGACTTCGCCGGCGGCGGCTCGGTCACGCTGCTGACCGTCACCACCATGCCCGGCAACGACGTCACCCACCCGGTGCCCGACAACACCGGCTACATCACCGAGGGCCAGTTCTACCTGCACTCCGGCGTCATCGACCCGTTCGGCTCGCTGTCGCGGCTGAAGCAGCACGTCATCGGCAAGGCGACGCGCGAGGACCACGGCCAGATCATGAACACCATGATCCGCTTCTACGCCGGCGCCCGCGACGCGCAGCAGAAGCAGGCCATGGCCTTCGAACTGAGCGCCTTCGACGAGCAGCTCTTGAAGTTCGGCGGCCTGTTCCGCGAGCGCTTCATGGACATCGACGTGGCGATGCCGCTGGAGGCCGCGCTGGACCTGTGCTGGCGCACGCTGGCCGAGTGCTTCGCGCCCGAGCAGTTGTTGATGCGGCAGGAGCTGATCGACAAGTACTTCCCGCAGGATGTGGCGGGCGCCGTCGTGGTCGAACCGGCCGCCTAAACGATGGCGCGCCTCGCCCTCAGCAAGTCGTCGCTGTCGCGCGAGAAGGGGCAGCTGTCGCTGTTCCGCCGCTTCCTGCCGTCGCTGGACCTGAAGCGGCGCCAGCTCATCGCCGAGCGCGCCAAGGCGGCGGCGGAGCTGATCGAGGCCCGCCAGGCCATCGCCGAGAACCAGGCGCTGATCGGCGCCGAGGTGCCGATGCTTGCGAACGCCGAAGTCGATCTCACCGGGCTCGTGCGCCTGACTGGCGTGGTGCTGGGCGAGGAGAACCTGCTGGGCACGCGGCTGCCGCTGCTGGAGAGCATCGAGATCGAGGTGCTGCCCTACGGCACCATGGTGCGGCCGCACTGGGTCGACCGCGTCGTCGAGCTGCTGCACCGCATGCTGGAGCTGCACACGCTCGCCGACGTCGCGGAGCAGCGGCTGGCGCTGCTGGACGTGGCGGTGCGCAAGATCACGCAGCGGGTGAACCTGTTCGAAAAGGTGCTGATCCCGCGCACCGCGGCCAACATCAAGCGCATCCAGATCTACCTCTCCGACGCGGAGCGGGCGGCGGTCGTCAACTCGAAGCTGGCGAAGACGCGCCACGCCGCGGTGCCGGCATGAGCATCGTCGCCATGAAGAAGGTCACGGTCTGCGGCCTCCTGAAGGAGAAGGAGCCGACGATCGCCGGGCTGCAGCGGCTCGGCTGCATGCATCTGGTGCCCCTGGCGCCGGCCCCGGCGGAGCCGGAGAAGGCCGCGCCGGCCCACGCCGTCGACGCCTATCGCGCGCTCAAGTACCTGATGGACGCGCCGCGCCATCGCCGGCCGCTGCGCCGCGACCCGAACTTCGAGGTCGAGCGCGTCGTCGCCGATATCCTGGCCACCAAGGACGCCCAGCGCTCGTTCACCGACCGCCACGACTTTCTGATCCAGCGCATCGCCGCGGTAGAGCCGTGGGGCGACTTCAAGCTGCCGGCCGAGACGCTGGGCGGCTACATGCTGTGGTTCTACATCGTGCCGCTGCGCGAGATGCGGGCGCTCGAGGCGCTGGAGCTGCCCTGGCAGGTCGTGCACCGCACCAACAAGGACGCCTACGTCGTGGTGATCGCGCGCGAGGAGCCGGCGGCCGAGGCGCTGCCGGTGCCACGCACCCACACCGGCCGGCGCTCGCTCAGCGAACTGCGCGCCGAACTCGAGGACGTCGAAGTGGCGATCAAGGCGGCGACGGCGGAGCGCGAGGCGCTGACCCGCTACACCTTCCTGCTGCAGCAGAACCTGGCGCGCGCGGAGGACAGCGCCGCGCTGCGCCACGCGCTCGAACAGGCGCTCGATGCCGAGGAGTTCTTCGCCCTGCAGGGCTGGGTGCCGGCGCCGCAGGCGCCCGACCTCGTCGCCGCCGGCGACGCGCACGGCCTCGCCGTGCTGGTCGAGGACCCGGCGCCCGACGAGCAGCCGCCGACGCTGCTGGACGAGCCGCCCGCGGTCGCCGCCGGCAGCGACCTCGCCGTCTTCTACCAGACGCCCGACTACCGCGCCTGGGACCCGTCGTTGCTGCTGTTCGCCTCGTTCGCGGTGTTCTTCGCGATGATCCTGTCGGACGCCGGCTACGCCGTGTTGCTGTTGCTGCTGACCGGCTATCTGTGGGGCCGCATGGGCGCGAGCGACATGGGCCGGCGCATGCGCAACCTGATGCTGGCGCTGGGCGGCGCCTCGCTGGTCTACGGCATCATGGTGGGCAGCTATTTCGGCATCGCGCCGGACGAGGGCGGCGTCCTGGCGGCGCTCAAGGTGCTCGAACTCAACGACTTCGACACCATGATGACCGTCTCGATCGTCATCGGCGTCAGCCACATCGCGCTCGCCAACCTCATCGAGGCGCGGCGTCTGTGGGGCCGGCCGGCGGCCTACGCCCGGCTCGGCTGGGCCGCGGCGGTGCTCAGCGGCCTCCTGATCTGGCGCGGCGGGCCGGGCGTCGCCGGTATAGGCATCGTCGTGCTGGTGGCGGCGCTGGCCGCGGTGTTCCTGTTCGCCAGCGAGCGCGTCGTCAGGCGCCCGGTCGATCTGCTCCGGCGCGGTCTCGACGGGTTGTTGGCGCTGACCAACGTCACCAAGATCTTCGGCGACGTGCTGAGCTACATGCGACTCTTCGCGCTCGGCTTGGCCAGCGCCTCGCTGGCGCTGACGTTCAACCAGCTGGCCGGGCAGATCAACGACGCGCTGCCGGGCATCGGGCTGTTCTTGAGCCTCTTGGTGCTGGTCGTCGGCCACGCGCTGAACCTGGGCCTCGCGGTCATGAGCGGCGTCGTGCACGGCCTGAGGCTCAACTTCATCGAGTTCTACAATTGGGGCATGTCGGGCGAAGGCTACGCCTTCGACCCCTTGCGCAAGCGGGAGGTGGAGACGTGAATGAACTGGTCGTCGCGCTCGGCTGGGCCGGGATGTACGGGGCGATGGCGCTGGCCGCCGTCGGCAGCATCATGGGGTGCGCCATCGCCGGGCAGGCGGCGATCGGCGCCATGCTGGAGACCGAGGGCGGCTACGGCCGCTATGTCGGCATCTCGGCGATGCCGTCGTCGCAGATCATCTACGGCATCGTCGTGATGTTCACGCTCAACCGCGACGTCACGCCGGAGAACGCCGGCGGGTTGTTCGGCATCGGCCTGCTGGCCGGCGTGGCGCTGATGTACAGCGCCATCCACCAGGGCCGCTGCTGCGCCGCGGCGATCAACGCCTCGAAGGACAAGCCGGAGATCTTCGGCCTGTCGCTGGCGCCGGCGGCGATCGTCGAGGGCTTCGCCGTGTTCGCCTTCATCTTCGCGCTGGTCGTCAGCGCCGGTGTCCCGGGCAGCTGACGGAGGCGGGGAATATGGCCAAGCGTCCGTCCGAGTCGAAGGTCTCCTCCGGCGTCGAGGCCCTGATCGCGAAACTGCGCGAGGAAGGCGCCGATGCGGGTCGCAACCGCGGCGAAGCGATCGTCGCCGACGCCGAGGCGCGCGCCAACTTCATCGTCAGCCAGGCCCGCGAGGAGGCGGAGCGCACCGTCGTCGAGGCGCGCACCGAGGCCGACCGGCTGCGCAAGGCGGCGGAGGAGGCGATGCGCGTTGCCGCGCGCGACACCATGCTGGACCTCAAGGGCCAGCTCTCCGAGCGCCTGTCGGGCGACGTCAGCCGGCTGATCTCCGACGAGCTGCGCGACGAGGACATGCTGAAGCGCATGATCCTCGAGGTCGCCGGCCGCGCCCGCGCAGAGGCCGGAGTCGACGGCGAGGAGGTCGAGATTCTGCTGCCGCGGGACGTGGTCGGGCTCGACGAGCTGCGCCGCGATCCCAAGGAACTCACCGAGGGCACGTTGACGCACCTCGTGCTGGCGCTGGCCGGCGACATGCTGGTGAGCGGTGTCTCGTTCGGCGTCGCCGAGGACGACGAGCCGGGCATCCGCATAGTGCTGAAGGACAAGGACCTGACCGTCGATCTGACCGACAAGGCGGTCGCCGACCAGATCCTGCGCCACCTGCAGCCACGCTTCCGGGCGCTCTTGGAGGGCATCGTCAAGTGACGGGCGAGGACGCCTATACGATGCTGGTGTCCAGCCTGCCGTATCACGGGCCGTTGTTCGGCGCGAAGCAGCCGCCGTTGTCGCGCATCAAGCTGGACCAGCGACTGCGCATGCTGACCCCGGAGGACCGGGCGACGCTGGAGACGATCGAGAACGCGCTGCAATGGGACCGCCTGCCGCTCGAGCGCAGCGACGAGGAGTTCGTCGCCCGCGCCCGGCAGGCGATCGTCGGGCTCGACGACGGGGCGCTGGTCGAGGTCATGCGCCAGCGGCTGGAGCTGCGCACGCTGGTCGCCGCGTTGCGCCGCCGGGCGCGTGGCGACGGGCCGCCCGCGGGCCGCATCGCCTGGGGCTACGGGCGCTGGCTGGGCGCCATCGCGCGCAACTGGGGCGAGACCACGTTCGGCATCGGCCGGGCCTTCCCCTGGGCGGCGGAGGCGGACCGCCTGTTGCGCGCCGGCGACGCCGTCGGGCTCGAGCGGCTGCTGCTGGACGTGCAGTGGCGCTACCTGGGCCGCGCCGCGGCGGAGCACCCGTTCAATCTCGTCGCCGTCGTCGTCTACGTCTTGAAGTGGAACGTGATCGACCGCTGGACGCATTACGACGCCGAGGCGGCGTCGCGGCGCTTCGCCCAACTGATCGAGCAGGGCCTCGCGCCTGCCGCCTGAAGGACCGCCCATGGCCAAGAAGCCCGCCAAGAAACCGAGCGCCAAGGCGCCGCCGCGCAACGCGCCGACCGCCCGCATCGCCGACGTGCAGGACGACATCGTCCGCATCGAGGCCGAGGAGGGCGGCCACCTGGTCAAGAACGAGGTGGTCTTGATTGCGCCGTCGCGGCTGGGCGAAGGCGGCCGCCAGGAGCACCTGAAGGCCGAACTGCTGCGTGTGCGCGGCCGCACCGCCGACGCCCAGGTTTATGAGAGCACGGAGGGCATCGCCGTCGGCGACGCGGTCGAGCAGACCGGCCAGATGCTTTCGGTCAAGCTGGGGCCAGGCCTCCTGGGCCAGGTCTACGACGGCCTGCAGCATCCGCTGGAGGGCCTGGCGGTCGAGTACGGCTATTTCCTGCCGCGCGGCGCCCATATCGAGCCGCTGGACGTCAGCCGCAAGTGGTCGTTCGTGCCGAAGATCACCGCCAACGCCGTGCTGCGCGCCGGCGACGTCATCGGCACGGTGCAGGAGGGGCGCTACACCCACAAGATCATGGCGCCCTTCGATCTGCGCGGCGAGGCGACGGTGGCCTGGGTCCAGGAGGGCAACTTCACCGTCGACGAGCCCATCGCGCGCATTGAAGACGCGGCCGGCCGGGCCCGCAATCTGACGCTGGCGCAGGACTGGCCCGTGCGCGTGCGCCTGCCTGATCGCCTGCTGCGCCGGCGCCTGTCCGAGCGGCTCTACCCGACGGAGCCGCTGGTCACCGGCCAGCGCCTGATCGACACGTTCTTCCCGGTGGCGCGCGGCGGCATGGCCTGCATCCCAGGGCCGTTCGGCGCCGGCAAGACGGTGCTGCAGAACCTGATCGCCAAGAACGCCGCTGTCGACATCGTCATCGTCGTCGCCTGCGGCGAGCGCGCGGGCGAAGTGGTCGAGACGATCACCGAATTCCCGAAGCTTGACGACCCGCAGACCGGCGGCTCGCTGATGGACCGCACCATCATCATCTGCAACACCTCGTCGATGCCGGTGGCGGCGCGCGAGGCGTCGATCTACACCGGCATCACGCTGGGCGAGTACTACCGGCAGATGGGCTTCAGCGTGCTCTTGATCGCAGACTCGACCTCGCGCTGGGCGCAGGCGATGCGCGAGACCTCCGGCCGCCTGGAGGAGATCCCCGGCGAGGAGGCCTTTCCGGCCTACCTCGACAGCTCGATCAAGAACATCTACGAGCGCGCCGGCGTCATCCGGGCCAACGACGGCGCCGAGGGCAGCCTGACCATGATCGGCACCGTGTCGCCCGCCGGCGGCAATTTCGAGGAGCCGGTGACCCAGTCGACGCTGGCGACGGTCAAGACGTTCCTCGGCCTCTCGGCCGACCGCGCCTACAAACGCTTCTACCCGGCGGTCGACCCGTTGTTGTCCTGGTCCCGCTATCAGGGCCAGCTCGGCCGCTGGTACGCGGCCGAGCTGGGCGGCAGCTGGACCGAGCGCGTCGCGGAGTTGGTCGAGCTCTTGAAGCGCGGCGACGCGGTCTACCAGATGATGCAGGTGACCGGCGAGGAGGGCATCACGCTCGACGACTTCGTGACCTACCAGGCGTCGCTGTTCCTCGACATGGTCTATCTGCAGCAGGACGCCTTCGACGACGTCGACGCGGCGGTGCCGCTGGCGCGGCAGAAGGCGATGTTCGAGATGATCTACGGCCTGGTCACACGACCCTACGCCTTCGCCGACAAGGACGCCGCGCGCGACTACTTCACGCGCCTCACGGGCCTGTTCAAGAACCTCAACTACACCTCTGACAAATCGCCGGAATACACGAGCCTGATCGAGCAGATCGAGGCGTTGGCCGCGGCCGTGCCGGAGACCGAGATCGTCGAAGCGGCGGAATAGCCCGGCGTCAGCCGAGGCCGTAGTACGCGATCGCGTTGTCGCGCCAGACCTTGCGCCGGTCGGCCTCCGGGAGCGCCTTGAGCGCGCGGTCGACGATCTCGACCCAGCGCGGATAGGCGACCGCCAGCGTCGCGACGGGCCAGTCGCCGCCGAACATCACCCGGTCGGGCCCGAAGCAGTCGAGCGCGTGGTCGATGTAGGGCCTCAGCTGGCCCTCGCTCCGGTTGGCGTGATCGGCCTCGGTGGCGACGCCCGAGAGCTTGCAGACGACGTTGTCGCAGCCGGCCAGGTCGTGCATCTGCTGCCTCCAAGGCTCGGTGATGCCGTCCCTGATGCCCGGCTTGCCGATGTGGTTCAGCACCATGCGCACCTCCGGGCACTGCGCCACGAAGTCCAGCGTGGCGGCGAACTGCCGGTGGTAGATGCAGATCTCGAAGTGCAGGTCGTGGGCCGGCAGCAGCTTGACGCCCTCGATGAAGCCGGGGCGCAGGCAATAGGCGTCGTCGGCCTCGTCCTGCAGCAGCCGGCGGATGCCGCGCACCAGCGGAATCTCCGCGAGTTTGGCCAGGTCGCCTTCGACTTCGGCGCCCTGCTCCAGCGGCGCGTGGGCGACGATGGCCTGGATGCGCGGGTCCGCCGCCGCCAGTTCCGTGATCCATTCAGCCTCGGCGATGTTGGCGCCCGGCGACACGTCGGCTTCGACGAAGACCAGCCGCTCGATCGCGACGTCCCCGGCGTGCTCGGCCAGGTCCTCGGGCCCGAAGCGGCGGGCCATCGCCGGGACGCGCGCATGCCAGTCGATCGGCACCCGCGTGGTGTCCCAGAAATGAACGTGCGTATCGACGATCCCGTAGTCCGGCATGGCTTCCCCCTCTTGGCCGCGCGCTCTGGCGCTTGACGGCATTATGCCGGCGCGGAGAGGGCTACGTCACGCGGGGCGGGCCGCCGCCTCCCGCAGCACGCGCCACAGCCCCCAGGCGGCCCAGAGGGCGATGAGGCGTAGTGCATGCCAGTGCCGGCCCTCTTTGCGCAGGCTCCAGCCGGGCGCGTCACGCGCCGCGCGTTACACGGCGCGGGCCTGCCACAGGGTCTGGGCGAGGGCGCCCAGGAAGACCCAGAGCAGAAGCGCGATGGCAATGGTGCCGAAGAACGGGATCGCCGCCACGAGCAACAGGACGGCAAAGCCGAGCGCCAAGGTGAGCAGCCGCAGGCCGAAGCCGGGCGCCGTGAGGCGGGCGCGCAGGGACATGCCGACCAGCCGCGAGCCCGTCCACTGCGCCGCGGCGACGCCGGCCAGCATCAGCGCTAGGAGGTAGGCGACGACCGCCACCGCGCCCAGCACGCCGCCTAGCACGGTGCCGAACAAGAGGCCGGCGCCGATCGGCACGGCGACGGCGACGGCGAAGCCGAGGAACAGGCTGGCCCAGGGTGACAGGCGCGCGGCGGCGATCGTGTTGGCGACGACCTCAGGCACCAGCGCCTCGACCGCCGCGCCGGCGATGGTGAAGGCGACGAAGCCGCCGAGCCAGACGGTGAGGGCGATCAGCAGCCACTGGCCGCCGCTGGGGAACGGCAGGTCCATGTCGCGCCGCTCGATGCCGCCGACGATCGTCGCCTCGGACGAGATGGCCGCGTCGCGGCGCGCCGCATAGCGCAACCTGCCGCCGATGCTCGCCCCTGGCAGGATGCGCACACGGCGGGCGTAGATGTCGGCATTGCCGGCGATCTCACCGGCCACGACGACCTCGCCGCCGGTAAGGCGGGCGTCGCCGTCGACGCGGCCGTCGAGGGTCACGCGGCCGCCGGCGATCACGGCGTCGCCGGCGATCCGGCTGGACGCCGAGACGTCGACGCGCCCGCCCGCGGCGATCAGGTCGTCGCTCAGCACCGCGTCGATCTCGATCAGGCCGCCGGCGATCAGCACGTCTTCGGCCGTGACGGCGCCGAGCCGCAGGTCGCCGCCGGAGGCGATCAGGTCGCTGAGCTGGACGCGCGCGAGGCGCACGCGGCCGCCGGCGACGATGGCGTCGGTGCCCGTCGTGTCGCTGATCGCCACTTCGCCGCCGGCGACGATGGCGTCGTCGGCCAGCGTCGCGCTGACGCGCACACGGCGGCCGGCGACGTATTGCTGGGTCGCGTGCTCGCCGCTCAGCTCGACCAGCCGGTCGTGGCGGCCGTAGCGATCGTCGTCATCGCCGGCCAGGGTGGGGCCGGCCAGGCCGGCCAGCAGCAGCGCCACGATGACGCCCCGGATCGCAACATGTGCCTGGACCATGCGATGCCCTCCGTCTTGCCGCCGTCGCGGGCCGCCGCCTACAGTTGCGCGCCGCCGCACCCGCAAGCCGTGACGTGTCCCATGAAAGCCCTCGACGGCCTCGTCGTCCTTGATCTCACGCATATGGTGGCGGGCCCGTTCGCCACAATGGTGCTGGCCGACCTGGGCGCGGAAACCATCAAGATCGAACCACCGGGCGGCGAGGCGACGCGCCGGCTGCTGGCCGACCAGCCGGCCTACCAGATCGACGGCCTCAGCGCCTACCTGCTCGCCTTGTCTCGCAACAAGAAGAGCCTGGGGCTTGATCTCAAATCGGAAAATGGACTCGCGCTGTTTCTGCGCCTAGCCGAGACTGCCGACGTGGTGGTGGACAACTTCAGCCCCGGCGTGACCCGGCGCCTGGGCATCGACCCGGCGACGCTGGCGGCGCGCAACCCGCGGGTCGTGACGTGCAGCATCACCGGCTTCGGCGGCGACTCCGACGCCGGCCGCACGGCGTTCGACCTGGTGGCGCAGGGCATGGGCGGCGGCATGTCGGTCACCGGCGAACCCGACGGCCGCCCGGTGCGCGCCGCCATCCCCATCGGCGACCTGGGCGCGGCGCTGTTCGCGGTGATCGGCATCCAGGCGGCGCTGGCGGCGCGCGCGCGCAGCGGGGCGGGGCAGCACGTCGACATCGCCATGCTGGACGGCCAGATCAGCCTCTTGACCTACATGGCGACGATGGCGCTGATGGATGGCCGGCCGCCGGCCCGCGTCGGCAACGGCCACCTCAACCACGTGCCCTACGGCACCTTCGCGACGCGGACCCGGGACCTGATCGTCGCCGTCGTCACCGACCACCATTGGCAGGCGCTGGTCGAAGAGCTGGGCCGCGACGACCTGCGTGAGCCGGCCTACGCCACGGCGGCCGGGCGGCTCAAGGCACGGGCGGCGATAGACGCGGCGCTGGGTGAGGTCCTCGCGGCCGACACCTGCGAGGCGTGGCTGGCCCGGCTCGACGCCCGGCGCATCCCCGCCGCCCCGGTCAACGACATGCTCGCGGCGCTCGGCGACCCGCAGGTGCTGGCCCGCAACATGGTGGTGGACCTGGCGCTCGCCGGCGGCACCGCGGGCGTGCCCGGCAACCCGGTCAAGCTCTCGGCGACGCCGGGCGAGGATTTTGCCCCGCCGCCCGCGGTCGGCGCCGACACGGACGCGGTGCTGCGCGACAAGTTGGGCTTGGACGCGGCGGAGACCGCGGCGCTGCGCGACGCCGGCGTCGTCGCCTGACGCCTCAGTCCGCGGCGGTCTCCGGGCCCGACCACTCGGCGACGTAGTCGGCGGGGTCGGGGCGACGCTGGTTGGCCGGCGGCGCCATGGCGGTGGTGCCGAGATAGAGGAAGCCGACGATCTCGTCGTGGGGCTGCAGGCCCAGGGCCGCCTTGACGCCGTCGTCATAGGCCGGGGCGCCGGTCTTCCACATGCAGCCCCAGCCCAGGGCGTGCGCCGCGATCATGATGTTCTGCGCCGCGCAGACCGCCGAGGCGATCTGCTCGACGGGCGGGATCTTGGGATGGTCCGGCTGCACCGTGGCGGCGACCGTGACGATCAGCGGCGCGCGCAAGGGCTTCGCGCGCTCCTTCTCGACCAGCGGCGCCGGCGCGTCGGGCTCGCGCGCCACAAGCGCCTGGGCCATGACGTCGCCGAGGCGCGCGCGCGCGTCCCCGCGCACCAGGATGAAGCGCCAGGGCCGCAGCTTGCCGTGGTCGGGCGCCCGCGCGCCGGCCGTCAGCAGCCGCTCGACGACGTCGTCCGGCGGCGCCGGCTCGGTGAGCTTGAGGGCGGAAGCGCGGCTGATGAGCGCGTCGACGGCATCCATGGCAAGAGCCCGATTTATCGTATGACGGGAAAGCGCGGAGCCGAATTAGTATTACCTGCTGGCGCCGGCAAGGCTCGTGCTAGCACGCGGGCGCGACCACTGTCGATGGCACGGCCGCGACATCGGCGGGGACACCGCCGCCACGGTTCCGTGCGGCCGATCCGGGGCGAACCGTGGGACAGAGTATTATAGGAGGGCAAAAAGTATAAGTAGTGTATCCGAAGAGCATAACTTAATATATGAACTTCTGAAGTATTACGACGTCTTTTGTCATACAACAATAGGTAATTCAACCTTAACCAAGATGCGTTTGACTAAGCCATTACGCCCGGTGCCTCCAAGCAACTCCCGGTAACCCCCGAGAAGACCTGATTTGCGATGGCAAGCACTTATGCCCTCGATCGCCTGAACGTTTTTGTCGTTCAGGACTGCGAGTTCCTGCGGTCGCTGATCGTCAGCACGTTGCAGACGCTCGGCGTCGCGCGCACCGTGTCGGCGCCGAACGGTGCCGCGGCCGCCCTCATGCTCGAGGATATGAAGAAGACGTCGCACCGCACGGGCTTCAGTTCGGCGGACCTGGTGGTCACCGACGTCGCCATGCCGCGCCTGTCGGGCCTCGGCCTGCTGCGCTGGCTGCGCCAGAGTCGGGAGTCGCCGAACCGCTTCACACCCGTGCTGATGCTGAGCGTCGCGGCCCAGCGCCGCCAAGTCGAGCTGGCGCGCGACATGGGTGCGAACGAGTTCGTCTCGGTGCCGTTCACGGGCCGTACGGTGGCCGCGCACCTGCTGTCGATCATCGACCGGCCGCGCGACTTCGTGCACTGCGACACCTATTTCGGGCCGTGCCAGCGCCGCAAGCCGATCGAGGCGCCGGTTCCGGACCGCCGCGTCACGACCGAGGAGGACGTCAAGGTCCACTACTTGGAGAAGAACCCGGACGAGACGCCGCACAAGCAGCCGGTCATGAAATTCAAGCTGCCCAACACGCTGCGCAGTCGCGTCGGCGGCGTGCCGGGGCGGCCCGGGGTCATCGACCCCAAGCTGGTGCGCGCGGCGGACCGCGAGATCACCGCCAAGCTCGAGGACTACTCGGTCTACTTCGAGCGCATCGTCGCCGACCTCAACGAGGCCATGAAGCGCGCCCTGACCGACCCGGACGAGCTCGACAGAGCCTACCGGCGGATCAGCGAGCTCGCCGTCGAGCTGCGCAGCCAGGGCGTGGTGTTCGGCTACCCGCTGATCTCGACGGTCAGCAGCTCGATGTTCGGCTACGTCTACGAACCCAAGCAGGTCGACGCCGACCACATGGCGCTCGTCAAGGCCCATGTCGACATCATCAACAACGTCGTCAGCGAGCGCGTCTCAGGCGACGGCGGCGACCTGGGCGCCAGCCTGCTGACCGAGCTGAAACGCGCCAAGACCGTCTTCGAGGAGCGCCGCCGCGCCGCCGAGAGGGCGATGGCCGATCCGAAGGCCCGCGCCCGCGCGATCGTCCAGGGCTAAGCGCCGGCGGCGCAGCCGCGTTAACCAGGTCGGGCGCCCGGACGCGGCGCCAGCCTCAGGACAGTCCGACGACGCTCCCCGCCACCGCGCGCGGTGGGCCAGTGCGGCTTGGATTTTGCGCGAATTCACGACGAATCAAATACAGTATGGTTATCAGGCCGTTAGGCTTAATTGCCGCAACCAGATATTACCGTTAATGCCCCGCATTTGACTTAACGTCTCGCAAACCGCCTTTCGTAATTTGTCTTTAATTGACGTGGGTTTGACTGTCGGAGGCAGTCCGGTGGGCTGCCGGAACTGACCGCGTTCTTCTTCGGGGCCGAATTTGCGATGGCGAACACATACGCCCTCGACCGTCTGAACGTCCTCATTGTGCAGGACAGCGAGTTCCTGCGCTCGCTGATCGCAAGCACGTTGCAGACGCTCGGCGTCGCACGCACCGTCTCGGCGCCGAACGGCGAGGCGGCGGTGAACATGCTGCAGGACATGCAGACCGCACCGCAACGCGCCGGCTTCAGCGCCGTCGACCTGGTCATCACCGACGTCGCCATGCCGCGGCTGTCCGGCCTGGGCCTGCTGCGCTGGCTGCGCCGGAGCCAGGCCTCGCCAACCGCTTCGCGCCCGTCGTCATGCTCAGCGGCGCGGCCCAGCGCCGCCATGTGGAGCTGGCGCGCGACCTGGGCGCCAACGAGTTCATCGCCGTGCCGTTCACCGGCCAGACCATGGCGACGCGCCTCTTGGCGATCATCGACCGGCCGCGCGATTTCGTGCACTGCCCCGACTATTTCGGCCCCTGCCGGCGCCGCCAGGTCGCCATCGCGCCGGAGGCCGACCGCCGCGGCACGACGGAGGAGGACGTCAAGGTCGTCTATTCGGAGAAGGACCCGGAGGACACGCCGCGCAGCCAGGCGGTCATGCAGTTCCGCCTGCCCAACAAGCTGCGCAATCGTGTCGGCGGCGTGCCGGGGCGGGCGGGCGTCATCGACCCCAAGCTGGTGCAGGCCGCGGACAAGCAGATCGCCAACCAGTCGGAGGACTACGCGGTCTATTTCGAACGTGTCGTCGCCGACCTCAACGCGGCGATGAAACGTTGTCTGGACGAGCCGCAGGACGCCGCCGCGGCCTATCTGCGCATCAACGAGCTGTCGGTCGAGTTGCGCGGCCAGGGCGTGGTGTTCGGCTACCCGCTGATCTCGACGGTCAGCCGCTCCCTGCATGGCTACACCCTGGACACGAAGCAGATCGACGCCGACCACAAGGCGCTGGTCAAGGCGCATATCGACATCATCAACAACGTCGTCGGCGAGCGCGTCTCGGGCGACGGCGGCGACCTGGGCGCCAGCCTGCTGGCCGAGCTGAAACGCGCCAAGAGCGTCTTCGAACAGCGCCGCCGCGAGGCCGTGGCCGCCAGCGCCTGAGCCCTTTGCAGGCTCCCAAGCATCGGGCGTTAGGCGGCCGTCAACCAATCCCAGCTAGGCTCACGTCAGGAGTGGTGGGCTCCGCGCGCCGCCGCCTGCGGGCGCGACGCGCTGCATGGTCTTGTGCAGGAGCGCACCGCGATGAGCACCCAGATTGCGGGCGAGTCGGCCGCAACGGAGGCCGCCGCGTCGCCGGAGCAGTCGCCGGAGGCCCGTGGCGCGCCGGTCGACGGCGACGACGCTGCCGCGCTCGCCGACACGGATCCCACGTTCGCCGACAAGGACACGCCCAAGCTAGTCTTCGAAGGCGGCGCCTTCGCGCGCCTGGAGAGCGCCTACTTCCGCATGGCCGGCGCCACCGGCGAGGAACCGGTGCTGGTCTGCATGATGGGACCGCAGGAGGTCACGCTGCCGCTCGACTCGCTGCCCGAGCAGTTCGGCATCGCGGAAGACTCGGCCGACATGCAAATGCTGAAGAACGTCGCTGCGGCGCTGAAATACGTCTCCCTCCTGCGTATCGGCGACGCACTGCCCAGCGAGATCATCAGCGGCGAGGCGTCCTGGGAGGTGCCGGAGCGATCCCAGGCGATGGCCTACAAGCGCGTCACCATCCAGCTCGCCGACGCCCTGTTCGGCAACGAGAAGGTGATCACCGACCCCGCGCTGCTCGAGCAGCTGGCCGAGGATCCGCAAGTGCGCAAGCGCATCTCCGAGGCCATCACCGAGGCCGCCAAGCGGCTGGAGCTGGGCGAGGAGGGACGCGAGACGGTCATCGAGATGATCGAGGACCTGGCGCAGGAGCTGGCCTACGTCGAGACCCTGCGCGAGCAGGTCGGCAGCGTCTTCATGATCCGCAAGAAGATCGAGGAGGCGATCAAGATGCACAGCCGCGATGTCGGCATGGTCGACATCGCGCGCTCGGTCCTGCGCCTGCTGGTCCGTCCGGAGCGCGAGTTCGCGATGATCCTCGACCAGGCCGACGGGCAGACCGGCGAGATCATGGCGGTGCTGAAGAACCTGACGGCGCAGATCCGCTTCATCCGCATGATCCGCGACGAGCTGCACTGCCGTCTGTTGGCCTTCTCCGAGGTGATCGCCGCGTGGAACGACGTGGATCTCGATAGTTCCTACCGCCTCGCCAGCCTGCTGCGCGACACCCAGCGCTTCCTGGCGCCGCGCTACATGAGCGCGGACACCTGGGAACTGGTCAGCCGGCGCGACGGCGACGCGGTGGAGCAGGCCAGCGTCTCCTCGGCCTCGTCCGAGGTCATGTGGTAGCCGGCAACCGCACGCCAGCGGCCCGCGGCGGCGCCGCGGGCCCCTTCATTCAGAATCGGGAATTTGGCGGCGCGCTACCGGCCGTGCCCGCGGCCGCGTCTAGGCTCCGGACTCATAACCAGCAACAGACGATGGCGGCGAGGTAGACGGCGGCGGCGAAGTTGACCGCGAGGCGGTCGTATCGGGTGGCGA
>Ga0209678_1000140_pt1 | contig 28878 bp, 23 predicted proteins | sample WorMetilvaeELBA1_FD_187404 | JGI IMG/M metagenome (GOLD analysis project Ga0209678, IMG submission 187404) | Marine gutless worms symbiont microbial communities from Max Planck institute for Marine Microbiology, Germany - Olavius ilvae ELBA.1... ...
GATATCTCTGGCTACCCAAAAAATTTACAGTGACCGCCCGAGTTATAGAGTTGGGCAGGCGAGCGAGCTTCACCCTTCGGGCTCGCTCACCTGCCCAGCATCTATCTCTCGTAATGGTACCAGTTTTCTTCTAATAGAGCTTAATCTACCTGTCTGATGGTCAGAATAATTCTTTGATCAAATTTTAATCTTGGGTACCCAATAGGTACCCTTTTCTGCCGACAGCATGCTAAGTTATTGATATTATGCACAGCATGCACACTATGCGCAGAGTGGTAGAAAAATCAGGTGACTTAGAATACGCAACAATTTTAAATAGTTATTGTAATGAATTTCTGAACATAATCCTGCTTTGGGAGCAGGAAGTCGGAGGTTCAAATTCTCTCGCCCCGACCAGTCTTCGTTCGAAACGTAGTTGAGAACGAAGACTGCCACGGCGGCTTGTCCCGGCGTAACTCGAAGAGCGAAGACGGAAGCTGAAAGCGAAGCCGGGCTAATCGCACTATTTCAAGATAATCGTTTCGAACTCTTGAGACGGCGCAGTAATACGAAGACGATACGCCTTGGCACTTGTGAGGGCATAGCCGAAGGCGGAGCCCCAAGCCAGAGGAAAGAAATGAAGGGCTTTACTTATGTTTATATCCTTTTGAATGATAAAGACGCAACCCACAGATACACTGGGTTGACTGATGATCTGGAAGCCCGCCTGAAGTCTCACAACCAAGGAAACAACCCGCATACATCCAAGTATCGCCCCTGGCGAATATAAACAGCCATTGCGTTCCGTTCTCGGGAAAAGGCGGCTGCATTCTAAAAATACCTTAAAAGTCATTCTGGACGGGCCTTTTCCTCAAAGCATTTCTGAAATCGGGTCAAGGCCGAGAGTGACTAAATAAATTGGAGACCCAATCGGAGTCCGCCAGAGGCGGGTACTCGCCATAGGCCAATAAACAGCAATTATAGGAAATAGGATATCCGCTGGGATACCGTTACAGGGAAGGCGGCCGGCAATAAATACACCGCTATTTTATCTTGGCAAATGATAAAATAGGGGTGTATTTAAACTTATTTGGTCCAAGAGAATAAACGAGGTGACGCTATGAAGCGATCCATGGAAAATCAATTAACTCGTTGGTTGCAAAAACCGGGAAGAAAGCCCCTAGTCATTTGGGGCGCCAGACAAGTAGGCAAATCTACCCTGTTCCAAAATTTTGCCAGATCGCAAGGTTTGAAATTGGCCGAGATCAACCTTGAAAAACACGGAAATCTCAATAGCATCTTCGGGACCAATGACCTCGACATAATCATTCCGGAACTGGAATTACTGGCCCGAACGAGCCTGCGCCAGGAAAACACCCTGTTTTCCTTGATGAGATTCAAAGCACACCCTATGCCATTGCCGCACTGCGCTATTTTCGTGAAGAAATGCCGAATTTGCCGGTAGTGGCAGCCGGCTCCCTGTTGGAATTTGTTCTTGCAAAGCACGACTTTTCCATGCCAGTGGGCCGGGTCGAATACCTCCACCTGGGCCCCATGACTTTTGAGGAATTTCTGCTGGCGATGGGAGACGACATGCTGCTTTCTTACGTAGAAGGCTTTCGGTTAAGCAAGCCCCTGCCTCAAACAGCGCATGGAAAACTGCTGCAAAGACAACGGCAATACATGTTTATCGGAGGCATGCCCGAAAGCATCCTCACTTTTTGCGAAAGCAGCAGTTTGTTAAACACACGAGACATTCATCGCTCGATTATTCAAACCTATCAAGACGATTTCGTAAAATACAGCCGTGAACCAACTCTGAGTCGATTACACACCGTATTCAATGCGATTACGAGGACTGTTGGCGAAAAAGTTAAATATGCAAATATTTCACGGGAAGACAGGGCCAAGGATCTTAAACAGGCCATTGAATTATTGACCAAGGCGCGTTTGCTTCTTCCCGCCTTCCACAGCAGTTGCTCCGGCATACCCATAAAATCCGGAATAAACGAGAAAATTTACAAACTTTATTTTCTGGACATCGGCTTGCTAAATTATCTCAACGGATTGGAGTGGTCACACATATCAGCGTTAGACGAGCGCACGCTGTTAAATGAAGGTGCGCTAGCCGAGCAGTTTATTGCGCAACATCTGGCCTATCGATTCGAGGGACTCGAACCTCCCGACCTTTTCTATTGGTTAAGAGAGGGTAAAACCGGTCATGCCGAGGTTGATTTTGTCACATCTGCGGGCAAAACAATTGTTCCCATCGAAGTCAAAGCGGGAAAAAGCGGTATCATAAAATCCTTGCAGCAGTTTGCCATAGATAAAAAAACCACATTAACCTGCCGCTTTGACTTAAATCCGCCAAGCGTTCAGGATTTAAGCTACCGAGCACGGCAAAAAAGAGGGGTTCAAACGGTTAACTACAAATTGTTATCCTTGCCGTTATATTTGGTTGATGTGATGCACGATGTATCGCTTCATGTATTGAATGAACAATGAAAAGTTGCCTATGACGGATCCTCCAAAAATTACTCTCTATGTTCATAAAGGGGAAAATGGCAGACGATACGTTGGTATCGTAAATGACCTTGACATCAGATGTTTGATTTATTAACATCAAATCATCATGGCACGCACAACTATTGATATAGATGATCCCATTCTCAATGAAATTCGGGAAATTCAAAAAAGAGAAGGACGATCCATGGGAAAGATCGTTTCTCAGCTTCTTGCTGAAGCGCTCGCCAAACAGAAATCATCGTCAAAGGCTCCGGGGTTCAATTGGATTTCGCGACCGATGCGGTCTTTTTTGGATTTGAGCGACAAAGATGAAGTTTATCGAATCTTGGATCAGGATTTAAAATGAGCTATTCCGTAGACGTTAATGTGCTCCTATACGCTTCGGATCAGGCTAATCCAAGGTATGATAAGGCAATCCAGTTTTTATTAGGCCGCGCGTCGGACCCCGAACTTTTTTGTGTTTGCTGGACAACGCTCATGTCCTACGTTCGGATTTCCACCCATCCAAGTATATTCTCTCATCCGCTTACACCTGAAGAGGCATTGGAAAACATTGAGAGTCTTCTTAAACAGCCGCGTGTGCGGGTGCTGGCGGAAGACGATGGATTCCTGGCAATTTACCGCGAAGTAAGCGGCAATTTCCCCGTTCGAGGTAATTTGGTGCCGGACGCTCACGTTGCCGCCTTACTACTGCAGCATGGTGTTCATAAAATTTATACTGCCGATTCCGACTTTAAAAAATTTGAATTTTTGGAAGTCCGCAATCCTTTTTCTTGACTCTGTTAGAAGTCCAACCGATAACCTATCACACTTCGTTTTTCTCTTCAGTAAATTTGTATTCGGGAATCAACCGCACCAGGACGTGGAGAAAGTAGGGATAATGTATACGCAAAGAACTATATTTCGGTGCTCATTTTCATCACAAATCTTTTTTTCAAAATGGCGAAAATTTTTCTCGCATTCCTTTTTGTCCTTCTACCGTTTGAGGTATTTTTTCTCATATAAAATTTCGGAAATCTTTCAAATGAGCAATTTGGGCATATCGTGATTTTTATTTCCAAGGGCATGGACTTATGGTCAATCTCATCGACATTTCTCCATTCACCGCAATAGTACATTTTATTGCAATAATTACAAAGGTCTCCATGCGGTTTTCCTTTGAGGTGTGACATAATGAAATAACCCTTTTAAATGCTCTAGAGGTTTAGGCCCTTAGCTCCTTTTTTCTGACAACATGTTGTAAATTACTGAAGGTGTCAGGTGTCAGTGTTCAGGTGTCAGGATTTAGCAACTCGGTTCCCTGACACCCGAAACCTGACACCTAAATTCTTTGAATTGCGCTGTAGCTGCACCGTAGGAGCCCCTTTTTCCGAGCGCAGTCTCGGAGAAAGCTTAGTATCTATTTATTGAAATCAAATCATGTTTGCGCAGAATTTAAGCATCGATATTTGTATTCCTACTTTGTAGTTGGGTGGAGAGATAAGATCGACAGAATACCACAATTCGTCAATCTTCAATCTTCATTCTTCATTTCCGGCTTGGCCGGGTTGGGTTTCTCCGGCGAATTTCTGAGATCAACCTTAAACGATGGATGCACGGTGTGAGTCCATTTTAGCAATCCGGGGATTTTCGAACTGCCATTTTAAGCGGTAAACAGCGTCCGGGGTATGGAGCTCCTTACCATTTATCATTTCCTTAATGGCCGGCGAGACCCGCCGGTACAATTTATACAACCCATCCATAAAATCGACATCAGAGACCTCGATCCATTCCCCATTTTTATCATACCTGACTTCAAAGCGAGGCATTGTACTCATTATCCACCTCCTTGGTTGAAGATCAGTTGAAAATTACACCACTATCTCTGTCAGTCTCTATCGCAGAATCTATGCCAGAGCGAGAGCGCTACATTACAAATATTACGAATCATATAATCTCCCAATATTACAACTAATTGCAATACTAATGAATCTGACTCGTCGTGGTTTCACATTTGGGGAGAGCAGGATTTGCAAATTAAATTTACAGGTGGGTGTCAAAGTGGTTAACAGCCTGTCAATCAACCAGCAGGGATACTTTTCTCGGACCCTTGGCGGTCATCTCAACCAGGCTCTTGTCAGTTATCTTGAGCTCCGGTATGACCGGCAGCTGCAAAAAACTCATGGCGATGATCGGATCGGTCAGGTGTCCGCCCAGCGCCTTGTAGGCCTCGTAAACCTCCATTTTGTCCCGGACCACCTGCTGCGGAGCCTCTGTGGACATCAGCCCGCCGATCCGCAATGGGAGAGAGGCAAGCACGTTGCCATCCTGTGACACGACCACACCGCCCTGCATTTTGACCAGCTCATTGACGGCAAAAGCGATTTCTTTATCGCGCCTGCCAATCACTGCAAGATTATGCGAGTCATGCCCGATGGTCAGCGCCACGGCGCCTTTTTTGATCCCGAAACCGTTGACATACCCGACGCTGAAATTGTTGTTTTGACGATGTCGCTCAATGACGACGATTTTGAGTATATCCCGGTCAATATCGCTTTCCAGCAACCCGTTTTTGGCTTTAAGCGTTTCAATTTTCTGCTTGGTGAGCAGTTGCCCGGGAACCATCTCGATGACCCTTGCCTTGCGCTGTTTGGCATTGGATTTGATCTGAAAGTCCGTCGCGCTGAATCGACGGACGATTTTCACGGAATTGAGAATATTTTCATGATAGGGGTAATCCTGGACGTCGTTGACGATTTGTCCTTCCCGAGCCGCCAATTTGCCGTCTCGCAGGGTTGCAAATACATTGAAATTTTCAAGGTCCTCCACGACGGTAATGTCCGCCCGGGTGCCGATTCCCAGGCGGCCCCGGTATGGCATGTGAAAAAACTGGGCCGGATTCAACGTGGCCATACGGATAATTTCGACCGGTTTGAGTTTCCAGCCGGAATCTTTGGCAAGTTTAACCGCCATTGCCAGGGTTTGATCGATGTGCCCCTTGTTGAGCAGGTCAAAGGGATTGCGATCGTCGGCGCATAGCATCAGCCGGCGAGTGTCGATCCCTTTCTCAATAACATATTCGAGCAGCTCCCGGGCGTTTCTGGCATAGCTGCCGTATCTGACCATGACGAACATTCCTTTGGCCAGGCGTTCTTCAAGTTCTTCGCCGGTGGAGCACTCGTGATCTGCCATGATTCCTGCATTGATGTAGGCCGAAAGCTCAGGTCCGGTAAGCCCGGGACAATGCCCGTCGATGATGGGAGGCTTCTTCTTGAACCCTCTCATCCGGTAAGTCTCGTAGATTTTCGCCAGCACCTCCAGCTTGGCTGCGATGACGTCGGGATAATTCATCATCTCTCCGAGTCCGATGGCCGATTTTTCCTCGAGCAGCGATTTGATGGCCTCAACCGAAAAGCTGGCGCCGCAGGTCTCGAATTCTTCGCTCAGCGACGGAACGCAGGACGGAATGGTGAAGTAAAAGCGCAGATTGGTGTAGTGTCCTTCATCCATCATCTGGCGCACGCCTCTGACTCCCATTACATTAGCAATTTCGTGCGGATCGTTGATGACGGTTGTTGTACCCCGGGGCAGCACCACCCGGCTGAAGTTTGTCAGCGTCAGCATGCTGCTTTCAATATGGATGTGGGGTTCGATGAAACCGGGCAGAACGTATTTCCCGCTCACATCCATGATATCAGTATTTGCGCCGGCAAATACGGGGCTGTGGTCGTACAACCCGACGATACGGTGGCCGGTGACAATGATATCGCCTTCCTTGATTAGTCCCGAATGAACATCCACAATTTTTCCGCCCGTCAGGATAAGGTCGGCCTGGTTGCGGCCCAATGAATTATCGACGCTTTGTTTGTGATGATATGCCATTTGAGTTGAGGTCTCCTTATTTATCTTCCGGGATAACCGTATTTTCCAATGCTTCATTTTCATAATGACGTTCTATTAATTCAAAATACGGGGTCTCCCGCGCCGGCAATTTCTTTTGCTCGTTCGGCTTACTTCTTTTTATTTTAGTTTTTTCTTTATGAATCTGTAAACGTAATATACGCTGTTTACAGTTTTCATAGTGCTTAGTAACAAATTTCGAAAACCGCTCTTTATCCATCAGTGTGTCGATCCGCGTGGTAATGCCGGAAATTTTTAGACGGCCGGTGCTGTCTTTCACGGCGCAGTCTGAAATTTCACTTTCAATCTCATCATAATTATCAGGCCTTGGATCTTCATCCTCAGATCGCAGTTGATAGACTTTAAGGATGATCATGTCCTCAACTTCGGTTGAGTCCGTATCTAAAGTGCGGGCAAGACGGATCGCCCCCACAACATTCTGTTCTTCAGATTGGTAGCCGCTATCACTACCGCGGCCGGCAGTGCAGCCAATAAAACCGACAAACACGATCAATATAGTCAGCAGCCATTTCGTGTTAAACATGAATTTTAATTCCAATTCGTGTGGCAGGACCCCGCTGTCAACGGGATGCCCGTTCCACTCCCAGCGGGATCGGCACGGACTTCGGCGAGCTCAGTCGGGTCGTGGCTAATCCTGCGCCGGCACAAAGCCAAAGTTTGTTTTTTTAATTAAACCGGCGGCCCGCCGAAGGCGGGTAAACTTTTACGGCCGGCGGCGGTGCTCATACGATCCCAAATAGCATAAAACTAAATTCTCTGCAATGTCCTCGAACACGATATGGATATACCGCTGTTGGATGATTTATTCCCCTTTATGCTTGTCTGATGTACCATACGGATATTGAAATCGTTGGAAGCAATTTCGGACGACATGTGCATTACGCCGGAGGCATCTACGACTCCTACCTGTTGGTACCGGTAATACCCTACCCGGACAAGCCGGAATTGAAAATTGAAGATGGGCTTGCTTTAATATACAAATTCTGAAAGTGTATCTTGTCCCGGTTGGCCAAAACGACAATCTGTTAAGGAGACAAAAGCCATGATGATCGAGGGCATTGATCTTACTCTCGGAGTTGAAGAGGAATATCAAATCATAAACCCCGAGACCAGGGACTTGGACTCATATGTGCGGCAGTTCCTGGAGAATGGAGGCCAGTTCACGCCTTACAGCTCGTTGAAGCCTGAGTTGATGCAGAGTCAGGTAGAGGCCGGCAGCTCGGTTTGCTCCAGTGTGCACGAAGTGCGCTCGGAGATCATCAGCATGCGCCGCCAAGTCCGGAAATTGGCGACTGAGCACGGCATGGCCATCGCCTCGGCCGGCACGCATCCTTTTGCCGACTGGAGCAAGCAGACTTTCTCCGCCGGGGAGCGTTATGCACGCTTTCTGAACGACATGGCGGGAGTGGCCAATCAGCTGCTGATCTTCGGCCTGCACATTCACGTCGGTTTTGGCAAAGATCCGGAAAACCGGGATCTGCTGATTGAGGTCGGCTCTCAATTGCGTTATTTCCTGCCTCATATCCTAGCCGTCTCCACCTCCAGCCCCTTTTGGCAGGGCCGTAACACGGGGCTCAAATCCTATCGCAATGTGATCCTGGAGATGGTGCCCCGCACCGGAATCCCCGGATCGTTCCGTTCCTTCAGCGAATATCAGGCCTTTGTGGACCTTCTCGGCCAGGTGGGCACCATAACCGGTGCCGACGGCCGCCCGGATGCAACCATGATCTGGTGGGACCTGCGCTTCAATCCCAAATTCGGCACGCTGGAAGTGCGCATTCCGGATGCCTGTACCCTGGTGGACGAAGCGGTCTGCGTGGTCGCTATGGTGCAGTTGATCGTGGTGCGGCTTCTCAAACTGCACCGCCGCAACCAGAGCTGGAGAGCCTACCGCCGGCATCACATCGTTGAGAACAAGTGGCGAGCCATGCGCTACGGTCTGGAGGACAGTCTCATCGATTTCGGAAAGAAGACCCTGGTTCCGGCCCGGGAACTGATGACAGGGGGTATGGAAAAAGACCTCGAAAACGCGGCTGAACTGGGCAGCCTCCAGGACGTGGTCTATATACAGACCATCCTGGAAAACGGTACCAGCGCTGACCGTCAATTGTCGGTTTATAGGCAAGCGAGGGATGGAGGGGCGGACGATATGGAGGCTTTGCAGGCGGTGGTGGACCACATTTGCCGGGAAACGGTGCTGGGTGTTTAATATTCTGATTTCAATGTTCTGAGTTTTAGGTTCAAGGTTCAGCCAGCCGACGGCCAAACGAACGGCCGGTCAAATCGAGATAGAAACTCTGAAAAGCGAATCCTCCAAAGGCGGATAAATATCGAATATCGAACAAGGAATGACGAATATCGAAGTAAGGTATTCTATCATTAATATTCTTAAAAAGACTGAGCGACCTGTCGGGTCGTAGCTGAAGGCGAAGCCTGAAGCGATTCCACACTTCATCATTCGAAATTTCTTGATCGATATTCTGCGGTTCTGCGGGCTTTAGGTCACGTCTTCAGCGTGATTCGCTTTTAACGCAGTTTCATAAGAGCGGTGACCTCTGGCCGCCAGCGTCCAGTCTGATCGAGGATAGAAACAATGTTCTCACATGTTAACGTAGGGTCGGCCACGACACGACTGAGCTCGTCGCAGGCCGTGCCGACCGTTTTCGGCGGGCACGGTGGCCCGCCCTACGTCTTTGGAGGACGAGGACGAGTACGATTTAAATACCCTGTTTTGGGGTTAATATAAATGTAGTTTCACACGAGCGCTACCTCTGGCCGCCAGCGTCCAGTCTGATCCCATAAGAAACTGTGGTACCATAGCTCCGTAGGGTCGGCCACGACACGACTGAGCTCGTCGCAGGCCGTGCCGACCGATTTTGGCGGGCACGGTGGCCCGCCCTACATTTTTGTAGTAAACGATTTCATATAAGATTTCCGGTGGCTGGGAGTTAAGGCGCTATATCCTGACACCTGAACACTGACACCTGAAACCTTCAGTGCAGTTTCACACGAGCGTTGCCGCTGTCCTGGAAAACGGCCAGTCTGATCAAATAAAAAACTCTAGAATTTGAAAGAAAGAGAGGAATGGATTCTTATTTTTAAAAAAATAATTGGACAGGATCAACAGGATCGTCAGGATAATTCGGCCTTCGGCCGAAAGGCCCCTCGCCGCAGGCGAAAAAAATCCTGATAATCCTGTAAATCCTGTCTAAATAAAAATAATTAAAATCGAATCCATTCCTCAGAAGTTTCATAAGAGGTATCTTGGTTCAGGTCTCGCTAAACATTTTTCGCTGGATAAACGGACCAATTGGTGAGCTTTAATCCTTCTATCCGGCTAAAATGCTTTAAGTTGTTTGTGACAAGGGTCAGATTATGTGCCAAGGCGCAAGATGCAATGGTCAAATCAAAATCATCCAAGCGGGTACCTGATTTTTCCAATGACGCCTTGAGCATGCCGAAATTTTCAGCGGATTCCTTGCCTGATGGGATAATTTCAAATGTATTTTCTATTGTTCTTACCTTGGCAAGATTGCTTGAAAATTTTTCAGATTTATATGCACCGTAATATAGCTCCATTAAAGTAATGACGGAGATTTTCAAAGGGGCGTTAATGTAATGCTGGAGATTTTTCTTAATTGCTTCCTTGCCTTTCAAATTATAGATGATCGTATCTGTATCAAGGAGAAACATTAAAATCCCTTTCTTAATTTACGGGAGTTCTTGCGTCCCGATTTCAGTTCCTTTATGATTTTTTCTGCCGGACGATCGTCTTCCCAGGAGCCGGATAATTCCAGTAGCACCTGCGCAGGAGTTCTTGTCTCATGCAGCTGGAGTTTCCGTGCTAGATACAGCTTCAATAAAAAGAGAACTTGCTGACTGATGGATCGATTTTCAGATGCAGCCAATGATTTAAGCTGGGCATATAATTCATCGTCCATTCCCTTAATTTGCAGATTTGCCATTAGATGACCTCCCATTTCGAGTTTCATGAAAAATTATACCATTTTCATGAATTTGTCAAGGGTGCCCAAAGGTTAAAGGTCAAGTCTCCGCTTGACCTTTCAGGATATTGCTCAATATCACCAAAGACATACTGAAGGAGTTCCTTCAGCAAAAAACATGTTATTCCGACAAGGTAAACCTGGTCCTCTGGGCCGGGATTTTTACTGGCGTTCAAAATAAATCTTATATCCCAAGACCAGAGAACGCAAAATTTCTCCGGAATCTTCGAAATTGTTCTTTCCCTGGCTTCTGAGGCTGTTTTTTAGGCGGACAAGCAGTTCATCAACATCGAGGCCCTGGTCCAGGCCGGTTTTTATCAGGCGTGCGTAAAAGTCGAGTTGTCGGGAAATCTCAGAAAAAACCCATGCGGTATCTTCTCGCCATCCGAACTGGGAAAAACAGATCCGGGACGGATTTACAGTCCTTAATTTTTCTATGGTGGTCAGGCTGGTTTCCAAGTCGAAGCCGGGTGGAGCCACGGCCGGATAGAGCAGCCGGTATTCCGGTAGGTAGTGTCCTAAAGCTTCGCCGCAGTAAAGGTTTTTGGAGGACGGATCGAAGATGCTCAGGTGATGGTGGGCATGTCCCGGAGTGTCGAGGGCCTGGAGGTCGGGACCGCCCGCCAGGGGGATAAAGCCGTCTTCGATGCCAACCAGGTTGTTTCCGGGGATGGGCATGATATCACCATGCAGACGGGTGATGTTGTCGATGCTCCCGTATAGAATCTTGGCGCTTTCGATCAGCCGGGACGGATCGGCCAGATGTTTCAGGCCGCGACGGTGGACCCAGACTTTGAGATGGGGCAATTTTTCGACCAACCAGCCTGCGCCGCCGGCGTGATCCAAATGGACGTGGGTGGGGATCAGGGTGGTGACCCGCTCGAGTTCAATTCCCAGGTCTTTAATGGATTCGAGCAAATGAGGAGCAGAAATGGAGGTTCCGGCTTCAATCAAGGCGACTTCGTCACGGACAATCAGATATACGCCGCTAACGGCAAAGGCAGAAACGGCTCTGGATTCAAAATAGTAAAGATCGTCGGTCACCTTCAGCAGTTGAGGGATGGTCATGGTTAATCTGCCTATCACACAAGTTGGATATTTAGGGATTCAGGCATTTAGGGATTTAGGAATTCAGGGATTCCATTATGCCCTTAGCTCCTTTTTTCTGACAACATGTTGTAAGTTACTCAAGGTTTCAGGTGTCAGTGTTCAGGTGTCAGGATTTAGCACGTCGGTTCCCCGACACCTGACACCTGAAACCTAAAGTCTACCAATTGCGCTATTGCTGCGCCGAAGGGGCCCCTTTTTCCGAACGCAATCTCGGAAAAAGCTTAGTATCTATTTCTTGAAATAATATCATGTTTGCGCAGCATTTATGCGATAGCCGGATTGAATATTTCAGGAATGCTATCGATTTAAATTTAAAAGACAGAGCGACCTGTCGGGTCGTAGCCGAAGGCGACCTGTGGGGTCGTAGCTCGAAGAGCGAAGCCCCAAGCCTGAAGCGATACTACAAATCTTCATTCTTCAATCTTCAATTCTCCGAACTAGCGGGATCACCTCTACGCGGCGAACGACTCAACCGGGTTGAGGTTTTCCCGTCAACCGTCAATGGGCTCACGTCCCGCAAAAGGTTCGGTAAGGCTGCGCCGAAGGGGGCGGCGGCAGGTGATAGCCGGCCTGTTCCGGCGGGTCCTGATAGGGCTGGGCCAGAAAACCCAACAGTTTTTCCATGACCGTGAAATCTGCCCGCTCCACGGCCGCCTCCAAGGCCGCTTCCACCCGGTGGTTGCGGGGGATGACGGCCGGGTTGTGGGTGATCATGACCCGGCGGGATGCCTCCCGGGAATCGGGTTGGCGGTTTAGGCGGGCCTGCCAGCGCTCGAACCACTGCTTAAAATCCGAGGTCCGGAACACGGAGGCCTCCGGCAAGGCACCTGATGATAGGTCGCGAAAGGTGTTGGTAAAATCCGCCCCGTGCCGGTGCATGCAATCGAGCAGATCCGTTACCAGGGCCTCGTCATCCGCTTCCTGATTCAGCAGTCCCAGTTTGGCCTGCATGCCCGCCAGCCAGCAATGACGGAAGGTTTCCGAAAATCCGGCGATTGCCTCGTTTGCCATCGATACGGCCTCCTGCGGATCATCGTCAATCAGCGGCAACAGCGTCTCGGCAAACCGGGCGAGATTCCACTGGGCGATCTGCGGTTGCCGGCCATAGGCGTAGCGACCGTTGAGATCGATGGAACTGAAGACGGTATTCGGATCGTAGGCGTCCATGAATGCGCAGGGACCGTAATCGATGGTCTCACCGCAAAGGGCCATGTTGTCCGTGTTCATGACGCCGTGGATAAAGCCAACCAGCAGCCAGCGGGCCACCAGGGACGCCTGCCGTTCCGCAACGGCGCCGAGCAGGGCCAGATACGGATTTTCGTGGGCTGCCAGATCAGGAAAGTGACGGCGGATGGTGTAATCGGCCAGCGTCCGGACCTCGTTGGGGTTACCCCTTGCCGCCGCATACTCGAACGTGCCCACGCGGATGTGGCTGGCCGCCGTGCGCGTGAGAATCGCCCCCTGCAGGGCGGTTTCACGGAACACCGGTTCACCGGTGGTCACCACCGCCAGGCTGCGGGTTGTCGGTATGTCCAGGGCGTGCAGGGCTTCGCTGATAATGTACTCCCGCAGCATCGGTCCGAGGGCCGCCCGTCCGTCCCCCTGCCGCGAATACGGGGTCCTGCCGGAACCCTTGTACTGGATGTCGAAGCGCTCACCTTGGGGTGTCACTTGCTCGCCCAGCAATAATGCCCTGCCGTCGCCCAGCATGGTGAAAGAGCCGAATTGATGCCCCGCGTAAGCTTGAGCGAGAGGTTCGGCCCCCTTGGGGATCCTGTTGCCCGAGAAAACAGCGGCGCCCTCGTCGCCCTTCAGAACATCGGGGTTCAGCCCCAAAGACCGCGCCAGTTCCGGGTTGAAAATCACCAGTTTCGGCATGCGCACCGGTACTGGATTCAGCCGGACATAGAAAGCCTCCGGCAGCAGTGTGTAACTGTTATCGAATTTCCATCCCGCATCCGGGCGGTCTTGTCCGTCGCTGGCTGTCATCGCAATCTCCTAACTTTCATATGAAATGTATGAGAACAAAATATTGGTCTGGGATGCTCGGAGGTCAAGAGAAGGCGTGCAAATAAGAATGACCCAGATCAATCAATCCTTTTTTTTTCAACAAAAGCTGTTAAACTTACTCCATTTAGCTAAGCTTGAATCAACAGCTTGTTTTCAATGTCAAATGATCTTGTCATTAGATTGGAACCATGCGCCTGTTATCAGCTATACCATCGTCGGTTCTCGCCATCACAACCACCGGGTTCGTAGCGACAGTTGCTCAAGTTATTATTTTAAGAGAACTTCTGGTGTTATTTTACGGCAATGAGTTGTCGGCGGGATTGATTTTTGCCGGCTGGCTCCTCTGGAGTGGACTGGGAAGCGCGCTGGCTGGAAGATGGGCATCGAAGGTTTCTGAGCACTCCAACCTGCTAGGGCTGCTGCTTGTTTGTCTGTCGGCCATGCTGCCACTGTCAGTGCTGTTCATCCGTGCATCCCGAATTATCTGGACGCTTCCAGCAGGAGAGTTGACTTCCATCGGGGCGATGCTTCTTATTTCCGTTGCAGCTACAGGTCTTCTATGCCCGGTCTCGGGCGCACTTTTCGGTATCTGCTGGGCAATTCATCAAAAAAGAGGGGAGAAACAGCCCCTGGGGATCTACGTGGGAGAGGCGCTGGGATCGGCGGCCGGCGGCCTTTTCTTTTATTTTGTATTTCTTCCTTATAGTTCGGTCTTTACAACGATCTGGATCATTTCCGCGATGATCCTATTCATTTCTTGGTGGCTGTGTCGGCCGTGGCGGCCTTTTTCAAATACCCGCTTGGGGCATTGGATGTGGCTGGCAGTGTCTTTGCTGATTGTATCCGGTGCGGTTTTCGGATCTCGTCTGGATCATATAAGCCGTCGTTGGCAATGGGGCCCGAACCTTTCGGCCGTATATGACACCGCCTACCACAACATTGCATTGTTGAAAAAAGAGGGACAGGTATCGGTTTTTACCAACGGTTTGTGGTTTTTTTCGGAACCGGATCGGCTCAGCGCCGAGCATGGGGTCCATTTGGCCCTCCTTCAACATCCGGATCCTAAAACCATCCTGCTTCTGGGAGGGGGAATTGCCGGCCTTCTGGAAGAGCTTTTTAAACAGCCGGGCATTCGACATATTGATTATGTGGAACCGGATCCGGATTTCATTCGTCTTCTCAAACCGCATCTGTCATCAGCAACGGGTGCCTCTCTTCAACATACCGGCGTTCAGCTGCTGCACCAGGATCCCCGCGCCTTCATGCGTCGCGCTCATACACGATACGACATCATTTTGATGAATGCGGGAGATCCGATCACCGCCCAGATGAACCGATTTTATACCAAGGAATTCTTCGCCCATGTGAAACAGCGGCTTTTGCCGGGTGGGATTTTCTCCTTTGCAGTTTCCGGTGGCGAAAGTATGCTGGGTCCGACCCAGGCCCGCTATTTGGCTTCCATCAGGAAAACACTTCTTCAGATTTTCCCCAAAACGTTAATTTATCCCGGTGACCAAACTCGATTTTTTGCCACCGATATATCCGGTGCCCTCCTGTCGGATTACGCGGCCTTGGCGAATCGGATATTTGAACGCAACCTTCAACTCGCATACATCCGGGAAGATACCCTTCAGGACGCCCTAAGCCCCTTCCGTCTCGATTACCTGAAATCCATTCTGGAGGGCATACCGGGGGCTGCCGTCAATCGAGATTTTTTTCCCGTCTGTTATTTCCACAATCTGATGATGTGGGCGCTCCAGTGGCACACAGTGCTGCAAAAATTCCTCAATATCCTGTCAGAGTTAGAGCTTCGATGGGTCTGGGGCGGGTTGGCCGTCGCGGGGGCAATAATTACGGCGGTTTTCTGGACAGGTCGCTGCAAATTCAGAGTGGCGGTTGCCGGAAGTATCTTTGTATCGGGCACCGTCGAGATGGTGCTTCAACTGGTTTTTTTGTTAAGTTTTCAAATTATTGAAGGATTTGTTTATCGTCAGCTGGCTCTGATTATCGGCTTTTTCATGACGGGATTGGCTGTCGGCGCCGGATGGGTTTCCCGGCAAAACCCCTCCCCGTCGGAACCCAATGTTGTTTGGGGGCTTTTTATTCGCGTCCAGGCGCTGGTCTGTCTGCTCCCTATCGGGTTGATGCTGTTATTACCGCTGATTCATGGAGAGATCCGATTTTTTTTATCGCCGGCGGCAATGGTCTGGCTGTTTTCAATTCTCAGCTTGATAACCGGTATACTGGGCGGCGTTCATTTTGCCCTGGCAGTCATGGTAATGGCCGGTACCGGAGTTGCAAAGGAGAAAATCGGTGGCGGATTCTATGCACTGGATCTTTGCGGGGCTGCCGGCGGCGTTCTCATGGCAGCTTTATTAATACTACCGATTTACGGTATCATGAATACACTGGCGTTTCTAAGCATCTTATCCGGTATCAGCCTGTTGACGCTTCTCCGGCGATCCTGAAATTTGTCCTTTCAGGAATCAGCTGATTGCCAAATGCCGGGGATGGACCGTCCACAATATTGACATTTACCATCATTTAAGCCCAGCACTTTTACCCGGTAGCCGATCCGACGGATCAGCAATTTCTTGCAGTGTGGACAATAAGTGTGTCCCCCTGGATGCTCGGGCACATTACCAATGTATACAAAATGGAGACCTTCATCAATTGCAGCTTCCCTGGCCTTCTCAAGCGTTGATACCGGTGTCGGTGGAGTACTTTTTAGTTTGTACCGCGGATAAAACCGGACAAAATGGAGCGGAGTATCTGGCCCCAGCGCTTTAAAGATCCACTGACACATGGCACGTACCTGATTCAGGTCATCGTTTTTCCCGGGAACCGTCAAGTTGACAATCTCAGTATGCAATCCCCGGGTCTTAAACACCTTTAAGGTGTGTAAGACCGGCTCCAGACTGCCTTCCGTCATGGTTTGATAATAGTCCTCTGTAAATCCCTTAAGATCAATGCAGGCGGCATCCAGCACATCACAAAGATCTTCCAGCGGCTTCTCGTTGATGAATCCATTGGAATGCATGACTTTTAGAAGAGGCTGGGGTTTTGCGAGGCGGCCGATCTCAAGCATATACTCGATGAAGATAACCGGCTCCACATAGGTTGAAGCGATAACCTGACTTCTATACTGAAGTGCGTTGGATATGACCTGCTCCGGCGCAAGTTTGTAGTTATAAGTGTCATCAGGTCGAGCCTGGGAAATTTCCCAGTTCTGGCAAAATTTGCAGTCCAAATTGCAACCTGCCGTGGCAAGGGAAAAGGCCCGGCTTGCCGGAAGCACATGATACAAGGGTTTCTTTTCAATAGGGTCAATATGAACCGCAGAGGGGTTGCCATAAACCAAAGAGTAATATTGCCCATCGGTGTTTTCTCGCACCTGGCAAAGCCCTCGTTCGCCGGGCCCAACCTCACACCCGTGCGGGCAAAGCTGACAGCGGATCATCTGATTGTCCAGTGGCGTAAAATAGGGGGAAAGCTTGCGCCCAATGAGCCCTTTCTCGATCGCTGCAGCCCGGGCAGAACGCGTTGCGGCAGACAAAGGAAACAGAGTGGAACTTGCACAGACAGCAACGCTGCGCCCGCACAGGCCAAGAAAATTACGGCGCGTTATCTGGTCTTGCATTGAGCAATCTCCTTGCCAATACATCTTTTCCGATTTATCAATTCACGCATATCTACAAAGATCAAGCTGAATTCAGACCTATGTTTTATCACCACGAAAAACACGAAAATCACGAAGGAATGACAGAATAAATGATTGTTCCATCTTCCTGTCCTTCGCGCCCTTCGTCGTGAGAATTGAATTACTTGAGCTTTCTGGATAACCGGGTATCAATTTATGAGTCGGCGGCAGAATAAACCCTAACGGTGCAAAAATTTCTTTTTGTAGGGTGGGCTGTGCCCACCAAATAGCGCTGAATCTAAAGGTCGAAGGTGGGCACAGCCCACCCTACAACAAAAACAAAAGAATCAACCAGGAGTGACATCCAGCAATACCATTCCAATTTCTGTTTATCCCCGTATCTGTAGAGATTGATGTAAATTTCCATCATTATAAGATCAGATCTCATTCCACAAAACCCATTATTCCAACATTCCAATATTCCATCATTCCGATCCCGCTTGCAGCAGGATACAGGGTATGACTGATTGTCTCTGATCCCCAACGGCGGGATCACCGCTACGCGGCGACCGGTTTATCCGGATTTAGTGTATAAATCTCTAACCCTGACAGATCTGGGATCCAAACCTGTCAATCCGTATTTTTCAGCCGAATCCATGGCTTCCAAAAATTCCTGAACGGTGATTCCCCGTGCAATTTCGGGATATTCAAAGGCTTTGTAATCCACGTGATACTGGGACATGATATTGACATAGGTGGATTGGGGAAGGTTCTCGGCCAGCCACTTGATAAATTTCTTTGTCCCCGCGACTCGATTCGGCATAACAAGGTGTCGAATCATCAATCCGCTGAGGGCAACTCCCCGTTCATCCACCTGATGAAGGCCGACCTGCCGGTGCATTTCGAACACCGCCGCCGTTGCCACTTCCGGGTAATCCCCGGCATCAGATGAATATTGGGCTGCCATATCGCCATTCATGTATTTGATATCCGGCAGATAAATATCTACAATGCCGTTTAAAATCTTTACTATCTCCGCCCGCTCATAGCCGCTGGTATTATACACCAGCGGAATACGAAGGCCCTTTTTATATGCGATTCTGGTGGCACTCAGAATATTGGGCATCACATGGGTTGGGGTGACCAAGTTGATATTATGGCAGCCAATTTCCTGAAGATACATCATCATTTGCGCCAGTTCTTCGTCTTCAATTTCCCTTCCTTCGCCCCGGATGGCAATCGGCCAGTTCTGACAGAAGACACAGCGAAGATTACAATTGGAGAAAAAAATCGTACCGGATCCATGTCGGCCAACCAGCGACATCTCCTCGCCGAAATGGGGTTGGGCCACGTAAACCATAACTTTCAGGGGAGCTTGGCAAAATCCCTCTTCCCCATCCAGCCGATTCACGCCGCATTCCCGCGGGCATAGCCGGCATTCTTCAAAAAACGAGTAGGCAGCTTCGACTCTCAGGGCCAATTTGCCTTCTTTTTCCAACTTTCCATAAGCTGGATACCATGGCTGTTCTTTTTGTGCCAATGCCGAAAGAGGGCTTGGAGAGAAAAGTAGGGAGCCGCCCAATAGGAGGGTATTTTTAATGAGATCTCGTCGGGTTATCTCCATGTTGAATACTCCATGATCTTAATCAGCTAAAAGCAGTTAAAAATCCGAAGGATTCTGAATGAGAAGTGAGATCTTGTCCGCTTTCGAAATGAATGAGCACTTCAGGCCCGATGGAACAGGAAACGCCGAATATCATTGAGATATCCGGTCAGAAACCCAATAACACGAAGCTACGGCGACACAATAAGATGATTCCCATAAAAGTCGCGATTGTGATATCCTCAGTTGCATAATGCATACACGATTCTTCATTATTTTGCAAGGTATCAAATATCACTCACGAATTTTCGAAAAGCTCTATAACGTGTAAGAGGAGTTACCTTCCCTGGCAGCGGCTGGGGGCTTGCGGTGGAGTGCTAATGGGGGCGTATGGGCAGAAAATTCATAAATTCCCTCTAAACGCCGCCTCTGGCCTGAACAACGGCCAGTTTAATCAAAAAAAGAAACTTTGGCCTTGTGTCGGATGCGACAATCCGTAAGTATCACAAATTGGTCCATAGGTATTACACTTCATGCGCGAAGGTCCCCCTACTCGCTATTGATGCAGCCTCTTTCTGCAGCAATAGGCCCTTAGGGCCTTTTTTCTGACAACATGTTGTAAGTTACGGATGGTGTCAGGTGTCAGTGTTCAGGTGTCAGGATTTTGCGCGTCGGTTCTCTGACTCCCGAAACCTGACACCTGAAACCTAAAACCTACAAACTGCGCCATTGCTGCCCCGCCGGGGCCACTTTTTGCAGCGCGGTCTCGGAAAAAGTATAGAACCTACTTTAATTCTCACCGGCGGCTCCGGGTTGCGCAATTCGTCGTTAGACTTACTCGGCGGGCTTAACCAGTTGTTGGGCCGCTTCCACCGCTTCAGTGACATCCTGGCCATAGCCATCCGCTCCGATCATGTCCGCCCATTCCTGCGTTACCGCCGCACCACCCACCATTGTTTTGATCTTATCCCGCATGCCGGCCTCTTTTAGCGCCTCCTCCAGGGATTTCTGTTTCATCATGGTCGTGGTCATCAAGGCCGAGGTGGCCACGATATCCGCGTTGAGTTCTTTGGCTTTTTCAATAAATTTTTCAACCGGCACATCGGCACCCAGATCATGCACTTCGAAACCATAGACCTCAAACATGGTCCCAACAATGCGTTTGCCGATTTCGTGGATGTCTCCCGCTACGGTTCCGATCACCACAACACCCATCTTCTCTTTTGCATCTTGCCGGGGAATATGGGGATCGAGCACATCCATCGCATCCTGCATGGCACCCGCAGATAGGAGTACCTGTGGCAAGGCATACTCCTCTTTGGCAAATAGATCACCCACGATGATCATTCCCCTGGCAAAACCTTTGTCAATGATATCTACGGGATTAAGGCCTTCGGCAACGACCTTGTTGGCAACGTCTACCGCGGCTTCCTCGTCGCCCTTCGTGACAGCGTCTATGGCCGCTTTAATCAGGTCTTCCATACTCATTTTAAAACCTCCTACCCAAAGATTTCGCAACAGGAGCCTGCAGAAAGGCAACCGAATTACCTTTTAATCTGCGAGGAATCCTTCTCAAGTCTGATTGTTAAGTTAAGCTTCTTTGCCGCAGCCGAGCTCTTCTTCGGCTGCCTCAATGATTGATCGAACCTTCGCCAGGACGTCCTCCGGCAATGGATCCGGTTTGTGGGTTTCTAATATTTCCCTAGCTTTGGCGGCCGCTCTTTCATAAATATTGGTTCCACCCAACTCTTGCCATTTGGAGCGCCGTCTGCGGTCGATCAGCTTAGGCTGGGATTGGGATTTCATATGTTTGAGGGTGTGCTTCTGGGCCAAATAATCCTTCAACGGTCCGACGTCATGAATGACATCCACCGCCAGATTTTCGTCATCGACCGGAATCCCATTTAATACATGTTTGATCATCCCGGCAAATTCATCGTCCATCACCAGCTGACCGAAATCGATTGTGACGCCGCTTTCGAGCATCCCCAGGCCGTATACCACGTTGACCCCTGCCAACGCAGCGAGTAGCCCGGTGAGTGTCTTTTCATGACCTGCTTGGGCGTCACCGACTTTGCTATCGCCCTACCCACCGGCCGCAAAACACGGCAGGGCATATTTGCGGGCTAACTGGGCCACGCCGGCGGTGATCATACCGCACTCGGGAGACCCGACAGTCGCCGTTGTCCGCCATAAATCAATCGGGCAGGTGGAGCTTCCATAAATCACGGGGGAGCCTTTGTGGATCAGTTGATTGAGGACGAGGCTGCCCAGGACCTCCGCGTTCAAGACCACCAGGGTGCCCGCCAAGGTTACCGGTGCCGAACCGCCGGCCATGGTCATCGATATGATATTGACGGCCAGTCCCGATCGGGCGCCCTCCATGATGATTTCACAATGCTCTTTGGAAAATGTGAGCGGGCTTCCCGGGCAGGTCACAAAAGTGAGCAAGGGGCGTTCCCTGAGTTTCTCCCTGCCACCCACAATGGCGGTCAGCATTTCTACAAGTTTCCGGGAACAGTATCCGTTGACGGGGCCTAACCAATGGTGTTTGGACGTATTGGTTAAAGAGGCTTCGGCATTGTGCAGGGAAACGGTTTCCTGGGGGACATCATGGGAAACCATAATCCTTTCATAGGTATCCAGGTTATCCAGATAATCAACAATCCGGGCCGCGTTGGCCACATCGGCTTTGACCGTGTCGCGATGTTCACCCGTATAGGGGTCATTGATCTTGATGCCTTCACCGAAATTGGTAAACGTCACCCGGTTCCTTCCCAGCACGACATCATTTTTCGGGGTTCGGCCGCAGGCAACGAACTGCGATGGTGTTGACTGGATGGCTTCTTCTACCACCAGCGGGGGAATTTTGACGATCTTCGTTTCATTGTCGACCATCGCGCCCGCCCCGTCGAAGACTTCCCTGGCCTCATCATCGTCGACAAAGACACCGGTATTCTGAAGAACCTCCAGGGTGGCCAAGTGAATGTCCTCGAGCGCATCTTCGCTAAAGACGTTTAAGCTGAATCCCCCGGTCTGATTTCTCCCGGCATGTAAGCTACGTATCATGGATCCACCTCCCTCCGGCGAGTTGCACGAGCCTGGGCAACTCCTGCTATTGGTTGATTATTGTGAACCACAATGTTGAAAAAAATACATGTTTAATCATAGCAGAGATAAAGATTCACATCTACCCCATTAATGGGCAGATATGTCAAATCCGTCACCAGGTGTCAAGCAAGATCAAGGGGCTGAATACGAAAATGGGCCTCTAATGAAATGAAGAATGTCGAATGTCGAATGACGAATGGTGGAATCGCTTCGCTCAGACGTTTTTAAAAAGGGACTGTTCGACACAATAGCTCACGGCAGGCACAATACATTATTCGATGCTTGCAGTCCGCCTCGGGTGGGTTCGACGTTCATTAGTTTCTGTTTGGATCAGACTGGATCCTTACGGCCAGAGCGCCGGCGCTCTTAAGTAGCTACGCGCCAAGAAAAGGCAATTGGGGTGCCTGGTGCGTATTTTCCAATGAGGGATTCACGAAAGGAAAACGGTGTCAAATGTTGATGATTTTTGGGCGGATATAGCATGTACGCTGAATTTAATGATGCAGAAATTGCTAAAATAACTGCGCGGAATAATGAAACTATAGTTCTCGTTTAGCCATGTTAATCCACTTCTTTTGATCTTTTTGGTAAAATTCAGGCGATAATCGCGCATCCTTTACAATTTTTTTGAAGATTGTCCTTGCATCCTCACGCTTCCCGATTCTTTTTAAAAGCAGAGCATATCGACACGGCGCTTCCGGCCCGGAAAAGCGTTTGATCAACTCAGAGTATTCTTCCACCGCGGCATCCGTTTCTCCCAGTTCCTCATAAGTTCTGGCCAGAAGCAAATCAAAATCATTATTGGCCTGGTCTTTGCGCATTTTTTTTAGTTCCAAAAGATTGATTTTCGCCTTTTCCAGATCTCCTTTAAAAAAATAGGCGCAGCACAATCCTTCAACTAAAAAGTCATCCTTTTCATGAAGGCCTTGAAGACAATCCTCAAATATCGGTATCGCTTTATCAAGCTTGCCGGAGTGCACGTATGCTTCCGCCAGTAGCTTCTTGTTTTTGACACTTGGCGTTATTTCGACCTGATCCTCGAGATATCTCAATTTTTTTGAAGAATTGACATTGATTCTTTTTTTACGAAGTTTAGCCGCTTGCTGCATATCGGGTAAATATTCGGAAAAGAAGTAAATGAGGCATCCGACACCAGGAAAGATGATAATGATAAAAAGCCATTGACGTTCCCGACCGGTACGTATGGCATGAACGGCAAAATAAACTTGAGCCAATATCTCGCATATCGCTAAAGCAGGCATGGAAATTCCCCCGAACTATGAAAAACTGATTAAATTACGGCATTACAATTCCTTTGTTTGAACTCGATTCTTTTCTAAAACCTTCTATCGACTCTTTTGGTTGAGACTTTAGCCGGCATGCAGACTATCAAAACAACATTTGACCACTATGTTTTATCAGCATTGGAGATGCCATTTCATTAGCACGGTATGAGTATCTATACAAAATTGACATTATTTGGTAAATATGATGTAATTAACCGATAATATTTAAAAATATTGTCGCAAAATTATCAGGTATTAGACAACATGCTGTTATCCATTACAAATGAAAAAAACCCGGCCACCGATTTAGGTTACTTACTGCATAAAAATCCGTATCGCTGCCATGAGATTCAACTTAGCTTTGGTAAATGCTACGTCTTTTATCCTGAGGCAACTGAAAATAGCTGCACGGCTTCATTATTACTGGATATCGATCCTGTTGGAATGGTGCGTGGTAAAGTAGGTGGCATCAAAAGCGGACCATTGGATCAATATGTCACTGATCGACCCTATGTGGCTTCGTCATTTCTAAGCGTGGCCATTGCCAAAGTGTTCGGCTCAGCTTTGCAGGGTAAATGCAAGACAAAACCTGAGCTAGTTAGATCTGTTCTGCCCTTGAAAGTGCAGCTATCCGTGCTCCCCTGTCGCGGTGGAGAACAATTTCTTAAGGAATTGTTCGAACCCTTGGGCTATAAGGTTAGCGCCACACCGCATATACTTGATAGTTCATTCAAGGATTGGGGTGACAGCGCATACTACACTGTTATCCTCCAAACCAAGTCTGTTCTAAAAGAGGTCTTGACTCACCTCTACGTTTTAATACCGGTTATGGATAATAACAAGCACTACTACGTCGGTGAGGCTGAAGTAAAGAACCTGTTGTCCAAAGGTGGAGATTGGTTGGCTCAGCACCCTAAAAAGGAAGCCATTACCATAAGATATTTGAAAAACAGAACAAGCCTTGCGAGACAAGCACTGAGGCGATTGCGGGATGACAATCAAGCGGAAGTGGAACTAGCATCCCCCAGGCCTGACAATCTCGAAGAATCACTGGAGAAACCGCTGAGCCTCAATGAGCAACGGATAAAGGCGGTACAGGCAAAATTAGCAGAATCTAATGCAAATTCCGTAATTGACTTGGGCTGCGGTGAGGGCAAACTGTTAAGAGAACTGATCAGGAATAAGTCATTTGAAAAAATAGCCGGTATGGATGTTTCAATCCGTTCTCTTGAGAGAGCACACAAGCGGGTAGGACTTGAGCGACTGCCGAGTAAGATAAAGGAAAAAATATCACTATTTCACGGCTCTCTAATGTACAAAGACAAGCGATTTTCCGGATACGACGCTGCCGTTGCGATGGAGGTCATCGAACACTTAGACTCACCAAGGTTGTCTGCCTTTGAACGGGTGCTGTTCGAATATGCTAAGCCGAAAACAATTATTTTGACGACTCCCAACCGTGATTACAATTCTATCTGGGATAATTTACCGGAGGGAGCGCTTCGCCATGGAGACCACAGGTTTGAATGGACGAGGGAAGAATTTCGGGAATGGGCAGACTATATTTCTGAAAAGTATCAATATTCGATAAGATATTACACAATTGGACCCGTAGATAATAGACTCGGTTCTCCTACACAGATGGGGGTATTTGGGCGTGCAGATTAGATTACCGGAATTATCGCTGGTTGTTTTAATCGGTCCTTCCGGATCGGGTAAGTCAACATTCGCATCAAAATTCTTCCTACCAACAGAAGTTGTTTCTTCCGACAGTTGCCGGGGTATTATAGCCGACGATGAAAATGATCAAACTATCACCACCGAAGCCTTTGATCTGGTACACACGATCATTCGGAAACGATTGGCATTGGGCCGATTAACCGTAGTTGACGCGACGAATGTGCAACGGGAAGCCCGCAAGCCACTGATAGCGATTGCTCGTGAATATCACTGCCTTCCGGTTGCAATCGTTTTCAACTTCCCAGAAAAAATTTGTAAAGAACGAAATAAAAAAAGAACGGATCGCAATTTCGGCCCCCATGTCATCCGTCAACAGCGGTCTCAGATGCGCCGTTCTCTGAAAGGTCTAAAACGTGAGGGATTTCGATACATTGCTATAATAGATTCTGACGAAAAAGCCAATGCCGCAGCGATTAAACGTGAGCCCTTGTGGAACAATAAAAAGGAGTTAGTCGGCCCATTCGATATATTCGGCGATATCCATGGTTGCTGTGATGAACTGGAAATCCTACTCTCTGAATTAGGATATCGGCGCAATGAGTTGGACAGCAATCATGAAGTATGGGGCGATACCTACTATAGTCATCCTGACGGGCGAATAGCACTGTTTTTAGGTGATCTTGTGGATCGTGGACCTCGCGTACTCGATACCTTACGGTTGGTTCGAAACATGGTGCATACGGATAATGCACTCTGCGTACCCGGCAATCACGATGTCAAATTTTTAAAAAAGCTTTGGGGAAAAAACGTCCAGATCACTCATGGTCTCGATAAGACTCTCACGGAATATGAAGCGCTGCCGGGGGAAATAAAAGAAACATTCAAACAAGAAGCGATTTCATTCATTCATGGTCTTGTAAGCCATTATGTCCTTGACGCCGGCAAGCTGGTGATCGCTCATGCAGGTATGCCGCAGGAAATGCAGGGTCGCGGTTCTGGGAAAGTGAGAGAATTTGCTCTATATGGTGAAACTACCGGAGAGACCGACGAATTTGGACTACCTGTTCGCTATAATTGGGCAGCTGAATATCGTGGTCCTGCCACAGTCGTTTATGGCCACACACCCCAGCCGGAAATCGAATGGATAAATCGAACAGTTAACATAGACACCGGCTGTGTATTTGGCGGCGAGCTCACAGCACTGCGATATCCCGAAAAGGAATTTGTTTCTACACCGGCCAAACAAACTTATGCTGAGCCTGCAAAGCCTTTTTTGCCGCAGCAACAGACTGACCAAGGATTAACAACCCAGCAGACATTGGATAGCCTGCTCGAAGCCGATGACGTTATCGGCAAACGCATCGTTTCGACGAGGTTGCGGAAAAATATCACCATCCGTGAGGAAAATGCAACGGCAGCCTTAGAGGTGATGAGCCGCTTTGCCGCAGATCCCAAGTGGTTGATTTATTTACCTCCAACCATGTCACCATGTAAAACATCCTCCAATGATGGTTACCTCGAATACCCAACAGAGGCTTTTGACTATTACCGCTCATCCGGCGTCACTCGCGCAGTCTGTGAAGAAAAGCACATGGGCTCAAGAGCGATTGTTATCGTCTGTCAGGATGAAAATGCAGCAAAGGAACGGTTTGGGATCGAAGGCGATGGAAACGGAATAGTCTTTACAAGAACGGGCAGGCGTTTTTTCGATGATAAATCAATAGAAGCAAGCCTGATCCGAAGAATCAAGCTGGCATTAGACAAAAGCAAGTTTTGGGATCAGCTTGAGACACAGTGGGTGTGTCTGGATTGCGAGTTAATGCCTTGGTCCGCCAAAGCCCAGGAATTGTTAAGAAGTCAATATGCCGCAGTAGGATCGTCAGCGACATCTGCTTTGGCTGAAGCCATATCCGTATTACAGCAAGTTTTGAGTCGAGATGATATTGAACATGATTTCACGGTTCCGAAGAACAGTTCATCACGACCTGCCAACATGCAGTATGTCTTGGAGTGGTACCGATGCAGATTGGAGATGGCTGCAGCCTATCAACAAGCCTACCGTCATTATTGCTGGCCGGTTGAATCAATAGATGACTTGAAACTTGCTCCTTTTCATGTGTTGGCAACCGAAAAATCAGTCCATGTTGACAAAGATCATTCGTGGCACATGGCGACCATTGGTGCATTTTGCGTCCATGACACTGAAATACTTCTGAGTACACCATACAAAGTGATTGATTTGAATGATCCCCAAAGCCAGGACGAGGCTACTGAATGGTGGCAAGAATTAACCAGCAAGGGTGGAGAAGGAATGGTAGTCAAACCATATGACTTCATTTCCAAAGGCAAAAGAGGAATCATTCAGCCGGCTGTTAAGGTTAGGGGTCGAGAATATCTTAGAATAATATATGGACCTGAGTATACGGCGGAAAATCAGATAGAAAGGTTAAGGGCTCGCAAACTAGGCCGCAAACGTTCGCTGGCTCTTCGAGAATTTGCTTTGGGAATTGAGGCATTGGAACGTTTTGTAAGAAAAGAGCCGCTTCGATATGTACACGAATGTGTTTTTGGTGTTTTGGCTTTGGAGAGTGAGCCGGTTGATCCGAGGTTATAAGAGCATTTATCCAACGTTATGCCGGTGATTTCATATAACCCGTCTCAAAGTTTCTCCATATATAACATAAGGTACCTGGCCTTATTCTCCCTTTTGTAAAATTCAAGAATTCGCGAAAGAGTAAAGGTTTCTTCATCTGATATGCCGTCTTGCAATTCCGGTAGTTTGCCCAGTTCCGCCGCCAAAAGCGAATTCCGCATTTTCAATCTATTGTATGCATCCGGGTACGGCCCTTAGAAACAGAGGGGACGGCGCTCATCTGTTAAGCTAACGGCATTAGCCCCGACCCCATTTGAGAATGCGGAGGCGAAGCAAGACAATAGATTTGATTCCAAAGGTCAACTGCGTCTTTCAGGGCACCGCGGTCCGGTGTTTGGTTGCCACAAGCCGCGCAAACCACCCCATAATTGATCGTACCATTTATCTCATACGTGACTTGGGGTATCCCACCACAGTCACAATCATTAAGATTCATTGCGGGTTTCATTTTGATTCAACTCCTAAAAAGAGACGACAATCATCAAGGAAGTATGAGGCATAGCTTTCTCAAAAAAAGGCAAAAAACAGAAAACTTTAAGCTGTATCCCCATCCTGACATCACATCCTTGATTCCGTTAACTTAGAACAATCAAATAAGATGCCAACTGTAGGGTTCGTTCACATAAAAGATATTGAAAACTCATAAAAAACTGATTTTATTTGACAAAAAAAACATAAGGGTTAGTACTGCGGGTACAGGCGCTGGGTCAGCACTGTGAAGTCTATAGTCACCTGTTTAGAGATGCTGTAAATTAATTTGACACCGTTATTCAACAGGATAGCTTGGTCTGACAAGAGAGAGGTGAACTTTTAATCTTAAGTACGTCCATCTTCCCCCACACACAGAATCTATTGCCGTGGAAAAGCATCAGTGCCGAAAAACTCAAGGCGCTGGACGCCATAAAATCAGTGCAGATCTGTGAAAATCTGTGTCCTATATTTTAAATGAATTCCACATCGCGCACGAGGCGAACATAATTATAAATGCGAATAGCGTCGCTCTCGATGAGGTCCCGGCCGAATAAACTGCCGTCAGGCGCAGGTTCGTCGAAACAAGAAAGGATCGTCATCATGGTAGGTAAAATGATTAAAAACATCGCCCAGAACGGAGGTTGTATTTCGGTGGTGATTGCTGGATATTATTAATAATTCGAAATTTGATGAAATCGTAAAATGTCAGTTTAACGCCTGGATACCCGCCTTCGCGGGTATGACGTGGAATATAACAAGCCGATATTCATTCACTTATTGTCATTCCCGCGAAGGCAGATATTTTATTGGGCCAATTTATTTTACATGGTTCGATTTTTTCAGCAAAGTCCGGCCGATTTTCTCGCTTTGCTTTGCACAGAATCTCGAAACAGATTTAGTTAAAC
>Ga0209678_1000141_pt1 | contig 28695 bp, 20 predicted proteins | sample WorMetilvaeELBA1_FD_187404 | JGI IMG/M metagenome (GOLD analysis project Ga0209678, IMG submission 187404) | Marine gutless worms symbiont microbial communities from Max Planck institute for Marine Microbiology, Germany - Olavius ilvae ELBA.1... ...
TGATATAAAATGTTGTCATAATAGGCCTCCTCTATGTTTTTGAGGCCATTGTACCGTAGACCTGTGACAGATACGGTCACAGATGAATCAATTATTTTTATCACTTGGGCTTTCTATATAACCATACTATATAATTGGTTAACCAATTATCAGGTTGACGGTAATTCTAATTACAAGCCAGGTTGACCATGACTAGAGATGCCCTGCAGTTGATTGATAATTTTCAGCAAATCGAGCTTAAAAAGCCGGTCGATATCATCATCGGGCAAATTCAGGATCTGATCACCTCCGGCGTTCTGAAGCCGGGCGACCGCCTGCCGAGTGAACGGGCGTTGTCTGAAAAGTTCGGCGTGGGACGAGGCTATGTCCGTGAGGCGATCAAAAAATTAGAATTCTACGGCATTCTCAAAACTCTTCCGCAAAGCGCCACTTATGTGGCCAGTCTCGGAGTCAAAGCTCTCGAGGGGTTAATCGCCAATGTGCTCGCCCTGGATCAAAATGATATCAACTCTCTGCTGGAAACCCGCGAAATTTTAGAAATCAATGCCGCCAGGCTGGCCGCCAGTCGCGCGGATGAGCATGATCTGCAAGAATTGGTCGAAGCTCACGAGATTTATCAAAAACAGATTCAGGAGCAGGGTGTTGGGATGGCGGATGACCTTTTTTTTCATCTCAAAGTCGCTGAGTGTTCCAAGAATACCGTATTGATGTCTCTGATCAGCATCCTGACACCGGATGTCATCGCCATTTCCAACGAGATGAAGGTCGAGCGGGATGGGAGACCACAAGCCGCGTTGGCTGAACACCGAGCCATTTTGGAAGCAATCAAATTGCGCAACCCCCTGAAGGCCGTGGCCGCAATGGAAGTCCATATGCAAAGGGCTCGTAAACAGTTTACTGCCCAACCCGGACAAGCCGGGATTGAAGATTGAAGATTGAATATTTGTGGTTCGCCTCGACTCGACTGCCGCTTGACAGGCTCAGGCCCCGAGCAAGTCGAGGGGAGCTCGTCGCAGGTCGGCGGATCTATTTTATTCCGCCGCCAATGTCAAAGCTGCTAAGATCAGATTGACAGATACCCAGCCGGGACAAGCTAGTATCATAAAGAAAAGTTGGATTTAATTTCGATCTTTGTAGATGCATATTTGGTAGTGATGTACTTAGATGCCATCAAATGTTTGGCGTAATTTGCGCAAAACTTATTTGGTAACTGTCTAAAGGTGGGGAGAAAAATTGAGAAGCATTATCTGTACCAGACCATTTGAGTTGGATGAGATCGAAGCTGACAAGCCTATTCCCCAAAGCGAGCAGGCATTGGTGCGCGTGAAGCGGATAGGCGTTTGCGGCACCGATTTGCATGCTTTCGAGGGCAATCAGCCTTTTTTTACTTATCCCCGGATACTGGGTCACGAATTGGCCGGCCAAATCGACGCCATCGGGGAAAATTCGGCGGGCCTTAAACCCGGGGATCCCGTGGCCATCCTGCCCTATTTGGAGTGCGGTGAATGCATTGCCTGCCGCATGGGCAGAACCAACTGCTGCACCCATCTAAATGTGCTCGGGGTTCATTCCGACGGCGGCATGCAGGAGTGGATCCGGGTGCCGGATGATCATCTGGTGAAAGCCGATGGTCTGGAGCTGGACGAAATCGCGCTGGTAGAGTGCCTGGCCATTGGGCACCATGCCGTAAAGCGTGCCGGGATTCAACCCGATGAATGGGTGCTGGTTATCGGTGCGGGACCCATCGGTTTGGTGACCATGCAGTTTGCCAAAGCCGCGGGCGCCAAGGTCATTGCGATGGATCTGGTTGACAGCCGGCTTGCTTTTTGCGAGCGGGAGCTGGGTGTGGCATTTGCCATCAACGCTGCCGGTGATGCAAAATCCGCGTTGTCAGAGATGACCGCCGGCGATTTCCCCACCGTCGTGATGGATGCCACCGGTAGTCCTAAATCCATGGGCAATGCCCTGAACTTTCTGTCCCATGGCGGAAAGCTGGTATATATCGGATTATTTATCGGGGATTTTCAGCTTAACGACCCCGAATTCCACAAACGGGAGACAACACTTCTATCAACCCGCAATGCAACCCGGTCCGATTTCTTGCAGGTGATCGATATTCTCGAAAAGGGTACGGTCAAAGCCAAACCGCTGATCACCCATCGGGCCGATTTCAGCAATCTCAAAGATGAATTCCCCAAATGGATTCAGCCGGAAACCCGTGTGATCAAGGCGATTGTCGATGTTTAGACAGATGTCAGAGGACAGAGGGCAGAGGGCAGAGGGCAGAGGGCAGAGGGCTGAGGGCTGAGGGCTGAGGGCTGAGGGCAGAGGGCAGAGGGCAGAGGGCAGAGGGCAGAGGGCAGAGGGCAGAGGGCAGAGGGCTGAGGGCTGAGGACTGAGGGCTGAGGGCTGAGGGCAGAGGGCAGAGGGCAGAGGGCTGAGGGCAGAGGGCAGAGGGCTGAGGGCAGAGGGCTGAGGGCAGAGGGCTGAGGGCAGAGGACAGAATTCGGAAGTGGGAATTCGGAATGCGGAAGTCGGAAAAAAGACAGAAGACAGAGGACAGAGAAAAGAGTTATTAGTTATTCGTTATTTGTTATTGGTTGCAGCAGGTCGGTGCTTGGATGGGGATGACAGAGGGCAGAAAGTAGTGGGCAAAGGAAGGAAGATAGAAGGTAGAGGGTGGAAGGTAGAGGGCGGACGGCGGAGGACCCGTCTTCGCCTGACGGCTCCGCCGTGGCACGTAGAGGTCAGAAGACAGAGAATAATTATTAGATGATAGTTTGTAATTAGAATTGGATAGAATTAGACGGGATCGATTCCGTCAATATATTGAGGTTGAAACAACAGCCGGGCTCAGACGGGAAAGGAGGTGATCTTAATCAGTGTTACATAGCCCGGCGCGGACACATTCTGAGCGAGCGACGGTTGGATACTGAGATTTAGCCTGTTCTTTTGGAACAGCAAATATCATTCACACCAAATGCAAAAGGAGGTAGGACATGACTAAAAAAGGGATTCAATTTTTTCTGGTTGGTTTAGTTGTGGTCACTTTCGGCCTGAGCGCTATGGCAGCGGGCCCGGGTGACATCAAGTGGGACAAACCCATACCCATGACCGAGAGAATAACGGGGCAGGGACCGGTGGAAGTCATTCCGGCCGAGTACGATGACTACGGTGTGAAACTATCCGGTAAAAAAGGCATGCTGACCGGCTACAAACTGCCGGACGGCTGGAAAAAATCCATCGGTGGGGTCAAAAAACTGGTGCTGACCAACTCCGGCGGCCTCAAACATGACCCGGCCACGGTGCTGAATGCCAAAATATTTGAAAAACTGACCGGCATCCACCTGGACCTGATCGAAATGAAGGATGCTCTGCTATGGCCGAAATCCCTGTCGGTGGCCATGGCCCGTTCCCAGGATGTCGATATCTTCTACTCCACCCGTTCCATGCTGGAAATACCCCATATGAGTGCAGCCCGCTGGATCGAGCCGGTCGATGTGCTATGGCCAAAGGATGTTCGAGCCCTTTACCCGGAAAAGCTGCTGGGCACCATTGAGGGCCCGGACGGCAAATATTACGGATCGCCATTTTGCCTGTGGGCCATGCACCTGTTTTACAGACCCTCCTGGCTGAAGGCAGCCGGGGCGGATGTGCCCAAAACCTGGCAGGAGCTGGTTGTTACCACTAAAAAAGTCGATGACTGGGCCAAGAAGAACAAAGGCCCCGATTATAACGGCATGGTGCACGCGGCCGGCGACGCCGACCAACTGCACCAGATCTGGTCCATGACCACCTTTCCCCAGAATAAGCGCATCATGGTTGACGGCAAAGTGAAGGTGGACCCCGCTGCCTGGGATGTGATGACCGGTCTGTGGACCCAGGGCGGAATGTCCAAGGAATCTACTGAATACCAGTGGTCATCCGCCCCCGAAGTGTTTGCCAAGGGCAAAGCCGGATTCATCATTACCGGCGGTGTCTATATGAAGAATTTCGCCAACCCCGAATTCGGCACCGGCGTGCAGAAGGACTGGGATGTCACGCTCCTGCCGGCCTGGGAGGGTGTCGGCCAACAGGGTGTTGCCGTGGCCGGCAATGATTCCTGGATGATCAATGTTTCGATCTCAAACGAGAAAAAAGCAGCCGCCATGCTGTGGTTCGATTACCAGCGCAGTTACCAGGCCCAGTTCAATGAACTGTACCTGGAAGGCAACGAATCGGTCATGAAAGCCGTCTACGAGCATCCAGCCGTGATGAAGGAGGTCACCCGCACGGATTTGAGAAGCGCCACAGTGGCAGCCCAGATCGGCGAAGCCTATCCCCCAGGCATGATGGAAGTATTGGATATTTTCAAAGAATACCTGCATCAGGTTGCACTGGGTATGGAGCCGGCCGATCCCGCCCGCTCAAGTGCGCAAAGTGAAATAGATTCGATTCAGTAGTTGTTTAACCGGAATTGGATTTGATTTTTTAACATGAATTGATGCATGACGGTAATCCGCAGGGAGGCATCCTTGCGGATTACCGAATTTTAAATAAAACCGAAAACCTGATACTTCGGGACGGTTTAGAGATGATCGGCTTTGCCGGTAACAAACTGCCGGAGTGTTGGAGTACTGGAGAATTGGAGTGTCGGACGATACATCGGACCGGGGATAACGGGTTACACTTTAGACAATCTGTCGCTATGATCTTCGGTTTGTTTGCTGAAATTGAGCAAAACCCTTTTCAGTATGCGATTGGAACTGTTTTTTCACTACTCCATTACTCCATTACTCCATTACTCCAATAAGCCGGATTGATGATTCATAAGTCCCTCTGGGGTCAAACCAAGGCAGCGGCTCCTGGTTTCGGATTCTTTTACCTATATTGGCGGTGGAGCAAATCATGCGACTATCTGACAGCAAGTACGGTGTGCTGCTGAGCACACCGGGGCTGGTAATTATTCTGGCCCTGATTCTCTTTCCGGTTTTGACTCTTTTTATCACCAGTTTTTTGCGCTACACCAGTTTTCATCCCCTGAGTTTCGCCGGATTAAAAAATTACATCTATATTTTTAACGACCGCATTTTCTGGCTGGCTTTGAAAAAAACCGTTGTCTACACCATTGGTGTGACGGTTCTGACCTTTGCGGGCGGTATGGCGCTGGCACTGGCCCTTTCCAAGATCAAACGCGGCGCCGCGGTTTTCAGGTCGCTGGCCATGTTCTCCTGGGCCGTGCCGCTGGTGATTTCGGGCTTTATCTGGAAATGGATATTTAATCCCAATGTAGGCGTTTTCAGCGATCTGCTGATGAAAATCGGCTTGATCAGCGCACCGCTGCCTATATTTTCAGACAGCAGCCTGGCCATGATCGGCTGCATTGTGGCCGACACCTGGGTGCGAATCCCGTTTATGTGCATCTTCATTCTGGCGGGCATCGAAAGCATTTCAGAGGAAGTCTATGATGCCGCCAAAATCGACGGGGCCGACGCCTTCAGCACGTTCACCCATATCACGTTGCCGTTGATTCGGGGGATGGCCCTGACCGGATTGCTGATCACCAGTATGTTTACCTTCCGAACCATCGATGTCATCTTTTCAATGACAGAGGGTGGACCGGCCCGGGGGACTTATGTCCTCGGCTTATACATCGTGGATCAGCTCTGGCGCCGGGTCAATTACGGAACGGCTTCAGCCGCCGGGGTGATCATGTTTCTGTTGATTGCTGTTTTTGCCGGTATTTACGTGTACAATATTTTCAAGGAAGAATAAAATATGAAACCGCGAAAAGCGCTGTCGAAAATTCTCTCCAAATCATGGGTCAACTATACCTTGCTGATTTTAATGCTGGCGGTGATGCTGTCCCCGATTATCTTTACCGCCATGACATCCTTTAAACCGCGGGAGGAAACGTTTCGCTGGCCGCCAACCTATCTCCCCGAGACCTTTACACTGGAAGCCTATCGCGAGGTTATTTTCGACAGCCCCATGCCGCGGCACCTGTTGAATTCGCTGGTTGTATCCGGCGGGACTACCGTCATCGTGATGGTCGGCAGCATCTTCACCGCCTGGGGGCTCAGCCGCTACCGGTTCAAGGGATCCGCCATATTTTTATTCGTGTTTATCGCCACCCGCATCATGCCACCCATATCCCTGTTGGTGCCTTTTTATATCATCATGAGCTGGCTCGGCTTGATCAATACTTATACATCGCTGATCATCCTGAATACCTTTTTGTGCTACCCGCTGGCGGTCTGGATGATAAAATCTTTTTTCGATTCCTTTCCGGGAGAACTGGTGGATTCGGCCATCGTGGATGGCTGTACGCGCACCGGGGCGTTTTTAAGGGTAGTGGTGCCGGTTTCGGCGGTGGGTATTTCGGCGGTGGCCATCATTACATTCCTTTGGACCTGGAATGAATTTTTGTTTGCCATGATTTTTTCCAACACGCGCGCGGTTCAGCCGGCGACGGTGGGCGCCCACTATTTCGTGGGCGACGAACTCGTTCAATGGGACTCGATCACGGCCACGGCCATGTTTACCGCCCTGCCGGGGCTGATATTTTTTTCCATCGCCCAGAAAGCGATCGTAAAGGGGCTGACGGCCGGGGCGGTTAAAGGATAGGACGGGGTGTTGTACGTTATTAGTTATTGGTTATTCGTTAATCGTTTAAAAGGAATGAAATCTAAATTGGTTATTGGTTATCAGTTATTCGTTAATCGTTTGAAAGGAATAATGTCCGATCTTATGTTTCATCTGTCAAAGGATTATGGAGCGGGGTGATTGTCAGCTTCTAATAACCAATAACCAATAACTAATAACGAATAGCCATCATTTGAGTGTTTTATACTCAGTAGGCTAAGTAAACTTTATCAACGGATTAAGTTATTAACTGGGGGAGCAGTAAATGGCAAACGTCGTATTGAAGAATCTATCGAAACGGTTTGGCGATGTGGTGGCGGTCAATGATGTCAACCTCGAGATTGCCGACCGTGAGTTCGTCGTCCTGGTGGGTCCCTCGGGTTGCGGGAAAACCACTACTTTGCGCATGGTCGCCGGCCTGGAAGAAATTTCGGGCGGAGAGATTGTGATCGGTGATCGGGTGGTCAATAAACTGACCCCCATGGAACGCAATATTGCCATGGTTTTTCAGAGCTATGCGCTGTATCCCCACATGAAAGTCTTCGACAATATGGCTTTCGGGCTGAAAATGCGCAAAGTCTCCAAGGAACAACGGGAAAAACAGGTCCTAAAGGCGGCTGAGATCCTGGGAATCGAAGAGCTCCTGGACCGCAAACCCAAACAGCTGTCCGGTGGTCAGCGGCAAAGAGTTGCCTTGGGGCGTGCCATCGTGCGGGACCCCGATGTGTTTTTATTCGACGAGCCGCTGAGTAACCTGGATGCCAAGCTGCGGGTTCAGATGCGTATCGAGCTCAAGAAACTGCACGAGCGTTTGCTGGCTACAGTGATTTATGTAACCCATGATCAGGTCGAAGCCATGACCATGGGGGATCGTATCGTCGTCATGAAAGACGGTATCGTTCAGCAGGTCGGCAGCCCCTTAGAGATATACAACCATCCGGCCAACCGTTTTGTGGCCGGTTTTATCGGCAGCCCGGCCATGAATTTTGTTCCCTGCCGACTGGTTGAGGAAGGCTCCCGCTGCCACATCGACACCGGTGACTACCGGATTGCCCTGCCCGAGTCGCTGGCGGCAAAACTGGGGCCGGTCCGTAGTGATGAATTTGTCTTCGGCATTCGGCCGGAACACTTTCAGGATAAAGCAGCCGGCAATGGTCAAACCCATGACTTGCCGGCCATCAAGGCCACGATCAATGTCGTCGAAACCCTTGGTAAAGAAACCTTTTTGGATCTGAACACGGGCGAGCACTCCCTGGCGGCGCTGCTCGACGCGGATATGGAAGCCAAAACGCATCAGGAAATCGAACTGGTGCCGAACCTGGAAAAAATTCACCTGTTCGACGCACTGACCGGTGAGGCCCTATTCTAGGAAGAGTAGGGGCTATGCTGGGATGGTGTATATATACAAAATCTGCATTTACATACTATTTCCGTTTTTCTTCCTTTGACGTCATGAGTTATAATTCGGGATTTTAGATTGCGGATCTCGGATTGATGGAATCGCTGCGCTCTATCAATTATAATGGACCGCTCGACACAGAAGTTCACGACAGGCAGAATTCCTTAAATCCAAAATCACAAATCCAAAATCCGAAATTATTATAACTTCAATTCCCCTCCAGTATACCTGGCCACCGCATCCGGGTCCAGCTTCAATCCCAGGCCCGGCGCATCCGGTATCGGCAGCATGCCGTCAGTGTCTAGCTGCCAACCGCCGGCAGCAATTTCATCCACATAGGGCGAGCCGGTGAGGTATTCCACCAGGTCCGTATCGGCAACGGCCGAGGCCAGTTGAAGGTCAGCCGCCAGTCCCACCGCTGTATTCCAGCCGTGGGGGATATAGCGGATGCCGTTTTCCTGGGCCATCCAGGCAATACGGCGCGACTCGCTGATGCCACCCACCTTGGTCACATCCGGCTGCACGATGTCAAAGGCCCCTTTTTTCAACCAGGCATCGTATGCCTGGCCGCGGGTCAGGACCTCCCCGCCTGAGATGGGAACGGGGGCATTGCGCCTCAGCAGGACATAGTCTTCCAGGGCATCGGGTTTGAGCGGTTCTTCGAACCAGGCGACCTCATAATCTTGCAGCATGCGGGCCGTGCGCAGGGCCCATTTGTAGCCGTTTTGCCAGAAGGCATCACTGCCGCCGGCATCCACCATCAGCAACGACTCCGCACCGATCGTCTCCCGGGCCCGGGCGACGATGGACTCATCCATGGCATGGCTGACCCGTCCCAGGGGTCCCCAGCCGATCTTAAATGCCTGGAAACCCTGCTCCATCAGCGCTGCAAGATGTTGGGCCAGCCGGTCCGGCTCAGCGGCCAGCAGCGAGGCATAGGGCTTGACCTTATCCCGGTAGCGTCCGCCCAGTAGCCGGCCCACGGGTTGGCCGGTCACCTGTCCCAGGATATCCCACAATGCGATGTCGATTCCGCTGATCGTGTGGGTAATCGATCCGCCCCGGCCCAGCCAGAAAGTATTCTGGTGCAATTTTTCACTGACCCGCTCCGGCTCCAATGCATTCTCACAGCGATAAAGCGGCTCCAATACGGCCAGCGCCGCCTGCGCAAGATTGGAATTGGTAAATACGCTGCCGACGCCCTGCACCCCATCCTCCGCCTTTACTACGATCAGGGTATGAACACAATCCTGCTGTTCCAGTTCACTGCTCCACCCGCCCAGCGGTGTGGCCCCCTTCAAACCGGATGCTCGTATTCCACGTATCTTCACTTAATTGCTCCCCTGTTTGGATATCTGCAAGCAGAATATACTGCGATGGTAAAACAGCGGAAGGAAGAATACCAGGAAATCGCACGATGGTAAAGAGGGCCAGGACAACGGCCACGAAGATCAACCGAAAGCCCAACAGGTTAACTCAGTAGTCGCATACATAATGCTGAAGATATTGATTATTCACTACAAATACAGGGAAAAACGAAATTGGAATGTTGTCGCTGGAGTTAAGCTGTGGTTAATTCCGGTAATTTCGGTGTAGGGTGAGCTCTGCTCACCTTTAACAGATGAATTCAGCAATATTTGGTGGGCACAGCCCACCCTACGGTAAGGAATTTTCGCAACATTAGGGTTCTGGGAGCTTAACCTGATTGAGGCATTTGTTGGATATATTTCTTCAGTGCAAAATATTCCTGCTCGAGTTCATCGGCCAATTCGGTGCTCAAATCCGATTGCTGCTTATCGGCGGCTTGCTCCATATCGGCTGCCAAATCTGCCAGCTTGTCGGCTGTCAGGTTGGCCGCGGCCCCTTTGATGGCATGGGCATTTGGCCCTATTGCACCGTAATCCGCTTCTTTGACAGCCTGGCGGATCCTATCTATTTGAGATCCGGCGCTTGCTAAAAATTTCTGCAGGACACTCAACAATATTTCTTTTTGCCCCATGAATTCTTGTATGGCACGATCCATATCCAGCGGATTTTGATCTTCTTCTGATACTGATTCCACAACAGGGGCTTTATCTGCGGAACATACGTTTTCTGAAGGATTGGATTCCGGAATAATCCATTTTTGCACCACGGACAGCAGCACATCCATTTGCAGGGGTTTGCCGACGCAATCGTTCATTGCCGGGTAAAGCCTCTCGTCAAATGCTCCGGTACCTGCGTTGCCGGTCATGGCGATGATAGGTACGCGCTGCGCGCGTGCTGAAAGCTCAAAGCTGGAAGCTGAAAGTTCCTCGGACCCATTTCCTTTGAGCTTTGAGCTTTGAGCTTCGAGCTCCATCTCCCGTATTTTGCGGGTTGCTTCGTGTCCATCCATGATCGGCATTTGAATGTCCATCAGGATCAGATCATAGGGCTTCTGCTGGTGGGCTTGAACCGCCTCCTGGCCGTTTGCGGCAGTATCGACATTGTAATTTGCTCGTTGTAGAATTAACTGGGCGATCTTCTGATTGACATCCGTGTCATCTACCACGAGAATACGCGGACTCTTATCAGCTCCTGATGCTGGATTTGAATTCGTCATGGTTAGCTGGCCTTTCTTATTTAACTTTATCGGTATCCGACGGCGATCTGCCGGTTTCTACCAGTAGAAGTTACACTCAATTATGAACTGTATCGGCACATTCGCCAAAAAGTTAAAAGACGGACGGGGAAATCGGAATGCGGCCTTCGACGAGCTCAGGCGAGACAAAGTGGGAAAGATTTGATTTCGGATTTCGGAATGCGGAATGCGGATTAAAAACAATTAATGCGTCAGAGGAAAAAAGATGGAGGGCGGATGACAGGGGACCCGTCTTCGCTCTCCGAGCTACCCCGCGGCACGCAGAGGACGGAAGTTATTGAATTTGGAAGTGGGAATGCGGCCTTCGACGAGCTCAGGCGAGACAAAGTGGGAAAGATTTGATTTCGGATTTCGGAATGCGGAATGCGGATTTTGGATTTATGTCGGAATTTCTATAATATATTGGAATCATGTAGTTTTTAACGACACTGGTTTTATGCCGCCGACATGGAATGATGGAATATTGGAATCATGGAATAATGGTCAAAAACGCCTAACTTCAGTGTTTGGATCAAGGCTTCTTGTACGCCTCTGGCGCATTAGGATCAATTATTATAATTTCTCCATGACTGGTTTATCTCATGAATCATAATGTTTTTCAATGCGATGCAGAAAATTCTATAGTAGCACCAGGCTTATCCTTAGCAGAAACTGATAATGCTCGGCGAATAATCCTGCGGCGGTTCGAAGCCCAGCAGCTTCAAGCAGGTGGCGGCGATGCTGCTGATGCCGAGATCCTGATGGTCCGCTAAGCGCATCTTCACCGAGCCGGTGGGATCGTATATATAAACCGGGACGGGATTGAGCGAGTGGGCGGTTTTCGGCTTGGGTTTGCCGGTTTGCTCATCAATGGCGACTTCACCGGTCTTTTTATTGCGCTGATACATGTCGTCGGAGTTGCCGTGATCGGCCGTAACAATCAGGATGCCGTTTGCTTTTTTCACGGCATCCAGCAAGCGGGCCAGACACAGATCCACCGTTTCCAACGCAATCTCGACTGCTTCGGGAATACCGGTATGGCCGACCATGTCTCCGTTGGCAAAGTTTAGCCGGATGAACTGATAGTTCCCCCCTTGCAGGGCAACCACGACCTCGTCGGTAATTTCGGCGGCTTTCATCCAGGGGCGCTCTTCGTAGGGGATAATGTCGGAGGGTATCTCAACGTAATTTTCCAGGGCATCGTCAAACTTGCCGGAGCGGTTGCCGTTATAAAAATAGGTGACATGGCCGAATTTCTGGGTTTCGCTGATCGCCAGCTGTTTGATGCCGGATTTGACAAGGTACTCTCCCATGGTGCGATCGATGCCCGGCGGATCGACTAAATATTTCTTGGGGATGAGGGCATCGCCGTCGTATTGCATCATGCCGGCATATAACACATTCAGCTTGGGTCCGCGATCAAACTTGTCGAAGTCATCGTCTTCGAAGGCCATGCTCATTTCGATGGCCCGGTCGCCCCGGAAATTATAGAAAATGACGCTGTCGTTTTCGACAATGGGCCCCAGAGGATCGCCGTTGCGGGAGATGACAAAGGGCGGCAGGTCCTGATCGATAACCTTGGGATTTTCCCCACGCAGGGTCCCAATGGCATCGTTGGCGCTCTCAAAGGTGCGGCCCTGCCCCAATACATGGGTTTTCCAGCCCAATTCCACCATGGCCCAGTTGGCCTGGTAGCGGTCCATGGTAATTTGCATGCGACCGCCGCCCGACGCGATGGCAAAATCAATGTCGCTGCCTTCTTTTAAGGCGGCCAGAAAATTTTCCAGGCGGTTGACATATTCCAGGGCCGAGGTCGGCGGCACGTCCCGACCGTCCAATAGGATGTGGACACAGGCTTTAGTGACCCCCTGCTTTTTGGCTTCGGCCAGCATCGCTTCCAGGTGATCGATGTGGCTGTGGACATTGCCGTTTGAAAAAAGACCGATAAAATGCAGTTTAGAGGCGTGGGTGATGACGTTATCGACCAACTCCCGCCACACCGGGCCGTCAAAGAGCATGCCGGTTTCGATGGCATTGTTTACCAGGCTGGCCCCCTGGTCAAATACCCGGCCGCAGCCAATGGCATTGTGGCCGATTTCGCTGTTGCCCATGTCGGCGTCGGACGGCATACCGACCGCGGTGCCGTGGGCTTTGAGGCTGGATGTCAGGCTGTTGCCGGCCAGCCAATCCAGGGTCGGCGTGTTGGCCCGACGCACGATGTCCCCGCCTTCATGCTTGCCGATGCCGACCCCATCCAAAATGGTCAGAACCACCGGGCCATCGGGTCCTGAGAAGTTCTTATTTTTTTTCAACGGTTCCATTTGTGCTCCCAAACTGGGTCCGCCGGAGGCGGAGAATTGAATATTGATGATTGAAGATTTTGGATTGATTCAGGCCAGTTGTAAGAACACAGCCTTGAGCGATAAGCTCTGAACCAACCAGACTAAGTAAATATAGGACTCGCTGCGCTAAAATCAATTTTCAAAGGATAATTTAGTGAAAATTTATACAACTCTAAGAATAGAAAATCGAAATTCGGAAAAATTAGGGTTTTAAGTATCAACGCCATAGGTTGAGATTCCAGTTTGCATTAATTAACGTTGTTCGAAATCGAAGTAAAGTCACCTTTATGCGAATCAAAAAACAAAGAAAAGCGACCTTTTTTCAGGCCTGTTAGGAGGAAATGCGCATAGTGCAAGCTGTGTGCACCGATGAACCTGACTCCCAAAGAACCGATTCCTTCGCAGACAGCTTAGCTAACCGTCCATCTAAGTGGGGAAACATCAGAGCATTTTTTTTGTAGGGCATTGACAATGTTTTATTTTGACAAATTATTTAAATAAGCTTTTGGAGAACTGGATGCAGAAAATTATCAACGAGACCTGAAACCAATGATTTTTGGATCCTAATAGCGAGGGATGCAAAAAAGGTTCATCTGAAAATCAGCTGGAAAGGCCTTGCTAACGGTTGTAGTTCCGCCAAGCTCTTACCGCGATATAATTGGACTTCATGATTGCAGCAACTTAGGTTCCTCTATCTATCTTAAGTGTTAATATGATCATAAATGGCATCCACAAATCCTTGCATTGATTGAGATCAAATCCAATTCTGATGAATCGGTGGAACCTCAGTCTGTTGACGCTGATGTATAACGATCGCCCGTGTACCACCTTGCCTTCTCTTAACGATACGAGAAAGTCATGTGTGACTTATGGAAGATCTGTTTGGCTGAAGTTATCGGCGGGTCCATGCACCGGCCAATAAGGATGGTAATGACCATAAACTGTAGGATCAGCTGTAAAAGGAGGTATCCAATGAAGACTATAAACCCCATCGTACCGTGTTTGATCGCCCTGCTGGTTATCACGGGGTGCGCCTCAACCAAGATAACCGGCCGCGAGGAAATCGTGACCGAGAAAATACCGCGGCCCGCTCAGATCTGGGTGCACGACTATTCGGCCACACCCGCAGATGTTCCGGACAATTCCGCGCTTGCCGGACAGCATTCCGAGCACAATCCGCCCCAAACTGCCGAACAGATCAAGGTCGGCCGCCAAGCGGGCGCTGAAATCGCGACGCAGTTGGTCGATCGGATCCGAGGGATGGGAATGCCCGCAGCGCATGCGCTACCTGATACGATACCGCAGATCAACGACATTGTCCTCCGGGGCTATCTCATTACATTTGATGAGGGCAGTGCCAAAAAGCGCATCTTTATCGGATTAGGGTCCGGTGCTTCCGACCTGAAAGTGGCGGCCGAAGGCTTCCAGGTGACGGCCCAGGGGTTACGCAAGCTTGGCGGCGGCCAAACCGATGCCGCCGGAAGCAAAGCACCGGGCGAGGACCTGGGGGTTCTCGGCTTAATTGCCACACACAACCCGGCGGGACTTATCGTCAGCACCACGATGAAGGTACATGGCGAAAAAAGTGGCAGCAGCAAGATTAAAGGCAGGGCCAAGCAGACTGCGAATGAAATTGCCGATGTGCTCAAAAAGCGGTTTCAGGAGCAGGGCTGGGTTAAATAAGTAGGCGGATCGTCGCCGGGTCCAATCGGGGACAAAGCGAACCGATTTGTGACCCAATAGATCAATTCAGATGAAACCAAAATACTGTTTCTTTTGGTTTAACGTTCCTGGTGGTGGTTTTAGGGAGCGACATCTCCCTTTATGCGGCCGAGTAAACAACCTCCATGAAGTGTGACGGAGACGTGGATTCAGACTGAGGATGGCAGAAAGGTTAGTCATTTTTCTACCGGTGATTTCATTCCTTGGCTGTGTCGCTGCCGTCCCAATGGCCGGATTCTAATACGAAGGCGAGCAGGGTACATCCTAACGGTGCAGTTGCCCCGACACGTCCGAACCGCAGGTGCTGTTTATGAGTTTCGGAGAGAGTTCACTCGACGTCGAACTCCGTGTCCGGGTGCTGGTTGCTGAGGAATGGCTGACAGTCAAAGGCTAACTTCATCAGTAGATTGACCGCGGAGTCAGGGAAGCGAAAATCGAGATTGCTTTTCCGCAGCGGGATCTGCGACTGCGCAGTGTTGATGAATCGGTAAGCTTCCAATCCCAGGAAACTGCAGGATAGATTATTTTGCGGGTCGATAAATATCTAATTGCCCAAAAGCTGATATTTTGGTCAAAATCTGAGCCAAATATCCACCCTGGGCCTTAAGCCCTGTACCCTGAGCCCTGCACGATTGGGCATCATTCATCCCCGGGTGTTAAAATTTTTCATCTTTAATCCTTCATTTCCAGGATATGGTATCCAGTGATCAGTGACTATTATCCGGCATCCGGAATCCGCCTTCCAGCATCCAGTATCCAGTATCCAGTAATCAGTGATCAGTAATCAGTTAACAGTAGGCATTAGTTAGTAATCAGTATTTAGCACCCGGCACCTGGCATCCGGAATCCGGTATCCGGCATCCGCCTTCCAGAATCCAGCATCCAGCATCGAGTATCGAGTATCCAGCATCGAGTATCTATCATCCCCCCCGCAACTCGCAACGTACTACCAGAAGTCAGAGAACAGAAGTCAGAAGGCAGAGTACAGAGGTCAGACGACAGAGGACAGAGGTTAGAGGACAGACGACAGAGGTCAGAGGACCCGTCTTCGCTCTCCGAGCTACGCCGTGGCATGCAGTGTCAGAGGACAGAAAACAGATGACAGAGTTTCGATTGCGGATTGCGGATTGCGGATTGAATGGCCTTTATAAGTCAGGAGGCGGAAGGCAAATGACCCGTCTTTGCTCTTTGAGCTTTCAGGTTTGAGCTAAAACCGGCTTTCAGCTTTTTGCTTTGAGCTAATATTTTGCTTTGAGCTGCTTTATTTTACCGTGCACCGAATGCCGAAAGCCGAAAGCCGAATGCCGCGCCGTTATATCGCCATGCCCCATGCGCTCCGCCCAATACCCCACGCCCTCTGCGCTTTGCTCTGTGCCGTTCAATCCGCAATCCGCAATCCGCAATCCGCAATAGAATTACCCCGCAACTCGCTCCTCGCAACGCGCACCCCGCACTTAGCTCAAATAATAATCCTGCAGACACTTATAGTGGATCGGCTTGTTGTTCTTGGCTTTGAGGCCCCGCACGATGGCCTCGGCGGCCGACAGGGTGGTGATAAACGGGACCTTGTTGATAATGGCCGTCCAGCCGATGGTGTATTCATCGGCCCGTGAGCGCTGCCCCAAGGGGGTGTTGATAATCAAATCGATTTGACCGTTTTTGATGTCATCGACGACATTGGGCCGGCCTTCCCTGATTTTCAAAACGGTTTTGACCGCGATTCCGCGGGCAGCGATATATTCCGCGGTGCCCTGGGTGGCCACCAGGTCGTAGCCGAATTTTTTCAATCCTTCGGCGATGGGCAGGGCCCGGGCTTTGTCGTTGTCATTAACGCTGATAAACACGGTGCCCGCGCGCGGGATCGTGATGCCGGCGGATTGAAAGGCCTTAAACACCGCTTCGCCGAATTTGGGCGCAATCCCCATCACCTCGCCGGTGGACCGCATTTCCGGGCGCAGGAAAATATCTGTTTTATCAAACCGTTCGAAGGGGAAGACGGATTCCTTGACGGCCACATACGGCAGCTGCTTCTCAAAGTTGTAGCCGATTTGATCGATTTTTTTACCGGCCATGACTTCGACGGCCAACTTGGCAATCGGAATTCCCGTGGTTTTGCTGACAAACGGCACGGTGCGCGAGGCACGCGGATTGACCTCGATCACGTACAGGGTATCGAACATGATGGCAAATTGAATATTGAGCAGGCCTTTGACTTTCAGGGCCCTGGCCAGCAGGCCGGTGTATTCCTTGATGTCTTCATGCTGATCGCGGCTCAACAAAAATGGCGGCAGAACGGCCATGCTGTCGCCCGAATGGACGCCCGCTTCTTCGATATGCTGCATAATCCCGCAGATTTTTACATCCTGCCCGTCGGAAATCGCATCCACGTCGAATTCATAGGCATCTTCCAAAAAGCGGTCCAGCAGTACCGGGTGTTCTTCGGAAGCCGATACGGCATGCTGCATGTAGTGTTGGAGGGTTTCGATGTCGTAGACGATCTCCATGGCCCGGCCGCCGAGGACATAAGAGGGCCGGACCACCAGCGGAAACCCGATGCGTTTGCCCACTTCCAGGGCTTCATCGATGGATGTCGCCGTGCCGTACTGGGGATGGGGAATGTCGAGCGAATCCAGCAGGGCGCCGAAACGGTCGCGATCTTCGGCCAGGTCGATGGAATCCGGCGCGGTGCCCCAGACGGGGACCCCGGCCTTTTCCAGGGCCAGGGCCAGTTTCAGCGGGGTTTGGCCGCCGAACTGAATGATGACACCGTCGGGCTTTTCCAACTCCGCGACGTTTAAGACATCTTCGTAGGTCAAGGGTTCGAAATACAGCTTGTCCGCCACATCGTAGTCCGTGCTGACGGTCTCCGGGTTGCAGTTGATCATGATGGCTTCGATGCCCAGGGACCTCAGGGCCAGGATGCCGTGCACACAGCAATAATCAAATTCGATGCCCTGGCCGATGCGGTTGGGACCGCCGCCCAGGATGATCACTTTCTTTTTCTCCGTGGCAACGGATTCGTTTTCATGGTCATAGGTGGAATAATAATACGGGGTAAAGGATTCGAATTCGGCGGCGCAGGTATCCACGATTTTATAGGAGGGCTGCACGCCGCTGGATTTGCGGAAGCTTCGGATTTCCGCTTCGCTGCGGCCGGTCAGCAGGGCCAGGTGCTTGTCGGAAAACCCCATGCGTTTGGCCCGCAGCAGTTTTTCCGGGGTAATCGTGTTGCGGCTTTTGTAGTCGGCCGCAATTTCGCTTTCAAATTCGGTAAGCTGCAATAAATTTTCCAGAAACCAGATGTCGACACCGGAAACCTGCGAAATCTCATCGCGAGATATCCCGTTTTTCAACGCCTGCCAGATTTTTAGTATGCGATCCGGCGTGCCCCAGCGCAGATCGTCCAGCAGGGCGTCTCTTGACATCCGGGAATAGCCACTCCCATTGTTGGCGTGAAATCCCGACCAGCCGTTTTCCAGCGAGCGCAGGGTTTTGTTCAGGGCCTCCTTGAAGGTGCGTCCGATGCCCATGGCTTCGCCGATGGATTTCATCTGGGAGGTCAGGCGCCGGTCTTCGTCCGGAAACTTTTCGAAATCCCAGCGCGGAATCTTCACCACCACATAGTCGATGGCCGGCTCGAAAGAGGCCGGCGTCTTGCGGGTAATGTCGTTGGGAATTTCATGGAGGCGATAGCCAACGGCCAGCTTGGCGGCAATTTTGGCGATGGGGAATCCGGTGGCCTTCGAGGCCAGGGCCGAGCTGCGGGATACCCGCGGATTCATCTCTATCACCACCATTTCACCGGTTTGCGGATTCAGCCCGAACTGAATGTTGGCGCCGCCGGTTTCGACCCCGATTTTGGCGACGATTTTTTTGGCAGCATCCCGCATATTCTGGTATTCCACATCGGTCAAGGTCTGGGCCGGCGCGACCGTGATGCTGTCGCCGGTGTGAATCCCCATGGCATCGAAATTTTCAATGGAGCAGACAATCACAAAATTATCGGCCCCATCACGCATCACCTCGAGCTCGTATTCTTTCCAACCCAGCACCGACTGTTCGATCAATATTTCGCTGGCCGGGCTGGCGCTCAGGCCCCACTGGGCGGCTTTGCTGAATTCTTCCTTGTTGTAGACCACACTGCCGCCGATCCCGCCCAGGGTGAAAGCCGGTCGAATGATCAGGGGAAAACCGATATCCCGGGCCAGTTCCTCGGCTTCCTCGACCGTGCGGGCGCAGCCGCCGTCCGGGACATTCAAGTCGATTTCCCGCATGGCGTTGCGAAACAGCTCACGATCTTCCGCCAGTTTGATCGTTTCCAGGCCGGCGCCGATCAGCTCCACGCCGTATTCCTCCAGGGTGCCGTTTTCCGCCAGTTCCACCGCCAGATTTAGACTGGTTTGGCCGCCCAGGGTGGGCAGCAGGGCATCCGGGCGCTCGGCCTCAATGATGCGGGTCACCGCATCGGCCTGCAAAGGCTCGATGTAGGTCCGGTCGGAAAATTCGGGGTCCGTCATGATGGTCGCCGGGTTGCTGTTGATCAGGATTACGATAAATCCCTCTTCCTTCAGCGCTTTGCAGGCCTGGGTGCCGGAATAGTCAAACTCACAGGCCTGTCCGATAACAATCGGACCGGAGCCGATCACCAGAATTCTTTTAATGTCTTTTCGTCTAGGCATTGAAGTCTTTCATTTCCTTGATAAAGTTTTCAAAAAGATACCGGCTGTCCCGGGGCCCGGGGGCGGACTCCGGATGGTATTGCACGGAATAGGCCGGCAGGTTTTTGTGCCGGAAGCCTTCGAGGGTTTCGTCGTTCAGGTTGACGTGGGTGACCTCGACATCGCTTTGGGGCAGGCTGTCGGCATCGACAATAAAGCCATGGTTTTGGGACGTGATCTCCACGGCGCCGCTGGGCAGGTGCTTGACCGGGTGATTGGCACCGTGGTGGCCGAATTTCAGCTTGGTTGTTTGGGCGCCCAGGGCCAAGCCCAGGATCTGATGTCCCAGGCAGATCCCGAATATGGGCTTTTTTCCCAGCAGACTTCTGACCGTGTTGATGGCATACTCCACCGGCTCCGGGTCCCCGGGACCGTTGGAGAGAAAAATGCCGTCCGGGTTCCAGGCCATGACCTCCTCGGCCGAGGTGGCGGCCGGAAACACCCGCAGTTCGCATCCGTGTTCATACAAGGCTCTTAAAATCGAGAACTTGACGCCGAAATCGAAGACGGCAACCTTGAAGTCAAGGGGTTGATCGATTTTGCTTTCCTCGTCCAGGGGCCATTCGTAGTTTTCGCCCGTGGTGACTTCGCTGGCAATATCGCGGCCAACCAGCTGCTTGCCGCTGCGGATCCTCTCCAGCAGCACCTCCAGCGGTTCTTCCGAAGTGGTTATCATCCCCATCTGGGCTCCCTGGTCGCGCAGATGACGGGTGAGCTGCCGGGTGTCGATGTCGCTGATGCCGACCACATCGTAATACTTAAGATACTCATCCAGCGATTTGGTCGCCTGCCAGTGGCTGACCACCGGGCTGTACTCCCGCACGATAAAGCCGGCCGCGTAGATGCGCCGGGATTCGAAATCTTTCGGGTTGACCCCGTAGTTGCCGATCTGGGGATAAGTCATGGTCACCAGCTGGAAATGATAAGACGGATCCGTCAAAATCTCCTGGTAGCCCATCATAGCGGTGTTGAACACCACCTCACCAATGCTGGTGCCCATGGCCCCTAAAGATAGTCCTTCGAAGTTGGTTCCGTCCGATAATATTAAGCGTGCTTTCATTTTTTTTTGCCTAGTTTGTGTTTGATTTCCAAGTCTGTTTAATTGACTGAAACTGCAGGTTGTTAGTAATTTGTATGGTTTCAGGTGTCAGGTGTCAGGTGTCAGAGAACAGATGTCAGACGACAGATGTCAGAAGACAGAGAACAGAAGTCAGACGACAGATGTCAGACGACAGATGTCAGAAGACAGAGGTCAGAAGACCCGTCTTCGCTCTCCGAGCTTGGGGCTTCGCCCTTCGGGCTACGACCCCACAAGACGCCGTGGCACGCAGATGTCAGAAAACAGGAGACAGAAAACAGATGACAGAGGTCAGATGACAGAAAACAGATGACAGAATTCCTTCCTTCGATATTCGACATTCGTAATTCGATATTCTGCGCTTTGCTTTCCCTTATACCCGAAACCTTCAACCTTCTACCTGTTTAAAGTCTTACCTTTTGATTTGCCTTGAGCTTTGAGCTTTCAGCTTTGAGCTAATAGTTTGCTTTGAGCTATATTGCCGAATACCGAAAGCCGAATGCCGAAAACCTTGCCTCTTCCACCTTTTGCCTTACACCCTATACCCTAAACCATTCTTTTCTATTGTCTACGACTTTTTTTCCTGACACCTGAAACCTTGTATGAAACTTCATTTAAAGCGAACCGCAGAACCGCAGAATATCGAATATCGAATCCTCCTGCGGCGGACAAGTGTCGAAGTGTGGAATCGCTTCGCTCAGTTTTTTTATAAAATTGACCGTTCGACAAAAAGTTCACGACAGGCCGTTCGACAAAAAGTTCACGACAGGCCGTTCGACAAAAAGCTCACGACAGGCAGAATACATTCCTTCGACACTTGTCCGCCGGAGGAGGATTCGACATTCATTATTCGACATTCGATATTCGCTTTTTCAAAGTTTTTTTTCGATTAGACCGGCATTTTTTTGGCCGGCGGCAACGCTGACACCTGAAACCTGACACCCGAAACCTTTTTGCCGAACACCGAACACCGAAAGCCTTTCGCCTAGTCCCGCTTGAACTTACTATAGTCCGGCTTGCGATAGCGGCTTTCCTCGCCGCCGTCTATGGCCAGAAGTGATTCGACTTTCAGCGGCAGGCCGAACAACTGGATGAAGCCATGGGCGTCCTGCTGGTTGTAGACATCTTCTTCGCCGAACGAGGCGTAGTCTTCCCGGTACAGGCTGAAGGGGCTTTTGCGGCCCGCAATAATAATGTTGCCCTTATAAAGCTTCAAACGCACGCTGCCGCTGACCGTTTTCTGGGTGACTTTGACAAAGGCGTCCATGGCTTCACGCAATTGCATAAACCACATGCCATTGTAAACCAGCTCAGCGTATTTGACCGCCACGGAATCCTTGTAGTGCATGGTGTACTTGTCGAGGCAGATACTTTCCAGCGCCTGGTGGGCCCGAAAGATCACCGTGCCGGCCGGCGTTTCATATACGCCCCGGCTTTTCATACCCACCAGCCGGTTTTCGACGATGTCCACGCGGCCGATACCGTGGGCGCCGGCTATCTTGTTCAAGCGAGTGAACATTTCTACGGCCGACAGTTTTTCGCCGTTCAGACTGATGGGGTTGCCCTGCTCGAAGCCGATTTCAACATACTCGGCCTGGTCCGGTGCCGTCTCGGGACTGACGGACAGTTGAAACATCGAATCTTCCGGTTCATTCCAGGGATCTTCCAGCCGCCCACCTTCGTGAGACATGTGCATGATATTGCGGTCACGGCTGTAGATATCTTTTTCAGTCTGAGTCAGGGGGATGTCGAACTTTTTAGCATAGCGGATGGCATCCTCCCGGCTGCGGATCTCCCACTCGCGCCATGGCGCAATGACCTTGAGCTTGGGATTGAGCGCCATGACCGTCAGTTCGAAACGGACTTGGTCGTTGCCTTTGCCGGTGCAGCCATGGGCGATGGCATCCGCCCCTTCCTCTTCAGCCACCGCTACCATTTTTTGGGCCATCAGGGGGCGGGCGATGGAAGTACCCAACAAGTAGTCGCGTTCATAAACAGCCCCGGCCTGCATGGTCGGAAATACATAGTCTGTCAAAAATTCCTCCCGCAGATCCGCGATGATCAACTTGCTGGCTCCCGAAGCAATGGCCTTGGCCTCCAAACCATCGAGTTCTTCCTGCTGGCCCACGTCGGCCGTAAAGCAGATGACTTCACAGTCGCCGTAATTGTTTTTGAGCCAGGGTACGATTACGGAGGTGTCCAACCCCCCGCTGTAGGCCAGCACCACTTTTTGAACTTTGCCATCCGTCATTTATTTGCTCCTTTCCAAAAAAAAAAAGCCCCGGCAAATGCCGGGGCTTTCTATGTTGTCGATTCAGGTAAAATCAGATTCATTTCCAACACAAAATACACCCGGCCCTCGATCGTCCGGGGCGGCGACGGTAACGGATTCGGGTGTTTTCAGGGAATTGAGTCATAATGTTAGTGTCTGCTTTTCTAGGTATTCCGGCGAGTATGTCAAAAAAAAATCCGGCTGTCAAGCAAGAAATTTAGACTTGTTTGAAAAAATAATTGGACAGGATCGACAGGATAATGCGGTCTTCGGCCGAAAGGGCGGCTCGCCGAAGGCGAAAACAATCCCGTCAATCCTGTAAATCCTGTCTAAAAAAAATGAAATCAAATCCATTCCTCAGAAGTTTCATAAGAGGGTTTAAGGCCTATCGTCCGATTGCAATACTGAAAATCAACACCTGCTTTCCTGCAACATCCCGTCGGCTGGGAGTGCATACTTCACCGGTCTTGGTCTTTAGGTCAAAAACCACGATGCATCCCTCATCCGACCTCTCGGTCAACAGGTATTTGTCACAAAGCTGGTCAATTGCCCTGTTCACGGTTTTTTCGATATTGGAGCGGTTGATCTTGGTTTCGACAATATATTTGCGGCCGCCGCAGGTGAGCAAAATATCCATTCTGCCCAATCCCGTGGGCGTTTCAAAACGCAAATCCCCCTTGCCCTCCTCAACAAATTGATACAGCCAGGCTGTGAGCAGGAATTGCCCGGTCCTCTCATATGGCTTCTGGCCGGCATAGAAGGCATTTACGCCGATCTGCATGATGTATTCTTCAAAATCGGATATTATGGTTTCCATGTTCAAGCAGCCATCAGCAGTAAAATAGCCTTTATTTGAAATATCTACGGTGGCTCGGGCATCACGGAAAAAGGTCTTGGTGAATCTCTTTTTATAAATGGGATTGCTTACCCGGGTATCTTTTCCTTCCGACTTAATCAAGCCGTGGGTAAGCAGGAGGGATTGTTCTTCATCACCGGGAATATATTCAACTCCGTTAAAAACCACATCCATGAAGGTTTCTTTATATAGTTTGGCCTTTTCGGTGATATTATCGAAATGGCTGTTGTCCTCATAGAGAATGATATCTATGGCCTTTGCCACATCTTCTTGAGTGATCGGCTCCGTGGTCTCAGGCTTGATATCAACAGTCAGAATCGTTCCCAGCCGGTTAACCAGCCAGGGTTGCCCGGCGGTTTGCGTATAGACCGTCTCAACAGCTTCATCGGTCAATGGTTGGTTGGTCTCCTCGGTATACTGCGAGTATAGATCACGAACATTTTTTAGTGAAAAAGGAGGCAATCCAACTTGATCGGCAATGTTAAACGGCGAAACACCGCCAACAATCAGCTTGGTAATGTTGCGAATACCCACCAATCCCACCGAGTACAGGGCTTTATCTTTGCTCTCTTTGTACTCCTGATATAATTCGCGCAGGGTAGTTAGAAAATTTTCCAACTCATCTCTGGGAATGCCGTCAAATTCATCAATGAAAATGACGATCTTTTTTTGTTTCACAATGCCGTTCAGCTCATCGAAAAGCTCACGAAAGGAGATATGATCGGATAGGACATGGGAGTCAAGGCAGGATTTGATTTCGTCCAGCTGAGGGCACCCGACACCTTCCAGCCTGCTAAGAAGCTGCCTGTAAACGGATTTTTGGATCAGCTGATAAAAACGCTTCGCCAAAACATTTTTGTAGTCCTGAAAGCTGAGCAGAATCGCCACATAAAGCGGGTCTTTTTCCAGTCTGCGACAAAAGCCTTTGAAAAAAGTCGTCTTGCCGCTTTGCCGGGGGGCAAAGATGGAAAAATACCGCCCCCGGTCAACCATGGTTTTCAGATCCTGATGGTCCGTATTGGTTACATTTTCCAATTGCACATAATAGGATGCACTCGGATCAACCAATCCGGCATCTTCAAAAAATCGTTTCGGTTTTTTATAACGCATCGATTTTTCCCTTAGACAATATGGGCTAATCTTCTAAATCCTGTCGGAATTCAGGTGCGGCCTTTCCAACTTCTATTATCTTAATTTTAAAACATCATCCGGTCTAAAAGTCAACTGGTTGATTTCTCAGAAAGAAAATAGGTAAGAATATTGTTATGGGGTGAACCGATGTATTGGTACACAGACGGTACCGGTGTCAAAACTGGCGTAAAGATCGGTGTTCGGAAACTAATTCTTGTTTGAAAAAAAAATGGATGGTACTAAATCAGAGGACAGAGGACAGAAGGCAGAGGACAGAGGACAGAAGGCAGAGGTTTTTGAATTCGGAAGTGGGAATGCGGCCTTCGGCAAGCTCAGGCGAGGCAAAGTCGGAATAAATAAGAAGGTGGGAAGATGAGAAGGTGGGAATTGTGATGAGCGAACTTCGGTTTTTGAGGAGTGTTTCACTTTAGGAGCGCTTTGCTTGAGGGAAAAACTGGACTATGGGCTGTGATCGCCGGAATTTGGAAGGCGGGATGGATCGATTGCGGATTTCCGCATTCCCATTTCCAAATTCACCTTACCTTTGACCCCCCACCTTATACCCTCTACAATATTTTATAGACACCCAGTTTTTTTAATTTACTATGACTATCAACCATCAAAACAATAACTCAATCAACTCAATGAACTCAATCAACTCAATGAACTCAATCAACTCAGTGAACTCAATGAACTCAATGAACTCAGTGAACTCAATGAACTCAATGAACTCTATAAACTCAATAAACAATTTTGGAGACAATCGTGGACAACCTTAAAACCGCACAATTAAACCTTCCGCCCGATGTCATCGATTTTGGTGCCGGCCAGCCCAGTCCGCATTTGCTGCCACTGGAGTTGTTGCGGGAAGCTGCCGCAAGCCGGCTGGGAGACCCTGACCCGGGCTACCTAGCCTATGGCGCCATGGCGGGGGACGGGTATTTTCGCCACGTGCTGGCTAATTACCTTGGAGAGCACTATCAGCTGCCGGTCGATTTTGAAAACCTGTTCGTGACCGGGGGCGCCTCCCAGGGACTGGATTTGATCTGTACCCTTTTCAGCCGACCCGGGGACACAATTTTTGTTGAAGAGCCGAGTTATTTTCTGGCCCTGCGGATATTTGCCGACCATGGATTGAATGTTGTCAGCCTGCCGATGGATGACCAGGGCCTGGTTATGGAAGCGCTTGAGCGAAATTTGTCGCAGCACACACCGGCTTTTTTATACACTATTCCATCCTTTCACAACCCCTCCAGTGTCACGCTCACGGCCGAACGGCGCGAGCAGCTGGTGCAATTGAGTCATCAGCATGACCTGCTCATCGTGGCCGATGAAGTTTATCACCTGTTGAGTTTTGGCGCTGAACCGCCGCCGCCCCTGGCCGGCCATATCGACAGGGGCCGGGTAATATCGCTGGGGTCATTTTCTAAAATTATGGCGCCAGGGCTGCGTTTGGGCTGGATCCAAACGGGAGCGGAGCTGATCCAGTGCCTTGCCGACTGCGGCCTGGTGGACAGCGGCGGTAGTCTAAATGCTTTTACTTCGGGCGTGATGCGCAGCGCTATCGAGCTTGGACTGTTGGAAAAGCAGCTGACTAAACTTAAAAGAGTTTACAATGAGCGTAAAATAGCCCTATCGAGCGTTTTGCGGGATCTGCTGCCCGATACAGTGCGCTTTGTCGAACCTGAGGGCGGCTTTTTTATCTGGTTGGAATTCGCAGACCATATCGATACCTCGCAACTGCTGGCCGCAGCCCGCCGACATAAAGTCGGTTTTCTCCCGGGAATCAATTTCTCAAGTCACAACGCTTTGAAAAACTGCGCCAGACTAAGCTTTGCATACTTTGATGTGCCGGAGTTGGAGGAAGGTGCGCGGCGATTGGCCATGGCCATTCGGGAATTAACGAATGACGATTGACGAATGACGAAATGTGGAATTCTATCGATTTTAAATAGAGTAGCCAAGGCGCTCGGCAAAAACAATATAGCTCATAGCTCAAAGCTGAAAGCAGGAATAGCTCAAAGCTGAAAGCAGGAATAGCTCAAAGCTCAAGGCTGAAAGCAAAATAGCTCGTGGTTCAAAGGTGAAAGACTCATAGGTAACAGGCGAAAGGAGAAAGGTTAAAGGCCTCGGGCCCACGTGCTGCAATGGGCGGGAAACCCTAACCCCGACGTTGCAAAAGCCGGAGGGCTTCAGAGTCAAGAGGAGCCCTTTAGCAAGATATAAATAGAAGCTTCATCCCGCGAAGCGGGGGTGTCTGAGGGTGAAGTCGTAGTTCTTTACTTCGAACCCTCAGCAACGCAGAATCTGAAGTCCTCCGGCTTTCCCGAAGAGGAAACAAAATGGTAAAATCGACCCCATCCTCCGAATTCACCAATGGAGGTATCCAAGAATTTATCATATTACTATGATTTTAGTAATAATTGCGAACCATTATCTAATCTTTGCCATGTTGTTTATGCAACTAAGGGGTTAATCAATATCCTCCGGGTACCAGTTGCGAAGAAAGGCATCCGCCTCAATCATTTCATAGACGATTTGGCGTGCCATCAGCCGGCCCATGGTGTTTGAACCGAACCAACCAACTTTTAATCGCGCATAGGTCACGGTCTCTGTGCGGCGTTCGATCAGGATTTGCAATTTATTCCCCTTGTCATCGACATAATGAAAAGTACTTTGCTCCGGTTCGATCATTTTCTTTGCGAGTTTGAGTGAAAGTGCCTCTCCGGCCCGTATGGTCGCCTGGACAACATCGTCGTAGCGCGCAAGCCAGGCGCTTTCTCCTTTCCCTCGGCCGGTCGAATTAAATGCCACCGGCGCACCGCTGCCGATGCCTTGAAAAACGAGCGGCGCCGTGCACCCACTCAGGCCCGACACAAATAGGCAGAATAAAACCGCTAAAACGATATTTTTTTTTATCATAACGCTACCTTAAAGCGCGTGCTGCTTAAGATTGCTGGTATCAAGCCACTCACCCCCACCTTTTTTCCCACTTTGTCTCGTCTGAGCTCGTCGAAGGCCGCATCGATAGCCGCGGCATCGTCCCGCCCTTCAAGGACTACAACGGGTCCAACTTCCAATATTTAGATTCTCCGTTCCTCCTGTATTTTCAATCCGCATTCCGAAATCCGAAATCCGCAATCGAGTTGTTCCGCCTTTGTCTCGTCTGAGCTCGTCGAAGACCCACTTCCGAAATCTGTCCTCTGTTTTCTGACTTCTGTCTTCTGTTTTCTGACCTCTGACCTCTGACCTCCGACTTCTGTCCTCTGACATCTGACCTCTGACCTCCGACTTCTGTCCTCTGACATCTGTCCTCTGACCTCCGACTTCTGTCCTCTGACATCTGACCTCTGACCTCCGACTTCTGTCCTCTGACATCTGTCCTCTGACCTCCGACTTCTGTCCTCTGACATCTGACCTCTGATCTCTGACTTCTGCACTCTGTCCCAGTCTCAATAGGCCTCGATGAGCGACTTCAAAACCTCATACACCCTGATCAAACTCTTCAAACTCACCCATTCATCCACGGCATGCGCACCATGGCCGATGGGGCCGAACAGCACCGACGGGATGTCCGCCTGGGCACCTAAAGCGGAATCGGCCCAAAAAGAAAGCCCCACTTTTCTGGATTGGGGCGATGCCTTTTGTAAACGCTTTAAGATTTCGGCGTCATCGGGTACTCTGTGGGGCATTCTCACGAAAAGTTCACGAGCATCAACGCTATGTCTGCCGGGGTGATTTCTGGCGGCTTCGGCCATGCGCTCCAATTCCCGGTTTAATTCCGATGGTGATTCTCCCGGCAGGGTACGCCGCTCCCACCTAAATAGTGCCTGAACGAAAAGTGGCCGTTTTTCCAGTTAGCCCGGCCGCTAATTATCACTCATTAAATTACTGCCGTTCAAAACGATGGCGAACAATAGCAAATCAATATTTAGCAGCGTTTTCTCTAAA
>Ga0209678_1000142_pt1 | contig 28675 bp, 26 predicted proteins | sample WorMetilvaeELBA1_FD_187404 | JGI IMG/M metagenome (GOLD analysis project Ga0209678, IMG submission 187404) | Marine gutless worms symbiont microbial communities from Max Planck institute for Marine Microbiology, Germany - Olavius ilvae ELBA.1... ...
AAGATAACTACCGTTTACGAGTTTTTAATGCAAGTAAAAAATGCATTAAACTGGAAAATCTTCGTTTTCCTTTTATGCGATATTAATCAGCAATATCAAAGAGTTCTGGATACCCGTTCGAACACTAACTAATAACCAATAACCAATAACTAAGGTCACCGCCATGTTGGATAAAGAAAAACTTCGCAAGGCCGATATTTTTTCGGGTGCGATCATTGGTCTGTTCGGACTGTGGATTATTCTGCAGGCTTTAAAAATGCCCATGAAAGACAGCTGGGGCGGCGTTCAGAACGTTTGGTATGTATCCCCTGCAATCTTTCCCCTTTTCGTCGGCTGCATGATTATGCTGCTGGGAGGTCTTTTGTGTCGAACCGCCTTGAAGACCGTCGGTTTTAAAGCATTTGCCGAGACGGTTCGCTGGTTGTCCGGCAAAGCCCTGTTGCAGTTTTTAAACTCCGTACCCAATCTGCGCTTTTATTCGATCGTGGTTCTATTTTTATCGTTTGTTTATTTGAATATACCGCGCATTGATTTCTTTTTGAGTGCCGTACTTTTCCTGGCAGTGTTCATCACCTCTTTTTACTTTGACGATGCTGAGCTGCTGAAAAAGCTTTTTTTCTTTTACCTGGCAGGCGTCATAGTTTTAATCGTTTATTTTTCACTCGGACTGAATGAACCATTGGGCCGGATTGTGCCTTTCCCGGCTGATATTCTGGCGCTGTGCTTTATCTTAGCGTACAGTGTGTATGCATGGATGCTGATTCGCGATAACAGTGTACTTCGTAAAAAATACCGGACAGCAATGATCATCGCCTTCGCCTCGCCATTTATCGTTGGCACGATCTTCAAATATTTTCTCCTGGTCCCGATGCCGGCTGAAGGCCTGATTGTAACAGTAATGGATTACTTCTGGTATCTCGAGTTTCTCGAATGAGAATTAGTAGCCTCTAGGACACGAAGGCACAAAGAACAAATTTAAAGTTGTAACCTTTGTGGCTTGGTGTCTTCGTGGCAAACCAAAACGCTGACTGACCCGGGGCTCGGGTAAGATCCAAACATTATCAACATTTAAAGGGAAAATGATTCAATGGTCATCCTTGAACGCATCGGGTTTTACTTCCAGACCGTATTTCATATAGCTTCAGACCCGATTCACATTGCTATACTATTTGGCTCGGTCATGCTGGGGATCATGTTTGGGGCAATGCCGGGGCTCACATCCACGCTGGGCGTCGCACTGTTGACCGCCCTGACCTACGGTATGGATACGGCCACCGCCATGGTCTGCCTGCTGGCGATCTACGTCGGTGGAACCTATGGTGGATCTTATGCCTCCATCCTGATCAATATTCCCGGTACGGCGGCCTCGGCCGCCACCGCCCTGGACGGTTATCCCCTGGCCCGCAAAGGTGAAGGCGGCCGGGCCATTGGCCTCACCACAACGTCTTCGGCCCTCGGTACGATTATCAGCATGCTGTTTCTGGTCAGCATTTCGCCTTTAATTTCGTTTTTTGCCCTGCAGTTTACCTCATTCGAGTTTTTTCTGCTGGCCTTTTTCGGAATTATCATCAGCGGAACCCTGACCAGCCCGGACCTGGTAATCAAAGGCTGGATCGCCGGTTTTCTAGGACTGTTCCTGGCTTGTGTCGGTCGCGATATGCTGCAGTTTTACCCGCGCTTTACCTTTGGGATACCTGAATTGGACAGCGGCGTCGAAGTGGTTCCCGTTTTGATCGGTGCCTTCGGCATCCCCCAGATCATCCAGGTGCTCAAGGATCGCTTTCAAATCGGTGAAACCCAGAAGTTCCAAAAAATACTGCCCGAATTCGGCACGATCGTCAGAAACATCCCCCGCATCATCCGTTCGGCCTTGATCGGGGTGGGTATCGGATCCGTACCGGGCATCGGAGAAGACATCGCCGCCTGGGTCTCTTACGGGGCCGCCAAAAATACGTCCAAACACCCCGAACGCTTCGGCAAAGGCGAAATCACCGCCGTTCTTTCCACTGAGGTGGCAAACAATGCCTGTGTCGGCGGGGCCATGATACCGCTTTTGAACCTGGGTATCCCGGGCAGCCCGCCGGCCGCCATGTTGCTCGGTGCCCTGATGCTGCACGGGGTCACGCCGGGTCCCATGATTACATTTGAGCATCCCAATTTCATCATCGAGGTTGCCGCTATTTTACTGCTGGCCTCCATGGCGATGTGGGTGGTGGGCATGCTTCTGGCCAAACAGGTCGTCAAGGTGCTGCGCATTCCGACCCAGATATTCATGCCCATCATCGGTGTGTTGTGCATCATCGGATCCTATGCCCTGGGGATGAACATTTTCAATCTGTACCTGATGCTGCCGGTGGGAATTATCAGCTATTTTCTGATCGAGATGGGGTATCCCATCGCCCCCCTCGTGATCGGCGTGATTCTGGGTCCCATGGCCGACGAAAACCTGCGCAGGGCCCTGATGGTCTCCCAGGGAAGCTTTCTGCCGGTTTTTACGCGCCCGGTGGCCCTGCTGCTTTTTCTGGTCATCGTCTGGACGGTCCTGAGCCAGTTCCCGATGTTTAGAGACTTAAAGGATCGACTGTTGGCCAAAGTACTGCCCGGCAGATTTCGAAAGACCGATAAAGAGCAAGATGGTTAAAGTTGCTCCTGACAGATAGTTTAACACAGTGGAATAGGATAGACCTGCTATAGTCGAGTCCTTGAATATATAAAATTCCAAGCACCAAATTACAAATAACAAACAATATTCAAATCCCAATGTCCAATGACCCAAACAGTTTTTGATCAGAGAAAGTCGAATTGATTTAATTCACAGAATCCTATGGTATGTTTCGAATTTGAGTTTTGTGATTTGAGATTTATTTGTAATTTGAAATTTGGAATTTATCCGACCTCATTTGGTCAACAAAGTGAAGTCAATTCAATTCGAAACATGTAAATACGGGATTAAGAACTGATCCCACCTAGAGGAGGAAACTATGTTGAATATGGCGATTATCACCGGCTTTTTGTCCAAAACCAAAGACCGGTTTCACGAATATAACAAAGCGCTGGACCTGGATCAAAAATTTGCGCTGATGACTGAAATCGACGGCTACGACGGCGTTGAAATCGTTTACCCCTATGAAGTCAGCGACCCGCAGGAAACCGGGGCACTTTTAAAAAAGCATGGCTTAAAAATCGCGGCGGTCAACGTTAATGTGAAGGCCGAGCCGGAATTTCGCAATGGCGGGTTGACTTCCCACAATAAGGAGATCCGGGACAAAGCGGTGCGATTCATCAAGGAAGCCAAGGATTTTGCCGCAGCCGTCGGGGCCGATAAGGTCACCTGCTGCCCGCTGGGTGACGGCTACGAATTTTCCTTTCAGTATGACTACGCCGTCACCTGGAAATACCTGGTGGATGCATTCGGCGAAGCCGGTGCCCACCGTCCGGAGGTCCCGCTTTTCGTCGAATACAAACCCAGTGAAACCCGGGGACGCTGTTTTGTCGACACGGCGGCCAAGGCCCTGTGTCTGCTCAACGATATTCAAAACAAAAACATGGGCGTCACGCTGGATTTCGGGCATTCCATGTATGGCAACGAGAATCCGGCCGAAGCCTTTGTGCTGCTGGCCGAAAGCCCTTATAAGGCCTATATCCATATCAACGACAACGACGGCAAGTGGGATTGGGACTACTTCTGCGGCACCAAGCACATGCTGGAATATATTGAATTTCTCTACTACCTCAAAAAATACGACTACCGGGATTACATGACATCGGACACCTCACCCACCCGCTGGGACATCATCGGGACCTTTGAGGCCAACAGCAGAATTTCCAACAAGATTTGGGACCGCCTGGAGCAGATCGATAACGCGGAATTCGAGCGCCTGATTGCCGGCGACGATTACCTGAAAACCTGGCAGTTTATTGAAAACAATCTCTTTTCTCTTAAGTAAAACCCCAATTGAGTTAAAACCAACTGGGAGTAATCAATTACCGATAGTGGCTGCTTGTTTGAAAACAAAATCATCCTTCTTTATATTTCAATTACGGGAGATTTATAAAATAAAACGATGATAACTTTTGATGGCGAAATTAAATAGATAGAATACCACAAATTTTCAATCTTCAATATTCAATATTCAATTGATCATGGATAATCCGATCTTAATCAGCACGGCCGCCTATGACGGCTACGATCTGGCAACCGCCTTCCGGGAAATCTCGCGGGTGGGTGTCGATCTCGTGGAAGTTGCATTTATCGAAGGCTACACGGATCCTTTCACCGAAGACTATTTCAACGACGACAATGCCGCCGAAATCACAGCCCGCTTGGCCGAGCACAATTTAAAGTGCCTGTCCTTCTCATCCCATGTGGACCTGTCCCGGGAAGGGATTGTCGAGATATTCAAAAACCGCATGGCCTTTGCCAAAAAGCTCGGTTCAAAATATATCGTGTCCAATGCCGCTCCACTGCAGAACAAAAGCCAATTCATGGAAAATATAAAAAAATTGGGTCAAACCGCTGCCGGATTAGACATGATGATCGTGCTTGAAAATCCGGGAGACGGCAAGGCCAACGTGATGGATTCAGCTGAGCCGGCCGCCGTTCTGATTGCAGAAATAGGGCTGGAAAATGTAAAAATAAATTATGACTTCGGCAATCTGCTGTCCCATTGTTTCGAAAAAATTCGTCCGGAAAAAGATTACAAATACGTGCGTGACACCGCGGTGCATTATCATATAAAAGATGTTGCCTCCGACGAGGCCGGATGGTATTTCACGGAAATCGGGCGGGGCACCATCGACTACGGCAAAATAATAAAAGAATTGGCGGCCCTGCCGGAACCGGTGCCGCTATCGTTTGAAATCCCGTTACGAATCAGGCGCGCGCCCGATGCCTCCCCGCGCCGGGCGTCGCAGGCGGTCGACTTAAAGGAAATCCGGCAGGTAATGGAAAAATCCGTAAATTTCGTCAAAAAAATCCTGGCCGCATGATCATTAACAGTAAATAAAGTAAGGATTTGATTCCGTTCTTTAAGATTTTGTTGGCCACGAATTGACACGAATAAACACGAATTTTTCATTAATCTAAAACAGGGAACTATTACTTAAAATGACATTCGTGAAAATTGGTGTTAATTCGTGGCTAAATTCAAATTTAAACCTTTTTGCAAATGAGGAGATGCACCAATGAAAAAAATAGCCATCGGCTGTGACCCGAACGCAGCAGGCCTGAAAAAGGCCATTATCGACCATCTGGCCGAGTTGGGACATGAATGTGAAGACTACGGCAGCGAAGATCCGATTTATGCCAACGTGGCCATCGATGTCGCCGAGGCCGTCGCATCCGGCAAACATGAACGCGGCATTTTGATGTGTGGCACCGGCATCGGCATGTGCATCACGGCCAACAAGGTGCCCGGTGCGTACGCGGCTCTCTGTGCGGATGCTTATTCCACCGAGCGTTCGATCAAGAGCAATAATGCCAATATCATGACCCTGGGCGAACAGGTCACCGGCGTTCAACTGGCCAAGAGCCTGGTGAGCATTTGGATGAAGGCCGAGTATGAGCCCGGCGGGCGTTCGGAATCTAAAATCCAGCGCATCTATGATTATGCTGAGGAGCACGACAAGTAATCGCTAAGGGCAAAGCGCATAGAGCAGAGCGCTGTCTTATAAGATATTATTCCGATTTTGCCTAAAGCGCAGCGCTCCTCAAGTGAAACGCTCCTCAAGCGCAGCGCTCTTTCCGTGAACCGCTCTTTTCGTGAAACTCTCCTTTTAACACGTAAAACCCCGGAGGTTACCATGAAAAAATTCATCAACGATCCGTATGATGTTGTGGATGAAATGCTGGAAGGTTTTCTGGATGTCCACAAAAAATATGTCCGCAAATTGGATGCGGCCCGCACGGTGGTTCGAACTGATGCACCCGTCGCGGACAAGGTCGGGGTCATCACAGGCGGCGGATCCGGTCATAAGCCGGCCTTTGTCGGTTTTGTCGGCCGGGGCATGCTCGATGCCGTGGCAGTGGGTGAAATATTTACCTCGCCACCGCCGCTGGCCTGTTTCGAGGCGGCCAAAGCGGCCAATGCCGGCAAAGGGGTGTTGTTTCTGTTAGGCAACTACGCCGGCGATGTCATGAACTTTCAGCTGGCGGCCGACATGGCCAAAGCCGAAGGTATTGAAGTCGAACAGGTCATCGGCACCGATGATGTGGGCTCCGGCCCCAAAGGAGAGGCCGCCAAACGCCGCGGGGTCGTGGGATCCTTCCTGGCCTGGAAAGTGGCCGGCGCCAAGGCTGCTGCCGGCGGCAGTTTGCAGGAATGCAAAGCAGCGGTGGAAAAAGTAAATAACAACACCCGCACCCTGGGTGTCGCCCTTTCCCCTTGCACGGTGCCGGCCAAAGGATCGCCGACATTCACTCTGGCCGACGACGAAATGGAATACGCGGTGGGTCACCATGGCGAGGCCGGCACTGCAAAGATAAAAATGCTGACAGCCGACGAGGTCACCGAAAAAATGGCCCTCGAGGTCATTGAAGACCTGCCGTTCCAATCCGGCGACGAAGTCGCCGTATTGATCAACGGCCTGGGCGGCACGCCGCAGTTGGAACTGTACATCTGCTATCGCAAGGTTAAACAAATGCTGGATGAAAGAGGCATCAATGTTGGACATTCCTTTGTCGGTGAATTCTTTACCGGCCTTGAAATGGCCGGCTTTTCCGTCACCCTGATGAAACTGGATACCGAGTTAGAAGAGCTGCTGGCAGCCCCGGCGGATACGCCGTGTTTTAAGGTAATACCGTGACTGAGGAATAAGCGACGAGGAACAGGTAATATACCAATTCAACCAAATTGATCTCAATGTATGTTGTGAGTTGCTGGTTGTCAGTTGTGGATTAAAACGCATGACGGGTCGCATCATAAAACTATTCAGCGCGCGAAATATAAACTCGAGGTAATCTTTTTTAACAACAAACTACTTACGACTTACAACATACATCTTGATCTGGCATTATCACTCGATTTGGATAACACTTAGGCTGCTTACAATCATACTCCCTAAACGTTTATTAATTTTGGAAACAAGGATTTTTCGCTATGACCGACACCATCACAACCCCCCAAATGTTGCGCGCACTGGAAAATATGTGCGACACCATCGAAAATGAAAAAGACTACCTCTCGGAGTTGGACGGCGCTATCGGCGACGGAGACCACGGGGTCAACATGGCCAAGTGTTTTCGGGAGGTGAAGAAAAAATTGGCCGATAGCTCGGCCGAGGACATCGGAACACTTTTCAAGGATGTGGGCATGGTGGTCATGAACTCCGTCGGCGGTGCCATGGGTGCACTGTACGGGACATTCTTTTTGAAATTATCCCAGACCGGTGCCGGCAAGAGCGAGGTGAACTTAAGTGATATAGTGGGTATGCTGCAAACCGGCGAACAGGGCATCCTGGATATCGGCAAAGCCAACCTGGGTGATAAAACCCTGATCGACACCCTCTCACCGGCCGTAAGGGCCATCGAGGCCGCCGAGATAGAAGGCAAATCGCTTGCCGAAGCCTTGGCGCATTTTGAACAGGCCGCCCAAAAGGGCATGGAATCCACCGAGGTCATGCTGGCAAAAATGGGCCGGGCCAGCCGCCTGGGAGAAAGGACCATCGGCCACCAGGATGCCGGTGCGACGTCATGCTATTTTATTCTGCGGTCGCTGGCATCGGCGGCTACAGATTAGATCGTCGCTGCTTGATCCTTACGCAGGATCAGCGTTTTTGGAAATGGGGAGATCTGGGATGAAAACTATTTCTTCCTCTATAAACTCTAAAAGCGTTCAATCTGAGCCTCGACGTCGATCAGCTATCTTCCCTCGTAGTAGTTTAACCTCTTACCACCGAAAAATATATTTTGAATTCCATCGAAGTCAAAATCATCATCTAATCGGATTAATTCGTTACAGTAAGGAACCATAGCTTCAGATTCTGATTTCCCTGAGAACCACCTTTTTGCGATCAAAAAGTTAGTCCTAAGCCCCTATACAATCTCTCGTTTTGCATCTATTTCATTAATTTTGAGCCAGTTAATTGGGTCCGACAAGCTTGGCGCACTTTCTATGCCAAAACACCGATCCTGCAACCGGCCACCGAGAATGCAGATTTCCCTTGATTATACCAAAAAACCATATAATATTGGAAAAAATATGGTTAATTGGAGGTGTAAGCCATGGGCAGATTAGTAAAAAAGACGATTGAATTAAACCAGGACTATATCGACAGAGCTCGCGTGATCTTTGGGGTAAAAACTGATAAGGCGGCAGTTAATAAAGCTCTGGAATTGGCCGTAATCGATGACGAAATAATTAAGGCTCACGAATCGATCGGGGGAAAAGGGAACGTGGTTGAAGAGGTTTTCGAATGAAAATTTTGTTCGATACGAATGTCTATATATCATTCATTCGGAATCGCTCGCATAGCCTGGAACTTCAGCGCCACGGTACCGTAAAGTATCTCTCAGCTGTTGTTCTAATGGAGCTCTGGGCCGGCGCTAAATCTAAAAAAGCAAAAAAACTAATCCATCAACTTCAAAAACCATATGTGAGCGCAGGGCGCATAGTGACGCCGGGTGTCAATAATTACATTGCTATAGGACAAATTTTTGCTGATCTTCCATCCCGGTATGCTGCACTGGTGGAGAATGCAGGATTCTTAAATGACCTACAAATCGCCTTTGCCGCACTTTCCATCGGTGCTTTGCTTTATACCGAAGATAAAACCCACTATCAGATTATTAAGGGAAGAATACCAACCCTTAAGGTTGAATATGTGTGATATTCGCACGAGTGGTAATGGAGGAGCATATTCACCTTACGGCCTCGTAACTTTCCTGAAAGAATCTTCACAGAAAAGGCTGTAGTAAGTCGATTAGCGGATTATCTTTCTTTTATCTTTAGCTACTTGGGACTGTTAATTTTATATAGCAATAAGCCTTGAATGGGAGCCCTGTGCTGGTCCATTTCCTTAAAATAATCTTCCAGAAGCTCTCTTGAAACCCTCCAGGGTCTTCTTCTAGGTGCATGATAAAGGTAGAGTTTAGAGTCTTCCTTTATAAGAAGCCCCATATGAGTTACGAGGGTCGGAATATTCGGCATGTTTCTAATGAACATTATAACACTGACTTTTGGAAGCATGGTATACATCTTACCCGTATTATCTCGAAAATAATTTGCCCGTAAGAAGTTAGTTTCTTCTTTTCTGCCATTAGATTCCGGTACTTCATCAAGTGCTGCAATGATTTCTTTGGGACCTTTTCCCTTTTTATCCAACAAATCGATAACTCGATGAAAAAACCATGTGGTTTTGTTAAGCCGCCTGCGCCCTTTTTTAAGTGCTTCTTTCGGAAACACATTGTTCATTAAATCAGGTGACAACAATCCTGTTTCAATATTTTCCGGTATCCAGTCAGAGACCATAAAATGATTGCGATTATAATACGAGACCTTCCCGTCTTTATATCGAATTTGATTCAAGTTTTGAATGACTTGCCCTTCATTATTTGAGAGAGAAATAGCAAGCACTACTTCAACAAAAGTCGTACAATCAAATTTCGTAGTTGAAATTAAAGGGTCCGGATCAAGGCCAAAGCCTTCACCAAGGGGATCAAGCGACACCTCCCGATTTAAAAAAAAATCTGCTGTTTTTATGACCCTGTCTTCGAATTCAAGTTTCAGTACACCTGAATCAAAAGGAGGGGCTTTAGCTTCTGCTACAAGAACAAAAGCAAGACATATGATACAAACATAAATTGTTCTCATACTTCAGACCTCGGAATTTAGTTGGGAAAAGTTGAAGAATTAAAACCGGGCAACGGACGTATAAAGGTCTCCGGTGTTCGGACTATGATTGCCTTTGGGTTGGTAAAAAAAACCAAAAGCTGTGCTAGCTGAAAAGAGCCAATACAACAAACTTGATTTTTTCCCACCAGCGTTTCAAAGGGCCGAACAGCAATTGAGGTTTCCTCGTCCAGTTTCGTTTTAGAGCTGACACTTCTGTTTTTGAAAGCCTTCTGCCGTTCACGATGAGGCCACCATTCGGATTCCAAAATGCACCCATGAATCACCTCGCATCATTCGGTTCATTTAAAATCGACCTTCTGAATGGTGTATCGGCAATCCAGGGAGGACCTTGAGCGAGTGACAAGCGGATTGGGGATTAAGGGCCAGACCTTGCAACTTCCTATTTTTGATCCCCTGAAACATGCCCCTCTTAAATATGGAATTCCAAAAAAAAGGTTAAGGAATTTAAACTTTTTACCGATAAATTAATCCAGATACTCAATAGCTATGATATCAACTGTTGATCTAATCCAATAAACGGGGCAAACAGGAGGTGGTCAATAATGAGAATATTACTGATGCTCAACAACTCATTAATCAAAGAGTATATAGTCGATCAAAATGAAATAATTATCGGAAGAGATACCGGCAGTGATATCCCGATAGACAATATCGCTGTTTCGCGAGAGCATGCCCGCATTACCAGAGAGCCATCTCGCATTACCAAAGGTCCCGATGACTATTTTGTCGAAGACATGGGCAGCCAAAACGGCACGTTTGTGAATGGACATAAGGTCTCTAAAAAATTACTGGTATCCGGCGATGAGATAACCATTGGGAAATATTTCCTAAAGATCTATTTTGAAGAAGATCCGGAGGCAGCGAAGATTGGAAAATTAGATGAAAAAGACAACACCTACAGGATGCGGGCGCACGATTCTGAGAAAATTTTTGAAAAACATTCCAAATAAACAGGGGGTCTACGTTTGATCTTTAAAGATGTTGCACTCAATCCGGGCAAGGCGTTCTTTAAACTTTTTATCTTTTTGCAGCATCCAACAACTATATTTTGCGCACAACAAGACTCCCAATGGAGTAGCCGGCACCAAAGGAGCATATGACGCCAAGATCGCCAGCGGCCAGATCCCGATGGTGCAGGTGAAAGGCGATCAGTGAGCCGGCCGAGGCCGTGTTGGCGTAGCGGTCGAGAACAACGGGGGCCTCTTGAGAGGTCGCTTCCCGCCCGAGTAATTTCCTGGAGATCATATTGTTCATATTGAGATTGGCCTGATGAAGCCACCAGCGCTTGATGTCGGGGACAGTGAACCCCAGACTCTCTATATGGTGGCGCAGATGATCTTCGGCCATTGGGCAGACCTCCTTGAAAACCCGGCGGCCGTTTTGATGGAATAGCTTGTCGGGACCAAACGGATCCACATCATTGACGCGGCTGAGGTATCCCATGTTGGAGCGGACGTTGCTTGAAAACCGGGTCATGGCTTTGGTGCTTAAAATTTCATAGCTGTGAGGGGCCGTGCAGGAGTCCTTGGGCTCCACGACCGCCGCCGTAGCCACATCCCCAAAAATAAAATGGCTGTCCCGGTCGCAGTAGTTTACCTGGGGCGAAGTCAATTCCGGATTGATCAGGAGCACGCTTTTGGCGGTGCCGGCAGCCACCATCTCATAGCCGCGATGCAGGGCAAATGTCGCCGCCGAACAGGCGACCAGCATATCGAAGGCGAATCCTCCAATCCCCAGATCGTTTTGCACTTCAATGGCGATGGCCGGATAGGCGCGCTGGGTATAGGCACATGAAACAATGACGGCGTCAATATCTGCCGGACTTTTGCCCGCTGCCTCGATCGCGTCCTGCGCGGCGTGAAGTGCTATTTCAGCCTGGTCGGAAAGGGCCGTTTCAGGTCGCTCCGGTATGCGCGGACGCATCCGCCCGACATCCAGAATACCCTCTTTAACATAGGCAAATCGCTGTCGGATCCCGGAAGCTTTGAGAATAAACTCGACGGATGACCGGGGTCTGGCCTCAAGATCGCCGCTCTCGATTTGCTCGGCGTTCTCGGCATTGTAGTGATCGGCCCAACTGTTATAGGCGGCGACCAATTCTTCATTGGTGATAACGTGCTCGGGCGTATAAAGGCCGGTTCCGCTGATAACAACGGTTTTTGGTATCGTCGAAGACATGATCAAATATTGTGGGTGAAGGTTTAAGTTATTAACGATTTTGTATGGAAGTAATGTAACGCACCTTTCCGGCAAAGGCAAGCAAAGGCTCCTCTTGCTGATCGGTAGATCTTTTTCGGTTCCGCCACCATAAGTGGCGATTTATTTGTATTTCTATTCGGATTGTTGTATGGTCCAGCTATTCAATATTTAACAAGCGAGGTCTATATGGATTTTGAACAGGCTCTCCAATATGCCCGGGACCGCGGCGAGCAATGCATTCCAACTGTTTGCGGGATGTGCGGCCCGGGCGGTCCCGGCGGCGGCTGCGGCATTTATGCCTTTGCCAAAGAAGGCCGTTTCACAAAAGTTGCCGGGATGGACGAATGCCCCGTCAACAAAGGCGCCATCTGCGCCAAGGGCCACGCCGCCCCCCAATGGGTTGCATCGCCCGATCGATTGACCCACCCCCTGAAGCGCATCGGCCAAAAAGGGGAGGGCAAATTCGAAAAAATCGGCTGGGACACAGCCATCGATCATATCGCCGAGGTGCTGACACAGCAAAAGAAAACCTTCGGCGCCGAATCCCTGGCGATTCTGTCTCCCGCCAAACGCTCCTATTGTGACTATCTTCACCGTTTTCTGACCGCCCACGGCAGTCCCAATTATGGCCACAGCGGGATCTGCTACATGCAGCGCGAATTCGCCTACTGCTACACCGTGGGGGATTTCCCGCGGCCGGACTACGGCCGGGCCGATCTGATAATCTACTGGGGGCGCCAACCCGTCTATTCGGGCCCGGTTGCCCGGCCGGCCCGGGCCTTCATGGCCGCCAAACAGCGCAAGGCCCAAATCATTGCCATAAAGCCCTCGGTTGAACCGGATGTCGGTTTGTCGGACATCTGGGTGCCCGTGCGTCCCGGTACAGATGCAGCTTTGGCGCTGGCCATGCTGCATGTGATCATCAGGGAAGACCTGCTCGACCATGCTTTTGTTGAAAAATGGTGTTATGGATTCAAACGGCTGCAGGCCCATGTCCGAAAGTATGACCCCCAATGGGCTGAAAACATCAGCGGCGTGCCGGCTTCACAGATTGAACAGGTGGCCAGACTCTACGCGACAACGCCCCGCGCTGCCATAGATCTGGGCAATGGTGTTGAGCATACGCCCTCCGCCAGCGACGCGATCCGCGCCATTGCCAGCCTGATGGCCATCACCGGACATCTGGACCGGCCGGGGGGCAATATTTTTGCCATGCCTCCCAAAGCTGCACCCAGGGATATCCTATTGCAGGAGCGCTATACACCGGAGCTGATAAACAAGCTGGTAGGTCCGGAGTTTCCCGTTGCATTTCAGCCTTTTCTGGAAGGCCCCACATCGGCCTACTACCGTATTCTGGAAAGCGTGCTCACTGGAAAGCCCTACCCTGTGCGAGCGGTGATCGCCCCGGGAACCCAGGCATCGGTCAGCACCCGGGGAACGAAAAACGTTTTGGCAGCGTTGCAAAAACTCGACTTTTTCGTTGTCGTCGATGTGGCCCGCACGGCGGATATGCCCTATGCCGATATCGTCATGCCGGTGGCCACCAGCTATGAAGTCGATCATCCTTTCCAAATGGTGCCGGGCTGGTTGATGGCGACCAACCGCGTCATCGACCCCCTGGGGCCGAACAAATCTGTTTTCGAATTTTTTCTGGATCTGGGCCATGCCATGGGCTATGGCGCAGATTTCTGGAACGGAGACATCGATGCGGCCATGGACGACCAACTCGAGCCGTTGGGAATCGACATGGCGGAACTGAGGCAAAAGCCGACCGGTGTCGTGTATCCGCCGGGGCCGCCGGATTATGAGAAATATGAGGCTGTTTTCAACCGCCGCAGTACGAGCTTAAACCGGGAGCCCTACCTTCCTCAAGGCAAGGTGGCCCTGTACAACACCACCTTTGAAAAAGCCGGATTCGAACCATTGCCGGAATGGAAAGAACCGCCGGAAAGCCTTAGTGCCACGCCCGAATTAGCAGACAAATATCCATTGACACTGTCTGACTATCATACTTCGAAAAACTTCAGCGCGTCATGGCAGCGCAATGTGCCCCATTTGAGAGAAATTCAACCTGATCCGGTACTGCATATCCATCCGGAGGCCGCCGCGCTGCGCAGGATCGAGGAAAATGATTGGGTGGTTGTAAAATCTCCGCATGGGTGGATGAAAGTCAAAGCGGAAATTTATCCGGGCATCCGGCCTGATACGGTCATGATCCTGCATGGCTGGTGGCAGGGCTGCCGGGAACTGGGCATTGAAGATTTTCTCCTGGCCGACGGGGGCGCTAACGTCAACAATATGTACAGCGTGGACCCGCAAAAGGCATACGATCCATTGGTGACAGCCATGACCAGCCAGACCCTGGTTCAAGTGGAAAAGTGGGAGGCACTATGATGCCGGCGAGTGAAAAAGAATATCTCATAGACTTTGATCCCGGAAGATGCACCCAGTGCCACGGCTGTGAAATAGCCTGCAAAGCGTGGCGGGAGCTGGGCTATGGGGTACAATATCGGCGTGTCCTGAACTTGTGGCAGGGTGAGTATCCCAACGTAAAAAACGCGTCCCTTTCCCTGGCCTGCCTGCATTGTGTTGAACCGGCCTGTGCGGCTGCCTGCCCGGAAAACGCCATTTCCAAAAGCGAAAAAGACGGTTTGGTGATTGTCGACGAATCGATTTGCAACGGTTGCGGCGTCTGTGCCGATGCCTGTACGTTCGAGGTGCCTCAATTCGGAGAAAACGGGATCATGCAAAAGTGTGACCGGTGCTGCGATCAGCAACTGGGCCCAGTCGCTCCCCCTTGTGTCGATACCTGCCCGGGAAAAGCGCTGTCATATACCGAAGCCAGTCATGCCGATAAAAAGGATCGTGAAGAAGGAATCATGCGCCTGATTGGTAAGGTGTACTAAAAATAATCGTTTCTATCTGATCGACGACATCAAAATGACTATCTCTGGTCAACAGTCGCCCCCCCACTTCCATACAGCTTGCCGCTATCCAAACATCATTGATCGGTATTTTAGTCCCTTTTTTCTGCAAAGATAAGTAGATGGCTGCATATTTGCGGGCGACATCGGCATTCACAGTTATCACCTCAACATTTAAAATATCTAGAAAATCCCGAAGCTTCTTTTCATTATAGGCCCGTCGGCTTCCTTTCATGAACCCGAAATGCAGCTCTCCAAGCACAACCGAGGGAAGATACATCTGTTCACCATGGGTTGCCATAATATCCACAGTCTCCGGCACGCCTTCAGCATAGTCACTGTAAATATTGGTATCCAGCACGAGTTTCAAGGCCAATCACCTTCATTGATTTGATTAAACACATCCACAGATGTTCTCAACTCCTCGGCTTCTTCATGGGTCAGCCAGCCTGCCAGCTGTCGAATGGTTTCTTCACGATTCTTTTTGAGGCCCAATTTTTCATCAATGGCTTCGACAATAAAGGCCGATTTGGTTTTTCCGGCTTTTTTGGATGCTATTTTAATCATCTTCTCTTTTTCAGGGGGAATTCTCAGACTCAACGGCATATTCAGCTCACCTCCCTTTCCAAAGCAAGTATCGCGTTTTCATAAAATGTACTACATATTTCTTTTGAAGTCAACCAGGTTATTTCACTGTGCTGCCGTTTCTATTTATATGGTACATTTTCATGCCGGTCGCGAAATACATTCGTATTTATTGCCGGGAAAGGCCGGACCTTGACTTAGGTCAATGTAAAGTGCCTCGAAACGGGGCAATTAAATCCAAACCATGATCAATTTTCGAAAACGACATAACCACAACGCCAAAAACGGGCTATTTCCCGGCCGCGGAACGTTTGCCCGCGGGGTTCATCCTCCGCAGCGCAAGGAACTGGCAGCCGACGCCCCCATTGAAATCCTGCCGACGCCGCGCAAAGTGGTTTTGCCCTTGCTGCAGCATATCGGCGGTCCCTGCACCCCCGTCGTCAAGCCCAAACAAACTGTGGCTTTCGGCGAATTGATCGGCAAAGGCGAGGCCTTTGTTTCCGCATCCTTGCATGCTCCGGTGTCCGGTATCGTCCAAAAGATGGAAGTGACCACCCTGGCCAACGGCCGGCACATGCAGGCCATCGTCATCCGCAGCGAGGGCGAACAGCTTGGCGGCCAGGCCCTCTGGGACCAATTGTTCGGCGGGCAATGGCCTCAAAAGTCTTACCAGACGATGGATCCGGCCCAGATCAATGCCGCCATCAACGATTCCGGAATCGTGGGCTTGGGCGGAGCAGCCTTTCCGACCCATGTCAAAATTATCCCCAGCGATCAAAAACCGATTGACACCCTCATGGTCAACGGGTGTGAATGCGAACCGTACCTGACAACGGATTACCGCCTGATGGTCGAGGCCCCCGATGCGGTGGTGGCCGGGGCCCTGCTGGCGGCCCGGGCCGTGGGTGCGCCCAAAGCCTTTATCGGCATCGAAAACAACAAGCTGGAAGCGGTGGCCGCCCTGCGCCGGGCTGCAGCCGGCGCCGGTATTAAAATTGCGGTGCTCAAAACCAAATACCCCCAGGGCAGCGAAAAACATCTGATCAAAGCGGTCCTCAATCGGGAAGTTCCGCTGGGGGGACTGCCTTCGGACATCGGCGTCGCCATGACCAATGTGGCCACGGTGACCTCGGTGGCCCGGGGCGTCATGCGCAACATTCCGCTGACCCACCGGGTTGTCAGTGTGACCGGCGGCGGTATTGTCACCCCTAAAAACCTGCTGGTTCCCCTCGGCGCCCCGATGGGCGCGCTGATCGAATACTGCGGCGGTTTGCGCAAAACAGCCGCCCGGATTATTGCCGGCGGCCCCATGATGGGCTTTGCCTTTACCAATCCCAACACTCCGGTCACCAAGGGCACCAGCGGCATTACCGTGTTGACCCACGAAGAAATCTGCCGGGTTGACCGGACTGTCTGCATTCGGTGCGGACGGTGCGTGGATGTATGTCCCATGAATATCGTGCCGACCAAAGCCGCCCTGGCGTCGCGCTTCAAGGACCTCAACCTGGCGCACAAATACAACATCATGGCCTGTTTCGAATGCGGCTCGTGCGCCTTTGTGTGCCCGGCCGGACTGCCCCTGGTGCAGCACATTCGAACCGGCAAAGCCCTGATCGCCGCCGAGGCCAAAAGGCAATAATGAAACTGGAAACAAACATGTCCGAATCAGCACCCGCCATCCATGTAGCGCCGTCGCCCCATATTTTCAGCATGGAAATGACGACCCGCGGTATGATGCGCGATGTATTGATAGCCCTGGGGCCGGTGGTTATCGCCGCGATTTATTATTTTCGATGGCTGGCCGTCAAACAGCTGCTGATTAGTGTGATTGCCTGTCTGGCCGCCGAGGCGATTTTCACCCGCCTGCGATCGCGACCGCTGTGCCTCGGCGATCTGTCGGCGGTTGTCACGGGCATCATCCTGGGCCTGTCGCTGCCGGCAACGGCACCCTGGTTTGTGGGGTGTATCGGGGCAATCGTCGCCATGGGTATCGGCAAGATGGTTTTCGGGGGTCTTGGCATGAACATTTTCAATCCGGCCATGGTGAGCCGGGCTTTTGTCATGATCGCGTTTGCCGGCAACCTGGCGGCCGCAGGCTATGTGGATCCGGCCGGCACGGTGGACATCATCTCCCAGGCGACCCCCTTGACCGCCTACAAGCAGAACGGCGCAGCAGCACCGCTGACATACCTGTTCCTGGGGTTGACCAATGGGTCACTCGGTGAAACCAGCGCGTTGGCATGCCTGCTGGGAGGGGTGTACCTGTGCCTGCGGCGCGTGGCGTCCTGGCAGATACCGGCCGGCGTTCTGGCCGGGGCGGCGGCCGTCGCCGCCATCGTCAACCTGACAGATCCGGCCGACCCGTGGACGGTGCTGCATCATTTGCTCAGCGGCGCGCTGCTTTTCGGTGCTTTTTTCATCGCTACCGACCCGGTGACGAGTCCGCTCACGCCCAAGGGCAAATGGATTTTTAGTATCGGTATTGGTGCAATCGTCACGCTCTTGCGTCTTTTGAGCGGGTATCCGGAAGGGGTCATGTTCGCCGTTCTTCTGATGAATGCGGTATCGCCCCTGATCAACCGCTGGACCATACCGCGACCATTCGGAGGTGTTTGATTTTGGAACAGACGCTTAAAGGTCCCAGTGCCGGATTGACCGGCGGATTTAAAAACAGCAATTTGGCCCAGGCATGGCTGATTCTGGTGCTGGCTCTCATATTCGGTACGGCCCTGGCTGCGGTCCAAATCAACCTCAGCCGGACCATTAAAAACAATAAGCTGAAAGAGACCCTGCAACGGATTCCCGAAGTGGTATGGGGTGCGGACGCAGCCGACAAAATCCAAAATCAGAATCTGGCGGCAGAGATCACCCCCGGTACCCTGGCAGTCGAAAAAGACGGCCAGGCTGTCTACTATCCGATATATCGCGTATCCCGGGCCGGCCGCCTGTCCGGCTGGGTAGTCAAGGCCGGCGGACAGGGTTACGCCGATAAAATTGAGTTGCTGATCGGTCTGGATCCCGCTGCCAAAACGATTACCGGCCTCTATATTCTGGAACAAAAAGAAACTCCGGGACTGGGCAATAAGATCAGCCTGCCCGGCTGGCGCGATCAGTTCGGCGGGAAAAGCACGGCTGAGCCGCTGACGGTCGTAAAAGGCGAGCGCCCGGCAGCCAACGCGATCGACGCCGTGACCGGCGCCACCATCTCGTCGGTCAGCGTTGCCGGTATCGTAAACCGCGCCATCGACGATATTAAAGGACGACTCAATCCGGCAAGCATCCGGTTTTCTGAAAGGCGGCAGTAAATGACGGAACTACCGACCCCCTCGGAACGCTTTATCCAGGGCATTTTGCCCGAAAATCCCGTGTATCGCCAGTTGCTCGGACTATGCCCGACCCTGGCGGTCACCAGCGGTTTAAAACCCGCATTGACCATGGCCGCCGCGGTGGGCGTGGTCCTTTTGTGCGCCAACATCATCATCAGCCTGATTCGCAACCTGCTCAAACCGCATTTACGAATTGTCGTCTTCACCCTGACCATTGCAACATTTGTCACCATAGTCGATCGCCTGCTGGCGGCCTACCTGTATCAGATGAGCAAAACCCTGGGACCCTATATCCCCCTGATTATTGTAAACTGCATTATTATCTGCCGCTGTGAAGTTTGTGCCTCCCGGCAACCCGTGGCGGCTGCGGCAGCCGATGCGGCGGGCCAGGCCCTCGGATTCGGCCTTGCGCTGGTAAGCATCGCCGCGATCCGCGAAATACTCGGCACCGGGATGCTGGCCGGCTTTCAGGTAATGCCGCCGGCCTGGCCCCAGTGGGTCATTATGGTGCTGCCGCCCGGGGCCTTTCTGACATTCGGCCTCCTGCTGGCCCTGGTTAACTGGATCGCTTCCGTCCGATCTAAAAAAAGAGAAATGGAAGGCTAAGCCATGAACTATCTGTTCGACATTTTTCTGATTTCCATCAGTGCCGCCTTAATCAATAATTTTGTACTCTATTATTTCGTCGGCATCTGCCCGTTCATCGGAGTTTCGCGGCGGGTGGACATGGCCCTTGGCATGGGCAGTGCGGTCACATTCGTAATGACCATTGCCGTTTTTATAAGCTGGACGATAACCACGTTCATCTTGAGGCCGGGCGCCCCCCTGTCCCGTCGGGTGGCGCAATTTTTCATGCCGGCCGAGCAGGCGGCCGGCATCGATCTGACGATTTTAACCTATATTGTATATATCTTTGCCATCGCATCTTCGGTGCAGTTTGTGGAGATGTATGTTCGCAGATTTTATCCGCCGCTGTACAAATCGTTCGGAGTTTTCCTGCCGTTGATTACCACCAATTGCGCCATTCTATTCGCCTGCCTGACAGTGATGAGCAAAATCATCGGCGTAGACAACCCGCTTGAAGCTTGGGACCTGGGGCGCGCATTGGCCCTGGGCGTCTTCGGCGGGGCCGGCTTTACCATTGCCATCGTGATCATGGCCGGCATTCGGGAGGAGCTGGACCTGTGCGACATTCCCGCACCGTTTCAGGGGGCCGCCATCACCTTGATCGTCGGCGGCATTCTGGCCATGGCATTTATGGGATTTACCGGGGTCGACAGCGGCCTGCGGACGGCTCTGGCGGGACTGCTTTGAGAATTGCGAATGACGAATGACGAAGTAATGAACATCGAACATCGAACGTCCAACATCGAACATCGAATAATGTATTCTGTCTATTTTAAACCGACTGAGCGAAGCGATTCCACTCCGCCTGCGGCGGATCAATCGACATTCGTCATTCCCTTAAGTTTCACACAAGGTGTCAGAATTCGGCGCTGCGATTCCCTGACACCCGAAACCTGACACCTGACACCTTCTTTTGGGAGGATCAATGACCTGGATAACCATCGGCCTGTCCGCCGCGACCATGCTGACCATGGCGGTCGCCTTGACGAGCATCCTCGGGTGGGCCAATAGAAAATTTCATGTGGATGTGGACCAGCGGGTCCTGACCATCATCAACGTGCTGCCCGGCGCCAATTGCGGCGGCTGCGGTTATGTGGGCTGCGGTGAGTACGCCGAAGCGGTGGCCCTGGAGCATGAAGCGGTCAACAAATGCACGGTGGGCGGGCAAAGTTGCGCGGCAGCCGTCGCCGGAATCATGGGGGTCGAAGTCGGCGAGACCCTGCCCTACCGGCCGATTGTCCATTGCGGCGCCGTTTATGATGACCGCCTGGGACGCAATGAATATAGGGGCGAAATGCGCTGCTCCGCCGCCAACCTGGTGACCGACGTCCAGGGCTGCACCTATGGCTGTCTGGGTTTTGGTGACTGCGCCCGGGCTTGCAATTTTGACGCTTTGCATGTAGTTAACGGATTGGCTACCGTGGACTATGATAAATGCGTGGGGTGCGGGGCTTGTGCCAAAGTCTGTCCCCGCAACATTATCACCATTACCCCTTTTAAATCGGATCAGATGCTGGCCGTCACCTGCTCCAACAAGGACAAAGGCAAAGACGTCATTGCCGTGTGCAATGTCGGCTGCATCGGATGCGGGGCCTGCGCCAGGACTTCGAGCCTCTTTACGTTAGAAGACAATTTGTCCACCATCAACTATGATGCCTATTCACCGACCTGTTCGCTGGACGTTCTGGAGGCTTGCAAGAAGTGCAAACGACAACGCCTCGTATTTGTCGGCAAACCGACCACCGCTGACCTGGCGAAATCCGCCGATCTGGCAGCCCCGGCCGTGATCGAACCGGACTTTAAAACCACGGTGGACGATACGGAGTGGCGAGGTTAAAATTGGGGATTTTAGATTGCAGATTGCGGATTTATGGAATCGCTGCGCTCTATCTTCCTTTTGTATAAGTAGATAGAATACCACAATTTTAGCTCATTTTGGTCATTTTCAATTTTGACAATCTCGTAAAAAGTCAAAATTCTTGAATTTCAGTCCCGTAACTTATTGAAATTATTAAGTTCAGAAATTTAAATCCGGCAGGTTTCGGGTGTCAGGGAACCGAGTTGCTAAATCCTGATCTGCCTCCGGCAGAAACACTGACACCTGAATCCTTCAGTAACTTACAACATGTTGTCAGAAAAAAGGAGCTAAGGGCCTAATTAAATTGAGGATTATAGAAAATTACAAGCTTCAATGGCCCAAACCAGCAATAACTTGCTGAATGCCGCTTTCTTCGGTTTGGACGCAGGCAGAATGAAGCCTGTCAGAGACAGTCTAACCGGTGAGATTCACCGTATTGCAGGATAGGTTTCGAATTTGAGATTTGTGATTTGTGATTTATTTGAAATTTGGGGTTTGTGATTTGGAATTTAGATTATAAAGTCCGGCTTTGGCTTATCCAGCTAGAGGAATAGGAGGTCTCTTGGTTACCACTATCAGACGCAAAATTCTGCTGGCAGTCGACGGCTCCGATCAGGCCCTGGAAGCGGTTCGCTACATCTGCACCGTGGTGGCACCGGAGCGGACCGACATCGTACTGTTTAGTGTGGGCATCGGATTTCCGGACGTGTACTGGGATATGGACAACAACCCCCTGTATCGTTCCAAGAAGACCAAGGTCATGGGCTGGCTGGCGGATCATCAACTGGTGATCGGAGAATTTAAAGAAAAAGCGTTTCGCATCTTCGCCCAGGCCGGCTTTTCCCCAGACGCAATCGAAGTTAAAACCCAGACTAAAAAGGCCGGGATCTTAAAGGACATCATCCAGGAATCATATCAGAATTACAGCGCGGTTGCAGTCGGCCGCACCGGTGTCAGCCGCCTTAAGGACCTGATCCTGGGCAGTATGGCCCACAAACTGGCCGAAAAAATAAAGCACATCCCCACTGTAATCGTGGCCGGTAAACCGACATCCCGCAGAATTCTGGTGGCCCTGGATGAATCCATCGAAGCCATGCGGGGCGTCAGCTGCATTGGTGCCCTGGCCGGCGCCGGTGACCTTGAAATCACCCTTTGCCATTGTCTTAAACCACCGGCCATATCCCGTTTAACTTCCGAAGGGCCCAACAAAACCGAAAGTGAGCAGGACTGGCGCACATACCATGTCAACCGTTTTAAACCATATATGGATGAAGCCACTCACCGTCTGGTGGATGCCGGAATCGACGCCGGAAAAATATCGCGCGACTTTATATTCGTGCGCATCAATCCCATCCAGGAAATTATACAAGCGGCTATCAACCGCAGATTCGGCACCATTGTAGTGGGCCGTCGCGAGGCCGTCAGCTTTACCGAGGAACACCTCCGGGGCCGTTTCAGCGAAAAAATCATTAAATCCCTCAACGACATGGCGGTGTGGGTAGTGAGCTAAGCGTCCCTGGGCATCATCCGGCCAACGATACCCCACCGGCACAGAGTCGTCACCCGACCCGGATAAGCCGGAATTGAAGATTGAAGATTGAAAATTGAATATTTGTTGAATCGCTTCGCTCTATCTTTTTTATTTAAATCGATAGCGGTCCTAAGATATTCAATCTGGCTATGGCATAAATCATGCGCAAACATGATGTGATTTCAATAGATAGGCACTAAATCCCTGAATCCCTAAATCCCTGAATCCCTAAATCCCTGAATCCCTGAATCCCTAAATCCCTGAATCCCTGAATCCCTGAATCCCTGAATCCCTAAATCCCTGAATCCCTGAATCCCTAAATCCCTGAATCCCTAAATCCCTGAATCCCTAAATCCCTAAATCCCTGAATCCCTGAATCCCTAAATCCCTGAATCCCTGAATCCCTGAATCCCTGAATTCCTGAATCCCTGAATCCCTGAATTCCTGAATCCCTAAATCCCATAATTCTGCAATAACTATAATTATCAAAATTCGTTTTTGACCCAAAATAACCGAATTTTTATTTAACATATTATAATTTAAATAAAATAATTATTTTTTTAGGAAACCTAAAAAAATCACTTGACAAACTGTTTTTATTAAAATAACTATAAAAACTATAATAACTGTAATTCTTAGAAGGAGTTGATCATGGAGGACGTACTCACCGTTTTTAAAGCAAGTCAGTTCTGCAATGTGTCTCCCAAAACTATCATTAACTGGGTCGAATCAGGCCATATCAAAGCTTACAAGACCGTGGGGGGCCACCGCCGCATCAACCGCTCGGACTTGATGGCGTTCATGCACAAACAGGGCATTCCGGTTCCCGATCAGGAGCCGGCCGAGGTCAGACAAAAAATTCTGGTGGTGGATGATGATCCCATTATCGTTGAGACCATTGTTCAGGCCCTGGAAGAAGATGAGTTCGATTATGAGGTCATTTCAGCTTCAGACGGCTTTGAAGCCGGACTGCAGGTCAATCATTTTGCGCCCCATCTGCTGATCCTCGATATTATGATGCCCGATATCAAGGGCTATGAGGTGTGCAAAAAAATCAAGGAAAATCCGGAAACCCAAAACACCAAAATCATCGTCTTATCGGCGTATCTGGATGAAGAAAAATTCAAAAAAATGAAGGAGCACGGCGCCGATGCCTGCTTCTCCAAGCCGTTTCCTTTACCGCAATTAAAAGAAGAGGTGGCGCGGCTGTTGGAACTGCGATAGTCAAATGACTAATGAATATTGAATAATGAATAATTGAGGAACTCGCTTTGCTCGGTCATTATTAATTCTGAAATAATAATAGATAGAATTCATTCATTCAGATATCGTAATTTACTTTTAAAATGAGGCGACTTTTTTGGACACGATTTAGGTCAATTTGCGAAAAATTGAGGGATTTAGGAATTGAGGGATTGGGGGATTAAAGGATAAAATCAATAAATTAAAATAGATAGAATTCCTTCAATTCCTAAATTCCTAAATCCCTGAATCCCTAAATTGAACCCGTGTCCAATTTTTATGCAATTCCTTTACGTACAAAGGTTCACAGTCATTTTTTCAAACAAATTTCCGAGGTCTGTCATTAGTCATTATTCATTATTCCATTGTTCATTCTAATCGGGAGTTGATTATGAAGCTTAAAGAAGCCTTGCAAAAAAAGAAATTTGTGGTCACATCGGAAGTCCAGGCGCCGGTGGATCAGGAGCCGGAAGATTTGGTGCGCAGCCTGAGCCAGGTGCGCGGGCGCGTGGATGGCGTATCCTTATCCGAGGTGGAATTTGAAGGGATTGTCGGCGACACGATCAAGACCTGCGAGCTGTTGAACACCAACCAGCTCGAACCGATTTACCAGACGACGACCCGGGACAAAAACCGCCTGCAGCTGCAAAAAGATCTGGTGGAGGCCCACCGTGCCGGCATTGACAATCTGCTGGTCTTTACCGAAGACTATCGCATCACCGGGGACAGCTTGCAGGAAATGATGTTTTTTCATGTCGATGCCGGCAAACTGCAGTCCGTTCTGGAACATATCCGGGAGGGTGAGACGGTCGAGGGCGATTCCCTTGACGCCAAGGCCGACTTTCTGGTCGGCTCCGGCGTCGAATCCGCCTGGGGCAAGAATGTTCCGGATCTGGAAATGAAAGAAATGGAAGAAATGACCAAAATGGGCGCCGGGTATTTCCTGACAACGCCGATTTTCGATGTGGATCAGTTTGCCAAGTTTTTGAAAAAAGCGGAAACCTTTGACGTCCCGGTAATTGCCGAAGTTATGATTTTACGAACCGCCGGCATGGCCCGATTTCTAAACCGCCATATCAAATCCGGCATGGTCCCGGATTGGATCATCCAGAAGCTGACCCGGGCCCCCAACCGGCAAAAAGCCAGCATTGAAATTTTTAATGATATCGTGAGTGGACTTAAAGATCTGTGCCAGGGGGTTCACATCATCACCATCGGAGCGGAGGATAATCTTAAACTCTATCTGGATGCAGCGAAGCTCAAGTAGCCACGGGTTACGGGTTACGAGTTACGGGGAACGGGGATAAAAATAATTTCTTCCGAAATTAACCGCGTAACTCGCAACCCGAAACCCGCGACAAAAATAGCCCAAATAGGTCAATAGTCTTCATCGCAAGGGCCGTAATAGCGCTGGATGAAGAAAAGCCATGTACACGCAATATAAGGAGCCAATCCCTTGGATACCATCCCTTTGACCATTGACGGCCATAAAATTACCTGCCCGGCCGGAACGAGCATCCTGGACGCTGCTGAAAAAAATGGCATCAAAATCCCCAAACTCTGTCATCATCCGGACCTCAAACCCTTTGGCGCCTGCCGCATGTGTCTGGTGGAAGACGAAAACACCGGACGCCTGATGGCCTCCTGTGTTACCCCGGCCGCCCGGGACATGGTTCTGCAGACCGCGTCGGCGCGCATCGTCAAACATCGCCGCAACATCGTGCGGTTGATGATTGCTGAACATCCCGAATCCTGCATTGTATGCAGCAAGGGCAACCGCTGCCAGCTGCGCCAGGTCGCCGCCAATCTGGGCGTCGGCGAAACCGATCTCTACCACATGCCCAATTTCAAGCCCCTCGAACAGGCCAATCCGTTTATTATCCGAGATCTCAGCAAATGTATCCTGTGCGGCAAGTGCATCCGGGCCGACCATGAGCTGGTGGCGGTTGGCGCTATCGACTACAGCCTGCGCGGGTTTGGGTCCCGGCCGGCCACCGCCCATGAACTGGGCCTGGAACAATCCAGCTGCACCTTCTGCGGCACCTGTGTCAGCCTGTGCCCGACCGGCGCCCTGTCTACCAAAAATAACCGCTTTGTGGGAAGCCCCGCATCCGAATCGGATTCTATTTGCAGTTTCTGTGGGGTGGGCTGCGCCCTGGCCATGGGCGCCGCCGACGAGCACATTATCGAAGTCAACCCGGCGCATTTGCCCCGGAGCGTCAACGGCGCAACCCTGTGCGTGCGGGGTCACTTTGCCCACGATTATTTAAATTCAACCGAGCGCCTGGTCGCGCCCCTGCTGCGCAAAAGCAACGCCGACAATGAAGAAAACCTGGTTCCGGCATCCTGGGAGGAGGCCCTGGAGCTGGTTGCCGCCCGTTTAACGGACATTAAACATGAAAACGGCCCCCAGAGCATCGCCTTTCTGGGTTCCTCCAAATGCTCCAATGAAGAAAATTATCTTTTTCAAAAAATTGCCCGCCAATGCATCGGCACAAATAATGTGGACAACGGCGGCTATATCTTCGGCCAATCCCTGCTGAAGGTTTTCGATGAGAAAACCGACGGCGGATATCGCGTCAATCGTCTGGCCGACCTGGCCCGGGCCGAAGTTATTCTGACCCTGGGGGCGGATCCCAACCATTCGGTTCCGGTGGTCAGTTATTATCTCAAAAGAGCGGCGCGTCAGGGGATTCCCCTGATCGTGGTGGATCCCCGCCGAACGGAATTAAGCAATTTTGCCGACCGGTGGCTCTCCATCCGACCCGGCACCGATCTCGAACTGCTCAACGGCATGGCCGCCCTCCTGCATAAAAAAGAAGCCTACGATCCCGCTTTCATCGATCGCTACACGGAAGGCTTCAGCCTGTTTCGCTACGGCCTGTCATCCCTGGACCTGACCAAAGCCAGCGGCATAACCGGCCTGACGACGGACAGCATCCAGGCTGCGGCCGATCTATTAAAAGGCAAGAAAATCGCCTTTGTCATCGGCCACGGTATTCTGCAGCAAAAAAACGCGATGCACACACTGGGGGCGATTCTCAACCTGTCGTTAATCACCGGCAGTTTAGGCAGCGTTGGTTCGGGAATTTATGTCCTGGCCAAAGAAAACAACCAGGCCGGGGCCATGGATATGGGCGCTTCACCCGACCTGCTTCCCGGCCGCCAACCCCTGGGGGATGATACCGTCCGCAAAAAATGGGAGAAAAACTGGAACATCAAACTGTCCCCGGATGCCGGACTTAACGTCGTGCGCATGATTGAAGCCGCTGAAAAAGGCAGCCTGAAGGCCTTGTATATCATGGGGGAAAATCCGCTGTGCGCACTGCCGCAAAGTGGCCGGGTGCAGCGGGCGCTGCAAAAATTGGACTTCCTGGTCGTGCAGGATATTGTCAACAGTGCGACGGCCAAAATTGCAGATGCCGTCCTGCCGGGGGCTGCCATCAGTGAAAAACAAGGATCACTAACCAACCTCGAAGGCCGCATTCAGTCCTTTGACCCGGTGGTAACGCCCCCCGGCAAAGCCAGGGCGGATTGGCAGATTCTAGACCTGGTGGGAGCCAGGCTGGGGGACGGCAAGCCCCGGGAGTCTCTCGCAGATATCAGGAAAGAAATGCGCCGGCTGATACCCTTGTATGCTTCGCTCAATGGCAGTCACGAGGCCTGGCTTGAAATGACCAGCACCAAGTCCCTGTTCGATCCCAAAGGCGGCGATGAACTGATTTCGTTTTATCCGGTGGTTTCAACGGAAGACCAGCCGGCCGATCCCGAGTATCCGTTTACGGCGATAGTCGGCACCCAGCGTTACCAGCTGGGAAGCGGCACCCGAACCGGAGCCTCGGAACGGATCCGGGAATTTGCTATCGCCGGCGATATCGAAATGTCGCCCCGGGACGCAGCCGAGTTTGATCTTGCAAACGGCAACGCCGTTGCCGTCACCTCAGTGCACGGCACGCTGACGCGCGCAATTCAAATCAAGTCGGGCTTAAATCCGGGTCAGATATTCATCCCCACGGGGGTAAAGTGCAATGAAGCCATGAAACTTTTCACTCTGTCCGATTTGAACACCCCCAAGGCGGCCGGCTGGAAGACGTGTGCGGTTAAAATAGAAAAGGCGTAAAAGGCGCGAGCGCCGATATTAGCTCAAAGCTCAAAGCTGAAAGGAATGTGATCGTTGGGTAGAAGATAGATATTAGACAACTCAAGGTAATGTATAATCTCTGGCCCATAATACCAGGCGAAACACGTAATGCGAATGGCACTCGGGAAAAAATTAAATAAGACTATCATCAATTAGCTTTGAGCTTTCAGCCTTGAGCTTTGAGCCTATTGCTTTCAGCCTTGAGCTTTGAGCCACTTTCTTAAAAAATACGTTAGCTATAATTTCGACCAAACATCGATTAATTAGTGCCTGAACGAAAAGTGGCCGTTTTTCCAGTTAGCCCGGCCGCTAATTATCACTCATTAAATTACTGCCGTTCAAAACGATGGCGAACAATAGCAAATCAATATTTAGCAGCGTTTTCTCTAAA